>Ga0265797_10002108_pt1 | contig 34023 bp, 29 predicted proteins | sample P2T30metagenome_FD_192433 | JGI IMG/M metagenome (GOLD analysis project Ga0265797, IMG submission 192433) | Plant litter microbial communities from East Loma Ridge, Irvine, California - P2 T30 | ecosystem: Environmental > Terrestrial > Plant litter > Unclassified | place: USA: California...
CAATGGCGTCTGAGCGATATTGACAAGTGGCCGACATCAAGAGAGTCAGTGGTCCGCAGCGATTCAACATCGCCGTGAGCACCGCCCTCTCGTGCCCTTCTCTGCCACCACTTGGTCGCCTTTCCCATGGCGGCTGAGTGGCCATCCACGAAGGTGCATACATTCTTACACACTTACTGCCATCAACCCAGATCAAGAGAGTCAGTGGTGCCGCAGCGATTCAACATCGCCGTGGCGCCACCCTCTCATGCCCTTCCTGCGCCGTCCTCTCGCCTTTCCCATGGCAGCAGGGCGGTTACCAAAGGGGCATACATTCCACCATTTTTTCATCGATTGTCTTCGCTAGCGAAGACATTGGAGAAGAAAGCTCCTTTGTAGTTGTGTATGCTTGCGTGCAGGTTTGCCTTGTTTGTGTATGCAGTTCACTCGCGTGGTGTTTGAGCGACGGCAGTTGGAGGACGACGTAGGGCATCGGTATGTGTAGACACACGCAACAGAGCATGATGGGCAAGATGGGCATTGTCACTTCATGATAAAGGTCTTCATGCATGATCTCTACGCGCAGCATTGTAATTGTGAACAATGGTGCCCTGGCAGGGTGCTCGATCTTTGTGTAAGTTACATGTCCACGCGCGCGGTACTTGGGCGGGTCCCTGGAGGAGGACATGTAGTAAATGCGTGAACATGCTCAACAAAGCATGGCCAGCAGCGCCTCGACGTGGTCTAGATCTTCATGCATGGCCTCTACGTGCAGCATCGAAGATGGCAAGGACTGTGCCCGAGTGCCCTCAGTCACCGTCGCCACAGGCCTTGGAGCAGCTGCGAGAACAGCGAGACCATTCACCATGACATGAGTGAATGACAAACTACTGGAGGAGGCTGGAGTCCTTATCAAGAGACGGCATCATCTGTAGCTCACGACGAGACACGACATGGCTTGAGCCTGTGTACGACTTTGATCACCGTGGCCCAGTCCAAGCCCTTCTCAGCGCCCTCGAGAGCTGCTTGGAGGCGGCGGCGCGCTGAGCAGAGCACACACAGACACACCAGCAACAGGCGAACAGGCGGCGGTCGATCTTGCACAAGGCTCAAAGACGACACTCGCACAGCAACAATGAAGGCGCCGCTCTTGTAAGAACTCGCGTACTACACCACGCTGCACTCTCTCGGCTTCAGTCGCCACTCACAGCTCCTCCGTGCGACGCAAACGGCTTTTGAAGGCCGGTGGCTGCAAGAGCAAGGAGGCGGATACACACCATCGGGCGTGGCTCGACAACGAGACTCACAACATCCGAGAGACGGCGGAACGATCTTTTGCGACACTACTCTCGAGGACAAGGCAGAGCAGCTGAGCGGCGCCCTGGGAGCTGCTCCAAGACAGCGCAAGGTACGAGACATCTGATTAGCAGAGCTTGTCTACGACCCAGTGCAAGACCTCCTCTCGACGCTGGAGCAGAGCACGGAGACACGACAGCAACACTCGGCGGCCGACCTTGAGCAGAATCCGGGTGCGACATAACAGTACCGAAGGCACCCGTCTTGGAGAAGCACCTCCTTTACATTGCGCTGCGTTCTCTCGACGCGCCACTCACAGCTCGCCCGTAAGCAACTCAAGCGATGTCACGGCCAGGGCTACAGGAGCAAGGAGCTGAACACATACGTCGGGCGCAGCTTAAAGTTGACGACTGACCACATCCGGAGGCAGGGTGGGAACATCTTCGCCGACATTTCTTGTGAGAAACAAGACAACGCTGCCGGGTGGCGGCATGAGAGCCACTCCAGGACAAACGCAAGGTACGAGCCATTTTCCTAGCAGGGCACCACAGAGACGACAACGACTGACCATGTTGCAGGAGTGGCCGATTGACCAATGCAGCCGCTCGCGATAACCTTGGTCCGAACAAGCTCCTTCTTCCGTGGGCGCGCTGGTGCGAAATACACCTCAATCTCGCTGCACGCAGCAACACGCGACGGTTCTAGGGTGGCGCCGCCGCCATCATGTAACTCCCTCACGTACAACGCCAGGATTGCCACGGCAAAGGTTGCAAGAGCAAGGAGCTGGACACGTGCCCTGGCCTGGCACAGCTCGACTTTCGCATCTCCCAACAATCGAAAGACAGCGAGAACGTCTTCTGCGACTTGAGAACAAGACAGAAATGCCTATTGGCAGACTCGGAGCCAATCCAGGTCAACGCAAGGTACGAGCCATTGTACAAGCAGGATGCCGCAAAGACGGCAACTGCTGACCGTATTGCAGCACTGGTCAATTGATTGTCAACGTGCGGCAGGTCCCTGGTTAAAAGGATCGCTGCTACGAAATACAAGCAGGCAGCATCACACGAGGCTGAGCTTCAGCATGTCTCCAGGGCGGGCGGCATGACCACTTTTCACGCATAACGCCAGAGACGCTATGCCCATCGCTACAAGAGCAAAGAGCTGAGTACAATCACCGACTAAGTGGCCCGATTTCGAAAACTCAATGCGTGTGATGGACAATACGAGAATCTCTCTAGGCAGGATACCTTTGGCGAAGGCGAAAGAGCTATCAGGTGGCAACTTGAGATAACGAGTCTTCTCACCATCAAGATCACAATGTGCAGATATGACAACCGTTGACAACATTGCAGGAGTGGCCGATTGACTGGCAGCGCCGTCTACTCGCTCGCGACGCTTTTGGCTTGAGAAAGGCGCTTCTCTCGAGGGCTCGCTGGTGCGAATCACAAGCACGCAACGATACACCACGGCTGATCTGCAGCATTTCGAAAGGGCGGCGCGGCCACCTTGAAAGCGACCTCCCGATATGCCAGTAGCAACTCCATCGCGAAGAACACCATTGACGCCTGGGCCACTGGTGCAAGAGCAGGGAGTTGAGCACAAACCGCCGGACAGGTAGCTTTGTTTCGAGCACTTCGCGTGTCACGGGCGCTCGACAATTCTTAATCCCCTGTTCAGGCGCCTCTTGGGAACGGCAAAGCTACTGGGCGGCATCACGATCCTTGGAGTCTTCTTCTCAGCGAGAGCATACACCGCAAAAACGACAGCTGCTGACAGTGTTGCAGTCTGCAAGCATTACCGACAGATTGACAACGCACGCCCGCTTCTCGCGACGACTTTGGCCTCAGCAAGAGCTATCTTTCAAGAGAGCGCTAACGCGAGATACACGCACGCAGCAAGAAACGACGGCTTTAGAGCGGCGCCGCCACCTTGAAAGCAGCCTTGCAACTTTCCAGTAGCACTTTCGCAGACATCATTAGCGATGCCGTGGCAAGATTACAGGATCAAAGAGCTGAGCGCAAATGGCCGGATGAGATGCTCAAATCCGACGACTCACGGCATCGCGACCGAACGGAAGGCGAGCGGCCGATTGGCATCCCGAGGCAATGCAAGGTACAGTTCTCGCCACCAGCGTAGACCCAGGCCATGAAGGCCACTAAGACCACAGCTGCTGACATTTTCGCAATTGCAGAAATGGTTTTCTCACTTTAGCTGACAGAGCACGCCCGAGCCTCGCCAACGCCAGACCGATGAACATACTCCTCAGAACTTCAAGCGATTCGAAAGTAAGACACGACAAAACCCATACCACCACCAAGCGGCCAAAGCCTTGGTGTCTGACACGAACAAGGGGCGAGCTTTGGAGAAGAGCACCATGGGCACAAGGTGGTAACTTGCAAGAGGTGGCGAACACGTGAAACAACGGAGCCCGCAGGAGACGATCAAAAGCAACATGCACAAGCTTGATCTGTGAACAAGCCTGGAGGTGCTGCCTTCTTCGAAGAAAAAAGCTCTCAGTCTCAAAGCTCTTCAGGTTCTGATGTCGTGGAAATGGATACCTGTACAACAAGGCTCAAGGCATGCTTGTTGGAAGAAGCGGTTCTGCTGATTCGGTAATAATCGCAGTTGCCGCCTTCTAAGAACAAAGCGCTTCGGGTTCTGGTGCCGGAGATGGTTGCTTCTACTTCAGGCCCACTGCTTGGCCCAAGGCTACTTCGTCTGGAAGTAAAGAAACTGTTCTGCTGTTCTGGTGGCAAATGCAGTTACAAGGTGGACATTGCAGTCATGAGGATGGGCACCTCTGCAACGACAGGCACTACTTCCCTGCTTTGAAGATTTTGATGAGGGGGAGTGGACGACGTGCTGGGAGACACGGTTGCAGGAGGGACAACGGACGTTCTCATGAACATACTCGCGGTACCGCTGGCTTTGCCAAACGGTCCAGCTCGAAACGATCGTTGAGGGCTCCCGTGACCGCTGAGTTCTACGCGTGGAGGTGCCGTAGATCTCGCAGGAGCAAAGGCTTCTTGGTCTACCAGTCTGACTGGGAGCATTGAAGGGTTGTTCGGTGGAGCTATCAGGGCCGCAGATATCACCGTAGAATAGCTTCTCAATCCATAATCGATCGATCCCCAGACATCGTCTCCCTTCCATCCTACAGTTTCAATCTCGAGTGCTTCCGCGGAAGATCAAGTAGACAGACTTGTCTAAACGAGCCCGTCAGGCTCCTTTGCCCTCCAAAGAGTCGATACAACCACAATCGACCGTCTCCTCGCGAGGCACCAACCTCAGGCATCAAGACCTGCAATCACACCTCGTTTGACCTGACAAAGCACGTCAAGAAAGGTTTAGCGCAGCAGGCCACCTCAGTGCCAGCACCAAGAACGGCTTAGCGCGGCGTGTGATTGCAGAGGCAGAACAGCCAGCCCGCGAGTAAAAAAAGATACCTCACGCTGTTGCTTCTGATCCCCTCTCCTTTTCTTCTCCATACTCACTTATGATCAGGCGGCGGGTGATCAACAAGACCCGCAACCCTCCAGGGATCCTGCATTGCACAGCGCGGCGAGACCTTGGCAGTTAATTGGTTTCGGCCAATTAGTGATCTCAATTTTTGATGGCACATCCACAATCTTTTCATCATTCCATTGGGTTTACACCCAGTGCATGGAGAAGAGTCAAGACGTGAGTTGCAAGCACCGCCTTGTTTGACATGACGAAGCAGTTCAAGAAACGGTTTAGCGTGGCGCGTGATTGCAGAGGCTGCGCAACCAGCCCGCAGCTACAAGATTCCACCTCGCGCCACACCTTTCGACCTCTCCTTCTTTTCTTCTTCATTATTACCCGGATCTGGCACGGGTGAACATGAAGACCTGCTTCCCGCTTGGGCGTCCTGCATTGCACAGCGTGGCGAGGCCCTCGTGCTAGTCGGTTTCGGCCGGCTAGGGATCTCAATTTTTGATTGCAAACCAAAACCCATATCTTTTCATCATTCCATTGACTTCAGCCGGTGCATGGAGAAGAGTCAGACAGGCGACTAAGGCTTTCAGCGGTAGCGGTGTACCACTTGTGAGGCAACGACTGAAGCGTGAAGACCACGAATGAACAAGGCATCCAATCGCACCACACGCTTCTCAAGGGCCTTAACAATGCGCCTGTTGGACAGCAATTCGCTCAAGACTACTAGCAATGCTTCCTTGCCATTGAGAGACCTTCAAGGCCATAATTGGTATACCATTGGCATCATAAGACGTCCAAGGCAACCCGTAGTCCCTCACTTGCACCCTGTGACATCCTCAACCGCGTGCAATGCATCACTGGCATCGCTTGCGGTGTCGAAACAGGGTTAGCGTATGTCAGCGAACCATAAGGCACTCCATTTCTCACGGGCCACCCCCAGTAAGTATAAAAGAAGTCAAGTCTCTCGTACAATCGATGGACCTTCCTTTCTTCTTCACCCCCCTCCCCCTGCTGCTGCAGACCGGTGCGAGTGATCATGAAGACTCGTTCTAGTTACCCATCAGATAACCCTTGCATTGCACAGCGCTTGAGGTTCTCTGGTGCCTTCGCGGAGGTGGTCGCAATTTTTGATGTCAAACCAAACCAAATCTTTTCATCGTTCCATTGGCTTTGATAGCCAGTGCATGGAGAAGAGTCTGTAGATTGTAGCCGCTGAACAGCGTGTCGTTGATGTCTTGTAGCCGGGTGCAGTGAAGTGCGGCTGTATGGGCGCAATGCGGAAGGAGATAGGCGGAGGGAGTTTGAGAGAGCATGTGGTATTGGAGAGTAGTAGGACGCAACGTAGGCCTTCCAGTGGTAGCATTGGTTGCTTTCGTGCTTGTAGACATCATGATCTCTGGTCAATCTCATTGCCGCCGTAGACCTCGTCGTTGCCATGCGCACGAGGGCAGCACGAGTGGATGTAGCGACCGTGTGCAGTGATTTGGGTCTTTCCGGCCATGAGCTCGTTTCTAATGCTCTCAGAGGCCAGCGAGCGTGACAGGCCCATGTATAGCACTAAGACAGCCTTCAGAGAGTTTCTACAGTAGTCAGATAGACCTCGTCGTCCCCGTGCGCATGAAGGCGGTACGACTGGGCGTAGCAGCCGGATTCTGTGAAGTCGGGTATCGAGGTCATACACCTCCCTCAGCAGCGGTCTCCCGGTGTCTGACGAGCATGACAACTCCGTAGATAGCACGTAGACAATGATTACAGAGTCTCTACAATAGACGGGCAGGTCTCATCGTCGCCATTCGCACGGAGACGGCGGCGTGCCTGGGCGTAGCGGCCAAATGTGTGACTTCGGCCTTCCAGGCCATGTGCCTCACTCAATGGCGCGCCCAAATGTCCGGCGAGAATAACAAGCATACAGAGAGCACTCGCAAGGCCATTACAGAGTCCCTACAGCGAGCAGACAGGTCTCTTTGTGCCACTGCCGAAGCAAAATAATACCCTCAGCTCAGCAAGCCTGCGGGCAGCCGCAACGCCGTTCACCCAAGACGCCAGCACCAGGGATTCAGCGAACACCATGAACACGGCCCACAAGAATGCAGCACACTTTGCAATGTCTCGCCACGAGTCTACATGTCCTCAAGTTGCAATGTGGTACAACTGCGCACACGGAAATCTCGACGGCCACAGCATGAATGCTTGCCAGTGACGCCCGGGCGCAGGATTCAATGCCACGCCTCCGATCGTTTGGTCGACGGCTGCCAGGGTACGGTTGCCTTCATCCAGCAGTAATCGCTGAAAAGAGCATGAGATTTTCAGATGGCTACGCCTAGTCCGAGATGACATTGCGCGTGCGTGTCTCTCGGAGGTGGCAAAACGAAACATTGGCAGCCATGCTTGAGAGCAAGACCCAGCACCACGCGGCGACAAGCTTTCAACAACAAGCACCATGACAAAGGCTCTCGAGCCTTCGACGGCATCTGACAAGACCGCGAGATACCCAACGAACTCCATCGACTCCGCTTGCGAGCACCACGAACTCCACTCGCCACTCTGTGCAATCTTCGACACACGACGAGCGACCACAAGAGCATGCGGACGACTGGCCACGGCGCCGAGAAGAGCAGGGAACGCCACAAATGGAAGGCGAAGACATTCTTGGGCAACGGCGATGGTGGCCGGCAGCAAACCGGAAGCAAAGAACACAAATACCTCCGGAGACAGACACAGCGTGCGTGCAGCTCGCCTCCGCAGCCTGGTGTCAATATTACAACCACCGCTATGGCAATAGCAGTCTCGCGTGTCACCTCGGGTGATTGCGATGAGAGAATACGATCTCCGTTTGGCAAGAAAACATAACGCCTTGAGTGGCTCGAGCAGCCGCATCAACGCGAACTTGCGAGAACAACACCGCGGTGACGATCACACCCAGGCGTGCACAATCTTCTCAGCACCATTGTTTGCTTAGAAACAATGTTGTTATGCGGCTCCCGCGATACCGAAAATGGACTCAGCATCAGTGCCTTGGGATTCTCGCGCAGATCTTCACGCCAGAAAGAAGAGGCGGACAATTTGGCAAGCTACAAACGCACAGCGCAGCACTCTTGTTTTGGCGAGGCAGGCATCTCGAACAGCTTGCTTGCTTTCGCGGTTGACAGCTCGAGGCAAGACGGAGGAGCAACGTTTGTGCGGTGGGGGCATGCTTCTTCAAGACAACTTGACGTGGCGATGAGCCTTTGAAGACGATGCTTGCGATCTGGGGTGCCACAAAAAGTTTTGATGGATAGGCCAGCCATCGAATATTGTTTCAACTTCAAAAATCTGGCGACAGATCGCTGAGCTGCATCGGAGGTGGCTAGATGAGCGAGTTCAGGTCTGGGATCGGGTGGCCCTGCAGCGATTCGGACACTTTGGGCGTTGTGGACAACGTTTGGATGCTGAAGATCTTGACATAATCGCCGCCAGCGCCGTCCTGGCGATCGCCGTGGCCCAGGACGCGAAGACTCTGACCAGCAAGTCTGCTGGCGCTGGGACAAGCACTTCCGAGAACACTTCCACCACAAGCACCGTCATGACTACTAGCCTTTGATCTTTTGGCTTGAGTATGGTCCTCGTTCTAAAGAGGCGAAAGCATCATGAGGTCTCAAGAGGCGGCTTCCGCGGAGGTACAGAGTTCGATGAGCGCGGCATGGTTTACGATGGTGCCACAGGCAATGGCGTCATCCTTACAACCATGGCCGAGGATTGGATCAAGATCGAGTCTCCCTGCAGGACTCCATGACCAAGCCATAACGCTTCTCAGTCCACAGAGTCCGGGAGATTGTCTATGAGGACACAGGCTCGACAATCTTGGAGCGTTTCAAGATGTTGTCGGTTCCCGTCTGGACTGCTGTGGTCGGGGATCCAACGGTTCATCACCAAGCAACTCCCGAATTGTACGGACTGACGGCAACGTGTGCAGCAAGGATTTGTCTCTTGTTCTCGCTTCTGGGAATAAATGGTCCACAGCAGTGCGCAATCGCATCTTCGCAAGCCTTGAGCACTCTGCTTGGTTCGGGCGGATCCAACACGCGAACGTTAGTGGTCCTTCGCACCACCGTCTGGTGTGAACAGCAACTCACGGTAGCAGGGCCTAGAAGCGGTGCTAAATCATCGCATAGGCAATGTTGTCACACATTGTCGTTATAGTTCATATAGGCCACATGACCTTCATATCCAGAAGTCGAGAAGTCCATACCCAGAAGTCCAAAAGTCCAGGTACCCAGAGTATCCAGATCTCCGGTGTCCAAGTCCAGGTCCTAGTCCAGATATTCGTATACTCGAGGTCTTCACCCAAGTATATCACATCTCAACGACACTCATCTGGAGCCGAACAGGATGACATGCAGCCACTGAGCAGCATAGCATGAGTATCATGACGCTTCGACGATTGCCTTTCTTGACCAGAAAGGCACCTCGTCCTCTCCGTTGATTGTCATTTCGTGGCGAGAAGAAGAATCTCTTCTCCTCGTCGGGAATCATTGTGTTTGGTTTGAAACTCTGCCCTGGTAGACAACGGAGGTGTACTTCGCCCCAATTTATTAATGTACGCAGCACAAGTCGAATGGCAGACGTGATCGGGTTCGCGAGACACAAGCGACGTCTAGGCAGAGAACCCTTTGAAGGCTTCGTGCTGCATAATATCAAAGCCTAGACCTTCATCGCACGCGAGGTGTGAGAGTCATCTCAGTGGCGATGCGGTCTGTTGTCTCGTTTACGTGAGTACGGTAACGGCTCGCCAGCCAAGGATGTACTGGATCTCACGAGATGCTTCATTGTGATGAGAGGCCTCCGCGGTGTTCGCTCTTCTTTGTCGCTCGGTTATGCAGCCGGCGCTCGAGGCATGTTGATGCGTGCTTAAGCTTTGAAGCCGAATGGCAGAAAGCTGGTGCCATGACACTCTATGGTGCTGCAAGCGGAGGTTGAGTATGGGTGTTGTAGTCGCGCGCGTTTGCGAGGGCGTGAAGCGGATTTCGCCAGGGCTGCGTGTAGCGATGATGGCTTTGCGGACGCGTGGCGATGCCTGTGGGCCTGTGGTTGTCGAGGGCGGTATTGCGGTAGCGACTCGAGGCGAGGCAGTCTTGTCGACTTGGACGGGTTCTGCGTAGCCTGTTCTCTGCTCATGCACGGTGTGCTGCTTCACGGTATTCGCTTTCGGGTGCCGTGGCTGGCTGTGGGTGCCCGTTGAACGGCAAACAAGGGTGGAGGTGTTGGCGATGGTACGTAATCGAATCAACACCGGGTATCACCATCCTCCGCGCATACCTCGCGGTCTCACCGCTGTCGCCGCGCGCTTCTTGTCCGGCAGTGCATGATGGCGCAGGCTGGTGGAGCATTGCCGGCGGAACGTTGGGTGGCGGACGTTAGGCGAAGCTGCTCCTATCACCTGAGTAGTGACGGCCTCAGTCCACTGCACATATGTGCGAGGTGGATATCTTCCACGTGTAGATGAAGATGTATGGCGTTAGGCATGGATGTGCAAGTGTTGTGTCGTGACGACACTGATGAGCCTCAAGGACTGGTATGTGCAATGGTGAAGGTGGAATTCGGACTTGGACGAGCTCGTGAGGGTTCGCTGTAGCGTCGCTCCTGCCTCGTCTTCTCAGCGGCAGCAGCCTGACCTTCAAGGCGCAACTACTCCTGGACGTGCAAATCACACCCCTCTCAACATTGGTATGCTCATTCGAGTATAGCCAAGTTCCGTACGTCCTGCTTCCACGACAGTCACGTTTGGGGGCGCCACCGCACAGCGTGAGCTCCTCTTGGACCACGATCTACGAGGATTCGAAAACCGCAGCATTCCATCATTGGCAGCCCGACAAGGTGCACAGCATCTACGTATGGCACCGAAATCGTGTCTACGGGGGGGAAGTCCAGGGTAGGCAGTAAAGATTGATGGAGCCTACTTCGTGAGTCGCAACTTGCAAGTCACGGCCGCCAGCGATCTCTACTACAAGCAGCCGTGCCAGAATTCTAGTACCATGCAGACTCGCTGAGCACAAGGAACATTCCTTAGCCCCGCACGGCAATCTCCAAGATCTGGCGACGACTCTGATACAAGGCCAATAGTGCACATCACAAACAAACCTAAGATCTAGGCTGCTGCTGTGGTACGTCTACGCACGTAAATTTGAGGCATTCGCGAATTTGGCAGAACGCGCCGAGCGAGCTACACTTCTTGTGACTTGTCTTACCTCCGTGCCACAATATCTTGAGAACAAACAGAACGGACTTGAGATCTTGATCAGTTGCTCTTTGAGTGGACCATATGCATGAGATGGGCGACAGTTGGGACGCAAAGCTGGGTGTAACAACACGCGGCGCATTGGCTGCAGGGCTCCTACGATGAGCGCGCCGAATCCTCGATCCTCAGAGCCTCTGCTTACACTACTGACATGGATGCTTAGAAAACAAAGATAAGACTGGAGGCTCAACTCAAGGACTGTACAGCACGTGTCAAACAAAGACTACGAAAAATGATCGTCATCTCGCACCTATCTGTTCCTTCGCTCAGCCACCAAGTCAATGTTCCACTCAAGTCTAACCCGATCCGGGTTTGTTTGCGAGTTGTTACAACCCACATTTCTCCAATCAAGATAGACTTTCGAATGTAAATCTGCGCCTCATGCAGGTGCTTCTGCGAGATCACGGCTCTATTTTACTGGGCACTGTTACAGGAGTGGTGATGCTGGCATCGCAGTTTCATGGAAATGATCTATAGCCTCCATAGCATACATAATCTTTGCTCGACCCAGTCATCACTCGACGATACTCAAGCATTCAAACACAGCGCTCAAGCACTTCACCAGTCTACCAATCGCCAACCTTCCCTGCTAGCACATCACCATCATGGCATCTGCCACACAAACCAGTGGCCCTCCTGAGGGTCGTTCTAGATTCCAGAAGGTATACAATTCCGTCGGCTTCAAGAAGAGCTACAACTTCTTTCTCTGTAAGCAATTCTGTCCATCTCATCACTGGATGCCGCTAACATCACAAGGGTTCATATTTGCTGGGGCCTTGTTCGGATTCACCCTTGCTCGACTCATGTACCTGAACATCTCCGGCGTCTTCTGCGGACCTACGAACGGTGGAAACGCTGCCGCACCCGGTGAATGTTACTACTATGAGAACTTCAACCGCTACAAGATCGGGATCAGGCTTCATCTCTACACCATTTTGCGTGTGTACCGCTGCAGTACTATCTCTTTTGCAATAGTCACTGACACTCCGCCTAGCTGCCAGTCTCCTTGTCGTCCTTCAATTCACACCCGCTATCCGCCAGAAATGGAGACTCGTGCACCGTATCAATGGCTACATCATTGTCTTGTTGGCGCTGATCGCCAATGTCGGGGCTATCATGATCGCTCGCGAAGCCTTTGGCGGAACAATGGCGACACAATCGTGGGTCGGCGCTTTGTTCATCTTGACCACTGTCGGCCTCGGACTTGCCATTTACAACGTCAAGATGCTACAAATCGATCAGCACAGAGCATGGATGCTCCGAACATGGTTCTACGTAAGATTGACCCTTCAATCCGCACATGACCGCATGCTGATACTGATGTATTTTAGTTCTCCTCCATCATCACCCTCCGCATCATCATGATCATCTCCGCCCAAATCATCTCTGTCGCAGGCGATTTCTGGTCGGTTCAGAACTGCGCGAAACTCCTCGACGTCATCGGAGATGCACAAGCACTCGTGGAACAATACCCATCGTGCTCGAGTCTGGTTAACGACGGCAACCTCAAAGCCATTGCAGCAGTCAACGCAAATTTCGGTGGCTCAGCCGTAGAGTTGATGTCAGCCATGAATGTTTCCTTTGGGATGGCCGGTTGGCTGGCGACAAGTCTTCATGCTATTGGAGTTGAAGTCTACGTGAGTCTTCAGTGCAATGTTCTATCGTGTGTGTCTCTACTAACGACGAACAGCTTCACCTTACTCCCAAGGAATCTGAGCGCCTTCGCCAGGTTTCTTACCAACGACAGTTGGAAGCTGGGTTCAAGAACGCCGGACATGCGGGTTTGGTCGCTCGGCATTCCTCTGTCGAGGCTTTGGCATGTGCATCCGAGGCTGGAGCGCGGAAGCCTAGTACAATGTCTACTGACTTGTCTGAGGGTGAGAAAGTATGAGTTTGGTTTGAATAGCATTATTTTGTAGGAATGATACAGATACCCCACATATATGGAATACTATCGCAGCATACATTATGTGAGTAACAGCAGAGTCTCATAGCACATGCTGCCTCAGGGCCAAGAGAGTGCACATGCCAGCATGACAACTCCTGACGCGTCGTAAGAAATCGAAGCATCAACACTCGAAACCTCTCGAACCTCGGAGACACAAAAATGGTTCCCACGACCCTTCCGAAAGCCCGGCCTCATAACTTCACCAAAAGCCCACCCTAAGCCTGTTCGCAGTAGCAGCACTCGTGTGAGTGGCTTCCAAGCCGGAGAGAATTCCAGACACGATGCTCGAGTGCTTCAAGTCTGTCGTCGTAGCTGCAATAGCACCCATGTCGTCAAGACCCAAAGTCAACCAGTCCAAAGCAGCTTTAACAGGATCCGTAGTCTTCGTCGATATTGTAGTGGTCGGAATTGGATCCGGACTCGTCGAGTCTGTACTTGACGTCAAAGTCGCGCCTTTGCCACTGGGTCTTGTCGAATTTGACGGTGAGGTCAGCCAGTCAAGCGCTGCTTTGACAGGGTTTGAGACACTGGTTGATGGAACGACGCTGAGAGTCATGGACGATGGCGGAGTAGCTGATGCTGTGCTCTTGCCAAATCGCTCATGGGTAGCAAGGAATAGTGGCGTAGACAGCGACATGAACATATCATCGTCAAGATCGTCGACAACCACCCAAGCATCCGGGAGAGAATCGGCGGACGCGTGAGTGGTGGATTTGGTTGATGAGTTTGTGGCAGTTTGCGCGGCCGGTAGGGTATCGCTGTGAGAATCATGGTCGTGTTGAACATCATTGATGCTGACGATCGTGTCTTCGTTATCTTCTGGCCATGTCGTCATTTCGATATCGGAGGATGGATGCAAAATGGGAGAGCTTGAAGACTCGTGCTCGCGCGTGAAAATAGGGTCAGAGATCGAGACGCCGTGGTCATAGTATTCGGGACTGTCACAGAGCACGGAGGAGGCGGTACTCAAGCCAAGCAGTATGATTCGATAGTTGAGCAGCATTTTGATCGAGGTTCGCAGGATGGTGATGGCACAACCGGTGTTTCTAATGGAATGTGTGATCAATTTTCGAGTTTTGATGAAAAACTTATATGGTCAGGCGTTGTCCAGTATCTGTTTCGAGAAGCAGCAAGAAATAGAATTGAGTAGTTGGTCGAGAATACTCGGTGTCATAGTGTTGTTGAGAATCGCCCCGACTTTGCAACTCAACTCCAGGTACTTCTTTTTCGTTCTCGACGCACCACGAGTGTTTCGGTTTGTCAATTCGCAATACATCATTCACGACCGCTTTGCAGCACAATCCCTAAAAAATGGATCCGTGACAATCGTAACCCCTTCGACTCTGTGACCTCTCTCAATGTGTACATTTACATGTACTTGGGTGGACAGTGGGTCGTTAGGGTAGATTACCCTTGTCTCGAAGGTCAGCCCACAATACATGGTGCTTAATGCCGGCACAATCGTGAATCATACGAAAGATTATTTTGAGAAGTACCGACTCAAGCTGATTGAATAGCGCCTACAGACAGTTCTAAGAATAATGCGGAACGCATGTCTCTTCCATCAATATTTCGACGTGATATACGCCAGGGTGAAGTCGGAACGGCGGGTCTTGTAGAAGCGAGATCTGAGTTTCGCAACGGATGAATCTACCTCCCACCATTGGTAATGAGTGAGGGCTTTCGTGGGAAACACATGGCCCAGGAACAAGCTTCCTTTTCAACGTCTGACTAGTTCTCTAGACACAAGTCACCCAAAAGCGACCAAACGCGTATCCTTCGATGCCCAAAGAACAAGGAGTTGAGCCCGACACGTTGGTTTGAGTTGCGGGAAGGAGCGGCGCGGCGGATCGCAGGCTCCACTTCCACGCCTCCTTTCGTGCCTCCCACGAACATGGGATGAGAGATCCACGTCTGTTTCCAATACTCGCAATCCGTGTTACTGGGAAAGACCGGGCTTTCCAGTGGATCTTGCTAACACCCAATACCTCGGCGAACGGTACATTCGGCATCCGTCACACTCTTCGCTGGTCCAGCATTGGCCGACTTGTAAACGCAGCTGCCACGCTATTGGTGACGAGCACCATGTGCCAAAGTCTGCTTGTGTGAGTTAATCCATGAACAGTCTTCGTAGCAACGTGCCACGCGCGTATGCCATCTCCGTTCGCTCGTCAAGCCTCCCAGTATCCCACGGATAGATTCTCTGTGTTGAGCTTCTGTCACACGCTTAGCATATCATTCGCAATATTCCAACACATTCAATCGTGATCCTCGCTTGCAAACGAGAGTACGACCCGAATGCGAGGCCCCTTGTTGGGCATTTAGGGCAGACGGATGTCCTTGCCATCGTTAAGCTCATAGATATTCTCACTTCGTGCTTATACTTCTTCTCTGCTATAGGACTTAGCACACCCGCATGTGCACTACCTAGATAGGGTCAGAGTGCACAGACGTTCACACGCCGCGGCATATGAAGATAGCACAGCTATAGGTGTGTGCTACATATCAAGCTATCGACTCTTTAGCACCAAACCTCCGCATCAAGGCATAGCCAAGGCAGTGTGCAATTCTCAGCGGTATCCCCTATCCAGAATAACCCGAATGTAGCAATCACGGCAATGGACATGGCAGAACGTCTGAATCCATGAAGGTATAAGACAACGCTCCTCGCACCACCGTCAAAGCGATCTCCTCATTATCCAACGCTCAAACGATTCAGCAACCGCTTCTTCAGCACACTCTTTTAATTCCATATACTTTCGTTAATACCACGCTCTTTACGACCAACTCCACTACATAATGCAGACCTTCACTACCATCATCGCCGCGCTCGTCGCTGGCACTGCTCTCGCAGCTCCCACTCCTTACCAGCAGAGCTCCAACATCGACCACCTGGTCAAGGTGAGCCATCTCCCAAATACCAAAAACAACTCATCACCCAACTAACAATCAACCCAGTTCGACAACGTCCCCGCCGGCCTCATCGACGGCGCTCCAATCCGCGGCCTGAACCCCCTCGGCTCCCACGAGGGCCTCTTCTACGCCGGCATGGGCGTCATCTCCGGCACCCCTCTCCTCGCGGGCCTCAACGCCCAATCGCGCCCTAACGTCCTCGCCTACGACATCGTCGACACGCTGCGCAGCGCCCACGAGCTCCGCACCGACTACGACGACAGCACGACCACGTCCTTCAACTTCAAGTCCTTCTACTTCGGCTGCGTCGTCACCAACGTCGAGACGCTTCTCAGCCTGCCGCTGTCCTGCTCGGTTAAGCTCACGGGCTACCGCAACGGCAAGCAGATTGCGTTCCAGCAGGCGGATTTCAGGACACCTCTTTTGCAGCTTACCGCGAACATGAACAAGGTTGAGCTCAACACTGGCTTCTGCGATGTCGACAGGGTTGTCTTTGAGACTGCTGGTGGTGTTGTGGAGAGTGTGCTTTCGGCTGTACTTATGGATGACTTTGAGTACACTACTATCTCTGCCAACAAGTACTAGATATTCGAGGCTGTTAGAGGCTTGTCATGGGGGATCTTGCGGGACATTTATTTTTGTCCTTCGGTGGATAGAGGCTTGATGATCTTTTCGGCGGCTATTCTTGGTGGGCAAGCGTTGCCACCCTTTCTTCTTCTTGTTCTCAAATATTTTTGATAGACGTTTATGATGTATGGATTTATTCTCTTCGATGTCGGCTGGTTTTAATTATCCTCCCCTAACGCTCGCCTAAGCCTCGGCTTGTTGCTGTAATTAGATTGGACATTGTATCTTGAGGTTATCTTTCTTGATCAACGGGATGGATCTTGGTTGATGGGATGCAAACGCTCAGGAATAATCACGGAATAATTAATTAGGCGAAGATGGAAACGTTCAATCGCGATGAATAGATAGATATGTGTAACGATCGATGAGACAGGAGCGGTACGTCACCACCACGCTGCACGTCCAAGCTTAGCTCGCGCTGAGCTGTTCGGTTGCGATGTGCATAACGGAGGGACGTTGGCTACTCCAGCACTACCAGGGTGCTCTCTTCACGCAAGACCTGCAGCAACTAATATACCCACCGAGTCGCCGTTGACCTGCATTGTCTGTCATTGCTGTGTCACGTGCAGTAATACCATACACCACCACTTCTTCATATTGCCGCGCGCCTCCGGAACTGTTTCGCGGCGCTGCCTCCTGATGCCACAGTGCCATAGACATCATGTCCGACAGCAATGATCCCAGTACGTTGCCGTCGCGTACAACTCTCACGTGAGGCAAGCTAATATATATCCCTTCAGACCCAGCCATCCTCAACCTCTCCGCCGAAGAGAAACGCGTCTTCGCCTACCTGTTCAACCTAGCCGATACCGACCAGCTGGGCGTTGTCACTGGCGAGCGCGCCGTACCCTTCTTCGAGCGCACCACCCTCGACCCGCAGGTCCTCGGCGAGATATGGCAGATTGCCGACACTGAGAACCGTGGCCTGCTCACCAGGCCCGGCTTCTGCATCGTTCTGCGTCTTATCGGTCACTACCAAGCCGGCCGAGAGCCAACCACCGAGCTCGCCTTCCAGCAAGCACCTATACCCAAGTTCGATGGCATCCAGGTCCCTGGCGCTGCACAAACACCCGCTAGTCCTTCGCAGAGCGGCGTACCACCTGGAGCGCTCCAGCCACAGCTGAGCGGACAACCGCCCATCCGCGTCCCTCCCCTCGACCCGCAGAAGGTTCAACAGTACTCGGGACTGTTTGAGAAGTCCGGCGCACAGAATGGACAATTGGATGCAGGCACAGCAAAGGCAATATTCGAAAAGTCGGGACTGCCGAATGAGGTGCTGGGCAAGATATGGATGCTGTCGGATAGGGAGCAGACTGGCGCGCTGGACCAGACGGAATTCATTGTTGCGATGCACCTACTCACGAGCATGAAGACAAGATCCATGACTGCTTTGCCGAACACGCTCCCTGCTGCTTTCTATCAGGCAGCGGCAAGGCGAGGTGCGCCGCCTCCACCAGGCAACAGAGCGGTTCCGGGTGCTGCTGGAATTCCAAGGCAGTTCTCTGGTGCCGCTGGTGGACCGGCAAGGACCCAAAGTCCTCTCGCAAGGCCACCCACTTACGGCACACCTCCGCCTATGTCGGTCCAGACCACTGGCCCACAGTGGCTTATCACTCCGCAAGAAAAGGCCAAGTACGACCAGTTCTTCAACACTGTCGACACACAGCGTAGGGGTATTGTCACTGGTGAACAAGCAGTTCGTTTCTTCTCTGATTCTGGACTGCCCGAGGACACACTTGCATCCGTCTGGGACTTGGCGGACATCAACAGCGAAGGCCAGCTTACCAAGGATGAGTTCGCGGTTGCTATGTACCTCATTCGCCAGCAAAGGATGCCCAACGCCGCCCCTCTGCCAGCTTTCTTGCCACCGGCTTTGGTTCCTCCGTCCTTGCGTAAACAGAACCTGCAACAGCAGACGGAGCAGACTACCGCACCTGCTTTCGACAATGCCAACAACACCTCAAACTTGCCGAAATCTGCTGCTGATGATCTCTTTGGGTTGGATGAGCTCACTGCTCCACAGGTTTCGCAGCCTGCCTTGCAGCCTCAAAGCACTGGAGCTTCTGCCAGCAGAGACCCTTTCAGTTCCAGCATGCCCACCTCACCAAGCAGCCCACAACGCTTCCAACCCCAGCCGCAACCAGCCAACTCACATTTCAAGCCGTTCATGCCGACTTCCGCATTTGGTGCAAGTCTCGCGCATCAGAACACTGGCGGCTCTGCGACGTCTTCTCAGGGTCCTGCTGTGAACAGCTTCTCGCAACAGCCTAGATCGATTCAGCCGACCGGCATGGACGATCTTCTCGGCGAAGACGAGACGAGTGCAGTTGAAAGCAGCAAAATTACCAATGACACGACCGAGCTGGCCAACATGAGCAACCAGATTGGCAACCTTCGCAATCAAATGGAGCAGACCCAGGCTAAGAAGGCAACCACACAGGCGGACCTGAACGCCACTGCTGCTAGGAAGAAGGATCTCGAGACCAGACTCCAGCAGTTCAGGGCCCAGTACGAACAGGAAGTACGGACTGTCAAGGACTTGGAGCAACAGCTGGCCGCTTCTCGTGAATCAACGAAGAAGATGGATCAGGAGCTTGCTCTTCTTGAAGGCGGATACCAGGACTTGACTACTCAACATCAGACTGTATTCCAGGCGCTTCAGGCCGACCAGGCTGAGAACGCCAAGCTGAAGCAGCGTATCGACCAGCTCACCGCTGAGATCGCCAAGTTGAAGCCTGAGCTGGAAAAGGCAAGGATGGATGCCAGGCAGCAAAAGGGCAGGGTCAGCATCAACAAGAAGCAGTTGGCCACAAACGAAGGCGATCTTGAGCGTCTGCAAAACGAAAAGGCGGATCTCGAGCGCGAGGCTGCTGCCAGCCCGCCTCCCACAGAATTTGTGCCTGCCAGCCGAGAAGTGACCAGCCCTGCTCCTAGCACTTTGAGCGCTACGAACCCATTTGCTAGGATGACTTCGGGTGACGTTTCACGATCCGCTAGCCCTGCTACAGCAATCTCTGGCGCTCCTACTCCTAGCGCTTTCGACCAGCTCTTTGGTCCCTCATTCGCACACCCCGGAAGCGGCAGTGCTACACCGCCTCCCACAAGCTTCGTTGGTCGCCCTGCGCCTGTGGCCGATTCTGTGTCGTCCGAGGGTAGGTCAACACCTGCTGTAACGCCACCGCCCTTCAGTGAATCTACGAGGAAGATTCCCAGTGGTGATGAGCCGCCGCCACCACCGCCTGAGAGCCGTCAGTTCACGCCTACAGAGCTGCCGTTCGGCGGTTTGCGTCCAAGTGGTGAGAGTGAGGCCGGCTCCACCCAGGTCGTGCCTCCCGCAAGCCGCGCTGGAGGCACCGATACCCCGAGGGACATTGGTACTCCTGGTGTGACTCCTGGCGTGGCAACTCCGGGTGAGCTCACTGAGCACATTCCGGGTGGATTCCCTGGACATGAAGGACCCGTCACGAGCAACGCTGAGGTCGAGCCAGTGCCGGGTGCATTCCCGGCTGAACATGCTCAGCCACAGATCGCTGCTCAAGAACTCTCCGGCCCTTCGACTACTACCGCCAAACCTTCACATGCGCCTGCCACAGGCAAAGACGATTTTGACTCCGCCTTCGCCGGCTTCGGCAGCAATGACCAGTCCACCAGCTCAAGGGATCCATTCGCCACTGACGTAAACGAGAACAGCAAGCCTCAACCCAAGGGTTTCACTTCCGAGTTCCCGCCAATCCAGAACTTGGACTTGGAAGACGACAGCGATAGTGATAGCGATGACGATGATGACTCCGAGAAGGGCTTCGGTGACAATTTCACCGCTGCTTCGCCGGCTAAGCAGAACGGTACTGCAGCAGTGCAGGCCAACACGACCACCCCTGCTCCGCCTGCAGTGACTTCTGATGAGTCTGCTGCAGCAAGACCTGAGATTGCCTCGACTCAGTCGGCTGCCAGCGTACTTCCTGCTGCCGGTGATGCCCAGTCACCACCTACTTACGAAGAGAGCGACGAGCAGGTCCACGGCGGTAATGTGCAGCGCTCAGGCTCGAACCAATTCCCTCCTGAGTTTGGCGGCCTTCTACCTGCACGAGAGGATCCTACATCTGCGCCGGCTCCTGCTCTTGAGCCGCCTTCGAGGTCTGACACCGACAAGAGCTTGCAAACTCCGCAGACATCGCTCTTCCCTCACATCGGTACACCAGCCAGTACTACAGGCACGGAGTTCCATGACGCCCGCAGCAGGCCTGTGAGCACCGTGCCCGACGTTGGACCTGCTGCTTCCCAGCCTCAAGCCGTTGCAGCACCAGTTGCAAGGGATGAGTTCGATGACTTCGATGATCTGGAACTCGCCGAGGCTAAGGAAGCAGACAAGAGCGGATCTGACGTTGACTTTGGCTTTGGCAACCACTCTCGTGACGCATCCGAGTTCAATGGTGCTTTCGACTCGCCTGCTGCAAGCATGACCACCACCATGGCCGACTCCCAGCAGACCCCTAAGCAGGCCGGTGAGAGCAACGGCTTCTCTGGCTTCTCGCCCAGTGCTTCAGTCTCTAGCCCCGTTGGAGGTGAGAGCGCACCTCACGACTGGGACGCCATCTTCTCCGGTCTCGACAACTCCGCCACCGGCAACATCGATACTACTTTTGGTGGCTCCACGAGCAATGATCCTTGGGAAACAAACGGCACACCAGCAGCCGCGCACAAAGAGGTCCAGCAGCCCACTTCACCCCAATCTACTACAACCGCCAAGCAAATTGCACCTGCCATCACTCCCGGTGAAGAACATGACGACCCCATCTTGAAGCGATTGACTGGCATGGGTTACAACCGTGCGCAAGCACTTGACGCGCTAGAGAAATATGACTACGACATTAATAGGGTAAGTCTGCACACAGGAGCTAGGACAGCAGGGACATGAGCTAATCATCTTTTTAGGCTGTCGACCACCTCACTTCCCAGTGAGACAATAATGAGAGTTGCACGAGAGCACAACAGGCACACATGGCAGCTCCTGCCATGTTGCGACGCCGTTCAATTGTATAGCGTAGCGAAGGTTTCTCTTTCCCTCTTCTCTTCTCACGATCTAGTTGTAGCGTAATGTATCTAGCGGGGGAAATTGTTCAAACCAGCCAACCACTTTGGCATAAAGCTCCATCAATTACCACTATAAGCCTTCCAACCTGTCGGGTAAGATTCTAGGCTCTCGTAAAAAACTGTCGCAATTCATCTAAGTGATACGGATATGATCCCCAATCCGGCACGGAGACACCGCTTATCCTCTCGGCTAAAGTCATGCTAGCGGCGCCCCCAGTACTTCGCTTTAACCTGCTTAAAAGATCACCAGCCAGCGCCCTCACGTGGTCTCCAAGACTGCACATCACTCTACGGTGTGTAACTCTACCCGGCGTGGAGGCTAGCTTTGCCGATAAAGTTAGGAGCCGGCTTACTATAGGGACTCCACTTTGATGTTCTCCATAGTGTGGGCGGCAGGGGTCTGTTGATGTTGTGCTACTGTCACGATGGGTATGGGAGCATGGCTAGTCTACTGATATTGCTTTTCAATGCGGAACAGAGGTCTCCGTTCGGTAGTTCGATTGGCATTATATCGTCGGCCTCGGCAGCAGCTGGGTATAGTGGGAGTTTGACATGGGCATCGATGATGGAGGTCGATCGCGCCGGCATGGAAGCGTATAAGTATGCCCTTCACAGAGTTTCCTTCCCATAACGGAGAGATTTCCTCCTTCGTTGTCCTCTCCATCCATCCACACTCATCCCCTCTCAGCCTCCCAAAATGTTCGACTCCGCCCTCTCCCGCTGCAGCACCCTGCTGCTCCTCGCCCTCGCCGCCGTCGCCAAAGCCGACCCCAAGAACATGTGCGGCGAGCAAGAAGGCTACTCGCAAGGCGGCTACCGCGTGCAAAACAACCTCTGGGGCAAAGGCAGCGCGACCTCCGGCTCGCAGTGCTCGGCTTTCAACGCTGCCTCCGGCTCCTCCGTCTCCTGGTCCACGACCTGGGAATGGTACGGCGGGCAAGACAACGTGAAGAGCTACGCCTACTCCGCGCGTGACTTCAACAAGAAACTCGTCAGCCAGATCTCGTCGATGCCTACCACTGCTGTTTGGAGTGTGAGCAACCAGAATATTCGCGCGAATGTTGCGTACGATCTTTTCACTGCAAGGGATATCAACCACGCTACTTCGTCTGGTGACTACGAGCTGATGATCTGGTTGGGCCGCTACGGTGGCGTTAACCCGATTGGTAGCTTCAAGGCTAACGTCAACGTCGGTGGCCGATCGTGGGCGCTGTGGGTTGGGTACAACGGCAGCATGAAAGTGTTTAGCTTTGTTGCTGGCAGCCCGATTACGAACTTCAGCGGTAACATCAAAGACTTCTACAATTACCTCACGAACTCTGAAGGCTTCCCAGCGAGCCAGCAGAACTTGATCAGTAAGTTCATGTTGTTGCCACTGTGGACAGATTGAATGATTTGGACTGTAAGCTGACTTCATTTCTTCCTTGTAGCTAACCAGTTTGGCACTGAGCCGTTCACTGGTGGGAAGACGACATTCGATGTTTCGAGGTGGTCTGCTGAGGTTTACTAGGAGGGTCCTGCCAAAGAGAAAAAAGCGGCAACGGATCAACAGTGTCCATACAACTAGCTATGCTGACTACATAGCCAATCACGGTTTCATACCTCCTCTATATATGCAGAATCGAAGTTTGTGTTCTCCTCCAGGCCGGTTCCCGCCTTGCCATAACACATATGGTCAGGGTGGCCTGGGACTATGCCGACAAAAGTGATGCCCTTGCATTCGCTGATGCCTGCGCAGATGTCAAGACACTCGCTGAAAGTGCTAGCAGGCACTCCGAAGAGGTCGATTCCGGCAGCATCTTCGTTGTTGCATGCTAGCTTGAAGCCGTGGAAGTATCCCTGGTTGGCAGCGCTGAGGGCCTCACATTCGCGGGCTGCAGGGGATGTTGCTGTGGCCGTTGGCGTTATCGTGGTGGTCAATGTGACGGTATTGTATGCGGTCTCGAAAACGATTTCCACAAACGTGGATGTAGAAGTTAACGTTGGAACCATGGTGACAATGGACACCAGCGTCGTCGTCTTGTAGATCGTGGGCGTTAAGGCGACAGTCGTCTTTGGAGTGAAGGTCTGCACTTATTAGCATCGTTTTAAACTGTAGTTCTGGGGCGACGAGATACGAACAACTGTGCTTGTTGCCGGGGTGCCGATGCAGGCACACAGTGTACTTAGCGTCGCACTGCCACGACTGGAAAGGGAGGACCACAGTGATGCGAGTGCACTGTTCACAATGGTGGTAGCGGCGCGCTTACGTCTCCTTCGAGCTTCGGTCTCAGTGATCCAAACAATGTCGGTGGCGAGAGTGCCGATTGAGGTGCTTGCAACGGTTTGGGTAATGACACTCGTCACGGTGGAGTCGGTGGCAGTGCTCACTGCCACTGCGACGGTGACGACTTGTGTTTCTGCTGCTGCCATGGATGTCAAGGTAGCCAAAGCAGCGGTGAAAGTTGTTGTGGCTCGAGGCAGGAGGAAGTTCTTAGTACAGAAACTCTGCGCTGGTGCGTACGAAGAGAGCAGGGTGGCGGCCTTGTATGGCTGACTAGAGCATGCTGGCAGGTTTGCAGCGGATATGACCGATGTCAAGGTCAAGACTAGTGATGAGCTGTAAGTGAGCTTCATGCTTCCTGAAACAAGAGTTGGTCGATGATATGCCTTGTAAGTGGAGTTGGGTAGGATATGACACCGAGATCCGCTACCTACTTATAGAATTGATCTTGGGTGGCCTTCCATACTCGTGGAATTCCGTGGCAGCCTGGACCCACGCCACAACAGCGTTTCACCCCCAACAGGCTGACTTCTGTATCTGCTTCTCGATACACTCTGTACAGCCCCGAAGGTGTAGTCCGCATTCACGGCAACACAAGGCTGCCAAAATTTCGCTTCTAGACCTCTCGGACACGGCTGATCATGCAGCTAGGATCTTTAACTGCACACACAAGCGATCGGCACGCCAGAGCCGCGATTTTACCGCTGTTTTGAATAGGCGATAGCCAAATCGGGATCGTGTAGGAGCACGCAGGACATTCGAAGAGAGTCTGATTCTTCACTAGATGCGAATGTCTAGATGGATCAATCATGTTCGCCACTCAGAAGATATCTCTCAGCACCAGGCCAATATCTCATGTCTCAACGTTTCGAAACATCTCCGACTTTCACCTCAAGATCCCCTTCTATCGACAGACAAATGCGCATAAGCTTCGAAAAGCGGTCTTCCATGAATTTGATGTTGTCATGCCCAACACGTGTCGAGTCGGCAATCAAAGTCCACGACACCAGATCGCCATCCATCGTCATATCCATCTCCCAGCTGTTTGGCGACGGTAAGATCTCTTTTGGTTCCTGGTACCGCATACCCGGAAAGTCCCAGTTTTCCATGTCTCCACTCTTGAGGTTGAAGATGTGTGGCGGACGCCTAGACTCCTCCACATGCTTGAGGAAGGAGCTGTAACCAGAATGCTCGTGCTCTATCGACTCTCTGTGTGTCTGCTGAACCTTCCCAATCATGCTTCTAAGCGTTGCGTTCAAGTCAGCTTGGATCCGAAGCGGGATGCCGCAAACGCATAGGCCAATCAGTTCGTCTACGCCAGGGACTGGACAATTTCGTCCAGTAGAAGCCATGAGAAGAATGATGTCTGTTGCGTCCAACAATGCAATCAGTGTACATATCCAAGCGGTCTGTAAGCGGGCACTGATACTGAGTTTATGGTTGTGAGGTAAAGAATGTCGGATCTTGCGCTGAACCCGGACATCGATTTGAGATTCTCGATCGTAAGCCGGAAAAACTGCTCCCTGGTATCCTGACAGGTGCTTCTTCCAGTACTCGGACGTATCATCTGAAACAGGCTGCTGGAGGTATCTGACAAGACGCGAGAACATGGGACGTTCTGGCAGTGGTCCGGCTTCGCCTCCGCTCAGCCATGTAGCATAGATCTCCTTGAACAGGATTACAAGGCTCCATCCATCGTACAAAGCGTGGTGAACTGTCCAGACAAAGTGCTTGCGATCCACAGCGAGCGCAAAGAAGTTGATGTTATCACCGTAGTTGACGACATCGCCAATGCTGCTCTGGCAGTAAGTGTCGAGGTCGGTGAACTCGGTCCAAGGAAGCTCTTGTCGTATCACTGCCTGGGCAGTCCGTGCTTCTTTGCCTTCTCCATCGTTGTAGCGTACAATGCGCGCTCGCAAAGTCGCATTGCGTTGATACACGCTTTGAAATGTACGTCGGAGCCTTTCAGCGTCACACGCGACCTCTTCCGAAAGTTCGAAGATGAAGTTGAAATACAGCTGTCGTGGAGACTGGACCGTTACAGCGAACTGGGCAGCCTGTATGTCTGTAGCAGGATATGCATCTTCGATGGCGCTGACGGGGACGCGGCATTGGGTGGCTATTTGGCCAAGGATGTCTGTCACTCTTGGGGTAGTAGCGATGGACGTCATCTCTGGCATGTGGACAGAGTATTCGCGAAAGCGGACGAGTATTGCAATCACACTAAGGTGTACAGAATATCTCCATATCTACAGTCACTAGAATGGCCCCTGAGCATTCCGAGCATGGCCGATACTGATGTTGGCCAGCACGAAATCGATCAAAACCATAGCGGTCGAATTGCTTCGAGGTGTCAGGGTGTGGGGCAGGTATATCAAAGCCACAATATTAGGAGATCAACGAGGGTCGGCAAACGTTCCGACAATGCTTCTCCAATCCCATCATCACAAATATCATTTGCCGTAATCTACTGTGTAAAGTGCAGACAAGATGCATCATTCTCTGGCATTATGCTAACCGCTGCTCCATTACAGTCGGAAGTTGAACCATCGACCAGAATTTGTGACCATCTCGTTTTAGTCATCGGACAACGAATATTGGAGAGCGACGATCTTAGTAGCACGTGTATCGAGCTACCGACCGTTGCAGGCAGAGGGAATATTCCGACTCAAGTGGCGAATCACTGGTTTTGGCATGATCATGCATCAAGTGGCGGTAAGTTTCCCCCTGCAGATTGTCAGCCTTGGATATCGGATCGATTAAGCAAAGGGGGGTTTCTTGATAACGGCTTCTCCTAGACACACACGCAGACCAAGATCGCTGTCTACAAGGCTGCGCAGATGCGACGGACGGGGACATCACCGTTAATTATTTCATACCACATCCTCGGCCATTTTGAGTGAACAGAACAAGGGACGGCATAACCTACTGAACGATATCTGCGATCGCAATACAGAACAGGACTCATATGCCAAAGGAGAGCGCCAACCATGACTCAAATAGAGCTCAACGATACCCAGGATGATGGAGATGCGCCAAATGTTGTCTCAAAGAGGGACCAGGATCTCATTCTCAAGTTCAATTCTAGGAGGGTCGAAGTCGCCAGTGAGACGATATCGAGGCTCGTCTCAAAGAGCGCTCAGAACACGCCCGCAGGAATCGCTGTGGACTCTTGGGATGTGTCGCTCTCCTTCGCCACCTTGGAAGACTTGTCGACGAGGCTTTCCCAGCATCTCAGAGATACTATTGGTTGCGAGCAGAAACCAATCATGACCGTTTTCAAGAAATCGGCTCTGGCTGTCGTGGTCCTGCTGGCGGTTCTCAAGTCTGGAAATTTTTATGTTCCCGCGGATCCATCACACCCTAGGTCCCGCATCCAGGTAATGAAGCAGCAGGCAGGATGTGTATCCATCTTGACTTCTCAAGAGTGCAAGCAGGCTGCTTCTGGTGTTCATGCAGCACCGCCCCAGGTCATCACATTCGACATGATCTATGCTCTTCCAAGTGCCGGCGCTGTCGAGGATACTTCACGACTACAAGGCCCATGTGTGGTTCTATTCACCAGCGGCTCTACCGGTACGCCCAAGGGCGTCTTACTTACCCACAAAGCAGTAGCCACGAGCCTCTCTGACCACGGGCAGAGGATTGGACTCTCTACCTCATCCCGCATGCTATCATTCGCATCCTACGCCTTCGACGCCCACTTGTGGGACACGTGGACTTGCCTGATCCACGGCGGCACAGTATGCATTCCGAATGAAAGAGAGCGCATGGATGACCTCCAAGGCTTCATAACAAGATCGAATATCAATATCGCTTTATTGGTACCAGCGATTCTGGAATCCCTCGAGCCAACTGTTCTAGTTACTTTACAGACGTTGATCGTGGGTGGAGAGGCAGTAACGATGCACCAACTCTCCAGATGGAAAGGTACCGGCATCCGTGTGGTCAACGCCTACGGGCCTACCGAGTGTAGCGTCATGTCAACACTGAATCTCGATCTGAAAGCCTCTGACCCGACGGACTTGGGACAATCAGTAGGCGGACAGTGCTGGACCGTCGATCCTGACGACCACAATATCCTTCTACCATGCGGCGCCGAAGGCGAACTCGTAGTAACTGGAGAGCATCTAGCCGAGGGCTACATCGGAGACGATGAAAAGACCACCGCTGCTTTCGTCTTCCCGCAATGGCCATCGTGGGCTCCGCAAGGACAGCGGGCTTACAAGACAGGAGACCTCGCGGTTTTCGATGCCCAGGGAACCCTACGCATACGAGGACGCAAAGACCGACAGATCAAACTCCACGGTCTTCGCATTGAGCGTACCGAGCTCGAGCATCTGATCGCTGCGTGCGAATTGCACAACTCCGTGCCAGTCGTTGAGAAAGTGAGCGGTGCATGGGGCGACCGACTCGTCTGTTTCCTCGTCCCACGAGGAACACAGGCGCCGTTCTTCGCGCTCTTAGTACACGCTCAAGAGTTGGATGTTTTGGAAGCTACAATTCGGAGCAAACTGCGGGAGACCGTACCTTCTGGCTGGATTCCCAATCACTTCGTGTTCGTGACGCAGATCCCGTTGAACACTTCGGACAAAGTCGACCGCGCACGGTTGATTCGTGCTTACGAAGACTTATTTGCATCCTCGCTGCGGAAGGACTCTGGAATGGCTACTCCGTTGTCTGACGCAGTGGCTTCGTCTCATGCTCTGGATATCTCACAGCGGCAAACAGATATGCGTCCAGTCGAGGGTGTGGACAGCATAAGCCAGACGATACGCGAAGTGTGGGCACGCATTCTGGGAATGGACGTGAGGCAAATCGGAGACAACCTCGACTTCGTGCGCTTAGGCGGTTCCTCGCTGCATGCGATCAAAGTTGTCTCAGCCATGAGAACGCAAGGACTCGTGGCCAGTACGGCGCAGATCTTGAGCAATGCTACGATCCGCGAGCTCGCGATTTGCTATCTGTCGGAAGCACAGTCCCGGGCTCGTGTTTCTGCTGATGACAACAATGATCCCCTCCCGTTCTCGTTGCTGTGAGCCCTTGAGATTCCTCCCGGGACGATAGCGAATCACAAATGACATGGCAGAACGCGAGTGGATGTCAATGATGGGACGTATTTTTCGCCACAGTGTTTCGGTCTCCGAAGCTCCTCCATCTCGTCCACTCTGATGTATTTTTTCAGCCTCATCTTCACGCGTTCACATGAGTTTCCCATAAAATTCAAACACCACGTCCCACCACCACGGTCCTATCATCGCCTCCTAACAACTCACCACCTTCCCGGCCAACCCCGGCACAACACAACAAACCACCTCCCTCACCTCCCACCACTCATCCACGCGCGCCCTAACAAACCTCCCATCAACGAAAGTCGCCCACCCAACCTGATCCAACCCCCAATAGATACCCTTCAACAAATAAACCGAAAGTCCCAACTGCATTCCCAAAAACCGCTGACTCGTCGACGCAAAATACCCCTCCTCACCCTTCGTCCTAATCCCCCATTGATGCCACAGCGCCCCAGCCGCAGGCCACGCTTTAAAAACAAGACACTCCGCAGCGCCCCGGTACCTGCCACGAGCGACTCGCAGAGCAGTTAAGATGAGCGCGAGGGCCAGTTGGGCACCCGAGCAGGCGGCGACGAGCTGGAAGAGAGCAACTTCATTCGTAGAGAGGCTGTAGAGCGGGCGGCGGCAGAAGGGGCAGGTGCACCTGTTGGCTTCTTTGAGGCGGTTTAGGCAGTCGGAGCAGACGAGGTGCGAGCAGGGGAGGCAGAGGGGAGGTTTGTCTTCGGAGGAGGAGGAGGACCAGCAGACGACGCAGTCTTCGTGAGGTTTTTTCTCGGGCAGGCCTAGGTTTGCTTCGATCTTGGTGAGGAGGGCGGCTTCGGCTTCAGCGTCTGGCTCTGCTGCTGGGGTGATAGCATTGGTTTCTGCCTCTTGTGTTGCAGAGCCTTGCGTATCTTCGTTTCCAGCAGGTTTCAAGCCCTTCACGAAAGTCTCGAAATCCGGCAGTCCACCCTTCCCATTCCACGGCCTATCCGCAAGCACCGCCCAAGCAACGTACCCAGCCGTAACACCAATCGCAATCACCATATCACGCCAGATCACACTCGCCACGCACGCCACTACCGCAAGCCCATCCGCCCACCCGAATATCAATCCAACCGCTCTCGCCTTCCGCCACAGCACCACCGACCACACTATAAGTAGAAAGGCAACGACATGTCGGTAGAAAAGCGTATTTAGAATGGAGTAAGTCTCGGTGCGGTTGAGGATGTCTTGCAACTGTGTCGCGAAATCGCTGGAATTGTCGCCGTCGGCGCCCCAGACGTTTTTGACTGTCCAGCCTGAGGACGAGTCGGTCGGGGCTGAGAGGGCGAAGGAGAGGGTCGGGATCGATCGTGTCTGCGTCTGGGATGAAGTGGTGGCGACGGTGCTGATGTCCATCGTTCCGGGGTTGAAGAATTGCGGAAAGGCCAGGTTGATATAGTCAGTGAGCCAGTCTGGTCGAGGCATTATAATTGTTTTGCGAGCCGAAGAGACGAGCTCTCGTTGGAACTGTTCTAGTCTTGTAATCAAAGTATCCCCGCCAGATCAAGTCATTAGCATTCTGGAGTCAATGTACAATATATGTGTTACAACAAAGCGAGCAACGCAGCACAGCCCTACGTCGTCAATTTTTTATTCTCGCACATTGGGCGAGCAGTCACGTATGCTAAGCGAGGCGCATGACGATAACATGGATCTCAAATATCGAGTGTTCACCGGTGGTACCGCGGAAGGAGTGGGATTCTCTGGAATGGCTCTGAACTTCTGCCAGTCCGGCGTGTATTTTGGAAGGCTAATCGCTTTTAGCGTGAAAGCGTAGTGGAAGTTCGGCACCAGACATGAGGATCGCTTGCAGTCAAAGATACAGTACCAAGTCGGTGAGCATGGTGCAGCAGAAATACTGGAATACATCAAAAACTTATATCGCATTTCGTAAAAACCATTACTTCTACATCCCGTCTCAAGTCCGTAGACTAACAAGAACGTACTGGATAGTAGTCGAATTTATGTATGCTCGTGGCCGCCATCATATTCCGACCGGTTCTTTTCCCACAGCCAAAACGCCGTAGCTGAAGGAAAGTGAGAAATTCATGTCCCAGCTCTATGCATTATTTTTGTTTTCCAGAATGAATCTCATCTCATTCAAGCCCTGTTCGCCCTCTCCCTCACAACGCCAATCAACACATCCACAGCATCCATATCCGACGCATCCACCTTGCCCTTGTTCCACACATCCTCCGGCAAGCACTTGACCAGCTCATCAGCCGCAGGCTGGTAATTCCTAACCTCCGAGCTGAGCGCACCAGCAGCCTTCTTCCTCGCCGCCAGCGCCTCGTCCTCCAGCACCTGCTTGACGAGCTTCGGCACCGCATTTATAGCAAGACACCTCTCCTGACACGCCGTGTTGTTCTGCACCGCCGTGTTCAAACAATGCGCCGCCCAAGCCCTACACTCCGCATGCTCGCTGTCCAACTGTCCGACCAGCGGAATCCAAAGTCCCAGCGGCTGCATGTTGTTCGCGTTGTCGATGCCCTCGATCAACTGCTCGAAGTTATCCCAAGCGATGAGTTTGTTCTCGAGGTCGCATTCTTCCAAAGGTGCGACGATGGCGGACATGGCGGCTTTCATGAGGTCTGCTTCGGAGGGGCCGCCCATGAGTTGCGCGAGGAGTTCGGGGTCGAGGTTGGAGGGTTGGCGGATGTCGTCTGTTTGCTTGGTTGTGGGGTCGTTGCGCGAGGCGGCGCTGTTTTGGATGGACCATTGGAGGAGGCGGTTGAGGGCTGGGTCGTTCATTTTGTTGGTGGTTTTGTGTGTTGTTTCGTGAAAGGTGGGTGTGATTGAAGTGTTTCGCGGTTGTTTAGATTTGATGTGATGGTGTGGTGAGTAATTTGATGTGAAAGAGGATTGCAGGTTGCAAGAGTGGTATGTGAAGAGGTATGTAGTGTATAATTTCTTGTATAAAGGCAACAAGAGAAAATAATAGCTACCCAGCGATTCACGTCATATCACAGTTTGGGACGAAGTTTCGACGCTACGCCTCTTTGGGGAGGATTCTCGACCCTTCGCGCGCATTCTATAGGCCAGAGTTGGGAAATATTCAGGAAACACAGCGATTGATGAACAATATCCCAATGGAAGGCCGTTTCAATCAAGCGACAACTGACGATGCCGCATTGACACTCGCGTGAAGACCTGGCCGTTGCCTGAGGAGAGATTGTGAGGATAAAAGGGGCTTCTCTTCACCATCTCTCAGCGGCCAGCCCAGCGTCTGGCTCGCTCGCTCAACTCATTCCACCCCACCACCGACCCCGCCTTGGCCTGTGCCTTGCTGCAACCCTCGAAGTCTTGCCGGATGGTCCGAGTTGGAGTGTGCTTCACCGTCTAATATCAAGGGCGAGGCGAGGCGAGGCGAGATGGCATGCGGCGGGTGGGCCTGTAGTTGTCAGCAGCCGTGATACGCTATACCACGGTAAAGGAGGAGGCTGTGAAGGCGTGCAAGTCGTCTTGTGAGCGAGCCACACTCATCAGTGGCTCGTATCGGCAGCTATCGGGGTTTGGCTTGCGTAAGTCTGCTGTGCCCGCGGCGAGAGCAGGATGATGATGAGCTGAGGGAGGAGGGAAGACTGGAGGCGAGAAGCCGCGCGTTGAAGACGCCAGCATGGTCCAGGCAAACAGCAAACACATGCAGGCAGCAATATAGCAGTGTATATAGCACGAGTTGGCAGAGAAATAAAAATGACAATTCTTCGCCCACGCCGACCCAACACAGCCTCATCATCGTATGCAGCTTGCCACCTTCGCCAGCCAGCAGAAAGCGCGCTAGACACAACCATTGGGGGCAAGAGGCACCCGCTAGACTCGCAAGTCTTGGCAGACCACTCTCTTCACCGCAGCTCCCAGGCCCGCAGACCTGCTGTCCAACCCAACTCCACCACCACCACCACCGCCCAAACACTTCCGCTCCATACTACCACTTCACCTCTCCCCTCGTGGTGCATCTCTCGTCCAGGCCAATCGCCACCTCTACAACAACCAACACCACCCTACCCCACCACCACCACCACTAAACTACCGCCGCCATGGAGGGTAAGCATCCCCTCTCTACCTCCTCCCTTTCACCCTCCGCCTCGTCCCATGTCACCCGCCATCACCGTCGCCATCCATCCGAGTCTTCATCCGCCTCGAACCTATAGCTAACCAGCTTCTGCTTTACAGAGGAGGTCGCCGCTCTCGTCATTGACAATGGGTAAGAATGCGCTCATCCAATCTCATCCTGCCAGCTGTTCCCGCTCAGCTCGACGACGTCATACCAACAATGTCGCTCGATCATCTTGAGTCGCGCGGAGGCCATACCAGGTACACTTCTAGATTACAGGAACTGACTGATTGCCAGTTCTGGTATGTGCAAGGCCGGTTTCGCCGGTGACGATGCGCCCAGAGCCGTTTTCCGTAAGTCTAAAGACGCCTGTTTCGCCCATCCCAGAATCCCGAGCTGACACCCCTCCCAGCTTCCATTGTCGGCAGACCCCGTCACCATGGGTATGCATTCTCCCCGCGAGCCTCCCTGTCGCGCGCAGCAAGTTCTAACCCCTCCGCAGTATCATGATCGGTATGGGTCAGAAGGACTCCTACGTGGGTGATGAGGCACAGAGCAAGCGTGGTATCCTCACCCTGAGGTACCCCATCGAGCACGGTGTTGTCACCAACTGGGACGACATGGAGAAGATCTGGCACCACACCTTCTACAACGAGCTCCGTGTCGCTCCTGAGGAGCACCCCGTCCTCCTCACTGAGGCTCCCATCAACCCCAAGAGCAACCGTGAGAAGATGACCCAGATCGTCTTCGAGACCTTCAACGCCCCCGCCTTCTACGTCTCCATCCAGGCCGTCCTCTCCCTCTACGCTTCCGGTCGTACCACCGGTATCGTCCTCGACTCCGGTGACGGTGTCACTCACGTTGTCCCCATCTACGAGGGTTTCGCCCTTCCCCACGCCATCTCGCGTGTTGACATGGCCGGCCGTGACTTGACCGACTACCTCATGAAGATTCTCGCCGAGCGCGGTTACACCTTCTCCACCACCGCCGAGCGTGAAATCGTTCGCGACATCAAGGAGAAGCTCT
>Ga0265797_10002109_pt1 | contig 34014 bp, 29 predicted proteins | sample P2T30metagenome_FD_192433 | JGI IMG/M metagenome (GOLD analysis project Ga0265797, IMG submission 192433) | Plant litter microbial communities from East Loma Ridge, Irvine, California - P2 T30 | ecosystem: Environmental > Terrestrial > Plant litter > Unclassified | place: USA: California...
CATCCTTGGTGCCCTCAGCCGTCTTCACATCAACATGCCACCTCTTCGTCTCGTCGTTCCAGACAGCGTTCTCGACCGACGTGTTGAAGCGCACGTGTTCGTAGATCCTGTACTTCTGAGCAACACCTACAAGGTAGGCGAGGATCTCTTCTTGCCCTGGGTACTCGCGAGTCCATTCGCAGTTTTGTTCGTAGCTCAGGCTGTACAAGGCACTCCAGACGTCGCAGCAGCAGCCTGGATATTTGTTGTCATGCCACGTGCCCCCGACACCGCCGCTCTTCTCGACGATGATGAAGTTACGGCAGTTGTTGCGTTTTACGAGGTCGATGGCGGTGCAGATTCCCGATATCCCGGCTCCGACGATGAGGACGGCTGTGTCGGCGTGGTTTGCGTTGCCGACTGTGACTTGCGGCCATGGCATGTCACCCGGCATGATTGCGAGTGTGTCTGTTTATCGTTTTGCGATTGACTTTGACTGATGACAGAGATCTGCGCCGTGTATACAGGCAGAGGATTGGAAAGAGGGGACTTGAAGAGAGGTAGAGAGAACGGGATACAAGACCTACCTTCACACCTAGTTGACGATCAAGCGACCAAGAAGCTCGCCTAGACTTCATGACCTCGGTTCGAGGAGTTCATCGCCGCCCTTGCACAGAATTGGTAGACCGATAGAGGGTGATGTCGTCAAGAAGCAGGTCGGTTGTGTTTGGTTCGGCGACAGGGACAATTTTGGGAAGGCGGGGTTGAAGAGGTGAAAGTGGAGTCTGTGGCACGTGCATTTTGTTAATACCGTGTTGTTTCCTTACCCAGTCCATCATCCCTTATCAAACGCCATAAACTACGCAAATACTACTTGCAGCGAAGCAGCGTTCGATCAAACAACTGTCAAAAAGAATGCATGAAGCTTGGTAAATTTTTTAAGTAGAGTATGAATGTTTTTTGGTCTATTCTGAGATGATGATATACAGGTTTGTCTCAAAAGAAGACGTCCGGATTCTTTTTTAAAATGAATTATCCTCGCTGGCCTTGCAAGGCACTCGCGATCCGAATAAACAATATACGAGAAAAGAAGTAAAGAAAACAACCAAGCCAGGCTCAAAAGATGGCAGCAGGGACATTAGTAATCGTAGCAAGGTGGCATTTTGGGCGCACGATCCGGCTGCGTTGCCTAGTAGGCAGTAGGCTCGGCCTCGTCGTCACAGTCGTCAGTCTCCGACGGCGCGGAAGAGTAGGTGGCAGTCGGGACCACGGCGGTGGAGCTCACGGGAGAAACGATAGTGCCGTTGGTCGCAGGAGGGGTGGAGCAAGTCTCCGTTCCGTTGCCAGTGGAGGGAAGACCAGCGCCAGAAGAGCAGATGCCAGCCTCGACCAAGTTCTGCAGCCACGCACCGGCGTCGAACTCGCTGTAGACGGTGCTGATGAGCCAAGGGTACTCGGCATCAGCCTTCTGGTTCTTGACGACTTCCATGGCGATCAGGCCGACGACGGGCTTGGGCTCGGGGATGGGAGCGGTGTTGGTGGTCATCCAACGGATGTTGACAGAGGTGCAGCCGGGCCAGATGTTCAGACGCTCAAAGTTGATGGCTGGCTGTTGGCCCTGGCCGATCTTGAACATCTCACGGGAAGTGAAACTCGGGGCAAGGAGGTCGAGGGGCTTGGCGGCGTCGCCTTGAGGGCAGGAGTTGATGAGGGTGTTGACCGACTCGGAGTAGTCGGTGAAGTTCTCGGTGAGGACGGCGTCGGCGAGGGCATCGTTGTAGCTGGCGATCAAGGTGCCCCAGGCAGTAGCGACCTGGTCGGCCTCGTCGGTGGTCATGCACTGGGACGACGGGCCAGGAGCTTGACGCCTCTCAGCCGGAGCGGCAACGGCGCCGAGTGCGGCGAGGGAGAAGAGTGCGAGGGAGCTGAAGGAAGGCATTGTGTTTGATTGACGGTTGGACGGTTGGTATACGGTTCGGGAGTGCGGTAAGCTGTTGTGCAACGTTTGTCTGCTGGATTATAACAACGAGTGTTGATGCGAAAGCGAATGAGTTGCAGTAGAGGAGAGGAAAGATGAGTTGCTTTTGTTGTTGGTGAGATGCTTGATGTAGAGTTTAGCTCACCTTGGGGGCAAGCTTGGGAATCTTATACCAACAACCCAAGCCTTCAAACAATTCAATCAAGGCGTGACAAGTGGTGCCGCAAGAAATTACCAAGGCTTGGGGTACACATTTGGACACGGACACGGCTGAGTGCAGCAGTGGTGTGACGTGACTGACATCAGCAGGCTCAGCTTACTGGTCTGTCAAACCGCAAGGTTGGAGCCCGGACAATAGAAGTCAAGCCCTATCATGCGTTCGGTGGGAAGCGAACGGTCTCCTGCAGCGGGCTGTACGACTGTGCATGGCCAAGCCCATGCTGACTAGGCTGATGCTCGTCTTATTCTGGCGTTATAGCGAAGCGAGATGGTCAGTACTTACTACTCATCACTGAGGGTGGCCCCCCTGTGGAGTAGCATCGCGTGGCTAGTGATAGATTATCGAAGTCAATTTTCGGAACTCCGATATTGACATCTGGTTGGGGTATCTTCATGTTGAGGTTACGCAGGCAATATACGACATATATCAACGCTACCGGGCAAAATGAGAGAGGCTAACATCGATGGCTGGCATGGCTGGTACGAGGTTGGTCGCGTGGCTGGTATCTTTGTCGATGTCTATTTCGGGCGTATCGTGCATGGCAAACATGCGGTCGGCGCTAGCGGCATATGCATGATGCGCATCTCAGTGGCTGCGCCGATCCCTGCATATGGCCTTTCTCAGATATCGACTTGGTGGAGCTTGTCTTGCAACTTGGATTGTGAGGCGCCCCTTGTCGTAAGAAAAAGATCTCGCTGCTAACAAGCCTGAGTGAGATACGATCAAGGTCCTCGCGCATGACATCTACAAGATCTGGTCGACTGGCGCAAGAAATAGAGTGATCAGGCCATCTGACATTGACCAAGACTGATTCCACAACAACAATACTACAAAGTGACACATCAGGCCAGGCCTTGTTCTCGATCGTGAGATTCTCGGTCGGCTCTCACTCCTTTTCCCCAATCACTCACACATGCAGGATTTGTGCAACGTGAAACAAAGATCGTAGGGCACACTCAAAATCCTTGCTGCCGGTGCCACTTCTCCTCCCAACCGGGGAAGAAAGGCGATTCCTCGAGCGTGTGTGGCTCCCAATCCTTCTCAATCAATCCTCTGCCAATCTGCTCTCGCTCATACTCCTCCAGCGCTGGGATGACGACATGCTCAGTGTGCCACGTGTTTTTGTACTCCATCAAACTCTTCTTGCCCTCTCTCAGAACTTTTAGCAGTAAGCTCGGGATGTACGGCTCATCTCGAAACTCTGTCACGGGCGTGAAGACGGCCTTGAAGTTAAACACGACCGCGCCTGACAGAGGCAGTCGTCGCAGCGTCTGCCAGTCGACGCGCAGGTGGCAGCGGTCAATTGTGTGCGCCGGATCTTGAGCATCGCGAAGCTGCTCGTGCGGATCACCTGGTGGCATGAAGAGTGGCTCATCAATCTCGAGACCCCACGAGCCACGCTGGATGGGCTTGTCTGTTGGCATCTTGGAGAAATAGCGGTCCATCGAGAATTGCATCTTCTCTTTGTAGTCCGGGATTGGGGCGTGGATCTCGTGAAGCTTGAGGCCGATCTTGCTTCCGACGTTCCATCCCAGGCTTGAGCAGATCAGTCCGCTACGGAAACTGTAGATGCCAGTTTCTGGATGGCGTATCATGCATGCGAAGTCTTCCGGGACGTTGTTGAGAAGGACGTGTAGAGGTTCGGTCGTTTTGAGGTCGGTCGTGTTGTCCAGGATGCGATTGTGGAAGATCATCCCAACCTTGTCGAGGTGGAAATACTGAGGGTACCGAGCGCAGAGAAACTCCAGACACATTTCCATGAGCTCTTTGCTGGCAAACTCCCCGCCTGGCAATTGCTGTAGCACCATCGGGCCGTATTTTCGAAAGAGCTCCTGCCGCTGTCTGATGCGCTCGACGTAGTTGCTCTCAAGCTCCAGCCACCAATCGTTCTCGAGCTTCGTCAATGCTGTATGCTGTCAGCATCTTGGCTTCTCGAAAAGACTTACAGACTCACTCACACATGGTTTGATGGTAAGCCCAGCGCAACGGCCTGAAAGGCCTCGCCTTCGCCTTTGTAATGTCAAACCCTACACATTCCGCTGGCAACGGGATACCGCTGAGCGCAGAATAATCTGGAAAGTCACCCAGCCGTTTGATTTCGTCAAGTGTAAAACCAGTCGCCGTTACACCGTTGGCGAGCTTGTCGAAATTCCAGACTTCCTCACTCGGAACCCTGTGTTCGTATTTTGGTGGAAGCAACGAAAGCTCTCTCGTCGTCTTGCCGTACCCATGCATGGCATCTAATGGCAAGTTACTCAGCGCCTCACGGCGACTCGGTGGGAATGTATCGCCAAAGTCCGGCGCTGAGGGTGCTTTGTTTGGTGGCAAGCCTTGCTTTTCTGGTGAAAGGGATCGAGGTGGTGTTAGTGATCCTGTCGCTCTCCGGCGTCGGAGGTCGAAACGTTGAAGTACAACATGGCGTTGTTTGTGGTCGAATATGAGTATTGTCAGTGCTGAAGCGACGAACAGAGCACCGAGAGCGACCGCGATTAGAGATAGCATCGTGCTGTGGGTTATGTAGAACAAAGGTTTCGCAGAATACTTTATAGATAGTTGCAAATATCACCTACCGGCTGGCGACTCTCGAGAGACAGAGGTCCACATTGTACAGATGCTCACGCTGTATCTCCTGTTATCTGTGACAGGCAATGCAGTCTTGTCGCAGGTACAAGACGACGACCCCGCGCATAGACAGAGGACAATCCTGCCATCTTTGGGAGCTACGTATCGCACCGCAGGGTCATTCCGGCCAATCCCATGTTCTTGTCGCAAGCAGGCGATGCTTATCAGGCATCGAGGTGTGAGGAAGTAGCCGGGATAGAAGGACGCTACCTCGAAAACGGATTGTTGATCCAGCTGTGTCAGAGGTTCTCCGCATGTTTGGGCGAATAGCAGGCCGTTCCTTCGTCGCCTCTCTCCATTCGCAAGAGATGTCGACCTCACAGGCGTGCAAAGTGTTCTGACTACCGTAGTCGTAGAATGAGCCTTGAGTGTTGCGTCTACTATGTCAGCTCAGGTATTGTACTGTAGGGAAGAAGGGAAGAAGGCAACGTGTAAAGTTGTTTACAGTAGCGCACGCGTTGATTAGGGTTCGGGTTGGGGTTGATCTGAGCGGTTGGCGCATACATTTTTGTCATCAGACGACAATTAAATCCACATCTTTGACCCTGTGAACGACCAGGACTCTTCTATGATAGAGACTAAGTAGGTCTGGTACCGTTATTGCATGGTGTGCCATCGTGGTCTCAAATCTCAGATTTGGTCGCAAGATTGACTTGGATCCGACCCGACTTCAACCATACCTCTATGTTTTGAAGTTATTCGAGATACTTTATTGGCATGGAGATCACAAGCATATGCTCATTGCAGGTAATCAATGAGTCTCTAGCTAAGTCGTTCCGACAACGACTGGCTCGGTGTATTGTCATCCTTCCATGCTGTGATGGATGTCATGAACACTGGTGGAGGCATCGATCGATTGATCCAACAAGTATGAAGGTCAATAATTTGAATTCTTTCGATTTCTATTATGCGATTGGTCGAGTCAAATCAACCATAGCGAGCTTTCATAGTGTAGTGGTTATCACGCGTCCTTCACATCATCGTGACAACGACAATCGATCGGACGAGGTCCTGAGTTCGAAACTCAGTGAAAGCTTCCTTTTGTCATAATTTGGTATACCAGGATTTGTTTTTGGATAGATATCGAACGATATAGATGAATCCGCGTTCGGGGGGTGAAAGCGTTTTTGTTGCGCGAAAGCGCGATTGGGAGGTAGTTACTGTTTGGCTATTCCCACACTTGGTCCGAGCCTCGGGATTTTACCGAGACGACTCTTTTGCACTGCGGGCGAATATCTGTACTTTTCCACACAAACAACGACCTCACAGCTACAAAGTTGTCTTCACGGACTTAGCACTCTGACGATGAACAAAAAAGCACTTGCAAGCCGCCTTTACCTACCGACCATGGCCTCTCGTCCGTCGTTTCGATCCACCTTACGCGACACACTCCTCATGCTCCGGCGGTGATGCGTGGATGTACGGCCGCATCAGTTCTGTCGCCATCATTCTCCCAGAACATGTTGCCTCGCACCGCCCGGCAACGTACTCAATCATCTTGCACGCCAAGAAACCAATTACGCTTCTGTCCCATTTGCGTAACTTCTGCTGCACTCATGTATCACTGAAGCCAAGAAGCATCACGCAACGCAAGAGTATGAGCTTGAGCACTACATCTGGCGGTCAATGTCAGATGAGGCGAACATAGCAAGACGTATTGTCGAACAAGTCCACCAGGTTGCCAGTTATTGGTGCTATGTCATGGCTCACAAGAGCTTGCATCACCTAGTTGCTGAAAGAGACCTCGACCTGGGAGGCACCTGACCTACGAGCTCATACCATCCTGTGCGTGGGTGGAAGAGCATGGCTGTGTAGGAGAGCATAGTATTGGTCCCCAGATGTAGAACCGCTGACGGAAGTACATTGCGCGAAAGAGCTTTCGACACCCACCTTACCCGCTTTACAGCAGAAGTACTACTCTTCAGCATCGGAGGGATTGCCTAAGCTTGCATGAGGTCTGATAGCGGTCCGTATCAGACTTCGAGTGAGAACTCTCTTTGTCCCGCAGGTCTGCTTTCCACGACTCTCTGAGAAGAAATTGAAGAATGCGGTTCACCGAACACTCGTTGCTCGTCTCACCGCCTCATCGGTAGATATCAGAGAAACCCACAAGCCCAGTCGTCGCCACGTAATACGAGATCATCCAGTGGAAACAGCAATAATCACAATCATCAGTCGTACTACGGCTGAAGTGCAAGTTCGCATGAGGCCGAGAAGACGAAGGTAGGAGTGGTCTAGACCACACCTCAATCATCAGAGGGTGATTGTTAGCGAGACGATTCCCTTGGATATTGACCTCGCGGCAGCTTGTATAAGAAAGTGCCGGCCCCCAGGTCAACTCAAAGTCACATTCCTACAGATTAGCTACCAAATCGCTCTCATACTTCGAAGACAAAGTGTCCCTCCAAACCGCTCCTCAGCAACCATGCAGCCCACCACCCTCGTCGTCCTGGCAGTCAGTCTCCTCCTGACCGGACAAACCTACGCCTATCACTGCACAAACGGTCTGGCCTACTGCGGATCCACTCTGGTAGGCAGAAAGGACTACGACTACAGCGAAGTCCAAGCCGCGTACATACGCGAAACCGAGAACAGCGGACGCCCCCCGACCTACGCCGAGATCCCGAACTCGCTGTTCATATGCGACAGCAATGGAGACCAACTTCGTTGGATCAACGGCCGAAAGCCATGTGGCCACTGCATCGACAACGGCGCAGACAGTGATTACTGCGCATAGGCTTTGCGTGGCGAGGAGGGCCGGATTGTCGAAGGGGCGGAGGAGACGTCGGGGATTTGAACGGTGGATGCTGTGCGTGCGCTGGTGGAGTTTCTTTTCTTTCTTTTTGACGAGGCAGAATGGCGTGGTTTGTGTCAGGACTGAGACAGCGGATGCTGTACGTGAGTTGATGGGGTTTCTTTCCCTTCTCTTTGAGCTGGAAGTCTTTTGAACGAGAAATGAGATTGGCGTGAGTTGGTGTTGAGGAAGGGCAGATAAGAAACTACATGAAACACTCACTTTCCTGCTACCACACCACGTCTCCTCTCATGAACGCCACAGAAGCTCTTCCGTCAGTTACACAATGCGTTAGGTGGTATATCACGTACACTCACATGACCATGCCTCTAGCCATGCTTCGGCCAATTCGGAGATGCGCTGCTGTCCAAGTGCACCGTACCAATGTTCAGAGCTCACGGCCACCATTTTACCTACATACATGTATGCAATGATCTTGAGCGTAATACGCTCGGCGATGCACGTATGGATTGGCGAGAATACTTCATTATGACCATCATACAACTTTGCCATTCTTACATATTAATTGATCTCTGTCAGCTTTAGCTAGGTACTTCTTCCTGTCGCCGGAGTTCGCTCCGCGACTTCACTAACAAAACAAGGTTCGCCTTCCTGCCATTGCTTTACGAGGGATGAGCTGCATTCGTCTAACAACAGCATCACATCAAGCAGACAGGAGCCGCTCCCCGCCGTGGCTGAGGCGGCACGGCAATTGATCGTCGCGGTCGGCTTGCCAATTCCGGAGTCTGGCGTCCTGCAGACGCTTCTTCTCGGCGGACTGGATTTCTTTTGCGGACAGTGTTGTCTTTTTTAATCTGTCATTTATCTCCTGTAAGAGGATGCGAGTTACGATGTAATGCGTACCTGCCTGTTCGATGGATCAGTCGGCGTGTGTGGGCGGTTCTGGCCTCCTGTAGCGGTGGTGACCGCTGAAGGTACGCTGTTTGGCGTGGGCCTGGACATTTTGATGTTGCAGGCGACGTTGATTGATGATGTGGTTTTGGTGGAGTCTGACATTATAGACGTCGAGATCGTGGGCTTCTGCGAGATACACGAGGGTCTTGCCAGGTAATATACCCTCCTGGCGCAAACATCGCGACCGCCAGAGGCCGTCTGCTTGACTGGGTTCCTGATTGAGGCAGCTTCTCGTTGCACTCCAAGAACACAACCCATGCATCATGATCCGCCTGCCAGCGAACACCTGATATATCGCTCTCACACACCGCTCATAGTTTTGGCCTTGGTCAGGCCTGTGAGCTGCAGGTACATGGCGCCACCTTTACAATGGGTATGGGGACGTCAACCAATTTTGTGTCCGAGGCTCACTTCGTCGATGTGATTGGCGTAGTCGAAATCGGGCCTGTACAGATAACCCGGTACTGTCAGAGTCATCGAGTTGAGGGCAAAGCTGGATTAGGCAGAGAATGTTGGGGTCATGTACCTTTCTAGTCTGGCTCCAAGATGTACACAGGGATCTGCCGAGGTTACCGCCCTGCGACCGGCTAGACGATGGTATGTGGCTTGGGTCAAGTACTCGTTTAGTATCCGGGGACTTCGAGCCGTACAGTGCTCGCGCCTCCAGCTTGCGCCCGTCGGCTGCGATCTTCCGACATCAAAAAGGTAGCCTTCAGCTAGCACCAGGCTCAGACTGCACAGAACCTTTACTTCTGCAGAAGATCAGGGCAAGGTTACGCTCGAAACGCAGGAACCACGTAGCTCGGAGCTTCTCTGGAGTAAATGCGTGGTGCGCAAGCACTTTGCCGTGGTGCATTCATGCATGGCGGCGCGATCGTGTCTCCGTGTGACCTCGCAGCTGGGCCAGGGCCGGCCAGGCTGGCCTACGCCCTGCCTCGACACGTCGCCAAGGTTGACCGACCATGAAAACTCTGCTGCTGACATAGAGGAATCGCTGCTGCCTGGGTGCTGAGCCTTTTTTGAAATTGCCATGTTTGCCTTGTATAGACGTCAGAAGGGATCGGGACAACAGAAAAGGCGCCCCTGTCTAGTCATTGCTTGCCGAACCGCCCATGCCCGTCCCAGAGATCACATGCGGCAAACGGCAGAGCCACGCAACGGTCGATTGGAGTAACGTACATGTATACAGTACATACATGTACCTTGGACAGCGGAGGACTCCGAGAATGTGCACTTTACCATGGCTAAGCCCTTCATGCTGATTTCTTTGTGTACGCTTGCATGGGATGAAATGATCTCCCTTGTGAAGACGATATGTGCTCTGTGATAATGCCATATCGAATACTGCAGCATCCCGAACGATCTAGCGCGGGCGGAACTATATGTTATCGCCCGGGTGGCTGCAGCATCATGCATATATCGACGACTCGGCGGCCAGGCCAAACCAAGAGGTGGAAAATGAGGGTTGTTGTTTTACAAGACGGACCAAGGACGCAGTGGTAGGAATTTGGGAACAAGGAAAGGAAAGGAAAGGAAAGGGGAGGCTGGACTCGGTCAAATGATTGCCGAATCGCCGACTCCACTCTCGGCTCGGCTCCAATCCGCCAAGCCCGGGGAGCCAGCCGCAGAAGGAACGGAATGGTATGAAACAAGGTCTAGATATGTGTTCGTACTTGTCCATCGATACGTGTTTGCATGGAGACTCGACGGGCCTGCCGTGCCGCCCTCCAGACAAGAAGAATTCTATCATACAACAAGATCATCAACAACTCAATCCTCCAATGGCTCTGCCCATCCCGTCCTGATCTCCCCTACCGCCAACATTCGCGCCTCTTTGCTGCACAGCCAGCACCCTACGCCGACTCGGACTCATTGGCGTCATCGGCAGCACCGCCGTAGCTGATGAAAGTGGACATGTCGACCTCGCCGTCATTGAGCCACATCTGCAACCTGGCGTAGCTGCGGAACCACGAGAGGCCATCATCGCCGTCGTTGATCCACCTCTGCATCTTGTCCTCATACAAGGCTTGCTTCTCGGCTTTCTCTGCCGCCTTTCGGTTGGCCTCCTGAACGGAAGGTAAGATTCACTGTGACGAGAACGAGTCTCCATCTCCTTGGATCAAAACTTACTGTTTGGGCTGCCGACTGGGCTGCGGCGTTGTTGGCCTGAGCCTGGATGTTGGTGTTTGAACTCGGCATCGTAGACGTTGATACGTTTGGCTGGAGTGGGACTGGTTTGCTGCTCAGCGTGTGCAACTTTGCAGTGCAGGGTTGAAAGATTTGGGCGTGTTGGAGGTAAGTAGCAGGAAGCAACATAGCAGAGTCCGCCAGATATATAGTCTGCTGACCGAAGGCCCGCGCTTCTCTGAAGGGACATCAGTTCATGGAGGTGTGCGTTGAGTCTGTCTGCATCGGCGGTGAGATGAAACACCCCTTCTGTAAGGCGGTGAAAAGTAGGCTATCTAATTTCCTCTGCCGGACCAAAGAGCACGAAGGATGAATAAGGGTTTGTCCTTATACTCACAAGTGTGCCCGAGCGCGAGGCAAAAACAGACGTAGCACCGTTCTTGTGCCACCTACATCGCCTGTCTCTCGGGCCGCGCGCATACCAGGCACGCTGAACTAGCGTGCTAGGTACGTATCCGTGACAATAGCATTGTTGCTAGGAGAAGATCGAGATATTCGGAAGCACGCATATTTCGTGCATCTCCTGCAACGATCTACTAAATCTCTGCAAGTGATGTTGCCTTGGATCTCAAGATCGAAGTGAACATGATAGCGACCAATGCCCGCTGCAGCCATTAATGCACACGATGCAGTCAGACGCTCAGGACTTTGACGACTCTCGTCCACCGGTCCACCTAGCGTCTCATCTTAACTACGATCGCCATTCAACAATCAGGGACCAGATGCCTGGGACGAACAATCAGACAGGGCGTGCAGGGGGGTGAGCATAGCAAGATGACAAAGGCTCCCCGCCCATGTACGTTCCCCGACCAGAGTATTATCTTGGACCAACCACGCCACACCAACTTGTCGCCTTTTTGCGCATCGCAAATTCGCTGCCCTTCGCCTCCCTTGTAATTTGATCGACGGTCCAGATGCATGGTTTGCAGTTTGCATACGTGGACGGCGTGCAGACGTGTGTCGGCCTCCCTTAGTCGACCAGAGGCAGCGGGCGATCAGAGGCGTACGCTCCTTCCACCACCCGCATCAATGGGCGGCGGCGTTCGGTAACTGACGGGATGGTTGCATCCATTCAATCCTTAATAAAAAATGTCCTGTCAGCCTACATCATACGCACCGACGTTTGGAGACAGCAGATGCACAATACAGAGCCTGAGCCGCATTTACTGCACGGCGGTACGAGATGTAGCGACTCGCTTCGCACATTGAGAAGTGGCACTGTGGGCGTGCCTGAATTGGCTCAACACGTCATCGCCATGCCTGAATTCTGATGGGAATTTCGAGGTTATCGTCACGGTGTCACTTTACTTCACTCAAAAGGCGGCTATTGAACTCTAAAATCAAAATCGATTTGGCAAGGATTAAGCAACCTTTTGGCTGCCCTTTGAGACTTGATGCCTACTTTACCGCATAGATGCGATCCGGAAACGATTTCTGGGCGCCTTTTTGCGCGATACCAGGATTATTGCGGTCGCCGGCTTCCGTAATACCAGACAGCCCGACAAAAGTCGCGACTCGCTTCGGTACCAGCAGAACGGGCCTTACACGTGCGTATCCTTGCACGAACGGTAGTGCTAGATCAACTGCTGCCGCCTCCCCAAACAAGCCATCGCAGATCCTGTTTTGGCCCTTGCGATCTATTCTAGCATCGCACTTTTGCATTCTGCATGCATCCATGACTCCTCACGGGTCACAAGGATCTCTGCTCTTCAAGCCGATCTATAAAGGTGGCCAAGCATAACAATCGCCTACTAAGTTTCACGTCCGCCCTAGACCAGTGTCACGGACCCGAGCCACAGCTATCTTTGCCAGGACAAACAAAGAGCGCCCAGACAATGCCAGTCCAATTCTACCAATCGCACTCGCATCCCGACGACGCCGCAACAGGACTGGGGTTACACTGCATGCCCAGCCTATTAGACGGGTGAGTGTGACGGGATCCATGCACCGAAGGTACTCGGTGCCAGTCCGCTGTGTAAGAGATTTCTCGGATGGCTTGCTGTACCAGAAACTCACTGCTTGACCGCTTCGATCCGCCCAGCACGTTCGCTGTTCGTCGAATTGTCCCACCGCCAACAATTATTCTCTGCCGTCGGGATCAATCTATCCGCAGAGGATCGACGCTGCAGCCTGCGCTCAGCACGTTCGGACATTTGGCAGCAGCCGCCCCTTGTCGTCGTCAACACTAACGCTAGAACATGCACTTCTTATCTCAGCCTTACGTTCACACCTCACGCGCTCGCAGGAAGGACGAGTCTCGCATTATTGCTGCATTCCGGTGTAGGCTGGGATAGAGACTACGCTCATTATCATCAGACACCTTTCATTCTACAAGTCCTGTCATGTTCACGTCAAGAGTCTCCGCGCTCCAGCAGTCTGCCGAGTAACGATGACCCCTCTTCCCATCAAGAGGAGCGGCACCCTTAGTAGCCTACGCATCAAGCGCAGGACTTCTCCCTCAGGTACCTAAAAACACACCAGCAAGTGCAAATGGGGATAAGCACTTGCCTTCTTTCCCGCTCGCTATCGACCTCTCCCGTATTCCAGCCAAACAAGACCGCGACCCCCCGGAAAGGGGGCCCGATCGAGGTTACCTGTACAGCCAGAGAAATCGATATCCATCACTCTTCGTCCGTGGTCGTCATCCGACGACCGCGACAGTAAGGTGGCTTGCAGCAACCAGTGCTACCGCCAACAACCTACCGCCGCCGCTCTCTTGGTGGAGAGAACCTTTCATCCCCTAGAATTCGCCTCTCTTAACGGCAGAAGCGCGAGAGGAAGCCTCTCACGTAGCCGTTAACAGAGCTGCACCTGCTACAAGATCTGTGGCCAAAGCGACGACAGCCGCCGCCGCTGGAGTTAGCAGAGCCACACCCACAACAGACCCACATGTTGAAGGCGGAAGTGGTTGGAGGTTTGGTTGGAAGGGGGTTTGGGGGGTTTTCGGGAGTGTAAAGAGTCTGACGGCTGGTCTCGAAGGCTTTTGGTGTAAAGCTTTCAGGATCTTCTGTCAGATGGATGGTAGGTGGAGAGAAAAGAGTTGTTGGTTTACTTGCACAGTGTGTGGGCTTATATGTGATTCGGACGCTGCGAGCGAGGGTCGACCGAATGGCATTGTGTCGACTGGTGAAGGTATTATTGCTGCTGAATGGTGTTGTGCGGTCTTCTGGGTAAGCGGAGTTTGTGACAAAATGGCGTTCTGAAGTAATGTAGGTGAGTGACTTCCTTGTCAGAATGGCATTGTTTTCGCCCTGTCGGGTGTAGAAGCCTTGGGCATGATCTTACCACAAAGACTTGTTGATCTGAATACAAAGAACAGTGAGCACAACCCCTTTGTGACTGAGCATTGTAATAGGGAGCTAACAAGCAGATTCTGATCTCGCTCGTGATGTCTTCTTTATCCCTCCGCGTCCACAATGTCGATCGTCGTTACGGCTAAAACGCCTGAGGAGCGTGAAGGGTCGCTGAGATGTCGAAGCAAGCACGTACCAAGATGGCTGCAGACAATGTGATCGCGGTGTATCGTGATGAAGGCCGTTATGATGAAGCGGCGGAGTTTGAGTCACAGTCTACGGAATCCAGGACAAGCGCACTGGGTATTAAGTAATTCTCCCGAGTGATCCAAAGGTAACGCAGCAATGGTTGGCGCTTGAACTCGAACATCAGAGCTCATGCCGACCATTTCTTCAAACAATCACGATGGTGAAGACCTCTTTTGAAGGCTCCGCCTCCCCGCTGCCGCTGGCCTTTGCGCATACTGCCCTGGCAATTTGTTGTCCAGAACGCTCCAGCTCCTGCATGAACTCATGGTAGGTATCGCCATTCACGAGGTCGTCTTTTCTTTGTGGCTGTTCACACTCGAAGCAACCGACACGGCAGAACTCCCCAACCGTACTGCCAGTACGACACAACACCATGCCCTGGACTAGGTTTGGCTCGTACCATTCAGATTCCCCTTCCTCTTTGGATCTGAGGCCTTGCTTCCCCCCTACCAGAGGAAGAAGATAAACTTTGCCGTCTTGTAATGAACGATCTTCGTCCAAGGCATCCAAGAAGATTGGCCATTGAAACTCCTCTTCATTGCCTTGCACTACCACCTTGTTGGAACCCACTACCCGTCCAGAGAGGATTGCTGCGCATTCGAGGTGAAGCGTTCCGGCAGAGAGCTGTCCGAAAACATCTCCGGCCAGCGGCGTCACACTGCTGTCTATCACATGGCCATATGTGTTGTCGCAGATGCCATCCTGGGTCGGCATGTACGATGTGCGACCGTCTACCGAAGCCCATGACCAACTTGGCGCACGCCACTCTGTCGGACGTATCTTCGGGTCGAATACACGCCAACACAGCTGGGCCTCGAGTCGTTCATCTCGCCAGAGACCAGCAAGGTATTGGCCTCCCTTTTGTCCATGTATGCGTCGCGCGACTCCGGACAGCGCGGGCAGCTTGTCGCGTGCGAAGGTCAAATCTGCGCCGGTGAACAGATGCACCACCTCCGCCCACCATCCTTGGAGATGCTCCATTTGCCTCATCGTGCGAAGCAACCCCGACCCCAGCCTATCCGTGAAGCCGTCGGGCAGACATTCACTCGCGATCGTGTGCCTGCACTCCCAAAATGCGCCACGGTCGCCCAAGTGGAGAGTCCTCGGCGGAAGCACCTTCTCTTGCAAAGCCCAGGCTCGAGTGGCCAAATGAGAGCTCCAGACGGCACGATCGTAGCAATCTTCGTCCCTGAACTCACGGACGAGCTCGCCGTCTCCAGCCTTTACTCTCGCACGGAAGGCACTATGCATGCCCTCACCTTTGACCCAGCAGCCTCCGTGGACAGATGTGGCAGAGGAAGCGGCGATGTTGAGGTATGATCCGCCGTACACGTACTCCATGAGGGCTGTCTCACGCCGCCAGTCGTTTTCGTCGTCTTGAATGATGCAAAGCGAGTCGATCCAGATGTAATCGACCCCAAGTTTTCGGGTGATCTCGATCGCATCGGCAAAGGTATTTGGCAACTGCTGAGGAGATATGGCGAGGGACAGCGCGGAGATGTTATCCTTGAGCAGCACGGTGAAGTCGTCGGCGTTCCATCTTTGATCGAAGTCTTAATTAGTGGTACATTCTTGATGTGTGAGCGCGTCAGGGTTCAACTCACCTGTGACTCAACGTCGTGAAACGACGGCCGCTTTGCCAGCCTGCAGTAGACACGAGACGAACCTGGTCTTCGCCGACACACAGGAGCCTGGTGGGTAGCATATCCATCCGCTCCTCGTTGCACTCAGGATGGCTGTCGGAGCAATCTTGTATCCATCGTTTCGCGATGTCAAGCGTGTCTCGGCCCTCTTGGTAGGTAGCAGCTTGTATAAATCAGTGTCAAGTACAGAAAGATAGGTTGTCGATCAGGGGCCGAGAGTCAACTTACCCTCACTATTCAGTGCCCCTACAACAAGTTTCTGCGTAGGCCCGGTCCCACCATTGCAATGATCAGAGACCTTTCCGGGCCAGTTCACCCACAACAGCTGATCCTGGTTTCGGCCCCAATTCTGCAGCGAAAGGTGTGCTTTCGCAGTCTCTCCAAGCGATTCGATACGGGCGTCGATTTGATGGAATGTCCGCAGTTGTTCAGTGTCCCTCAGTTTCTGAACGAGCAATGCGCAGAATACGCACCCGTTCCTCGCTGCCGCTTCAAGGTGTATTGTATGGAATGATCTCGCTACGGCATGCTTCCAGTCAGCACCAGCTCCCGGAAAACATTTAGTCCCGTCCGGGTGATCAGTCGTGTTGGAATCGCTCAAGTCTGGCCAGTCGTCGAACAAGGCTTGACAGTCATTGCAGAAGCGTCCTGTGATGGTTATCTTTGGCTTTAAATCTTCAATCCGCTTCTCGACAAGGACGAGGTCATGCTCGTCGTTTTGTACGGCTAATATCAGAGGCGATTCCGATGTCAGCTTTCTGCCGTTGGCGGCAATGTACTCGTCGTACCAGCGACGGATCTCGGTGGAGTCTTGAATTGGGGACATCACGGGAGCGTTTGACGCGTGTGAAGACGGGACTGTTTGCGTTTGTGAAGTTTCGATGATTATGAACGAGATCTCGAACAGCTACGAAACTCCGAAGAGTAGACAGCATCTCATTGGAGATCAGGCAGCAGGATGAGGAACAAGGAACGAAGGATTCCAAATCGGAAGAACGGCACTAAGAGTGGATCGTCAGGGTTAGGGTTGATAGCTCTATCTATCCTGATAAAACTGTTCTTGCAAGCGTCAAAAGAAGTGCTCGAACTTTCCGACTAATAGTTGTCACAACTCGCCGACATCAATGGAACAAAGTACATGTATGTATCATTCGCCAACGGAAGCTAAGCTTTTACCAAGGGGACCCTCAGATCATTGAAAAGCTCGAGGCCAACGCCAGGTGCGCCTATATAGCATTCACTGTCCAGATCGTGGCAGGAAGCAGTTATGCGAAGTCAAAAAAAGATGATCAACATGAAGAATTAGACATCACTGGTCATCTTCATCCGATGTGAAACCCATTTGGGAACATGCTCTGGCTTCTTGGACTACACAAAGCGGTTCAAAACTCGGGATCATTAATCAGTATTCGGCCTCGGCAGGTCCGAGAGTTTTGGCCGATCAGTGATCACCGGAGATCGAACAACATAATATCACGCAGACATCGTGAGCTGTTCACAATTGTACAACTAATCTACCTCGATACCTCTTGAATCCATCAAAAGATATGTCTCTCAACAACACAAAGAAGCCAGTGATGGCGGTAGTCGGTGCCGGCCCAGGAATTGGCGAAGCAGTCGCCCGCCGCTTCGCTGCAGAGGGCTTTGCCACGGCACTCCTCGCCCGCACCGAAGACAAACTACAAACCATGGCTCAAGGAATCAACGATGACTACGGCCAAGGCACCGCACGATACTACATCACTGACCTCCGAGTGGAGGAGTCCGTCATTGCGAGTTTCGACAAGATAGCCAGCGAGCTCGGCCCAGTACAAGTGCTCGTCTACAATGCTGGCGCCCGCCGTGTCAATGGCCGAAAGATCCTGGACACTTCATCAGAGGAGTTCGAGAACTTCACCAAGATCAATCTCCACGGGGCGTTCTGGTCGACCAAGTGTGTGCTGCCTTCTATGCTGAAGGCTCAACGAGGGACAATCTTGTTCACCGGCGCGACTGGCGCTCTTCGAGGCACTCCCGGCCTTTCGAGCTTTTCTCCCGGCAAGTTTGGACTAAGGAGTCTCTGCCAGATCATTACCCGGGAGTACCAAAGCGAGGGCATTCACGCTGCCTTTGTCATCGTCGACAGTCCCGTGGACGGCAAGCTCATTGGAGGTGTCAGGCGCAGGCAGTGGGAGCGTGAGGGGGCCAAGGAGAAATTAGAAGACCTGGACGCCTACCTTTTGCAGCCAACAGACCTTGCGGAGACCTACTGGTTCTTGCACGTCCAGAAGCGCAGTGCGTGGACCCACGAGATTGATGTTCGGCCTCAGAAGGAGGGCATGTATAGTAAAATATAATTTGAGTAAGATACGATCTTTCTTATATAGCCAGAGGTATTAATTGGGCATGTGATCGGATACCATCTCAGTGACTTCAGATATGGGGTTATCACGATAGTTCTGGGGCTCAAATACCATCTCAGTCACTGTTGGAACCTGAAGTAGCCATAACAAGCCCAAACCACAAGCGTCCCACATCATCACAACAAGGACCTAAAAGCTCGATCACCTCCCCTCTCTAACCCCAAGAACTCAATCATCAACCCCAAATGATTGATCCCCCAGAACCCCTGCTTCTCCCCCTTCGAATTCACCGCCTCGAACCAAGGCGCTCCAAAAGACCCAGATTTGAACGCCTCTTCCGTGTTCGCCTTCAACAAATCCTTCGCCTCCGCTTCCGTCATCTTCCGCAAAATCTCCTTCGCCTCCTCCTCACTCCCAAGCACCTCGGCGAGAACCTTGCCAAACACCTCCGGCTTGGAGACGGGTTCCAGGTCGACCCAGAATTTCTTGCACAAGGCGGTCAAGTACTCGCCTAGTTTGTCTGGACGGGCGAGTTGCAAGGCACACATGGAGCGCATTGTTGGCAGGGTGTTTTGGGGGAAGGGTTCGGGGGATTTGCCGGAGGGGGCAAAGGGGACTTGGAAGCGTTTGGCGAAGTATGCTCGCTCGAAAGATGTGTAAGGGCCTTTGTCTGTTGGGGCACCGTGAGATGGATGTTTAGTGGAATGTGGCGGAACATGTCGCAGTAAAGACGGGACAAGTATGGGTTGACGTACTTTTCACGGTGAACGGTGGGCGGTTGTCGTTCATCTGCATGATTCCGCCCTGGAAAGTTGGGACGAGAATTATGTTGGTGTTGGCGAAGACCGGAGAGTTCTGGTACGCGTCAGTTGCCTTGATACGTATGTTCATGAATCTTTTCAGGATAAGCCGTACGTTCAAAATATGCCACGCCAGGTATCCGAAGGGACTGATCACGTCCGTGTAGAGGGTGACTTTTGTTTCCGGCATCTTGTCTTTCTTTCGACCGTAAAGTCCTTTTCAGTTGTGTGTTCTAGTGAGACGAGTGTAGAGATGCACCCTGCTTTACTATGTGTACAATTTAGATGGTATAGAAGTGTAAGGTCGGCTTGATTACTCTTCACATCATTGCCGAGGCATGTAGATCGCGAAGCTCACAGTACCCACCTTTGATCGACACGGGCCGTGTTATAACTATATTCGACGCTCTAATCTAGAATATACTTTATATTCGGCTCTGCGGCTCAGGACAAACAAATATGTTCGGTAATCCGTGCAGAAAAGGTTTCCTGGGATTCGATGCCAATTTTCGATTCCTCTTCACTGCCGAAAGAGCGTTCGTTAAGGAGCAGAGAAAAGATGCAACCGAGTGTGTGAAGTCTTCTCACCACACAGGGTCGAACAGGTTGCAAGTAAGGTGAAGTCATAAGATCACATGTATTCGCGTTCTCAAAATCTACAGTTTCGATGTACGTTTGTTCTCTTCCTGTTGGTACTTCTCCCTCAAGACCCGTCTTAGAATCTTACCCGCAGCGGACTTTGGGATCTCCTCAATAAACTTGACACCGCCTCGCAACCTCTTGTGGTTCGCCACCTTCGATGCCACAAAATCGACAATCTCCTTCTCCAGCTGCGGATCAACTGTAATACCTGGCCTGGGAACAACGTACGCAATCGGTACTTCTGTCGCCAAGTCGTCACGTTGGATACCAAGCACCGCCACATCGTTGATCTTGTCGTGTGACAGAAGGACGCCTTCCAACTCCGCGGGCGGCACTTGGAAGCCTTTGTATTTGATGAGCTCCTTAATCCGATCGGTGATGTAGAAGTTGCCGTCCTTGTCCTGATAGCCGATGTCTCCGGTTTTGAAGTAGCCGTCTGAGGTCAACGCGTTCGCAGTTGCCTTCTCGTTCTTCCAATACCCTGCGAAGACGTTGGGTCCTTTGACCCAAAGCTCTCCCACTTCGCCGACTGGGACTTCCCTCTCGTCCACTGAGACGTACTTGGCGGTCTGGTTTGACAATAGTCTGCCCACCGAGCCGACTGTGCTTTCCCACAACTCTTGAGGTTGGACATGAGTGGAAGGGGACGTTTCGGAAAGACCGAAGGCTTGTGTGATCGGGATCCTAAGCCGCTTGTACGCCGCGTGAACCAGCTCTTTCGTGAGCGGCGCCGCGGCAGAAGTCATCATTCGCAAGGAAGAAAGGTCATACTTGTCCACGATGGGATGTTTTGACAGACCGAGGACGACTGGCGGCACCACGTAGCTGTAAGTGATCTTGTGCTGTTGTACCAGTTCACAAAACTGCTGGAGGTCGAACTTTTCCATGACGATACAGGTCAAACCACGGTACAAGGATTGATGCAGCAGGCCAGTCAGACCGTATATGTGGTAGAACGGCAAGAAAGCTAGTAATCGATCCTCGCTGGTGATGGAGCTGTTGGCAGCCACGCCCATGAGGATGTTTGAGACCAAATTACGGTGGGTGAGCATCACACCCTTCGGGAGGCCGGTAGTTCCTGAGCTGTAGGCCAAGAACGCGAGCTCTTTGGCGGGATTGGTGAGCTCGACTCTTCCATTGCAAGGAAGACCGGACCTTTCTCCCAAAGACGTGAAGTGTCGGAATTGGGATGTCGCATCCTTCCCGTCGCCCAACAAGATAATGCGATCCTCGGGCAGGCCAACCTTTCGAGCCGCTTTCCTGGCATTCTCGATCAGAGGGAGATGGGTAGCCAATGCTTTAGCCCCACTGTTTTGCAATTGAAATGCTAGCTCATCTACCGTGTAACCAGGATTGGCGGGAGAGACGATTCCACCAGCGAAATGGGTGCCCCAAACAATTGCAGGCGTGTCGATGGAATTTGGTGTGTACAATGCCAGAACGTCGTTCTTCTGCCAGTCCCATTGGCCTGAAAGACCTTGGCCGAATTCGGTTGCGGTGGTCTTGATTTGGGCAAAAGTGTATGATCGCTTCGTGTTGGCGTCGATGAAGATCTCTGAACCAAAGTATCAGCGCATATCTGAGAACTCAGATCGCAATGCTCTCACTCTTATCCTCTGGGAACGGAAGATCATTGCGGGCGAAGAGGAAGTCCCAGAGTCCGACGTCCGGAATGTCGACAAGCGGGTAATTGGATTCAACTGGCATGATTGTCTGCTTTGACAATGGCGAACAGATATGAAGAATTGGATCTGCAAGAAAGCGAAGTTGATGTTAAAGTGACGAGACTGAATGTGTTGCGGAATGAAGAAGCCAGAACTTTGACGAATGTTGGATTCGAAATAGGTGCACGAGGAATGAAGGAGCTGAGGACGACAGTCGTGGTATAGTGCCAGGCGCTAGAGTCCTACATATTATCGGCCTGATAAAGCATGATTAATTGAAATCGAAATGGTCTAGCCTCGGTTTGTTGTGGTTGATTCGTGATCAGAAAGCCATGTGATGCCTGAGGCATCAATCGTGAGGAGGTTCCAATTGGGTTACGTCCGTAGTATCGACTGTGAAACTCTGACCTAGGTTTGTGGCTGGGATCGACGGTGTTTGGCATCTTAGGTTCATACCAGACAAGTCGACTGATGTATCATACACGTTTGACCGCTGATATCGTGATGGAAAGGCATCGGAGTACGTACGTACTGGTAGGCTTCATGACGACACTGCAGAGGGTGTCGATGGAACAGGAGACTTCGGAGGGCACAGAAGAGCAGCCGGTAGACGATGATTGTGTGGATGTGGTAGAGCATTCGCGACCTGTCTGAGTTGAGAAGACACACATCCAGCATAGTACTCTTGCAGCAGGTTTCAGTGCTTACGCGTCAAGGGCTCCAAGTCGGCATTGGCCCAGCAGAGGTGAGTCTACAGCACCATGTCAGTACTTCGTGTTGTGCCCCCGAGAGCCCTCATCTGTGGATGGTAGAATCGTGAGAATTTGTTGATGGTTGACAGACGAAAGTGTTCGCACGCGTCGAAAGTAATCTCAAGGGCTGTGCAAACGCGCTTCTAGGGTTAGTGTTAGCGTCGCAGTATCGGGCGATTTCCCACTGAACAACTACCAAATCATTAGTTGGTTGAGTTGGTTCGATCTATTGAGAAACGTTCAAGCCGATGAAGCTGTTGGCTGTTGGCATTCGAAAACACCTGGTCATCGAATGCCATGAGGAAGTGGTTGAATATGACGCCCATCCACGATGAAATGGCCTCGTCACCAGTAACAAGCGTTATGCATGATGTCGTTGATCGTTACATATCAAAGCTTGCGTCGATAACTGAGCCCCAGCTCCGACCACCCAAAAGACTTGTTGCTAATTGACACAAAATCCTCAATAAAATGATGCTGCTCGTTTTCGTTCCAACCGCCAGCATCTGTAAAGTGATGTCCTCTCGTCACTTCTCCCCACCGCAGCTCATCCAGAACACTCGAATGTCCTCGCGGCCTCTCAGCCAAGAGGTGAGAGGCAAGTCATTCATAGCGAGACGGAACTGCCATGCCAGGTTAGCCTGCTGTCTGGTGTCCCAGGGAAAGTGGAGGACTGACTTCGGTGTCATCGTCGCATGAGCCGAAAGTCACAAGTGACTGAGCTTCGTTAAGGGCTTGCAGACTTGTCTCGGTCAACTGTCCCGCGTGGCTAAGAATGCCGATGCGGCTTTGCATGACTGGCGTGGTGTTCGCTGCGGCCCGGCTACGGCAGTGATCACCGCCGGCTTGATGATCTGGTCTTTGGACATGGTGAATTCGGACTCACATCATGTATGCGACAGGCCTTCTGGCACCGCCCTTATATATAAACAACACGTTCGTCCTCTTCTTCGATGCTACAGATTGGGGGCTACTAACCGGCTCTGAGAACGACTCATCGTGTCATTTCACGCCCAGCCATACCGCCAACCGTGGCCAGATTTTTGAGGCGATGATACGCGTTGTCAGGAACAGGGAATTTGGCGACCTGTAGGAGCATCGCATGGGGGGTTTGCAGAGAATTGCCCGAAACGGCAATTCAGTACGTACTTGTTCGCTTGGATACAAGAGGACTTAGGCTGCTTATCCACCTTGCTATTCGCTTGTTGACGAGGTCGTCTCCTTCATGATTGGAGATTACCTGGTGCCTCGGGGCGTAGGCCAGGGAAACCATGCCTGGATGGGGAATCTGTGTCGATTAGCGGCCGGAGACTGGTGGCTATTGGGGCGCGCGGTTTTCGCTAATCGCGTAGTTTGTGTGAAGGTGTAGGGACTTCCAGCAATACTGGACGCCCAAAATGCGAGGCTGACAATGCAGATAGCGGCCTGCGATCACGTGGCTGGGCGGTCTGTTGTATGGTATTCTTATCTTCCTGGTATTCTGAGCAAGAGCGCCGTATTCAACATTAGGGAGAGTTGGGTTCTGGCATGTCCTGTACGCTCTCGTTGTCAATATGATGAGCATGATTTCGCCACGAACTTCGCGGCTACCGAAATCTCTGTGCATGTACTGCATGATGTTACGATGTCTACCACAGTGACCAACAACAGCCTTGTACAAGCTTTGTGCGTGATATGGGTTTCATTTCGTCTGGTAATGGATCAAACGGCTCATCACGACTGAGAAAGCGCCTTCTGACAAGCAGTCAGATCACGAAGAAAATGCGCGTGTCGTCCATCATAATCTCGTTAACAAAAGTAATTGACTCCGATGTCAGCAGTGATCAGGCGAGGATGAGGCTCCCACCGTTAGGCACTTCGTGGAAATTGGGGTCTCCAAACTCCTTGTCGCCGTCCTTCGCTTCGGTCTTCTCACGTTCCAATGCTTGTTCGAGCGTGATGGGGTTCTGAGTCAACATCCAAGACGTGAGACCCTTTTCAATCTTCGCCTCGTCATGCGTTCCGATCCAGTACTTCGAGTTCAGTAGCCTCTGCAACTTGAGACCATTATGGCCACCCAGGTTCGCTTCGCTGAAGCCCACCCATGACAACCCGACTCTGACGTTGAGCAAGCCATGCAGCAACGCGAGAATGCGCAAAGCCGGTTTCCGAGAGGCCAGGAAAGTCATTTGCTCGATAGGAATACCGTGTGGCGTGTATACGATGGCTTCAGCCGTGTCGAGGCCAAGTGAGTCGAATGAGATGATAAGTCCCTTGTGGATGCCTTGAACGTCCTTAGTCTGGGTGAGACAGCCGATTCCAAGCCATTTTGGGAGAAAAGGTAGACGAGTTTCGCGCCAGTCACATTCAAAGGCGGGCAGAAGTGTGATGTTCTCGAAGTGTTTGTAGGCTTTGACCAGATGCTCTGCATCGTGCCGCACGAGGATTGGTACGGAAGGGTCAACCTGGCGCAGCGTGTGCTCGTTGACGTGGTCGGTCCCGCGCAGGCAGCAGGCAGCCACGTCGATATAGCCCGTGGAAGGTTTTGCTTGCGCGTCCATGTTACGGATACTACATGCCTGGACCTCGATGTCGTGGACAAAGGCGTCGACTTCCACTATGGTTTGGAAAGCAGAGGGGACTGTGTGAGCCTGTTCATGAAAGATCCGGAAGAACTCGACTTGACTACCTTGAAGCCACGCGTCTATGAGGAGGTTGAAATATGGGCGCGGGTGGCCATCGTTCCTTGGGATCTGAATGAGCCAAGAGTTGTCTGCCGACAGGTGGTGGATGAGAGGACGCTGGGTGTCTGCGTGGGATTTGAGGATAGACTTTGCATCAGATATCTGTTTCGGCATATTGAAGACGCTCGGCTGCCTATAAGAAAGAGTGAGGTGTATGAGGTGAAGCTTGGAAGTGGGAGTGTCCCTCAGTCGCCACCTACTAGGTCTCCTAGAGGATCGCGTGCGGCTGAACTATCAGCTGACCTCATGTGTTTGTTACGAGCAGAGGAGTCGAACCAACACACGGAAGGAACAAAGCCATCAAGACACCCTCGCATACAAATCTAAGAAGGACATTCATACACCACATAGGCTAATCTGGAGTAATACGCTCGTCATGTGACGAGTGTCTGATATAGGTGGCCGAGCACAAGCCCCGGCTCGCTCACCAATTTGTCGGAATAATGATAATGGCCAAGTCCGCAAATTTTGACTTTTGTGCCTGCCGATGAACCGCATTATCACAAAGGTAAACTGCGCCCTGCGAACCCGATTTTCTACAATGAGTACAGTATGCCCAACGTCTCAGCAGACGGGGCTTCTACGCGCAAACTTCCACTTCAGAGACCTCGAAACCTTGCAATCCCACGCGTTGTGAGAGTTGGCGTGAACATGGACATGCAATCTCGTAAATCGCTCTCCACGATTGATAAATCGATCGCATAACATCACGTCACTTTCGTTTCGCCAAGAAAACTCTCGGTCACGCCAGCCGTTCGTCCCGTGCCAACGCGCGGACAACGATCAGCCTTGCAACTGTGGAGCTCTTCCAAGACCCCAGAGCCTCTTATAAGTCACAACAACAACGGCCGGCCTGCGGCGTTCTGGAAAGGCGGAGCACGAACCGACGCGTTTACTTGCACACGCAACACTTGTCGGGAACAAAGGTTGTCGTCGCGGCAAATCCTTGATGAGACTTGATGGCCTCATGTTCTTGCCACTGGCAGCCAACGGCCAACGAATAACGACACAGACAAAGAGTAGCGACAGGAATAGACACCGAACATCCGAGCGGCGGAGCCGTGAGACGTTGGGTTATGATCCTTCTGCCTAGGATATGGACGCACCAGACAGGGTCCCCGTTGGCAAAGATCGCCTCATCACTACTGCACTGGCCGTGGCAACGCGAAGCCTGGGCCAGAGACGGGCTCAGACAGAGCTTTGTTGTTTCCTCTCGCTCTTGCGCCTCGCGCGGAGGATTCTGGCCAAGTCTCTTTGTCTGGACTAAAGGGTTTGGCTACATCACTGCGGGTCTGGTACGGGCTTGGGCGAGTGCTCTCAGGCCGACTATGTATAAGAGAAACAGTTGCCCGGCATGATCTACCTTTTCTCCAGAGTACCATTGCACATCATCCGCATTCGCTCTATACCCGACAAATTCGCCAACAAAACACTTCAAATCCAATCAAAATGCTTTCCAAGGTCCTCTTCCTCGCCGCCGCTGGCTACGTTGCCGCTCAGGATGTCACAGAGATCGTTGGCTCTGCCACCGGCGCGGTAACTGCTGTGCCTACCAACACCGGAGCTGGTGCCTCTGCTGCCGTCAGCTCATGGGCTCTTGAGAACCCCAGCCAAGCGTCTTCTCTCCTCGCCTCATACGCATCTGAGAGCCCTGCCGCAGCCTCATCCATCCTCCAGAGCTTCCTCTCCACTGCCGACCCTAGCGTCAGCTCCCAAGTAGCTTCCGCCGCCAGCGACTACTTCCCCGGTGGCTCTGGTATGATGCCCATGCCTACCAACGGCACCAGCTCGGGTGTTGCAGCCGCATCCAATGCCGGTGCATCAGCCAGCCGTTCTGCTGTCTCTAGCTTCCTCAGCTCGGCCTCCGAAGCTGCTTCTGGTAGCTCTGTAAGTTTACACGACTGCAAAAAGAACCTAGACGCAAACAACTAACATACTTCATAGCTCGGTTCTGACGCCAGCCAATCTGCTGCATCTGCTGGTGGCTCTGCCGCCTCTACTGCATCCGAGGCTGCTACCACCGGCTCTGGCTCCGGCTCCGGCTCTAGCTCCAACGACGACTCCGGCTCTAGCTCCAACGACGAATCCGAGTCTGGAACCTCATCCGGCGACTCTGGCGCAATGCAGACTGCTGCCCCCTTCATGCTCGGTGCTGCCGGTCTTGCCTTTGCCGCACTCTTGTAGAGTGTCCCCTTTTGACGATACCTTGTGGCATTGACGTTCCGTCGTCCGGCCACTCACGAACGATCCTGTCCCGAAGTGTTCAGGTCAGGATTGTGGTTACGCTATTTCAGACAAATTTTGTACTTAATTTACCTTGTTGAAGGATAATCCTTGTGGCAAACATGAACCGACACTCTTCCTAAAGAAGTGTTCTCCGTCCTACTACGACATTTCGTTGTCTGTGTCCCGTATGCTACGAAGATTCCTCGAGTAAAAAAGTGAACCATTATAGTGGTGATTGACGCGGTTTTCATCTATTCTACGTACCTCCCGAAAGGTGGATGATGGCGGTAAGCGAACACATGATAACATTGATATGTCACATACATTTGAGATGACTACATATCACCTCATAGCATAGGACGAGCGAAGTGTGAAATAGTAGGGGTCCAGAGCCTCAAGCTGAGGAACGCCCTTACCCTTTTCGGATTACACCTGCTGACTGCCAGACGCCGCTTCACCTTCTACTGTAGGCTAAACCCTTCACTATACCACCGTACTAGATTCCCAATACACTAAACGCGTCTGCAACGAACCGAGGCATCGGCGAATGCGCGACCCGACCATGCGCGGCGTACTAAAACCGCTGCGACCTGGACAGGATGCCTACTCTCAGGTCACGCCTCTCGAGAACTTCGACGCGCCATACCAGCAACACCACCATCAGCAAACTCCGACCCATCACCAGCAGTCGGACTCAACATGGCCGGGCGTCGTTGTAGAGACAGGGTACCAACCCAGCAACACACTGTACGGGACACCTTCAACTCAATACAACAACCATAGCCAATACAGCGGCGCATACGCGACTCCAACCCAGCCCTCGAGCACTAGCCAATCGACACAGTACAACAACTACGATCCAGGCAGCAACACGTACAGCTACGGTGACACTGTGCAAGCCACGCCTTACGGCCAGCAGTCCACAGGCGCAAACGAAGGCCTCTTCTCGCCGGACTCGGCGCAAAGGAAAGAGACACGAAGCTATGGCGTTCGACCTCGAGCTACGGCGAACAGCCTTGAGGATTTCGCAGCACTTCTACAGGCCGAAGTCGATGCTAGCTGTGTGGATGGGGTGTATGAGGTCTGCAAAACAGAGCTATCTTTGGCTGGCGGTGCTTTCATCCCACTCATGAGGCCCAAAATTGGCCCGTACGCGGAAGGTGGAGTCCAAGACCTGCCGGAGGATTTCAAGAAGAACTATCCAGAAGTTGATACGACAGAAGATGTCACGGCAGAGAGCCAACCGAGTCAGGCCGGCCAGGGTGGCACTCAAGGACAAGCGCAAGATCCATCAACACAGGACGGCGTGGCTACCCAAACCCAACCGGACAGTTGCGCAGCACCAGATCAAACATCAAGCGAGTCCAACCCGGCGTCCACACAAAAGCCGCCTGCACCTCCCCTCCCTCTACTAGAAGATCCTCTCAAGACCTGTCCAACCGCCAGTGTGGACTCCATCCTTGACATCGAAGACGCAGATGTCCGTGGCATCGTTCAACGTGCAGCTTCCCGAGGTCTGATCCAACGCATCATGAACCTCGATGGCTTCAAATACATGTTCAACAACTTCTGGACTTCCCGCCATGACGGCGATGGCTTGCGGTATTCCTACAACTGCCGCGACAGCTTACAGAACAAGGACCGCCACGCTCACGTTCCCGCTCGGGCAAGCACTGTACCTCCAGTCCACCGAGAAATGTTGCGCAGAACGAAAGAAAGTTGGGACTGCAAGGGTGCGATATCTATCAAATTCTCACCCGCCATCCGCGCGATCGTAGTGCAATACCGCCACGCAGCTATACATCCGACCATTGAAGACCGCAGACGACCACCACGCAAGCCGTCAGCACCGAGATCTTCACGACCTCCTGGCCGGCCCAGAGGCTCGAGAGGGACGAAGAGGAGGCGGAACTCGGAAATCGAAGGGCATGGTTATGATGCTGGTTTGCCGTTGCCCTTGTCAGGGAACACTCCGGCGCGTTTCCCTGTGCAGACAAGGCAGGAGCCGAGTCTGTTCGAGTTGTTGCAGCAGAGTGCTATTGAGAGAGAGGCGAACGATAATGGCGAGCAGCTTGGCAGCGCTGCGAGGCCGTGGTGGGGGAGCGCTGGCAAGTGATCGATTGCAGTCTGCGGTGGGGGAACTCCCCAGCAATGTGGCTTGTTGCGAACAAGAGACGCCATGATTGCAATCTGGCGAATGCGGTGCGGTCACTTGCATTATGGTCGATGTGGAACCTGACCTTGACAATACGAGACGAGACGAGACGAGTACTTACAAGGCCGAGGCGGAGAGAGATGTAAACGACGAACGACAAGATTCACAGTACAAAACATCATTTGCAAGATGCCAGGCCTGGAATTAGAATAACCCTCTAGACGGTTTCTGCTCGTTCAAATCGCAAATCCGTATTGCCCTATGCGGAGGAAAACGTCTACAAGCCGCCGGGGATCCACTATGTCGCCGCGGCCGACGCAAGGGATCGCCCTACCTACCTAGTAATAACATTATCGAAGCCACGTATAGTCAACAATAATGCTCGTGTGGCCCCGCAACCCAAAGCCACCTTTGAAGAGGCACGCCTTATACAACAAAACTGAACAGCGGGTTTCCAGACATGCTACAACGCCCAGCGGGAAACGCCTCCATTGAGTAAAAAAAAAAAGCTGCAAGCTCGACCAGCACAACAAAAGCAAAAGAGAACATCTTACGCTGTTCAACAGCTTCCTCCCGTGATCGAAACAGGGACCTTAGGATGACTGCATTGCTGCAATCCCACGCTCTACCACTGAGCTAAAGAAGCTGGTTGTTGGTCTTCAAATCAAATTTAGTAATATATAGCCTTGGATCAATCACTGACCCAGACACGTCAAACCCCAGGGACCTTACAAATCGACATACGAACGAAACACTCGCATGCACGGTGAGGTAGGTACACACCTACCGGGGTCACTTATGCGGGCGTACCAAAGGACACTTACATCCAGACGAGACGAGACAAGATAGTCCAGACCTAATAAAACAAAAATGAAAAATGTCAAAACGATCTGTTTCATTTCACTTCGTCAGAACGAACAATGCTGTTTAACCTTTGAAGGAATCCAAAAACCACCCATCCCAGCGCTCACCCATGCATGCATACCCTCGTCGTCATTACAAAACACCCTTCTCACCCAGCTCCCATCACCAATCCCCCCAGCCGCCATCTTCGTCCTTCTTCGACGAGGAAGAACCCTTCATAGCACTCGTGCCAACGTTTCTAGGCTTCTGCGTCGTCTGCTGCGTCTTCGCCTCGCCCGCCGCCGCGAAGTCGTCCCAGAAATCCTTCTTCTCTTTGGGCGGACCGGCAGGATCGGCGCCGAACGAGTCCCAGAAGTCTTTCTTCTCTGGTGCAGCGCCTCCTCTTGTTCCGCTAGTTCTGGGACCGCTGCTGCCGCTTGCTTGCTGGTGCTCCGGGTCGATGAACTGATTGATTTGCTTGTTCAGGCCTCGTGACGTTTGCTGGATGCCGGTGCCCAAGTTGTTGCCCAGTTGCTTCGCTTGCGCGGCGAAGTCCGTCGTGTTCAGGTTGGAGATGCCCGGTTGGATGTATGCCTTGTTTACACTCGCGGCTTGCTTGGCGAAGCTGCTGCCCAGCCAGCCGAAGCCTTTGGTCAGAGCGGCTACGGGGTCTTTTTGAAAATCGTCGATCGCGGGAGGGGAGCTCATGTCGTCGTTGTTGCTGCTACTGGGTGCAGGAGAGGATCCGAAACCGGCGTATTTTCCTCCTTGTGAGGGCGCGAGGTCTGCTGGGCGGGAAGCATTCTCGGCGCCCTTTGTCGCAAAGTACGCTTCATTCTTCGACTTTTGCGATTCAGGTCCGAAGCCTTGCGGAGTGTTGCGACCAGAGCCTGAGTTCGGAGTTGGGATCTCGCCGACGGCCGCCTTTTTCGCAGGAGGGTCTTTCTTCGTTGCGCCAGGGACGTATTCGCGGTCTTCTACTTTACATGTCAAGCGCTCTTTCCACTCTTCGCCGGCTTCGCTGTCGTAGCGCTCCGCGATGGTACAGCTCTCAAAGTCGCGCGCGATCATTTTGTTGGAGGGATGTTCGTCGAAGAAGGCTTTGTAGGGTGCGTTACCGCCGAGCGACATGCGGCGGACTTCGGCGAGTTTGAATGCGTCCATGGTTACGGAGCGGACGAATGAAATGTGTACGCCGAGCGAGCGGTGGATGCCGGAGCAGGCGAGGCAGAAGAAGATGCCGAGTTTGGGCGAGGCCTGTTGGGAGAGAGGGTCAGTATGCGATTGTTTGACTTGGCATTGCAATTGATCTTCGATCGCAGCTCCAGTTATGTACGCGTATCTCTCCCTGAGTCCTTCCAGGTCTGTTGAGACGTACCCATTGTGGACTGGGAGCACCACAGTCGATGCAGCGGTTGTTCTCGTTTGTTTTGGCGATTTCACCCAGTTTCGAGCGAGTCTCTGGATCGACCTCCCACATCTTACTCATCTTGGCGAGAAGATGCTATATAGCTGTACGAGTGTGTTGATGGGGTGTTGGTGCCACTGAGAGGGAGAGGTCGGTGGGCGCGTGGAGAAGCGGAGGTAGTCCCTGAATGTCTCGCTGGTGGCAGTTTGGGAGTATAGAGATAGAAATGGATGGATGGAGTCGGGATAAGAGTAGGGGAGTCTAATCAAATGTACGACGAGAAACGGCATGCACCCGCTGTCACTGCCACGATAGCCATCTATCTGCCACCTTCTTCCCGCCCATGCATATGCAGCCAACCATCCCTCCCCAATCTATATACCAGACCACGGCAGCTCCCGTTCGTTGTGCCCTGGAGATCTACGTCATTTTCAAGGCGAGCAAAACAGAGAAAGTGGATGTGAAAGTGAAGTGGAAGCTCTTTGATGTGCGACAATCAAAGCTCCTTTCCTGCACCGCCATCTACATTCCTATCATCATATCCATATTGTCGCCCATCATGACCGACTACGACGGCCTCAAGGCCGCCGAGCTAAAGGACCTGCTGAAAGAGCGCGGCATTGCTTCCACCGGCATGACCAGGAAGCAGCAATATATCGAGGCATTGGAAGCTCAAGACGCGCAAGAAGCTGGCGGTGATGCGACAAATGAGGGAGAGCAGGAAGCTGAGGAGACGCATGTGGAACCTGCTGGCGAAAATGCCGACGCGACAGCCAATGCCGACTCAAACGCGGATCAGGAGCCATCGGATGCGCCTCAGCAATCGTCAGAGACACCTGCTGTGCCGGTGACAGACGATCAATCCTCTGGCCAGAACATCACATCCCAAGTCGAACCGCCAGCTCTTGAGGACCAATCGGACAATCTCAAGCGCAAACGTAGCAGTCCTACACCATTGGAGGATGACGAGTCGACCCAGAAGAAGCTCAAGCCGGACCAGGATGCCATAGCGCCTGAAGATGTAAAGGAAGAAGCGCCAGTACCCGTGGACAGTGCGCCAGAGGAGATCATCGAGCCAATGCCTGTTAGCGACGATGTGATGGATGTCACCGGGCAGGATGATGCGACAGGTGTCAAGGACGCTGCTGCAGAACGACAACCTTCCACAGAACCCATGGCAGTCGACACCGAGCCATCAGACAGCAACAACGTCGACCCTCCATCAACCCACCCTCCAACATCCGCTCTCTACATCCGCAACCTACTCCGCCCACTTCAAGTGCCTCCATTCCGCGAACACCTCCTCGAACTAGCAACTCCCAACAACGAAACTCCCGACGACTCCCTCATCGAGACCATCCACCTCGACACCTTCAAGTCCCACGCCTTCGTAATATTCACCTCTCCCTCCTCCGCGATCCGCGCCCGCGCCGGCCTACACGACCGCATCTGGCCCGAAGAAACCCAGCGCAAAGCCCTCTGGGTCGATTTCGTCCCAAGCGACAAAGCGCAGACCTGGATCGCCACAGAAACGGAAGCAGGAAAATCCAAACGCTTCGAAGTCATCTACTCGACGTCACCAGAAACCGGCGCCATCACGGCCTCGCTCGAAGAAGCTTCCCAACACCACAACAACAACAGCGCCCCATCAGCAGCAGCAGCAGCATCCTCCCTCCCCGGCCCCGGAATGCCAAACGCACCCACCGGCCCCCGCGGCGACCGCTCCCACATGGGAGCACCGACCGCACCGACCGCACCCGCCTCCCAACAACCAGCATACGCCCCGCGCAAACCCCTGCACACCCCCGCCTCCCTCTCGCACTTCCCCAGCACAACCGCCTCGCCCAAAATCTTCTACCAACCCGTGCCCCAAACCCTAGTCGAGAAACGCCTCGAAGAGCTCGAGCGCGAGACGAGCCGCGACTGGGACGGCGGGCGGCAGAAGCCGTTTGGCACTGCGCTGGATCAGTTGCGGAGGTATACTTTCGAGGACGGGGATGTGGTTGTTGATGGCGGGGTGGACTTTGGCGGGTTTGGCAAGGATAGGGGCGCTGGGGGTGGAGGTGGGCACGGAGGTGGGTTTGGTGGGAATGGAGGCGGCGGTGGTGGTGGTGGTGGACGGAGGAGGGGTGGGAGGGGAAGAAGATGATTCGGCTTGAGCCCGCTGGCTTGACTGGCTTGTAGGTGAGAGGTACTGTAGTTTCTTTGATATGTACTATTTATGTTTTTTTTCTCATCGTGTAAGATTTGTTTTTCGATTTGTTTGATAAAAAGGCTTCAATTTTCTCAGGCGCTCATTTCGAACCACGGGTTCTTCGCTAGCAGTCCGTGTTCACCCTTTGATTCTTCTGAAGCCTCTCCAAGTTTCGTTTTTCACTTGACAACATATGCTGAGCACCTGCCAACAACAATGTCGTCAGCAACAGAGGCATATGGAGACTACAAACTCTCTTCTTCTTTCTCTTCTTCCTCAAAGATCCATAAAAGAGAAAGAAAAAAAACCACGCATCTACTGCCCCCTCCGAGCCCGACTCCCCTTCCTCCAGACCTCCACAAACCGTGCCTTCTCCCTCACGCCC
>Ga0265797_10002110_pt1 | contig 34010 bp, 30 predicted proteins | sample P2T30metagenome_FD_192433 | JGI IMG/M metagenome (GOLD analysis project Ga0265797, IMG submission 192433) | Plant litter microbial communities from East Loma Ridge, Irvine, California - P2 T30 | ecosystem: Environmental > Terrestrial > Plant litter > Unclassified | place: USA: California...
TCTTTGAGATACTTTCGCGCACAGCGAGGGGAGGTATCACAAGGTTGTCCGGGGCCTTGACGGTCAGCTCCAAGAGCTCAGGTGCGGTCTTGTCGCCGCTTGGGTTTGCCATATTCGGTCGTGTTGATGATGTTTATCGAAGTCGGAGAGGGTGCGGAGGTGAGCTTGCGAGCGCGTTGACACAAAATCTGGGCTTGGCACGCTAATGCAGCCACAAATCAAGCCACAGTCACGTGCCGCTTCTTTTTCGAAACACCCGCAGTGGCTGAAGGCTTGAGACAGTTCAACAGCTGTCAACTTCAATCGTACTCCTCTACGTCAGCGACGGCGGCTTGACATTAAGAGATCAGCACAAATCGCGTGAGGCTGCGTGCGCATCCACTTGTTCTCAGCTCTCATCCCTCGCGCTCGCGCTCGATTGGCCTAGCGTCAACGCCGCGACGACACCGTGGACTTTTGGAGATCCTGCAAGGACAAGGGTCATCTCTCCACTCATCGCGGGACTGTCTGCCCCCTGGCTGCTGAAAGCATTGCGTTGCCTGCCGCCCTGCAATTGCTCGTGTTTCTTCTTCGTACTCTCTTTAACTCTCCTTGATGTTCTAGGGAGCTTACGTTGCTTCTTTCCACAGACTTGGAGCTCTCCACCACTCCACACTACTTCCAGCCTTCTGCCTGATCGACAGTACCACGACTTTGCCAGACGCCATCATGGCGAGCCAAACGGCGTCCAATCAGTACCTGAGCGAGAAGCCGAACACGCGCCGCTCAGGGAAATCGCCCTCGCGCTCACCCGCGCGCTCACCAGCAAGATCTCCCGCGCCGAATGGTCGCAAGCAGCAGCAGAAGACGAAGGCAACGAAGCCCGTGGGCTACACGTCTGAGGGCGTCAAGGACCATGACATCTTCAACCTGCCCGGCTCGGACTGGCAACTCCTCGGTCTCTTGCTTCTTGTAGCGTCAGTTGTCCGGTTGTTCAGGATAGCGCAGCCAAGCAGTGTGGTCTTCGATGAAGTCCAGTATGTCGAGTCCTTGCATGTGACAGAAAGATGCTAATGTCATCTCAGCTTCGGCGGATTCGCGACCAAGTACATCAAGGGCAAATTCTTTATGGATGTACACCCTCCGCTTGCTAAGCTGCTCATCACGCTGGCGGGCTGGCTGGGCGGATTTGACGGCAACTTCGACTTCAAGGACATTGGCATGGACTACCTAGCACCCAACGTGCCCTATGTCACCATGCGTATGCTACCTGCCATCTGCGGTGTTCTTACCATCCCGACCATGTTCCTCACCCTCAAGGCCGCGGGCTGCCGTACAACCACTGCTGCTTTGGGAGCGGGTCTCGTTATCTTCGGTATGTCTACATCTTGCAAGCCTCTGGACCCGGACTAACCATCTCAGACAATGCGCTCGTCACCCAGTCCCGCCTCATTCTCCTCGACTCGCCCCTCGTCATCTTCACGGCCATCACCGCGCTCGCGTGGACAAGCTTCACAAACCAGCACGAACAAGGCCCTTCAAAGGCCTTCCAACCGTCCTGGTGGTTCTGGCTGGCGGCGACAGGTGTTGGACTCGGAGCGACAGTCAGCGTGAAGTGGGTTGGCTTGTTCACCATTGCCTGGGTCGGTAGCTTGACTCTGATACAACTCTGGGTTCTGCTCGGAGACACCAGGACTGTCACACCTCGCCTCTGGTTCAAGCACTTCTTCGCCCGCCTGTTTTGTCTGGTCGTTATCCCGGTGACATTCTACATGGCTATGTTTGCGATCCATTTTGTCTGCCTGGTCAACCCAGGAGATGGTGACGGCTTCATGTCGTCCGAATTCCAGGCTACTCTGAACTCCAAGGGCATGCAGGATGTTCCTGCTGACGTCGCATATGGGAGCCGCGTGTCCTTCCGCCACTGGAACACACAGGGAGGATACCTGCATTCCCACAGCCACATGTACCCAGGTGGTAGCAAGCAGCAGCAGATCACTCTCTATCCCCACAAGGACGAGAACAACATCTGGATCATGGAGAACCAGACTCTGCCTTTTATGCCCGAAGACTACACCGGCCCTAACTTGACGAGTCCCAAGGCCTGGGATGACATGGGTCCTATATTCGTCGAGGATGGTGCGGTCGTTAAGCTTTACCACATCACCACCGACCGCCGTCTCCATACACACGATGTCCGCGCGCCTGTTACTGAAGCCGACTGGCAGAACGAGGTCTCAGCTTACGGCTACGAAGGATTTGAAGGCGATGCCAACGATCTGTTCAAAATCGAAATTGTTAAGTCTCATTCCGACGGATCAGAGGCAAAGAAGCGTGTTCGCACCATTCAGACCAAGTTCCGGCTCGTTCATCTCATGACTGGCTGTGTCTTGTTCAGCCACAAGGTCAAGCTGCCCGATTGGGGCTTCGAGCAGCAGGAGGTCACTTGCGCTCGTGGTGGAACTCTTCCGAACAGCATATGGTACATTGAGGGCAATGTTCATCCTAAGATGGATGAGACCGCCGAGCGCGTCAACTACCGCAACCCGGGTTTCTTTGGCAAGTTCTGGGAACTTCAGAAGGTTATGTGGAAGACGAATGCAGGTCTCACTGAGTCTCATGCGTGGGATTCGCGTCCACCTTCGTGGCCCATTCTGGGCCGTGGAATTAACTTCTGGGGCAAGCACAACAGGCAAATTTACCTGATAGGTGAGCACTTCCATGGCTAAAATCCCAACCATCGTACACACTAACACCCCTATAGGTAACCCTGTCATCTGGTGGACTTCCACTGCCCTCATTGTCCTCTATCTGGGTATCAAGGCACTTGCTGTAATCCGATGGCAGCGTGGCTTCCGTGACTATGACAACGTCACCTTCAAGCGCTTCGACTACGAAGTTGGTACGAGCATTCTCGGCTGGTTCTTCCACTACTTTCCATTCTTCCTGATGGCTCGTCAGCTATTCTTGCATCACTACTTGCCCGCTCTTTACTTCGCCATTCTCGCACTCTGCCAGATGTACGACTTCGCGAGTTACCGGTTCAATGGCTTGGGACTGAAGAAGTATCCAGTGGTTAGCCAAGCAGCTGCTGTTGGATTTCTTGCCATTGCTATCACGGTATTCACCGCGTATGCTCCTCTTGCTTATGGAAATGCATGGACTAAGGACCAATGCAACACCGTCAAGCTGTTCAGCAGCTGGGACTGGGACTGCAACAACTTCCTTGACTCGGTAAGATCTTCTCCATCTCTTTGCGACCATCTCTGACTAGAAATTAGTACGCGGCGTACGACAAGTTGAATACAGACGAAGTCCCTTCTATCTCAACTGCGCCTTCCTCTGCAAACCCTGCCCCTGCACAGCCAGCTGCGGAAGTATACCAGCAGCAGCCAAACGTAGAGGTCCCACAGGACCAACCGGTAGTTTCAGAGCAAGCTGCGGTCTCTCCTCCGCCAGAGGGTGTCCCTGCCGACTTGCCAGTCGTCTCAAAGGAAGAGCGCATCGAGTACCGCGACGAGAACGGCCGCGTTCTGGACGAAGAAGAGGTGGCAGCACTCGCAGGAAAAGTCAGCTTCAAGACCCGCTACGAGACGCGAACGCGTGTCGTCGACGGGCAGGGCAATGAGATCTACGAAGGTCTGGTAGACTCGCACGGCGAGGAGGAGTCCGAGGCTCAGGGTGTCGCACCTCCACACCCTGATGTGGAAGGACGCAACCCCGAGACTCAGCAAGCCGAGCCGGCAGGGGCCAGTGATACGCCGCCAACGATTGAGGTCAAGGAGGACCAGGTGAAAGAGAAGAGCCTGGAGCAAGAGCAGCGCCAGGCGAAGCCAGCCAGCGAAGGGCAAGCAGCTACGGATGCATAGATCGTTGAAAGTACGGAGACGGTATAATGGCTATACACGTGATCGAAAATCTACTATCCGAAAAGCAACCGAATCGGCACGTACAGACGATTCGGTTGGCTTTTCTCTTCTCTTAACATCTTCTGTATAATAGGGAAACATCGTTAGCAGTGGCGCTGGGCGGAACCGGTGATGACAGTTGGGTTGCTTTGACTAGCATTTGCATAATTCAAATATGCTCTTCGGCATGAATTCCATCTTAGCGTCCGAATTTCCACGCAAATTTCATCTTTTCCATGGCGGTACCCTGCAGATTCGATCGTCTCAGCCCTGCATGCACTTGTGTAGATTGCACTCTAGCGGCCAAGAAGTTGAGTTGTCTAGTTTAGTGTATAAAAATAGCGTGACGCTTCCAACAAGCACGATTTTGCTTCACGCCCGAGATTAATAAAGTCTTCCTGATACTTTGACATGTGCTTGGTCGCCAACAAGTAGTGCTGCATCCTAGGGCAAGAGCCCGGTTCGTGTGCTACTAACGTACTAGACAGCCAGGCATTTCTCGGAGTAAACTCGATGTTCGCACGTGAGCAACAACGTTTTGTATTTACATACTATTTCTGTAAAGATGACGAACAGTGGCGGATGCAGAGGCCGACACTTCCAATGTTGCTCCGAGCCATGGCTCCACCTGCCTTGCGCAAAAGAAAGCCGAGCCACTCACAGCGTTCCTACCACAAAACCACAACCTTTCTCGCTATCAGAAGGAGATGCGACAATGGTGGTCCGGCAGGTACATGCTCCTGCCCCGGTAGTTAACTCTCGGCGCATGACCGACGAGCATGTTCTAGGCTTTTCTACGAATTCCGCCACCGGCTTGGCCATACGACTTTTTGACCCATCCCTTCTATGGCTGCCTTTTATGCTTTCAAGTACTCTACTTGCCTACGACGTTGCCTGCGGTGATAATCATTCTGAACATCCTCGTTGCCAGACGCTGGCGCTGTTCAAGCTTGGTGGCGAATACGTACGGACGGCCCATCTCGTCCACGGACACCACAATGGTGAAGGATCGCACGCCCACTCCACGAACACATTCGCCTCCGTCGTCGCCAAAATCGCTTCCCACGCTAGCTAGTGGTGCCTCGTCGTTCGGGGTGTACATTGTCACCGATACACGCTACCCCACTTCTCAGGATTTCGACCTGAACAAAGGAGTTTTCCGAATCGATTCTGTGCACAGCACCGTCAAGCACGCCAATGCAAGAGCGAAGAAACTCATGTATGACGGCGGAGAGATTGATGGCGGGCAATTCAAACACGACATCGACAAGGTCATTGAGCAGATGGACCATGGAATGTTCGCCGGGATCGGCATCGGCGGGCAAGGCGATGGAAGTGAGAAGGGGTGTTATGCGCGGAAGTGTCAGGTGGAGTACAAGATGATTGATGAAGACGGTGAGGATGATGGAAGCTACGAATACAGCACCGGTGAGGATGAGAGAGATGGTAGCGGGCATGGTGGAGACAAAGATGGCGACCACGATGGTGATGTGCAAATGGGATGAAGGACGACGACATCTTAGAGCACCGCAAGCTCTATTTACTCACACTTCCCTTCGGGGCACACGTAACTCGACATCGCTCGCTCTGCGTTGCACGCCGATCAGCTCGGTCTCCCGTCCGTCCCTATTCAAAACCTCCGTCTTGGGGAAACTTTCTGTCATCACGCGATCTGAGAACTTCAGCCGTCACGAATATCACCTTCGGATGCTCACAATGGATCATGCGTCGAGCGGCTAAGTGGCCAGGAGATTGGAACGGAGAGAAGTGCTGAGCAATTATTCGTTCACTCTTGCCTCTTGTATAGTAGGAAGAGCTATTTCATACTCGTTCGATGCACAACCAAGCGTGCTGGAAAATGAAAACCCATGCTAAAGTACATGCCCCGCTTCCACGTTCGGGTTCTTCTTCACGGCCTTAACGACCATGAGAAATCTCAGAACTGTGACCGCAAAAGTCTTGCGATCAAAGCACTCAATTCAGTCTCGCAACTCCGCGCACAAATCACGCTACCGTTTTGGTGCCAGTCTCGCTTGTTCGGCGCGCTTTATCCTCACCAACTCTACATCCTGTCGGAAAGTCAGACGGCCACCGTTCTTGCGTTTCAGCTCGTTGTAGTGTCGAATCTGCTTCTCGTATTCTGCCGCGGCTCTGACATCGTCCTCGGTATTGCGTGCGACCGCGGTCTGGCTTCGTGAAGCTGAAGGTACATGCTCTCGAAGTGCCTTTAACGAAGTCGTCTACGCGCACCTTGTATGTGAAGGGTGTGAACGAAGTAGAGTAGTCTTCTTCACGACCATAAGACCAGTTTTCTGCAACGTGGTATACTGTAAAAGCGTCCTTGTCTTCATGTAAGGTATCCAGCATCCACCCGAATTGGCACTAATGCCACAGTATGGCCTCTGATTGTATCAGTCGGCATTCCCTTTTGATGCGTGCGAAGACTCACTTAGGGATTTCAGGTGTGTGACTTCGGTGGGCGAGTTCAGATCGTCGGTCCGAAAAATCGTTCCTCCATTACTTCGATCGAGACGCACATATCCGGTCGGCCAGGGATTATTCGGATTTTCTGGTATCCTCCGGCCATGCAGGAAAAGAAAACGAGGCATAGTGTCCGCTCTCGCGAACGGCTGCCTGTAACTAAGCTGGTTTCGAGTGGACCTTCGTTTTCTCTTTGCGGCCGTCTCGTCCGTACTTTCTTCCCCATCAACTACAGGCTCATCTGCTTGACGGAATTAGAATCGATCATCGCTTACAATCAATTAGAGTGCTGGTCTTCTACTCACCTCGTACCCGCTTCTCCACGCCGCTGGTGCTGACATTCCATACATCCCCGTTGGAAGCTTCGCACAAGAACGAGGTGATCTTAGAGCCTTTCGAAAGCAGAAAAGATTCGGACTTCTCGTCGATCAACGGCTTCCGCACTGTCTGCATACCCTTGACCACAAGGGTTGTGATACAAGTCTGCGTAGCAGCTGATGCGTACATTGCCGGCCTCTGTCCCACCTTTTGCAGGCTCTCAAACGTCCATATTGCAGTGCTTTCATTCTCGCCTTCGTAGTCAAGTGTAAAGATTCCGTCGTTTCTGACTAGCTCGATGTTCAGGCCGACTGCACTGGCTATCGTACCTGCAGGCAAGCGCCCAGAGGCATCGGTCCTCTGTAAATCCAATCCTTCGAAGTCGCTAGAACATTGACTGAATGTTTTCGCTGGTCTGTTTGGCAAAGCAAACTCGTACGTGAGCTTGCCGTCGAGCTGGAGGATGTAGAATTGTAGACCTGGTAGGATATGAGTTCGCGCATGGTTAGATGCGGATTGACTGTGTCCCCGTCTGGGTTGAAAAAGAGGAATCCGGGTATCAAAAGGCACTTGATCCGTGAGTAGAGCGAGCAAAGGAGTGTGGATTAGAAATCGAAGATTGTAGGCGAGGTAAAGTCAGCTATTCCTATTACGATGGATTTTGGGGTACCCAGCTTTACTTCTAGCGTGTCTTGAAGGTCGATACAATAGGAAAATTGTCTCTTACCTCAAGTGAAGGCAGATCTTGAGTCGCAGCGGCATGGATGAGGCGGGCAGCTCGACGACTACATCACGATCCCCATGTGCAAGTGCGATAGAGTGCGCACTAAAACTTGGAAGATGTGATTTTTTCGGGCGAAGTAACTTACGTGAAGCGAGACACCGATCTTGCGCTAGCGATCAGGCATCGAAGTGGAAAGCTTGGATATTCTGTTGTAGTTCGTCAAACCATCTCCGCCAGCGCTTCGTGGTTGCTCCCCGCGCGCACAAGCGGCACGTACGTCATCGAGCATCAACAGCCCAGTAATACATGTACTAACACACGTACCACAAACCTCTGATCGTCATGCTCGTACATCATCAACAAACTCACAATGTCCACTGGCTACTTCCCAAAGCGCGAAAAGGTCGGCCTTGAAGACCTATTCAGTGGTCTTGTCACAGCCTGCCACATCCTCCACCATCAAGGCATCTTCGACGCGTACGGCCACATTTCTGTCCGGAGTCCAGACAACCCAGCGACATTTTGGATGCCGAGCAATATGCCTCCAGCGCTGGTCAGCTCACCAGATGATCTGGTTGAATATCGAGTAGACTCCCCGGAAGCAGTAGAAAAGAAGAACGTGAAGCCTGGCTATCTGGAGAGGCACATACACTCTGAAATTTACAAGAGGTTTCCCAATGTCAACAGTGTCGTCCACAGTCATGCAAGTGAGGTCTTGCCATACTGCGTTAGTGGTGTACCGCTGAAGGCCACTTTACACATGGCTGGCTTCCTAGGTACGATACCCTCGGCAGGTGTGTCAAGTGTAAGGCTGATATTTGGATCTGAATAGGAAAGGATGTTCCTGTCTGGGATGCTTCAGGACACTATCCTTCAGGTAGCAAACACGACCTTCTTGTGCGCGATTCCTTACTAGGCGCAAGCCTTGCGTCAACGTTTAAGCCAGCAACCAGCGCAGGCTTCATCTTCTCCAAGGTGCGATCTGCGCTACCCTCCCAAGTAGGCGGCTCGCAAGGCGAAGAGAAACTGGAGCCGGACCACGCGGTTGTCCTACTGCAAGGACACGGCTTTACGACTATCGCACGGGGTATTGAGGAAGCCGTCTTCCAAGCAATCTACACCCGAGAAGCTGCAAAGACACAGACGACGGCGCTAGCGATCCACAATGCGCACTTCGGTCACAACATCGAAGGAAAGGTGGATATTCAGGGCGGTGGCAACATCAAGTCGGCAAAGGCGAAGACGGAAGGTGATCTCAAGTACCTCAGTGACAGAGAGTGCGCGGATACGTTTGAGTCGATGCAAGGAACCGTGGCTCGCCCTTGGGCGCTGTGGAAACGTGAAGTCGAGGTGCAGCCACTCTATCAGAACAAGTGCCCTAGCGGAAGTGATTGATCGGAGGATGCGTTCTCTGCAGGCAATATCGTTCCAAAACCATCAGCTTGTAATGTCTTTTAGCAAGAAGGCGAACACGGCTTGATCCCCTCTTGTTTCATGGTGGGGATTTTCATTGCTTCTGCCGTTTTTGCAATCAACTGATTCCAGTGTATCCAATTCTAATTTTACATTCACCCTTCTTACGCCATGAGGCTTCCTCGTCGTCTCTACACTGTTGATCTACACTCCCTTTTCAAAGGGAAATAGTCAAGATTGGTGCCTTCTCTAGTCAGCTAGGAGCGACGTAGATCAGGTCGGCCATTTCGAGCCTGTTCGGGTTTAGCGTATACTGCAGGTCCATTTAGATTTCATCCCGCAACCGATTTGTGATGTTTATTACCTCCTGTATGGGATCGGACTGGTGATGGATATTCTGGTTCGGCATGAGCCGGCCGTGGGCGCTTTCTGAAGCATCAAGGCCCCACGAACAAGGCAGGCGGAGAGAGAGAAGTGGCCCAATGACAGATGATAAGACTGGAGTCTGAAAGACGTGATGGACTGACTTTACTACGAAAATGGGCCGAAGAAGCTGACTCATTGTCCTGAACGGTGAATGCGACGGGTATGGTACCCCACTTGTCCGAGTCAGTTGTGTTGATCCTCGAAGCGCCCCCATGAGATCTGCCACGAATGCGCATAAGATGTATGAAGCAAATTCTCTCGCTCGAGATAGTTTCACTTGTAAGACCATATGCAATGCCAAAATTCACGGCGCTCAAGGGCTGCACTTATTCAGAAGATATCTTGCGAACGAATCGTCAATGGGGCATTGCACTGCGACATGAACCCACATCCTGCAGCAATCCTCAAATCCAGCCAGAGAGCTGAGGTCAGCAAACTAGATTGCGATAGACCGAAGCGTCTGATAGGCGATGGGGAAGGCATCTAATTTTAGTCAACATCACTACGGGGGGGAGGCTCGTTCATTCTCGGAGGATGTTGCTCTACGAAGGTTGAAGTAAGCACGCTATGGACGGAAAATTTCTGCGCATTTCGAGTGGATATGCTACCGGATGGTACGTTCGTATTGCAATTGTATTCCTGCCTAGCAGCTGGCAATCCCGGTAGATTTCTGTACCCAATGGATCCAGGAATAAGCAATTTGGTAAGAAAGGAAATCTGCGTGACACAGTTTGGTCAACGTGCATGGCAGTACATTGGAGTCGCTCATTGCTCACGTTGGATAATCAGGAACGTGTTTGTGGCCAATGATGACGGTTGAAGTTGCATGCGACACACCGATGAGGAGTTGGCACCCAAAGTAGTGCAGGATCGTGTGGATAGTGGCGAATTGGAGACATTTTCTGGCGAGCCACGATGTGCTATATGAGGTGGAGCGTTGTGGCTGAATTTTTTTCATGCAACAGAAGTTTTTATGACATTATTCCTATTGCACTTTGTGAGTTGTAGTTCATTTGCGTTGTGGACGGAGTCAGAGTACGAAGACAGATCGGTGGACCCTGGAAGCTGACAAAGCCGGCTACCATAACTAGTTAGCGAGAACAGAGAAGGCTGAAGTCCGGGGGTCCGCATCCCGCATCCACCAGGCCTCACGCCGCCATCGTTGTGTACACTACGCTCAGGAAGAATAGCCGCATCCGCAGCCGCCGGACGTGCAATTGGTCAGTTGGTCTCGCCTCGATGGTCCCGGCTGCCACGTTGTCGCAATCGAAGGCACCCACGGACGTCTGAGTTGTTCAACTTGGGCCCTCTGCGTTCGTTGCAGGTCGTTGTCTATGAGACTCTCTGCTTGTGACCGTGGACGAAGTGGAAAATGTGCTCTCACTAACGTTGTACCTATTCAAGCCTTCGTGCTCAGCCTCCTAGCTTAAACGAAACCGGATTGGCATTACAAGCATAATGATCCTTCCTCTATCCGTGTGTTTGGTTTCCAAGCCACCGCAGCAATTTCTTCCGTATTGGGGAGCTGCATTTGCCCTTGCAGACCACGACATGGCTGCTTTTCTTGGGTCTTCACTGGGTGTGAACCATGCCGTCATACGATCGACCAGGCCGCGGCCTGAGTGTACAACTACTAGACTACCCTGCAGCATCTTGCCAGCTGCAGGGTGTAGAGCTGGACTCGGCGCCAACCGTCTCAGACAAGAGTTTGTTGTCCTCCTGGTACCTCCATCACAGCCTTTGACTCCGTTACTATACACCATTCCCCGTGGCATACAGCTCTACTACTTATCGATTCTCTCCAACACGATCACCCAAACTCCAGATCAATTACCTGCCTTCCAGACCGGAGGCTGGCTTTTCGATGTCTTTGACCTTTCACTTGCAGAAGATCAATCAGTCTTTTGAGCGCATCGCGTCTTGGTAGTTCGTAACCTCACAATCGCTCTTGTAGATGATTGGTTAATCCTAGTAGCCACGAGTTCATGCACCGAACAGAACTATGCTTCCGCGCATTGCACCATCGCATCACCCGGCTGGAGGAGAGAGAGCTCTTGCAAGGCCCAACCGACGAACAGGTAGAGAGAGTTCTTCGTAAAATTCTGGCAGAGAAATGTACGCAAAACTGATGTTTTCTCTTTTACGTATATTGCAAATACTGACTGTTGGCCACTCGTTATAGTCTCAACCTCGAACAACGACATGCAGTCACTCGGTAACCCGACCGGAATAAAGAAAGAGGAGGAATACTTCGTCAAAAATCCGAGCCCGAGACCTGTGTTCTTTGATGCCGCTTCGCTTGTCGTCGACCCTGAGTCGGTTCCTTCAAAAACTTACCTCGAGACTTTCAGTATGCTCGAAATGCGACTTAACAAGTTCCCGAGCGCCGAACTCAGAGATTCTTTACAGCATGAAGTAAGGGATGTCAGACACAACTAAGACATCTACCCTAGGGGTGATCACACAGCGAACGCGGATTGTATGATACATGAGATAATCAACACCGGTATGGCGATTCAGTGTGTCTTGGAGGTTGACACCATATGTTACATACGCCGCTTGACGGACCTCTTGTCAAAAGACATTCTCACACCTCCGCCACATTCTATTACAGCAATCACATCATACGGCCTACCCTCACGAGCATTGCTGCTGCAACAACAAATGACAATAGCGAGACTTCCCAGCGTCACTGCAGATCAACGATTCCTACGTTGAGAGGATCTTAGGCACATCGAACACAGGACGTAACGACACAGCGCCTCAACACAAATTATACGCCTTGGACGTATCGAAATGCTACTATTCTCCCCGAGAATTTCCGATGCAAACCCCGCCGGTGAAAGAGCAGCCGCCTTAGCCGTTGTGCAACTACCCTTTACCACATATGGACCTCGTGTTATGGCATTTCAGATTGCCCACCGCCACAGGTTACACAGTCGGAATTATGATCCGGCCAATCAGGGCCATGACTCCACCAGTCAGTTTTGTGAACGCGTCCGTCTATTGTAATAACCGACGATCCAGCTGGTGATATGTAGGAGCTTTCGATGTCCTACTTTGACTCTCTATACCTAAATTGATTTCAAGTTTCTCAAGACAATGTACATTACAGGCGACATGCGTTTTCCAGGATACAGTAGTGCTGCAGGATGGACAGCCCGCAAACCCACATCTAGCAAGTTATCCACCTTCAGGCTTTCAAGCAGCCAAAATTGGGCCATTTGTCGAATCCAACCTGCTGCGGGGCCGCCCTTAGCGTCAGACAAACAATGCTTCTGTGTTCGAGCACTGACTTGGGAGTGAGACAACTAGTCACCTTGTTGGTGACATCTTCATGGAAATTCCCGTCATACCTCCACGCACGCTTACTACAGTTGATAGACTGAATCACGACCATTACAAGACAACAAGCCGGTCACCACTGAAGGAAGGACGAGAAAAGTTGCAAGAACAATTCACTGCAGGTAGCCTAATCATTTCACACTAACTCATTGTGTTTTGATACTCTTGCGCACGAGGCTATTGACACAAAGGTATTGTCTTGAGCTCTCTCTGCCTTCCGATGGACAATCACCACTAGTGATTCGTAAGAATCTCATCCCTGCCATCGCATCAAATCGCGACAAAAGCAAAAGCTCCGAAGGATTAAGATTTGCGCTTATCCTCCACACTACATCCTTCACGTTGCGCCTACCAACGGGAAGTGTCGCACCCGAGCGAAGAAGCAATATTCACCTTAGCGCCCAAAACGCGGAAGAAAAATTCGCAATCGCATGCATGCATGTCCCACTTGAAGTCGTCTTGCTTTGCTGGCGTGGCGTGATCTTTGGTGTTGGGCTTTTTCATCGCAACAGGCATCCGACGTGCTGGTACCGAAGCCCGATCCGCTGCGCCGGTACGCTAGCGGCTCAGGCTTTGCAGATGCCGGACTCGTGCTCTTTCATACTGACGTGTTGCGTACGGCTTCAAGCGTTGTTGGGCATCGTGCAACGCTGTGCTCTCATCTGTTGATTTTAGCACTGCTTGGGGGATTGAGCGATTTTGGACTTTCGACCTGCCCATCAAACACATACTCATCTAGAGTGGGAAGGGAAGATATCTCGTCCAAGTGAGTACCCCTAAATAAGATTCATAAAACTCCCTATCGCACAACTTTCAGTCTTGCTATCATCCCGGCCTCGATCTTGCACGGGCAATACGATCCACCCTTCCAACAATTAAATGGAGCGGCAGCATCTTCATCCCGCATGAACCAACACTATGCCCAGGGACCGGAACAACCAGCATACCGGGATCATAGCACGAGCTCCGCCCGCGCTCTCAAGTCCTTCACGAAACATGCGTTATTGATCTGGCCCTCGAATCGAGCAATGTCAGCCATCATCGAGGAAAACCTTCCTATTGGACGGAAGCAAGTTCCGTACCCGCAGGCCAGCTCGTCCACAGCTGCGGGATCAGCCCGTACACCGATGAGGAAGCTGAAGCGCGTCTTCCGACCCGAGAGAACGGATGGATATGCTGTGCGTGTGAAGCACGAAAGGCGGGAGAGACGGCACGCTCTAGAGCTGGGTGAGAAGGAAGGCGGAAAGATATTCCCACCGCTTCCCAGCGACACGTCAATTTGTACTAACGGGCACGATATTGAGACATACTGTGGTACCTTACCGCATGTCAGCGCCTAAGCATCTTTTCTCCTTGATAAGACGAGTCACACTAAGCTGAACAGGCTCCGCTTTCAGGCACACTGAGACATGACGAAGCTGACGTTTCACTTCCTCGATTGATTTGAGTACATAAACTGGCGCTTAAACTGAGCACAAATTTGCCCTGAAGAACGCTCTCAACTACATATGCGAATCCCAGCACACTGGCCCAACCGAGCGATCCTCCAAAGCACGTGCCTGAAAAACCAGGACTGAGCCCTGCATCCGCGGAGCGAGAGGGGAAGCTACCTGACCTTCGGGACGGACACTGGGTGGGAAGTCCTCCCACGTACACAAGCACAGCAGCGGCAAGCGGCAGCGGCATCGGAAGTCGACGCAAGTCTTCTGCTTCACGACCCGAGACATCGGGTGTACGTACTGCAAGTAACATCTTCTGGACCCGAGATGAAGGCCCAGCGACCGTGCATGCTTCCGCAGAGCAAGGGTGGACATTCAAGCATGCACGAGCTTCGCGAGATATACGATTGACAAAGGTAGAAAGAATTGACTACGCCGTGTTTGTATCCAGGGAGAAAAAGCCACCAATCCATGACTGCAGTGGAGTAGACAGCCAAACACTCCAAAACACCTGTGCAATGCAAGTCTTGGAAGTAAAAAAACCACCTATACACATGCTCAATCAAACCCCAATCTCCCATCTTTTCTACCACCGCAAATCACTGACTCCCATGACTCCTCAACCTCCTCCCCGCCGCCGTCCCGGGACCCACACTATTCCCAAAGTTCGTAATACTCAAGTTCTCTCGATCCGCAATCCCCGCCACCGTCTTGCGCATCTTCTTCATCGGCAACTTGGTCCCGTCCTCAGCATTGCCGCGATGCTTCTTGTTTGGCGGCGCGGCCATGACCATGCTGTCTGATGACAGGGATACGAGTGGGAGAGGTTGGGTATGAGACTCCTGCGCAACCACGTTAACATCCAGTTCGCGCAGCGATGCGCCAGTGCCAAGGGTAATGGTGTGGGCGTGGGAGCTCGCACTAACGGAGCGGGAGAAGTGGGGCTTGCTAATGGCGCTCAGCTTGAACATGTCTGGTGAGGCGGAGTTTGTGGCGTCGTTGAAGATGGGCTGCTTGGTAGGGCTGCGGAGGGCGTCGGCGGAAGAAGGCTGGTCGCGAAGGCGGGCAAGGAGGTTGTCATGATTTTCGGTGCGCGGAAGTTTGGACGGGATCTGGTAAGACACCCGCTGAGGTGTTTCACCAGTCGGGTTGTACTCGATAATGTTTTGCGAGCTGATGTTCTCTCGGAGCTCGTGGAGAGGTGCCCGGATGACAGCATCGGCGCTCAGTGTGGGTAGGGTGTCCTTTAGTGTGCTCGCTTGAGCCGAAACGTCGGCCTCGAGCGATTGAACACGGTCGAACGATGACGACAAGTGCTCGCCAATGCTGGAGTATGATGCTTGAACAGTCGAGGAGAGGGCGGCAAGCGAATTCGTGTGGGCAGTGTGGTGGTTGTTATTTCGCTCGCGGAACTGTGTGGCAATGTCATCCAATGAATGAAGTTGCGTATCCAAGTGTGCCAACTGTGCCTCAACCGTCTTGACCGTGCTTGCGTGAACTGAAGTGGCCGTGTCTTTGATCGAGGTAGAGTGTTGGGTCGCGGCTGCGAAGTCTGACTTGATCTTGGTCTTGACGGCGTCCCTTGACTTTGATACGCCAGCGAGAATATCCTGAGACTTTTCTGACCAGCTGTTGATGCCCGCGGTGTAAGTTTCTTGCTTCTTTTCGAAAGCGGCATTCGCTCCACTGAGTTCGTTGCTGACACCGGATAGCTTTTCTTCTAGCCTTATGTCCTGAGCATCTGCAGTCGCGCTGACAAGTGCAGTAATCTGGGAGAGGAGGCGTTGTCGTTCCTCGGCTGATCGGTGCTTCTCTTCATCAAGGATGTGTGTGATTTGTCCCTGAGAAGTCTTGTTCGCCTTGATAAGAGCAGCGTTAGCGTCCAGAACTTGCTGATGAAGTCGCTTATTTTCCGTCTGCTGGTCGTTCAAGTCCTTGACAAGGTCGTCGAAAGTCGTCCTGAAGTCGCGTCCGAGCCCAGCATACGATGAGTGAACCTGCGTGTGGAACGCTTCCAGCTCCGTGATGATGCTTGCCGATATGGTCTCTGCTGCCACCGATAGCTCGTCTAGTCCGGCACCGATCTTTTGCTTCACATCTTCCCTCAGCGTCTTGATCTCCTCCAAGACCTCGTTCATATCATCGCGAGACTTAACGGTCTGGTCATTGACCTCTTGTTCGGATACTTGGTAAGCTTCCATCTTTTCTTGTAGAAACGACTGAGAAGTGCCGAGCTTGTCGAGCTCATCCTTGACGAACGCTTGCATTCGCTGAGTGAGGGACGACATTAGATGCTCCTGCTGCTGCTGAAATTCCTCGATACGATCCTCGACGAGTCGTGTGGTATCTAGAATGTTGGTCTGAGACGACACCCAGTTCCGTCGATTTTGCGACTGCAGCTCTGATTTTCGGCGGATCTTCGATCGCAGTCCGTCGATATCGGATGTGGTCTTGCCGAGTGTAAAAATCATGTCCTGACCGATCTCTGCGAGCGCGCCCTCAGTCTTCTCGTGTGCTTTTCGCAGCTCCGTTTCTTCGCTGAGGTTTTGCCGTGTGTGCTGCAAAACGATCTCCGTCTTCTCAAGTATGCCTTTTGTACCGTCCAACGCAAGCTGCGTCTGCTCATTGTCCTTCTTGAGCGTTTGAAAGCTTGTCGTGAGCTTGAAGAGGTCTTCTACCTTGTTCCGAAGGTTGACTTCCATGGTCTCCAGCTTGTCGCGCTGCTCCTCGCTAAGGATCCGTCTCGACTCGCTGATTGTGGTGATCTCCTCGTAGTTGTCCTGCGTTAGGTAGACGCCATTCCGTTGCCTGGTTGCGATCAGCTCGCTCTTGAGCTTCTCAATCTCGGCGGTGAACTCCTTCAGTAATGTCTTCTTGTTGATCGCTTGATTGACCTGCGGCTTATTTCGGATGTTCTTCGCGCGGAAAGCGTAGTCCAGAGTAGAGATGGTCTCCTCGAGGTTGCTCTTCGCTGGCGATAAGGTAGCAATGATACACGTCTTCGTGCGGCCTCCGAGTGAGTCTTGCAGCAATCGCGTAAGTTTCGACTCGCGGTATGGAATGTGTGAGCTTCGTTCGACGAGCGCGTTGATAACGCGGCCCAGTGTCAGTAAGCTCTTGTTGATGAGACCGGCTTCAGCTGCGCGCTTGTTCTCAGCGCCACTGCGCTGAATGTTCTCGCTTCCAGCAAGATCGACGAGGTTGAGCTTGCCGGCGCTCAAGTACTCCTGTCCGTCTTCAGACATGCGCTTGATGTAGACCATGATTGTGAAGACCGTGTGACTACGCGAACTGGAATCGTTGCACTTTGTCGCTGCGACTTCACGCTTGTGGCTTCCTTCGCGTAGTAGTTCGATGCCCTGCACAGCCGACTTGAGATGACATTCTTCCATGCCCTGGACTAAAGTCGTGCTGTGGCCCTTCTTGCTGTTGTCATCGAAGATCTTGAGCTTGACGTTCTCGTCGGTGGAGAACAGGTCGCGGAGCTCTTCGTTGTAGAGTTCGATGAAGGAGCACTTGACTGAGCTCTCGGTCTCATCTGCCTCGAGTCGTTGGAAGAGGGCGTAAAGGACGCGAGGAATGATGCCGGCCGCATCGGGGAGTGGGAGGACGTCTGAGATGTCACCGGTCATGGTGTAGGTTTTGCCCGTGCCGGTCTGGCCGTAGGCAAAGATGGTGCAGTTGAAGCCATTGAGCACCTATGGCATGGTCAGCAAAAGCTTGCTTGCACGGCAGCTGTTCAGTCCCCACCTCATCCAGAATAGGCGACACGACTTCATCAAAGACCATGTTCTGGTCAGCGGCCGGCGAGAACACCTTGTCGAATTGATACGTCTTGTTGTTGAGCGCGTTCGCGCCCATAGAGAGCTCCACGGTCGAGCCCTTGATGCCATTCGTCGTGACCACAACGCCGCTGTTCTCGCGTACTTCGCGGTCATTGCGGCCTCGACACCGAACGACGACATTGATGTTGGTCTCTTCACTTTCCGCCTCGAACTCGCGCTCCTTCCGCTTCAGAGGCGACGAGCGGGGAGCCCTAGCGGAGGCGACTGACTCTGCCCGTGACGTGCGTCCTTCGAGCATGGGTGTGGCAGAGCGGCCACGCGACGAGAGGTTGGGGCGCGACATTGGAGGGCGCATTGTCGACGTTGTGCGCTTGATCTGCGGCACTCCTGGCCGGGGAAGTCCAGACATGGCGGCGACGTGTGGGCGAAAAAGCTGAAAATGGTGGTGTTCGTTTGGTGTTTATGCCCATTGTTTACACTGCGCACGCTAAAAGGGACCATCCCGGACAAGCGCAGATGGAAGGAGCTTGGGGCAGACGCTAACCAGCTCTCCCGCTCTCTCTCCGCAACACCATGATCTCTACCACGGTTCATCCGAAGTGTCTGCCTTCGCTGATGTCGCGAGCATATATAGGAAACGCCGACAAAGCCTTGTCATTCCCTTTCAATCTGTCATAGACCACGTAAACCCTATCAGCTGCCTTGTAGTTACCACACGCGTACCCCTCATTCCACATCATCACAGGACATTTAGGTGGTAGTGTGTCGCCTTTGATAATTGTGCCTCTGATATATTCCACAGTACTGGCGGTTGGTGATCCATATTTGTGTGCTGACTACACTTACGTGTCTTATATCGGTGAGGTGCACGCGGACAAAGCACGAGGTGCTCAGCCCAGACGCTGTTTGTGAGCTAGGCACCCGACGACCATCAAACAGCAGCGCGACTTCATACAAAGTCCTCTACAAGCTAGCAAAATGGAGGATAGCAACATGCACCTTGTACCCGGCAGAAGCGTGGGCTTCATCAGTGCGTCCATGCGACTCAACCACCGATGGCGTTCTGCTGATCTAAACATAGTACTTGGCTGCTCCCTCCACGAAGTATTGACCACCATCAAGGCAGAAGTAAAGAGGTTTCCGCGTATAGAACTATACCATGACGACCTGCGACCGATAGCCTCGCCCGTACACCTGATTCTCCCCGACAACGGCTTGCGGCTACAGTTCGATGGGCCTGACCAGCGGTTACGGCTGGTAGAAGTGCTGGACTTCGCAAAGGCTAGGCTGGTGTATACGGATATTGAGGTCTACAAGCCTCCAGAAGGACACAATGCACTGTTGGGACCAGCTTCTGGTCCGCGATTTAGGCATGTGTACGACAAGTTGCTGGGACCAACATATGCCGGCGAGTATGTGCCACCAAAGTCGCAAGATCCAAATGCGAGAGGGACGTACAATTTGTCGTATCCTGGCATAGCGTTCAATTTCCCAGTCCAGCACTCCGCATACTCACCAAAAAAGGACTTCATCTCGCTGCTCTCCTCGACAGCTACTGGACCTGCAACGTCCATGGCGGTATTCTGCGGCGAATCATGGCAGAAGGCTCGGGGGACTCTATTCACAGCTACACCAGCAAACCCACGATCCTTAGCGCTAGCCAGCAAAGGCCGGGAAGGCGGACCAGACGAAGTCGAAACAATCAAGATCCACGGCGAAGGCCGCATCGAGATCATACGACGCTCCACCCCCCCCTTCTGGCTCATCCTCAGCGAAACCACACCCCAAGACCTCATCATGGAACTCGGCGCCCCAGACTCAATCTACCGCAAAAACGACCACCGCCTCTCCATCCACAAAGACCGCCGCACAAGCGACGCATCGGACCTCTCGCCCGGCGGCCTCACACCCGACGACACACTCGACTCGGACCGCAGCTCAGTCATCCACTCCGACCCCGACGACGAAGACGACGAATACATCCACTCCGCAGCACAAGACCGCGAAGTCGCTGCCGCCGAGCACTTCTACAACTACTACCACCACGGCTTCGACCTGCTCATCTCCCAGCCAACACAAATCTCACCCCCATCGCCAACCACAGACCGCAAAGAAACCGACCCACACGAACAAGGGCAACTCAGCACACAACCCCTCAACCACCTCACCGTCACAAAAATCATCCTCCACGCCAACGTCCCCGGCTCATACCAATTCAACCGCCACCGCCGCTCGCGCTGGACCCTCGAACACGTGCCCTCAGCACAATACCGTACGCCCCTGAACTCTGAAATGCAGTTCGGCGATATATCCGGCCGGCTCAAAGAGGTGTTTAAATCGCATTATGAGACTGAAGAGCAGGAGCGGCTGCAGCAGCGCGGCATGGCGTTGAATCGCGGCTGGGGGGATAGTCCGGGGAGTAGCTGCGAGTTACTGGGTGGTTGGGACGAGGGGTCGAGTAGGAAGAGTAGGTTTGCGAATCTGGGGAGTGGAGTGGGAGTAGGGGATGGTGCGGGAGGGGATGTGGGGAGTGTGGAGCTATTTGGGTTTCCGGGATTGGTGTTTGAGGTGTTGAAGAATGGGGCTGTGAGTTCGTTGACGGTGTATTGAGGTGGGGGATGGGGGGCAGGGTGAATGTGGTGTTTAGGTATGTATCTTGGATGTTTTGGAATACATGTTTACAAAGCTGGTTGCGTGTGTAGAGTCGGAAAGCGGTGTGGTACCATCTAGAGACCCACGTGGACACGACAGATGCAAATACAACATATACGCCAAATGCAGCACTCATGTACATTGTCTTTCTCTAACAACGCTGGTCCAGGGCACTTGGAAGATAAGTTCAGATGACTTGTAATATACATGAACAAAGGTATATACACACAAGCAACAAACAACCCTACAACCGCGCCTTCTCCCCCTCCCCACCCTCCACCACCCCCTCACACCTCCCACATATCTCCCCCTCCCCTTTTTCCTCATTCCTCACATACCGCCAACACCTCGCACACTTCGCCCCACCCGGCGGATGCACCACCACCATCCCCCCCCAACTCAACCACCCCCTCTCCCTCCCCACCTCCCTCCCCATCTCAATCCTCTCCACACAACTCCACTCCTCGCGCCGCAGCACCTCCGCTGGATCCTCGACGCCGTCGCCATCATACTCCGCACCCGGGTGCGGATGTATACGTATATTAAACCCCGAGACGACGAATAGACTCGCGAATTGCTCTTCTTCGTCGTCGCACTGCGAGTGCACACAGCGCCTGTAATGATCGGACATGCATTCGTACGCGGCGAGCGGGAGATACAGTGTCACGCTTGATTCGAGACTGGAGCCGATGTTCTTGTCGAAGCGTGCGCGTTCCTGGGCGGACTTGATGAGTGCGGCGAGGCATGCGGTGTGGTGCTGCATGAGAGTCATTTCAAGCGCGTCGTTGACGTGCTGCACCTGAAGTGGGGTCCAGTGTGCGCGCGCGGGATGGGTTGAGTTCTGGCGTAGTGGGTCTGGGAGGTGGGCCCATGTTTCTTCGACGAGGAGGGGAGTGATGGGCGCGAGCATCTTGAGAAGCTCGTAGAAGATGAGGCCGAGAACGCGCTGGATGCGGGCGCAATCTTTGATGTCGCAGGTGTATATGCGGTCTTTGAGCGTTTCGAAGTAGAAGGCCGAGAGGTCGTTGGTAATGTACTTGTTGAGCGCGTTGATGCCCTTGTAGAACTCGTATTTGGCATAGGAGGCGTGTATGTCCCGGCTGATTTGGATGAGGCGATGGACGGCGAGGCCATCGGCTAGATCGACTTCGCCGACGTCGTTTGCTTCTTCGCCTGGCTTGAGATCATCAAAGGAAGAAAACTCAGGTGGACATGAGGGGAGGGAGAGGATGCCGAGGAGCCATTTGAAGGTTACGCGATACTTGTGCAGGGCTTGATTGACGGACATGAGGACGGGCTGACCAATTGTCACGTCGCGTGTATAGTCGCTGCTGGCTGCCCAGAGGCGGAGAGCGTCGGAGCCCATGGCATCGTACGTCTCTGGGCCGGGCTTCGCTGGCGCCTGACCTGCTGCTTTACCTTTCTGCTTCTTGCGCTTGATGGGCGGGAGCAGCTCGCCAGACATGATCTGCATGGGCGAAATGACGTTACCGAGAGACTTGCTCATCTTGCGGCCTTCGGAATCGAGCGTGAAGCCATGCGTAATGAGTGTCTTGTATGGCGCCTTGACGACGGAAGTAGAGTAGGACTGCGTAGCAACGTGAGTCAATAGCGAGGACTGAAACCAGCCGCGATGCTGGTCTGTGCCTTCGAGATAGACATCGGCAACGGGCTTGTCAGCTTGCGGGGGAAGTAGAGTCCAGCTCGTGCCACTGTCGAACCACACATCCATGGTATCTCTACCTCGAACATAGGTACCAGTCAAGTGTTTAGGTGTCCATGCCGGATCATCCTGCGCATCTGTCCACCAGGCATTGATGCCCCGCTCTTTGATCACTGAAATGACATGCTCAATGACTTCGGAGTCCATCGCAGCTTCCAGTGTGTCACCATTGACCTTATAGAGAGCAGGAATAGGTACGCCCCAGGCACGCTGACGGGAAATGCACCACTGGCTGCGGCCTTTGATGAAGCTTTCCAGCCGTGATCGACCAGTCTCAGGCAGAAATTTGACCTTATCCATAGCCCTCAAAGAAGCGTCCTTGATGCTTTCAACGTTTGCAAACCACTGCTCCGTGGCGCGTGTGATGACAGGCTCCTTTGTCCTCCAGTCGATGGGGTACTTGTGGCGATAGACTTGCTTCCCACGCAGCAGACCCTCGGACTCCAGATAATTGCACACCGCATTACTGCCTGTCTTCTTCTCATCGGCTACCAGCAACCCTTCGAGGACCTCGGGCTTTTCCGGGAAGGCCTCCTTCGTGAAAGCACCCGCGTCATCTATCGGAGCAAATGCTGGCATTCCCAAAGCGTGACAGACGTGGTAGTCGTCCATACCGTGTCCAGCAGCAAGGTGAACGAGGCCAGTACCAGACGAGTCTGTCACGAAGTCTGCATGAACAACAGGCTGCAACCCTCGCGTCTTCTGGAAAGGGTTTTCGTACTGAAGCTTTCCGGCAAGATCCGCTCCCCGTAATCCAGACAAGACGACGTACAGCTCGTGACCCAGCACAGCCTCGTACTCCTTGATGCGCGACGCCGCGACCAGAGTCAGCTCGCCGGTTTCCTTGTCTCTGACCAGGCAGTACTCCATCTCACTGTGCACAGCGATGGCACTGTTAGCAGGCAGCGTCCAGGGCGTCGTAGTCCATATGACTACATTGATCTCCTCGTCCGTCTTGAAAGTACACTTCCTCAGCTCATCCGAGACGTGTACGGGGAACCGCACATAGGCCGCCAAGCTCTGATGCCCCTCATCGTACTCCAGCTCGGCCTCCGCCAGCGCTGTGCGTGAACTCGGGCTCCAATGCACGGGCTTGTTCTGCCTGTATATCAAGCCCTTCTCAAACATGCTCTTGAACACGTTGAGCTGGCGGATCTCGAATCCGCGCTCCATGGTCTGGTACGCATTGTCCCAGTCGCCCATAACGGCCCACTCCTTGAACCCGCGCTTCTGCTCCTCGATGGTGCGGGTCGCCAGCTTGCGCGCTGCCTCGCGGACGTTGACGGCGCTGGTCTGGGTGGCATCCTTCTTTTGCGCCTGCAGGGCCTTGATCTCGATGGGCAGGCCGTGGCAGTCCCAGCCGGGGATGTACGACACCTTCTTGCCCTGCGTGACTTCGAAGCGGCATATGATGTCTTTGGTGATCTTGTTCAGCGCGTGGCCGATGTGGAGGGGCCCGTTGGCGTAAGGCGGGCCATCGTGCAGTGTGAAGGACGGCAGGTCCCTGGGATAGGCATTGACGCGCTCCTGGCTCCGCTGCCACTTGTAAAGGTCATCCGTGCATCGGCGCAGGTATTCGGCAGTCGTGGCGGGCGACGGGCGCGGTGGGAAGCTCGACTTGGGCAGTCGAAGCGTGGACGACCATGATGCGCGAAGGACACGCGTCTGGGCTAGCATAGTAGCATCATGTCGGGCGAGGGAGCAGTTTGAGCTGCCGTGGTTTCGTGGGACATTTTTTTGAAGCTTGAGCTCAGGCGGCGATGTCTCGGCGATTGCTCGGCTCTAAACCTCTCGACGCAGAACTGCAATCAAAAAAGATATAGTACAACGCGTTATGGTAGTAAGCAAAAATATTGCGACGTGAATGTAGCTCTTTGGCGATGAAGACTCTCAATACAGGAGTTTCTGTGTGGAAGCAGTGGTACATGTATCACTCATGCATCACGAACGGCACATGAAAGACCGATGAAGATCGAAAACGTTGTTCGCGTTGAGCAGAGTCATTGATGGTATTGAGAACTATACATTTCATTACAGGTCGATCGATGCCCTTCATTAGCATCTGCAAGGCACAAGCGCAGCGTTCATAGCGGTCCCAAGATAGCGAACAGCCTGCTTCTTCTCTCACTCTTGACACCGGTCCCTCGACTCCCATAGGGTATACCCATCCGATCTCCTGCCTAGCGCCAACAAGTTCGCTCTGACAACAACAATATACGCCGTCGCTCAATTCTTCCCCTCCCTAGTACTGCTGCTAGCTCTGCTCAAATGCCGCAGTAAAAACAAATACGTTTGCAACAAATATGCATCCCAGAAAGCGGTGCCCACGAAGAGGCGCAGCGTCAAGGCCCCGCAAGCAGATGCTTCGCTATCGCGCAAGAAGAGAAAAAACACTTGAGCGATTGGATGCGCCGGTACAATGCGCGCGAATGAATAGACAAGCTTCCTCGCCAGGAAAAGCGCGCTCGCTCGCGGAAACGAGAAACAAACCCGAAGGTAAACTGATAAAGCGCAATAGCAAGTGAAATAATGAAAGCTTTTTGAGGCCGCCCGTGATGTCATGCGTAAGGTATCGTATCCTAAGAAATTCAGAGGACAAGAGAGCCAGCGTGAAACGTCCATCGAGACCAGACCAGAAATTGCTTTTATGTCGTCAGAGAAGGGAATGCCGTGGTATCGGGTGGAGCGTAGTTCGTTTAAGTAGCAAAATGATTTCGCTAGGGTGATATGGCGTCTTCAGTCGTCACTATTGAGCGATCGACCTGGGTCGCTAGTTGGTGGTGTTCGGAGCTGGGACGAACTGCCAAAACTAGACAGCTGCTTTTGCTCTTCATGCCTGGGCTTTCGCTTGAAAAAGCTCTTGATTTTGCCGCTTGTTGTCCGCTTTCCAGGGCTTGTGGGAGACGGCGCACTCGAATCCCCATTTGTTGGCATCGTCTCAAGCATCGGCTCCTTGGTATGAGCCCGAACTTCCGCGTCACCGTTCCTAGGGTCTCGAGTGCCTCGCCGGGTGCTCATCTGGCGCCACCAGCTTGAGTTACGAGACACGTCCGATCGCGTTGCATTGCTGTCTCCACTCATCTTATTCGTGTCCCAATGCTGAAGCTTCGAGCCATCCAGGTTGCCATTCACGGTATGTGCTAGGTCGACCTGGGAGTGACTTTGTGACGATGGCTGCGGAAGAGGGTAGAGATTGACGGCTATGGAATGATTAGTTAATCTGCGCTTATTGTTGGTGAGACGAAGGGATTCAGTGCATGGGTATGCTTACCCGGACTACGTCTAGCCTGCGATGGAGCTGTGACAGGTCTGGTACTTTCCTTCTCCTTCCTCGCAGCGGGTTGACCAAGCGGGTCTTTGTTCTGGGTGGGAGTGGAGACTTCAGGTGTGATTGTCGATTCCTTGGACGACTTATCGGGAGCATGTGGATTTTGTGTGACTATGATCGCTGTCAAGCTGGCGTCTGCACTTCCTCGTCGTGAACTATGGTTCTCGCGTGTTGCTGAGTTGCGTTGAGTGACGATGCCGACGGCGGATGCGCGCCTGGAGCCTTTCTCGCCAACGAGCGATGATCGTCGTGATGCATCTAACGCCGTATGGACGGACCCAGTGGACTCTCTTCGAGGTTCGTTCTCGGACAGGATTACTCTGTTGCTGTCAAGCACATTGGGCGGGGCAGAGGTACTGGCATGCGGCTTGCCTGGGCCACCTGAAAAGGGACTGGGTGCAGGATCAAGGCCAAAAGCCGGGCTCAATTGACCCAGCTCCAGCCTGGGATTCTTTTGTCTTTTCAACCGCTCGTCGTCAATCTTCTTTTCCCAGACTGCTTTGTTGGCAAGGATCTCGTCGACGGCAAATTGCATTGCTGGCAGAATGTCTGTGACTGCTTCGAACAAGGGCCTCGCGAAGATGTTCATAAAACCGATCTGCGACTCTCCAAGCTTGATGATATCATCTCGAACTGGTGGTCCTCCAAACAGACACGAGTCGATCTGCAGCTCTTGCTCCATCATGCCTTGATTACTGAACTCGTCGGTAAGGATATTGGCCCATTTGGCGGCAGTTGCGAACTTGCGAGCCTGACAGTCATGTTAAACGTCGTCACTCCACACCGAGAAGGGGGACAGCTTACCACATTGCAAATGTCTGCACACTTGATCAAAACACCACAAGCCAGATCCTTCTGGTCTTCTTTCATCTTACCGTTCCACCCGTCAGTCACGCCTTTGTCATGCGCAATCTTTTGTTGCAGGCTTCCGAGGTCGCTCATATACTTAAAGTGCAGTCCCATGTCTGTAGCAAGGATGTTGTTGATCATCAGCTTCCGGAGTGTGGCATCGGAGAAAGCCTTTGGCCAATATCGACGGAGTATTTGCGAGTAGGCAGCGCAGTGAAAAGATTCGAGGACAGAGCGGTCGTTGTACAGTTGTGCCAGAGGGGCGTTGAGCGCGACGAGAAAGGCATTGTTCACACCAGGATGGCCAACATCGTGCCCGATTGCAGATATCAAGAGCGTAAGTGCGTCCACTGGTTGCAAAAGGTCTGCGATGGGTGATTTGGGGGAGACTGGGAGTGACGTGGTCTCTTTCGAAGGATACGGAGGTAGTGTTCCGATCCTGACAAGAAAATGGAAGAGAGCCTGTAAGACATCGACGACGTGACGGAAGTTGTGGTACTTCACGAATTCGTTGTACGCTGTGCGGCAAGCTAGGAGATAAACGACAAGCTCGTCTGCACACAAGGTCAGCAAAGAGAGCTTACAGCCTCTGAGAGGACTCACCCTCGGGGATTGACCATTTGGCCAGCTCTGGCATCTGTAGTGCATGCTTTAGCATCACCAAAGCTCCGTAGAGTAGTTCGTCGTCATTGAAGTTGTGCGCAGAGAACGCCCAGGTGCCGACCGCCGCTTCAACGACAGGTTTTCGGTCTTGGTTAAGGCCAAAGTCACTGCTGATGTTAGCAGAAAGCTCGGAAGGGCCTTTGGGGCAACGCACGTCGACTCGAGCGAGTCTCCGACTGTTTCTGGGTTGCAGATGCCAGTCATCAGATTAGACACCATTGCTTCGCGTAGATATGCGTAGGGCTTTGTATCGTCAACGCCAACCCAAGACAGCTTCCGATTTCTCTTATTAGTCAGAAAGCTTGCTTCCTCGCGTGCGAACTCCTTCTGCAACCGATAGGCATGTACCACCAAACCATGCATGCGATGTTTGGACAGTGGGCTCGGCAGGACGTCAAAAGCACCTGCATCGAGGTAGCGTGTCAGGCGTACGGTGTCTGTGAGCACCTGTGCTCCCAGTATGCCTGGCGAAGGAAGACCAGAAGGTGCAGCGTCGCGCTCCAGGCCGGTCAACATAACCACGGGCACTACCAGCTTTGAGAAGTTTCTCGACGAGATCTCTGAGGAGACGTGAGTGAGCAGGTGCATTCCATATATGTCGTCGGGCTCGCTGGTGTCTATCCGGATCAAGCGCGATGATGTGGGTGAGGGTGTGCGTGGCTCGCGCGACATTCGCTTGAGGCGCTGCTCCTCATCGTAGGGGACGTCTATGATGAGAAAGGTCGGCACTTTGCCTTTGGGTGAGTCGAGTATGCTGGTGATCTTGGACAAGCATGCCCTGCCTGAGCCAACTATGTGCACTATTCACTGTGAGCATTAGACGAGGGCGTGCGGCTGATGAAGCCTACCTTCGTTGAACATGGACAGTATCGCCTCTACATTGGCGTGCACCTCGGCAGGCGGCGTCTTGCCCAGGCCAAAGTAGCCATTCCCCAAGATGCCGGTGGTCGTCCTCGCAACAAGCGAGTCGGAGAGAGTCTCCCGCCGCACATGCTCGGAATCGTGCGCCCTCCGGTCGAGGTAGACCACATTGCAAGCGGCATGTGAATCCATCTTCTCCACCTATGCTGCGGCGACCAGGCGGCGCTGGTCTTGGCTTTCCTGAAGCCTCCCGCACAAAGGGGAGGATGTCGTGTGTGCAGTCGCAAAACGGGGTCGTGTTGGCGATGCGGTGGGTCGCCTGGTGTGGTTGCGCGATCTAGCCGTCGCAATTGATGCAGAATGTGGTCGCGGCCCACGGAAGGTGAAGTCGCAATCGCAGTCCTATGCGATGCGATGCGAAGCGCTTATCGGAGCAAGCGCTACCCCGTGCAGGTGGTTCTGGAAGTCGCGAGAGGCGGGACGGAAGGCGCGAACAATGCGGGTGGAAGCAGCGAACACGGGAGCACACAGCACGGCAGGCACGACTCGTGGCAGTTGAGACGGACGTCGACTGCGTGCGGTGCAGCGGTGCTCGACGGGGCCCGGCTAGCTGGTTGGCGACCAGACGGGGAAGACGCCAACGGTACAAACAGGAGGGTTGCAGCGACCGCACAGCTGTCGCAAGCGCAGGGACTTTATGCTGGTCAGTGTCGCAGGCGCCTCCGGGTTCGCTGAAGGTCGAGCAGCAGCATCAGGGCGCAGAGGGCGTGTCGCAGAGGGTGGTGCGCCGCGGTAGGTAGGTAGGTACGAGTAGGTATGGAGGTTGGTACGTGGGATGACGGGCGTGGAGTTGAGGAGGACTGAGCAGCACACTGCGAATCATTGTACTCGACGCCAGAAGCAGCAAGGCGTCCTCGCTCCCTCCCCACTTGATGCGATTCCACACTGCAGTCGAAGGCCTAAGAAATTCTGGAAGCCTGCCTTCTGCAGACGCCAATTGTCCGATCAATGACACGACGGCTTGACATCGCTCGTGCATCTTCTCATTGCATCAACAGCGAAGCGATTGCACATCTTCTGCATCGACAGCATGCAGCGTCCACGCCCTCCCTCTCCCAGTCGAAGCAGACCCAAACAGCGGCTCTGAAGGTCTTGGCTGCATGACGGGGCCTGCCATGCTGAAACCGATTACATATGCAAGGCCATGCTCCGGAATGCTTCCAGAGGCCATCCCTTTCTACAGTTTCGCGTGCTTCCCACGCGCTGGCTAAATCGTTCCTCGCCAAATTGCAGCTGCGTTCGCACAGCAATTGTGTGGAATCACCGCGCTTCCTGCAAAGTTGCTGGTGTGCTTGCCACCTCGCTGTCCATCATTACAGGCCTTCTCGAAGTGGCAACCAGTGAAGCGAGCGAACTGAGACATTCTGCTCTCGTCCCGCAGATCTCATCCTTCGCCAGATGATGATGCCTGCGATTTCTCATCGGCCGCTTGCGTCAAGCTTCGCAGATCAACGCTTCCGCAGATCCTCGGCCGCTGCACGCTTGACTGCCGTCACCATCCATCTTCGTCTGAGGTGTCTCGCCATGCGCATCGCACATCTTAGCTAACGACATGGCCATGTTCAGCAGCGCGTGTGCGCGAAGACGAACACGGCAGGTGCAGAATTTGTGGCAAGCCGATGCCTCGGGCAGACTACAAGTACCGTACACAGTAAGCAGCCCGTGAGATCGACGAGCAATGCCACTCATATCAAGGATCCCACCGCGTCACGCTTGTCTTCGTTCACCCTCGAGCCAACCGTTGGGCACGTCGGCCCTTGCTTTGGCGACGATCTCGCTAGTGGCTGCGATAAGAGACACCCTGCTGTGGGTGAGGCTGCACGTCGCCGCACATGACAACCAAGCTGGAAGCTGGAATCCGGGGCACCTCGCCCTCTCTGGCAATGAAAGACTTTTTCTTCCCGCTGCATGCACACCTTTATCCCGAAGCCGAAGTCCAGCCAGCGAACTGCATGGCCCATTTTCGCAGCAGGTGACTCTGCAACGCGCGCTCTATATTGCGCAACCACATGCCTGGTCTCTGCATTCGCTGCGAAGCGAAATTCGAGATCATGCAAGCGAGGTCGAGTCTAAGATCCAACTCTCTGGTGACCGGTCATGGCTAATGTGGTCTCAAAACATACTTTGGAGATCACGTCCAGTGGAATTCACATGTTGCATCGCTGCAGTCATGGTAAATTCACCATTCAAGCCACGTGTCTCAGCGCTCAAAATTTGGCAAGGCTGTCTGAATCAGAGATACGTCCTCACTAATCCAAGTATCTACTTAAATTCAGCCTCTGGATGCATGCCATCAGGAATCTCCAGCGCACTAGTATACGCGCTGTCATCGATCATCTTTCCCCACGCATCCACTATAGCCGGCAAGACAGTTCTGCCTGCATAAGCGACCTTAGTATTCGGTACTGGCCACGCGACCTTGTTGTTCTTGTTATTCAGCTTGCCGGCGTAGCTCGAGTTGAAGAACATCTGGCTCAAAGGAACTTTGCCCGACCAAGCCCTCACTGTATCACCCGTCTTATCAGCCACAAACTTGAAGACATTCGCGCCGACGTCCCAGCGGCCCAAAGTATGCAATTCCCAGTTTGCCTGCACGGTCGAGATCTCACTGTAGTGGTTGTAGAAATTATTGTCGGTGGTGCCGACGAGAGAGGAGGGAACGGCGTCGCCTAGGAGTATGGCTACGACGCGGTTCTGGCGGCCGTAGGTGTGGTTTTCGTCAAAAGTGACCATCACTAGCGTGTTGTTCATGAAGTTCTTGTTGCTGAGGAGTGGCTCTAGGAACTTGCGGCTCCATGTACCTGAAGAAGTCAGTGAGTATCGAGCTGAACTGTGTGAGCATGTGCTTACCGGCCACTGTTACAGTTGTGTCGTGTCCTGTGAAGATGAGTATACTGAAGAATGGCAGGTCGCAAGTTTCTTACCGTCGCTTGTCATGTTCGGAGTAATGAACATCCACTGCGGAAGTGCGTTGGCCTTCAGGTCGTCGTTGAACATCGAAAGAGGCTTGGTCTTCGCCAGCCTGTCCTGGTTCTTCGCAACGGAGTCGTAAAGCACCGCCGGGTTGTGCTTTCGCACGTACATGTTCGCTCCAGTTCTGGGATTCTTGTAGTTTCCTTGAAAGCCGACAGAAGGCATATCTTCCTGGTACTCTCCCCAGCTCACTCCCTTGTCTTCGAGCAGATCCACAACGGTAGACACATTCGATGGGATCGCGATCTGGTCGTCGTGGTTGATGCCATAGTAGTCACCCGATATGGAAGCTGCGTAATTCGGCATCGAAGGGTGCGTGACGCCGAAGTAGTTTGTCAAGACTATGCCCTTCTTTGCAAGGGATGACAGGCTCGGATCGCCAGCTGCAAGGTCGTAGTCGGTGTTTTCGAGCCATATGGTGACAAAACGATCGAATGCTTTGCCTTTGACCCATTGCGCAGATCCTAGGCTGGCCAGTCCGGTCAACGACAGTAGGAATCGCATCGCGAGTTTATCGTTTCTCGCCGGCTCGAGATGCCCAGAACGGTTCCACGAAGATGAAGGAAAAGAGGACCAAGTTCTGCTCTGACAGCGGCCAGGGAAAAGTTCGCAAGATTCCCTTTCACTAACGCCTGTGACATGTCCAAGTGCAGCACCGGCCGAGTCCGTTGGACAAGTACTACGGCGTCCAGACAGTCTGACTACAGACCATCTAACCAACCACAAGTCTTGTACAACACATGTGCGCACATAAATTGAGCACTTCGCCTGCCGTCTACGTTCACTAAGCTTTTCAGGCAGGTGGCTAAGCTTCGCCGTGTAAACGTGTGGGGCTGATTGGCCAAGCTGGACCCTGAACACCAACCACTCCATTATTGATGAAGCTCCACGGATGATGTATGCAACTACCCGCGCTAGCTTGCCACTGGTTTGTGTGGTCGAGTGACGGCAAGGCCCGAGGACGAACCACGATTTTGCGTCACGACATAATTATTGGAACAACACGATGGACGTCAGGGCCGCAAGTGACACTGACACGACTGCCAACGAGGTCTTTTGTTACTCCAGCTCCTTCTTACAAAAGACATACAACAATGCAAATGTCGAAGCCCATCACACACATCAGGGAAGAGCAGGTCAGACTATTGAGGCAGGATGACCATGAAGATGGTCAAGGCAGCATTGATTTCGACGGAGAAGGGCTGCAGTGGCAGCATTCGAGAACACCTCACACACCACGTCGTCGATGGCTACTTTTGGGGTTCCTTACCTTAGTCCTTGTCATCACTTTAGGAGTCATTGTCGACCTCCAGCCTATACGTCACAACCACTCTCTCGTGGCCGCACGCTTTCGGTCGAGCGGAGACTACATACTCGACCCCAACTGGGATCTCGATGCTGCTCCAAGGACGAGACATTACGACTGGATTATTGATGACCATGACTTCAACCCTGACGGCGTGTGGCGGCCGATGGTTTTGATCAATGGCAAGTTTCCCGGCCCGCTGATTGAGTGTAATGAAGGTGACGAGATTGTCGTGGAGGTTGTCAATCACGCTTCAAATGCAACATCGATACATTGGCACGGCTTGTTTCAAAATGGTACGAATTGGATGGATGGCACGGTGGGTGTTACGCAATGTCCGATTCCACCGAATCATTCTTTTACCTACCGCTTCAACGTTACAAGTCAGAGTGGTACGTACTACTACCACTCTCACGCGGGCATGCAAGCGTCGGATGGCCTGGTAGGGCCGCTGATCATTCATGCAAAAGGAACACAAGAGAAGGAGCTTCAGAAGGTGCCATACGAACAGGACCGTGTGGTCATGCTGTCGGACCATTACTACGATTTGTCTTCGAAACTTTTGGATGAGTACTTGGCTCCCGGGAACGAGAACGAAGAACCTGTTCCGCCATCGGCTCTTATCAACGGACGGAATATACGCAAATGTTCAGATTTGCCGAATCGCAATTGCTCGTCTGTGGGTCCCGTGGGTGCGCTCTTCGATCTGTCAAGCACATCCAACACCAGGCTGCGAATCATCAATGTCGGCGCCTTTGCCGAGTTTTCTTTGCAAATCGACGAGCATGAGTTCCACGTCACTGAGGTTGATGGCACAGATGTCTACCCGCAGAGTATACACCGGCTGAACATCAATCCGGCGCAACGATACAGCATCGTTGTGACACCGCCACTAAAGGAACAGAACAAGAGTCTGTACTGGATGAGAGCGAGGATGATTACACACTGCTTCGCGTACGAAAACCCGGAGCTGCAAGAGGAAGTCTGGGGTGTGATACATTACAAGGGCACCGAGCAATTTTACAACGACACAGCGGATGACCTAACGCCACAAACCAGTGACTGGGCAGACATCATTGACGTCGAATGTCGTGACCTCAACACATCCTCCTTACACCCTGTCCAGCCCATCTCCGCACCACCCACAACAGACCACTTCATCCACCTCCGCGCATCCTTCCAAATCCGCGACTGGCGCCTAAGCCGCGGCTACCTCAACGACAGCTCCTTCCACCCCACCCCCAAAACCCCAATCCTCCACACGCTCCTCTCCTCACTCACCCCACAAACCATCCCAAACCTCCCCAACGGCACCAACACCGCCCTCTTCAACCCCGAAACACAACTCGTCTACCAAATAACCGGTACACCCAGCATAACCATTCTGATTCAAAACTTCGACGACGGAAACCACCCGTTCCACCTCCACGGCTACAAGTTCTTCGTCCTGGCTCAGGGCCACGGGTACCCGCCCGTCGATGTCCAGGATACTCTTGATCTGGAAAACCCGCTGAGGCGGGATACGGCGAGCGTTGAAGGGTACGGGTGGCTGCTGATTCGCTTTGTGGCGGACAATGCGGGTGTCTGGGCGTTTCATTGCCATGTTGGATGGCATAATGAAGCGGGGCTCGGGATGGTGTTTGCAACGAGGGTGGAGGGGATGGTGGGGTGGAAGGGCGATGAGAGGATGAAAGAAGTCGAAGGGTTGTGTGGTGGTTGATTTGGTGGAGAGGAAAACACGCGTCGTTGAAGATTCGGTGTTATTACGCGTCGATTG
>Ga0265797_10002111_pt1 | contig 34007 bp, 39 predicted proteins | sample P2T30metagenome_FD_192433 | JGI IMG/M metagenome (GOLD analysis project Ga0265797, IMG submission 192433) | Plant litter microbial communities from East Loma Ridge, Irvine, California - P2 T30 | ecosystem: Environmental > Terrestrial > Plant litter > Unclassified | place: USA: California...
GCAAGTCACGAGTGAAGGAATACAGTCGCCATGGCAGAGCCAAATGCTCCCGCGCCGACCACCAACGGCGCATTGCCGACCGCAGAGCAAGCACCACCGCAGCAAAATGAACAACCCACACAGCAGCCCCTACCAGAGCAGCCCTCTCAGCAAGTGACCGCTCCTGCTGCCGAGTCAGCGCAAGCACCGCCTTCCGCACAAGAAGCACCGCAATCACAGCCGCAACCAGCCCAGCAACAACCACAGACTCAAACCCAGTCGCAACCACAATCACAAACACAGCCCGCGCAACCCACAGACGCCGACCTAGACACCTCAATCGCCCAAGAAATGGCCGACCAACCACCCGCCCAACAGGCCTCACCAGCAACCGCCGCCGCCGGAACAGCCTCACCAATCGTCCCTCCTCCCCAAAACGGCCCCTCAGCGGTCCACCCACAAGAAGCAGACCCAGCAGTCCTCGAGCCTCGCATCCCACAAAAGAAAGACACATCTCTGCGCGAATTCCTCGGGAAAATGGACGATTACACGCCGCTCATCCCCGACGCCGTCACAGACTACTACCTCACTCTAGCCGGCCTCCCACCACCTCCGCAAACCGACCGCCGCCTAGCGCGCCTCCTCGCGCTCGCAACCCAGAAGTTCGTCGCCGACATCGCCGCCGACGCCTACCAGTACTCGCGCATCCGCAGCACGAACACGACTTCCAACAACCCACTGACTGGTCTCGGCGGCGCTGCGGGCTTTGGAATGGGCGCTGGAGGTAGTGGCGAGGGTGGAGAGGGGCCTAGCAAAGGCAAGAAGGATGCTGGAAAGAACGCGCCGCTCGGTGGACCGAGGGCTGGCTACGGCGGTGGTGGAGCTGGAGGCGGACAGGGAAGGACTGTGCTTACGATGGAGGACCTCGGAATGGCTGTTGGCGAGTACGGTGTCAACGTCAAGAGGGGAGAGTTCTATCGGTAGATGTGAAATGCTTGGTACTGGTCTAAGTGTGGGCAATTTTGGCTTGCATTGAGCTGGTGCATGCAAGCACGAAGAGCAGCTTTTGATTGGACGACTTATTTCTTTTGCTTGAACATACAGAAGCCACTTCGGAAAAGGCGAGCTGCAATTCTGGCGTTTTTGGATTTCGATTTGACCCCATAGGCCTTGAGGATGGGAAGTTTGGGAAAGAAGAATTCCCGTAGCCCGAACTATGAAGTTTTGGATGGCTAGGGAGTCTTCCTTACAAATGTAGCTGGGCTCCGGGCTCAGTTGTAGCAGCAAGAAGCTTTTTCTCTTGCGCAGCTCAGCACTTACAAATCGCGTTTGTACCGGAAACGGAAAGAATGACAGTAATAGATTTGACGATAATGCTTTTTCTCCTTGGGTCGAGTCCGTCTCTGTACTGGTTTGGCTACACTATGTATCCCAGTTGTTCGTTGTACATCGCTATATCGCTATGGTTATATCGTCTTAGACTGCATCCATCCTCGCTCATTTTCACTTACAGCCAGGGAATTGATAAGACTGAACAAGAAAAGCCATAAAAATAGCACATTCAAAATCGTAAACATATCCGTCATCAAATCTAATAAAATTGCTGCAGCCACAACCACACCACCTACAGCATCAACAACCCCCTCCCCTGCTTCACCACACACCTAACCCCACCCCTCACAAACCTCTCGACCTCCTCAATCCCACCAGCTCTCACCACGACGCCACTAGCAACCAATCCCACGACTGCCACGGCCACAACCGTGTCACGCACATTCTTCCAACCTCCCACGCTCAACCTCCTCTTCTCCTTCCTAACATCCACATACTCGAAATCACCCCCCGGGATGAAAATACTCCTCAACCAAAACCTAAACTGATAACCAGGGTACATCGCGATGTTCATCCCGGTGGATGGATCGAGGGCCCAGTTCGTGCAGCCTGAAGACCATACTAGTTTCGCGAGAGAGGATTGGAGCCAGGCGCTGTCGGCGGAGGCGGCGGAGGAGGTGACGGATACGACGTTCGTTGGGGTCGATGGCATGAGGGAGAGAGTTGGTTTCTTGGACGTGAGGAGGGGGTCGAGAAGCCGCAGGATGAAGTTAATCTGGCACTCCACCGTGTAGATCACTGATAAGTGACCTGTGACGGTATTGGGACCCATGAGCGTGAAGAAATTCGGAAACCCCGGGATACAAGTCCCCAGATAGGCTTGTGCTGCGCCTTGGTGGTTCTCGTCCCAGAATTGCTGTAAACTGAGCCCGCCGCGGCCGTAGATTTCCATCGGGAAGAGCATGCGGAAGACTTGGAAGCCTGTGGCCAGCACGATAGCGTCGGCGTGAAGTTCGCGGCCGCTGGCGGTTCTGACACCTTGCGCTGTGAGTTCTGTGACGGGGTCGGAGGCTATGAGCTCGACGTTCGAGCGGTGCAGGGAGGAGAGGTAGTTAGTGTCCATGACTTTGCGCTTGCAGCCGATTTCGTGCTTAGGTATCAAAGCGTCCCAGTATTTCTCCGGAGCCATGCGTTTGACATAGCGGGCGTTTTCTTCGATCAGACCCTGGCGGATGGAAGCGCCGCCTTCGGTTTCCATGGACGCGAAGTCTTTTTCCATGTCGGCGTAGAGTTTGAAGCGGTAGAGGCGCATGGCGAAGGGCATGTACTTCATCAGGGCTTTGAAAGCAGGGGAGTAGATTGGGTTTGGACGCTCGGCGAGGTACTGCGCTTGTCGTGCGAACTGCGTGATGGTTTTGGCGTCTTCGGCCATCACGGGGACGAATTGAGTCGCTGAGCATCCGTTGCCGAGAACGACGACGTCCTTGTCTTTCCAGTCGAAGTTGTGGTCCCAGAGCGCCGAGTGGAATAACTTCCCTTGATACTTATCAGCACCGGGGATCTCGCACTCTCTCGGCACAGAAAGATTCCCAACCCCCGAAACCAAAACCCTACTCCTCTTAGTAAAAACCTCCTTCGTCCCCAAATCCCTCACCGTCGTCTCCCAGAACTGCCCCTCATCATTCCACTCCGCCCTCTCAACAACCATACCAAAACTAACATGTTTCACGACATCATACTTCTCCGCCACACCCCGAAAATACTCCTGGATTTCAGATCTCATCGAGAACTTCTGGCTCCAGTCGGGGTTCAATTCGAAACTGTAAGAGTAGAAGTGTGAGGCGACGTCGCAGCCACAGCCCGGGTAGGTGTTGACGAGCCAGGTGCCGCCGACGTCTGCGGTTTTCTCGACGATTTGGAAGGAGCGGTGGGAGTAGTTGCGGATGAGTTGCACGGCGAGGCCGAGGCCGGACATGCCGGCGCCGATTATGAGGATGTCGGTGTCTAAATCGACCATTGTGGCGGGTTTGACAGATGGATGTGAGGAGTGATGGTGTTGGAGATGGAATGAGAGGAGGGAGATGGGACAAAGAGAAGGAGCGATAGGAGCTATCACTTATACTTGAACCTTACGAGCGTGCGTGACGGGCGACCGACATTATTATGCAGGCAGCCCTCGATTATACCTTACACGATGCATGTGGGCAGCAGGTCGGTCGGTTTGCATGTCTCCTCTTGGGGCGGTACGCGGGGATATGTGGGGACCAGACGCGAGTTGAGAGGAGTGAGGTTCGCCGGCCTTTGACAAGCAGAACTTCGGTAACTCGCGCGAAGGAAAGTGCGCCTTACCTTCCTTGTGAGAGCTCGGCTGACATTCATCTTTTTGAAAATACCTTAGGTTTGTCAACCCTGGGTGCCCTAGATTGATAGGCATGCTTTGGACTCGATCATATATCATTTCGATTGAGACATCAAAATGAATGGAAACCGTTGATATCAAGGACTGAGTCACAGTCTGATACCAATGCCAGAGTATAGGTTAGGCATTGCTATCATTTCCAGCTCAGACAAGGACATGTTTGGCCTTTTGCAATGCTTTCATCCCACGACGTGAAGACTGACCAACGCAAGTCAAGGCACAGCTGACAGTTTCGATATTGGAAGTTCAATAGTACTTCGTTCAATGATATTACAACTGTCTACTGTCTCATGAACATCTTGTACGTAGGGTTCTCCGTCTCCTCCTTCCAAGGGTATCCGATTTCATACAGGAACTTGTCCAGACTTGCCTCCTGTGAAAATTCGTCAGTACATTGCATTACACGCTCATCTTCTGCCCATGTAGAACTTACCTCGCCAGCCGGGCACTGAATCCCAGCCAAAATCTTCGCCACATCGCCGCCATAGTTACGGTAGTGGAACAAGCTAATGTTAAGCCCAGGCTGCAGAGTCGTGAGGAACTTGTGCAGCGCACCCTGCCTCTCGGGGAACTCGAACGCGAACAGACGTTCATTAGCAGCATCACTGCGACCACCAACAAGATAGCGAATGTGGCTCTTAGCGAGCTCGTCGCCGCTGAGGTCCGTGGCTTGCATGCCTTCCTTCTCGAGGCGGGCTGTGAGGTCTGCGAGATCGCGCTCGCGGGTAGAGGCTGAGAGCTGGATGCCGACAATGATGTTGGCGGCGGCGGCGGTGGAGTAGCGGTAGCAGAATTCAGTGACGCCCATGGGGTTGATGGCTGCCACGAGGGCGGCGAAAGCACCGGGGCGTTCGGGGATGGTGACAGAGAGGAGGGCTTCTTTCTTTTCACCGAGAGCGGCGCGTTCGGCGACGAAGCGGAGGCGGTCGAAGTTCATGTTTGCGCCGGAGGCGATGGCGACGAGTTGACGGTTGGTGTCTTGGGAAGGACGAGCGGCGACGTACTTCTTAAGACCGGCGAGGGAGAGAGCGCCGGCGGGTTCGAGGATGGAGCGGGTGTCTTCGAAGACGTCTTTGATGGCGGCGCAGATCTCGTCTGTGTCGACTTGGATCACCTCGTCGACGACCTCCATGGCGACGCGGAAAGTCTCCTCACCGACAGTCTTGACTGCAGCGCCGTCGGCGAACAGACCGACTTCTTTGAGGGTGACACGCTTGCCAAGTTTGAGCGACTGGACCATAGCGTTTGCGTCGTGGGTCTCAACACCAATGATCTTGACGTGAGGCGCGATGCGCTTGATGTAGACACCAATACCAGCAATGAGTCCACCACCGCCGACGCAACAGAAGATGGCTTCGAGCTTGCTCAGGTCAGTCTGACGGATAAGCTCCATACCGATGGTGCCCTGGCCAGCAATGACATAAGGATCATCGAAGGGGGGAATGTTGGTTAGGCCGTGTGCTTCAGCCAGACGACCGCATTCTGCTTTGGCAGCATCGAAGTCTGCGCCGTGTAAAACGACGTTGCCTCCGAGGCGGGAGACGTTGGAGTGCTTGATGGCGGGTGTGCCCAAGGGCATGGTGATGGTGGCAGGAATCTTAAGCTTGCGAGCAGAATATGCCACACCCTGAGCGTGGTTGCCTGGTATTGATTTAGTACAAGTATTGCAGTGTTTTGTGACTGATGATCATGATAGAACAAAATAGATCGATGGGAGTAAGGATTAATGCATACCAGCAGAACAAGCGACAACACCCTTCCACCTCTCTTGTGAAGTCAAGTGGGCCATCTTGTTGTAAGCACCACGAAGCTTGAACGAAAAGACAGGCTGAAGGTCCTCCCGCTTGAGAAGGACCTTGCACTCCAGTCGGTTGGAGATGTTGACGGCATGTGTTAGAGGTGTTTCTTCAACGACATCGTATACTCGAGATGTGAGGATCAAGCGGAGGTACTGTGCATGGTCAGAAAATCATCATTCATCATGTCTGAGCAGATACACACATCGGGATATCCATTGGGCAAGAGGAATTCTTTAGGCACCTTGGCCTCTTCAGCCTTCGGCGTTGACGATGGCGGCGACGGTTGAGCGGAGTATTCGGTCAATGCCAGGCCTGCGTGTTGCTGCTTTGGGGTTTCGGGTGTTTGCACACCATTGGTCGTGGGCGTATCAGCCATTGTGTGGGAATGTGTTATGAGAATGTATGGATGTACAGACTCGCAATGATTTCGCAGTCACTCTTCAATACCAGCCAGTCATTGAGATATTGCACACGCCTCGACAGCCCGCGCGCCCAAGCCAAATTTTGCCGACATCGGGCTTGTAGGGCGGTGAACTGCTGCAGCCAGTCGCCAGTCGCCGTTTGCTGGAAGAACTCAGATATATCTAGACTTTCGGCCACAGGCTACGATGACATACTCGATATCTGAGATCTACACCCGTCTTAAGATTCAAGTCGATGAGCTTCATGCAACTCAAACGGGCTCTGGTGGATACTGCCTCATACTCTCGCATCTCGACACTATCACACAACCCAACTACCACTGGCCACACTTGACTGCTTCCGCAACAATTGCCCAGAATACCCATCGCTGTATCAACAACTGCAATAAATACAGCTATAGCTGCACCACATCACACGACCATCTCAAACAACCACCAACCCAAACCACACACAATGTCCGTCCCAGGCAACATCAACACCGCCCCTCCACCATCCTCCTTCGACAACGACGCAGATTTCTACGAAGAGTCAAGATGGCAAAAGCTGCGCCGCAAGATCGTCGAAGAGCCCTTGATCCCTCTCGGCTGCGCCCTCACCTGCTGGGCTCTCTATGAAGCGTAAGTCTTAGATAAACACCTCAAACAACTATGTCTATCACGACTAGTCGCTAACATCACCCCCCACACAGAACCAAATCCATGCGCTCCGGCGACAAAGCCCGCACAAACCGCATGTTCCGCCGCCGCATCTACGCCCAAGGCTTCACCATCCTGGCCATGCTCGGCGGCAGCGCATACTGGGAGACCGACCGCGCCAAGCGCGGCCAGTTCGACGAGCTGAGCGAAGAGAAGCGCCGCAAAGAAAAGCGCGACGCCTGGATCCGCGAGCTAGAAATCCGCGAAGAAGAAGAAGAGGAGCTGAAGCGCTTGAGGGATAACCTCGTGCGTGGGCGCGCGGCGGAGAAGGGTGGGTTGGCGGAGGAGACGGCGAGGAAAGTGGAGGTTGCGGCGAAGGAGAGGGAGGATGCTGGACGGGTTGTGAGGAGTGCGTTTGAGGGTGGGGATAGGGAGGGGCCGGTTATGGCTGCTGTTAGGGGGTTGTGGCAGAGGAGGTGATTTGGTAGGTGAGGTATGATGTGGAGGATATCTATGGGTAAAAGTTTCGATTCTGAGGTTGTATATGTATTGACTTGTACAGTGATCTTTTTTTCCTGTGTTCACCACGCGAGGCTTTTCACTCCTGATACGCAGTACACTCTCTTCTAGCTTCGGCAAGGGATATACGCAACACAATGATCGTTAACTTCCTAGCAAGCTGCAAATAAAGCCACATTTTCGCATAATTCAGAACGCAGCGGATCCACGTTCAATGCCTCAACCAATTTCCCATTCGCAAGCCAACCGACACTCACGGCAGCTTACCAAAAACATCCGCCGTCTTCGCCCAACACCCAAAACCAGGAAACCCGCAGCACCACAAGACGAGAACAAATACCTCCTCCCAAACCACCCACATGAATTGACTCCAACACCCCCACGTCCAATCGAACAACTCAACCCCCTAACCCTCCCAACCAATTCCTCTCTAACGAGGACACGAATAGACACGCTTATCAGGCCGAGGTACTGGCGGTCCGTCCTGGCCCCTCGTCCTCGGCCGCGATGGTCCGCGTACGACTTGCTGCTTTGGCTTCACGACGCGCGAGCTCCTCCTAAGAGGCGCTGGCGGCGTGCGCGGTTCTCGGCTCGGAGACGCAGTCGGCTCGCGGGATCGCGAACGGTTCTTGCGCGGAGCTGCTGGTGGTGTGGCTGACACGGCTGGAGCGGTTTGTTGGGGTGGTGTGCGCGCTGGACTGTGCGAGGAGGCTCGGGTTTTGCGAGGGGCTGGGGGTGGTGTGCGTGGAACTGGGCGTTTTGGTGGTGCTTTGCGGGGGGTTCTGGGTGTTCTTGGGATGTGGCGGTTTGGGGGAGTTCTGGGGGAGGAGGGAGAGCGGTTTGGTGAAGGCTTGGGTTTTTTCGATGGGGTGTCTGGCTCGTCATCGTCGTCGTCGTCGTCGTCGCTATCATCGTGTTTGTCCGACGAGGGCGCAGAAGACGAAGAGCCACTCGAAGAAGACTCACTACCAAGATCGACGAAATCGACTTTCTTCTTCGGAGACTTCGGCGACGGGGTATCACCAGTAAGATCGACCACCGAGCGTTTACGCTTGCGACCATTAGAAGCAGCAGCAGCAGCCCCATTCCTCTGATTCGCAACAAGCGCATCAGTAATCACCTCAAGCTGAGCTTCGATACGATCCGTCCTCAGTTGAACAGATCTCTGCAAACGCTCCAGCCTCTCGGTGATACCGTCGAGTCTCCTGACAACAGCGGCATCACCCACGGGCGAGCGAGGAGCATTGCCCAACCCGCCATAGTGGCTGTAGCCAGGCGAGGGCTCGCCGCCGGCGACTACAGACAATGCTCGCGCGCTCTGAGGTCGCGTCGGGTGGGGAATATCAGCATTGCGCTGAGCCCTGGCGTCGTTGTACTGGTTACGGAGGGCCGCGCGTGAATTATTCTGCTGCGGCGCTCTGCGCAAGGGCTCGTTGTTGGGCCTGTTCACAGGCGATGGCGGTGTGTGGCGTAGAGCAGCAGCAGCAGCACCAATCTGCGCCGCCAGGTCGGCCACAGCTTCGTTGTTCAAAGGCTCGTCGAAAGCCTCGTGGTCTACGGGCTCGTCCCACCCTACGAAGTCCGCGCCCCAAGGTCCGAGGACGTTTGGAGCAGGATCGTATTGTGCTAAGACTTCACTGGGATCGTAAGCGGGATAGTTTGTCGGCCGGTAAACAACGGGCGATGACCTGCGTGGTCTTCTGCTGGCGGCGGTGGCGGAGCTGGGTGGTGACACGAGGTCTATGACTTCTAGGAGGTTGTTGGCGTCGGCGTTGTTGGCATTGTTTCCATCGGCGCGAGTGGAGCCCACAGGACCACCACGACGCGAAGGAGTCGCAGACCTAGACCTGCGAGATGCACTCGCTCGCTCGCCGACAGCTTCCAGCGCGGCAGCCCTGGCTTCAGGGCTGATGGGAGCAAAGAGGTCTTCGTATCTGCGGCGGATCGCAGGCGAGGTGGGCGTTGTTGGCACGAGAGGTGATGAGAAGCCGTCGAAATCTTCACGCGGCAGCAGGACTCTGCCGTCTTGTTCTCTTCTGGTGAAAGCGGGCGAGATGAGCGCTAGCGCGGCGTCTGCGGCTCCTAGGAGAGCTTGTTGTTCCGCGCCTAGGTTGTCGTGGCCGTCTGGCTGTCGCAGGGGATTGACTGCGTAGTCGGCCCAGCGGTTTTGGTTTGGGGACCGGGATGATTGGCGAGTGGAGCGGGTGGGGCGAGTCATCTTTGCTGTGCTATGCGATGTGTTGCTGCACGTAGAATGAATCGTGTTCTATCGTGAAGGAGTTTGTGAGTTGCAATGGTTTGGAGAGGATGAGATATCTTTGAACAAAGAATCGTTGCAACGCCGAATGCGGACGAGATTCTGCGAAAGGTCAATAGCTGTGACAAAGACATCTAGCGTTCTTACAATGAGCGATCCGTGTGTTTGTGTAATTGCGGGCCAGTCTCTCGTTGGCGAGGTTGTGTGGCGTGTATGTCTCTGCAAGCCGTAGTAGTGTATCGTTGATGTCGTTTACTTGTATCCAACATTTTCTCGCACCAGATGAGCATGAGTGTTCTCAGTACAAAAGCCCCTTGGCCTATGTCAATGATACAGATAGAGAATTTATGCATTTATTCTTGCGGAGATCACGCAACGCATGATGAGAAACGCCGGCAAAGGACGTGCAATTCCGACGCAAGAGCCCCAACGTGATAGCTTTCGTGAGAATTGATATTGAATTCAAGATGACAATAAAGATCCACTATCATACAACAAACAACTTACTTGCGGCTCCTTTTCGTCTTCGTCTTCGTCTTCGTCGTCTCCTTCTTCGACTTAGACACACCAGTCGGCTTGGAGGCGTTCCTTCGCTGTGTGCGCCCTGTTGTAGCTGGTCCTGCTCTCTGTGGGCTCCACAACTCCGGCGGCGGTATTCGTGAACGAGCATCACCCGTCACTTGTGACCTGGTGTTCATACGTCTCGTGGGAGCGGCTGCAGTTGGTACGTTCCTTCCACGTCGAGGAGGTCTGGGACTTGGTGAGGACTCAGGTGTTGGATCACGAGCACCGGGCTGTGAAGCGCCGCGTGAGGCGCTGGAGCGACGAGGTGTAGGTGTAGATGGCGCTGGGCGTGTGGGTTGAGAACCAGCAGAGTCTGGGTTGCCTTCGTGAACCTGAGCTAGCGTGGTTTGCAGGCGATTGTTCTCGCTGATGGCTCGACCCAGATGTTGGTTACTCTGTGCCAACTGCGCCTGAACATCTCGGAGCTGCTGGCGAAGACTATCACTCTCATCTTGTGCAGCTTGCAGCCGACTGATCTGTTCGGTGGCTCGAACCAATTCTCGGTTAGTCTCAATCAATCGCGGCTCCACATCTTGGAGTCGGTTGCGGAGAACATCGCTCGCATCTTCAGCGTCATTAGCAATCCGCTGCAGCTCGACGAAGCGTCTAGTCCAATCTGCGATCCCACCACCAGTTTGCCGTTGCAGATCGTCCAGTTCATTACCGAGCGAGGAATTGGCTCGACGAAGCTCCTGATTTTCAGCATGCATGTCCAGATGGTCGTGAAGATCAGCTCGGAGATTGCGGTTCGACCTGCGTAGCTCAGCGTTTTCGTTCTGGGGGTCTCCGTTGGTTTCCCGAAGGTCTTCGATCTCATTTCGAAGTTCCTGAAGCCGGGTACCAGCTTGGCGATTCGCAGCGCTGTGGTACTGAACATCGTCTCGGAGACCTTGATTTTCTTCATGCACCTGCCTGTTTATGCCGCGAAAGTGTTCGTTGTCAAGATGGAGGTCTTGATTGTAATCTTGAAGGCGTTCATTGTCATCTGCAAGGCGTTGGTTTCCATCTGCAAGGCGTTGGTTTTCATCTCGAAGGCGTTCATTCTCGATTGTAAGGGTGTCGATGTTTCCTCTGGCAACACGGTGCATCTCTTGTAAGTCCTTGAGTACAGCGCGGAGCTTCCGTCTGCCGTAGCGGATCTTGAGACAGGGGTCCCCTGAGTCATCCGATCCCTCAGAACTGGTGTCGTCTTCGAAAGTCTCTGGATAAAACGGAGGAGAAGTGGGCATAGGGTCACTTGAATAAGGTCCCAGAACCAGCGATTCAATCTCGTCGTCATCAGCATCAGCAGATTGCTGAGGAGCGGACTTTTTGCTTGATGTCGGAGTGTTTGACTTGCTTTTCGAGCGTCGACGGGGAGATACATTCTGCGGCGGCGGAGTGTTGTGTTGACGACTTGGCCGCTGAGACGAGGTCTCGCGTTGACCGCTCAACTGCTGACTAGGCGACATGATATCACCTGCCGGCTCGACGTTCGAGCGTTGAATGGAAGCCCTGTTCTCTGGAGCTGGAGCTGGAGCACTATTCTGATTACTTGTTTGCCGCTGGTTGGCAAGTCTCGCTGCCTCTCGCTCTCGTGCTTGCTGGGAGATTCGTGCATCCACGGGGTCAATGAGGTGTTTCTGTGAGAATCCAGACTGTTCATTGCCCATGTGTGCTGTAGTAACTGATCTATGGTAGATGATCGATGTACTTCATGCGCAGGAGGGGACTGATGGCAGATGGGATGCCAAACCCCAAACCCTGCATGTGAGAAAGTATTGCGGTTGCGCGGTGCAGATCGCCGGATCCGGCTGTATTGTGGTGCAAATAAAGAAGCTCTGTTGTTCCGTTCGGGCAAGCTGGTATACACACAATTCTGACAAAGAAAACTTCGTTGCGCCGGCGAGGTGCCTCCAAGCCTGCTTTTGTGTTCAGTTTGTATGTTACCAGCATTGACCGTAGATTGCCTAGAAGGTTTGGTGGTGTCGAGGCATGTGAAAAGGGCCTTCAAAGGGAGGGTCTACACATGGTCTATTCATTATTGTGTTCACAGCACGCGGTCAGCTCTAATGATATGTCAGCACTGTCACTACAATGCCTTGCAATACAAGCCTATCAGACATACTCACAGCTCGCTTTTGTCGTCCTCACCCAGTGATCGCTTGGGCGATGTCTTGGGTGTAGCTGCACTCTGCATGTAGCCATCAAGCTCCATCCACTCCGCCGCAAAAGCGGTAGTTATCATGGCCCAGTCCTCGACAACGTCCAGATCAAGGTGCTCGCCATCATCCTTGCTCGTATGCCAGACATCAGGGAAGGGACTTGGAATGATGTGGAGGATGTCAACGCCACGGGCCATGAAAGGAATGTGGTCATCCTCAATCATGCCGCCGGCCCAACGATCGTTCTCGTTCTTATCAGATTCCCACAGGAAGTTCCCTTCGACTTTGGACTTCAGCTTGTTCGCTTTACGTAGTCGCTCCTCGACAGATGCCATGTTCTTGTACGCCCAGTGCGTTGTCTTGAAGTACGAGGGTACCGCAGGGTGCGACGAGCCGAGCAGATCCAAGAGGAGGAAGAGATCAATGCTCTCCAAAGGGTTCTTGAAAGTCGACATGGCCGGGTTCATGGTAGTCTCCCATTCCTCCGCCAGCGCTCGTGCACCGTAAACGGAGTCTGTATGTGTCCACGTCGCGAAAGCCTCCTCGCCGTCAAGCAGCAGGATCTGTACACCTTTGTGCTCGTCGAACTCGTCTCTTTCGCCTTTGGCTTCAATCGCGGCCCACTTGGCTGTAAGAGCCGCATCAATTCCTCGCGCGGCATGGAGGAGCATTGCGCATGGCGCAGCACTGTCCGTGGCTCCAATGAAGTTCTTTGGCGTGAGTTTCGAGTCGAAGTGCGCAACCAGCGCAAGCCTTCCAACCTCGCCTTCGCCTTCGACCCAAGGTGGATCGCGTGTCGCGATAAAGTTGCGGAATGGCACCTCTTTACCGCCGGACGTGGGTGTCTTGCTGGAGGAATTTTGGAAGGACAGGTTCCAGTCCGGCAGGTGTTTCGTGAAAAAGTCGTGGAAGTGCTCAATTACTTTGGCATTTCCTGGTGTCCCGGGCACGCGAGGTATGAGTATTGGCGCAAGGAGGCCATCTTTGTTCGTGATCGAGAAGTCGTCGCTGGACACGGACAGCGATTGGAGTGATTCCTCGGCGAGATTCGAGTAGCCCAATGCCTCTCGCAGTGCCAAGGGGAAGACCAGAAGCGAGCGTAGGAGTTTCATCTTGAAGTTATGTGGTTGAAAGAAAGAAAGATGCCGTCCTGCTGCATATGACAACACGTAAGAACAGCCCGACCCTGGAAGTTGGGTGCTACGCTGTTCCTTGGATGTTCGTAGCTCCTGTTAGCTCGAATGTTGGAAGGCTAACAAGTGGAACCGCGGAGATCAGGAGCACCGGCGTCGGCCCAATCGGGACAGGCATGGGACCTCACTTCTTCTTTGGCTGGCGAGTGAAAGATATTCATACTGCTTGCATAGTCATGTGATGTTTTCTTTACACGCCGCCAGGCATTGTCATTCATTTACGCTGCTGCGGCGGTCCTTGACCAGCCTGCGCACGCCTACTATCCGCCATGCTTCCATCAAGACGCTCCTCATACGCCCACGCCCACAGAGCATAGTGCAACAATGTCTTCCAGCAATGAGGCGCTCTGCCTCGACACAGAGCGCCATGTCTGCAGCGACCAAGGCTCGCTTGAATAAGAGTATGTCCAAGTATGCGTACCATACAGACAAGACCATACTGACAATTCCACAGTGATCTCCTCCCTCGATTTCCTCAATGTCTACCAAGCCGGCCAGCCTCGTACAGTCTTCATTGGCTTGTTCCGCATCGTCACCATAGTCGTCCTTGGTCTTGGAGTCACCGCCGTTGCTCCACGGATGTACTTCGACCCCGACACCTCGATGTGGTGGGTTCCCACCGTCGCCATCGGAAGCGCCGTTCCATTCGTGGTGCTCGCCCTGTTGTCCGCGCCCTACGTTTCAACAGTCCGCATCCTTCTTCCCAACAGCGCAAGGAGGAGCACCGAAGCTCTCATGGCATTCGCCGAGAACGTCCCTGCAGATACCAAGGTCCTGTTGCAATCCATGCGCTGGCTGCCGTGGCCCATCCACAGGCAAGTCTTCTTTAGCGACCTGCGACGCTTGCCTGGAGCGAGGCTATCTGCCAACCTGGAGCATGTACCTCTTGGCCACGAGCAGGTCAAGAATGCGAACAACATCTTTGGAGGACGCTTCGTCAAGCGCATGTACGGGAAGTACTGGGTGGACATGACCGTGAGGAACAAGAGCCAGGCTCCGGGTGTGTGGGAGAAGATGTGGGACCAGATCACCATCAAGGGACAGGAGCACCTGAAAGTGGCTCCTAGGGATAGGTTGCCACCCGTCATGGCTAACAGGCCGGCGCCAACCACGCCCACTGTCGGTGCTGCGAGGAAGACGTCGGTGCCGCCACCGCCGCCTGGCAAGTTCAAGGGAGGAGCCAAGTCCAAGAAGAGGTCAAGATAGGTACTTCAAGGTGTGTCTTCTAATCGTTCTTCTGTCATTCCGCCCCACTCATGGAGACCTGTGAGACTAAATCAGTGCTGTTCGCGGAATGTGCCACCGACTTGCTGTGCATATGTGCTGGCATGCATGATCAAGAAAACCTCGTGGCGCAGGCCATACCTCGCATGCCCCTCAACTCGCTCTCTTCTGCAGTACCGGGCACTTTCATGGTGGTGGTGGCCAGGGTCGTCGCCGCATGCATTTGCGCAAGCACGGTCGTGACAGAACACCGAGTACGCACTCCCGAGTCGCAACCTCGTTCCCTCATACACCGCGCGGTACCAAAGCTACGCACGCCACGACCAGTCACCGCGCAAGTGTCCGAGGGAGCGCACCTGGCAAGGCAAGGTATTTAATTCATGTTGCGTTCCTGTAGTCATCAACAACCCAAAGCAGTTCTCTTAGCCTAACGGTTAACGCGTTCTGCCGAAGTTGCTCGATAAATCCACCTCACGGGTTCGATCCCCGGCCTGGCTGGTATAAATCGATCGTGCACTGGAATTCGTGGATGCTTGAACCTGAAAGGGAACACGTACGATTACACACGATTGGTCAATCAGAGTAATGAGGCCAATTTCTTTTTGGTAATTGTTGTAGCTGCTTACTTATCACAGAATCATGCAGAGTACCGCACCACAATTGAATCGAGCGGCACAGTTGTTGCTGAATATTCTCTTTTCACGTGCGCTGCGGCCGGCCCCTGCCTGCAGCTGGATTGAGACCGAGCACCACACGAGACCGAGAACCAAACAAGACCGAGAATAACAATTTGTCATTACCTTGGCTGCTCACTGTTTATCACAGTAGGCTATAGGAGACTACTACAGCAACGAGCATCACACAAGACCGAGAACCAAACAAGACCGATCCCTACCTACAACTGGATTGTGACCGAGCATCACACAAAACCGTGAACCTAACAAGACCGAGAATTACACAAGACTGAGAACCAAACAAGACTGAGAACCAAACAAGACTGAGAGCCAAACAAGACCGAGAACCAACTAAGACCGAGAACCAACTAAGACCGACAATCACGCAAGACTAAGAATCGCACTAAGTACGAACTCATTCCACCAACCTCCTCCTTTGCCCGATGCACTCCCTCGGCCCGGCGCCAGTCACTGTCTAAGTGCAAGACAGTGCGCAACTAGCCAAGCAATGTATTTAATCCGCACTGCGCCTCTCATGCCATCAACAACCAAAAGCAGTTCTCTTGGCCTAACGGTTAACACGAGACTCGCCAAAAGTTGTTCGATCACCTCACGGGTTCAATCCCCGGCGGTAGGTCTAAATCAATTCTGCACTGCAATTCGTGGACGTCATGTATTCGAAAGGGTACACTCACGATTACACAGAATTGACCTATTAGTATATGAGGAATTTCTTTTTGTCGATTCTTTGCCCGTAAATATTGAATAGCTCATATTGTCGCAGTCACTCTCGTGCGATTTTACATGGTGTTGAGGCTGAAAGACGTAGTCATGCCACTGAGATACACAAACTGTTGGAAGAAAAGCCATTTCAGTTATAGCGAGGCCATATGTATCTGTAATCATAGCAACAACAACAACACCACATAGACAACAATCAAACCCTACGCACTATCCCCCCACCCCATCATCTCCTCCAACTGCTGCGCCTGGCTCTTCTTCCCATTAAGCATCCCCCTCTCCTCAACCTCCTTGACCAAATCCTTGAAATCCTCATCCCCCTCCTCAGCCCTCGCCTTGAAAGCGCCCATATTCTCCGCCAACCACTCCCCGTCTTTGCCCGCTTCGGGGATTGCAAACCCGGCTTCCATCCCGGCTTCAATGTCGCCTAGCACGAACACCGAGTAGAGAGCGCGGTCTTCGTCCGGGGCGCTGCGTTTGATCTTGGGGAGGGGAACGATGGATTCCCAGGCGGTGAAGAGGTCGGTGCAGAGCGCGTTGAAGTCTTTGTTCGTGCGCGAGGGGCCGGTGCGGACGTGGGCGAGGATGTGCGAGCGGGTGCGTTTTTTGCCGGCGATGTCTGTTGTTTGGAGGATCTGCGTTAGTGGGAGGTTGCTGCTTGGGTGCTTGTGAACGACGTGGTCTGTGGTAGCATGCTTGTTGATTGTGGAACGAATCCTACTACCGATTAAGGGATGGGGAACATACTGTTGGAATCGTTAGCAGAATGCCTCATAGGATCAATGGTTTTATCTTTGCTGGGAGCGTAACTTACCAGAATGGTGTGTTCGAGATGTCGGTGAATTTGACGTTGACGAACATGCGCGGCGTGGTGAAACGAGTGCTGTGCAGGTCGGTGATGGAGGTTGCGAGGTCTTGTTTTTGGGACTCGGTGAGGAGGATTGTGTGATTGACTTCGTAGTAGGGCATTGTTGCTGTTTTTTGTGGGTTGGATGAGGTTTGATTTGGTTTTCCAGGTCTGGTATGCTTTGTTGTTGTTGTTGGTTTTGTGGTCCGAGGTTCGAGGTTCGAGGCTTGGGTTGGTTTGGTGGCGATGTGTTGCGGGCCTTTTATGTGCGGGCGTTTTGGGGCGACGATCAGTGTACGGGCGTAAGCAATTGGTGTGTCTGCTGGTGGTCGGTGGTTGAGATGTCTGCGAGTTCAGTAATCATTGCTCGGTCGATGGTCGAGAATGCAAATACTTGACATCCGATGTACACAATGGATGGTTGACAGATGACGTGTGGTGGGGAAGCTCTTACCCCACTACCTCTATGTAGACTACATGCACCCGGACTATCGGAGGACATGGAGTTATCAACAGTAGAGATACTACTACATTACATTCTTGCGGTGGTAACATTCTAACGAGTGCTATGGCTTTTGTATCTGTCGTAGTGTCGAGCCACGATAGTCCTCTGCTTCATGGATGATGCACTATAGAAGTGTGAGCAGATTTGTCGACGTCTCGCCAGACCTCTACCACCGAGAACAAACAAACTCTCTTCTACTTGACAGTGTACGTTCAAGATACCTAGGTATAGCCACTTTGGTGGTTAGCCACCGAGGCCGGGCAGACGTCTCCGTGGTAAGATGCATACATCGTAGTATCAGCAGCGGCTATCGTCGAACCTCGTCGCAAAGTTGCCGCTGAGATCAAATGAGTGGCTCGGTTCTATGTAAGGTGTTGATCAGTCACTCTAGTATACGTACTCGTCATGAAGAGCGCCTGCCGATGTCTCCGCAACTAACGTTGCCTCAAGTAGTAGTATAAACGACCTCAACAGAACATCCTTCAAGTGCTACCGGTGAGATCGAAGGACTGTCCTCAATGTACACGGTTTATCGATTGCGACCTTGACATAACTGTTATGAATGGCTGCCATCGAGAACATGCTCACTTCTCTGTGCTTGAATTGCTCATAAGTGGTACTATCAGCGGCCTTAGCGATATCTCCTCCGAAGGGCTGCCAGTGATATCGAAGGACTGTTTCCAACGTGTGTGTTGTATTTTCCGCGGCGTTTGTTGTCCCTATCTCAAAAGGTTGCCATCGAGAACATGTTCGTATCTTTGCAACACACTTGGTACTAATTGGTGGGATCAGCGAGGACGGTTGAGTTTCTTGGGAGGTGTGACGCTGAGGTGGAGGGTATATCTTCAGCCTGGATGTGATATCGTCAACCGCTATGGCGCACCAACATGTGATGTCTGCCATCGAGATCATAGTCATGTCTCCGTAACAAGCTTAACATTAAGCGGTAGTATCAGCGACTTTAGTTGGGTTTCTTAGGAGGTGTACCGCTGAGATCAATGGCATGTTTCCGATCTGGATGCGGTGTCAGCAACGGCTATAACGCATCAACATCTGATGGTCTGCCGCCGAAAGAATGGTCACATCTCCGCAACAATGCTACTTCCCAAGCGGTAGTACCAACGACTTTGGTCGAGTTTCTTGGGGGATGTGACGCTGAGATAGGTGTCATACCTCGAATCCTGGATGCGGGCATCGGACACGGCTGTAGTACGTCCAAGGCCCGATCGAGGTCTGCCACTGAGATGAGCTGGAGTGAAGTGTAGCCGAGTAAAATTGCCCTTTCACATGCGGTTGAGTCCAACCACAAACGCCGCATGACCCGATTGCAAACGCTCGCAGGTGACAGCTCGTAAATATAAGTTCCTGCCACCTCCTCGTCCTCGTCCTCTCCCTCACATCAACATCCACATCCTCCACCACCGCACCACAACAACCACCACCACCTCTCCAGAACCGCCGCCGCCGCCACCGCCGCCCTCGCCCTCGCCCTCGCCCTCGCCCTCACTCTCACCCTCGCCCTCACCCCACCACCCCACCACCCCACCGGCGCCACAATGCAGACCTCAAAGCGCTCCGACGCCCAGCCCAGCGTAGAAGTGAAGTACTGGACCGCCTCCGCCTCCGACCAATCAGAGATCGAGTCCTGGCTCCTCAGCGAGATAAATGGCGAACCGTGCCTCGTATTTTACGCCTCATTCCTGAACTGGTGCAGCGCGACAGTCGACAAGCTCAAGAACCCGTCCGCGAAATACAAGAGCGCCGAAGAGAGAGTGAAAGCCGAAGAAGTGCGCAGCGTGCTGCGCCAGCAGCCGCTCGAAGTGCGCGAGTTCACGGCGCTCATGGGGCGGTACTTCCGGGGTTCGTGGGTTGGCGGAGTGAAGAGCGGGTATATCGCCCGGCCGAACTACAGCGCGAGTAAGTGAATTTCCAAAGTCTTGCCTACTTACAGAAGGAAGTTTGCTAATCTCAATCGTATAGAGCCGAGGGACGTTATGGAGGGAGACCGCAAGCTGCGCACGATTGTGTGGAGCCAGCGAGAGCGCGATGAGATGATGCTGGAGAGTGGAGAGATACCGAGTGGGAGGAAGGCGAAGATGAAGCTGGAGCGAACTCGCCGCGAGATTGAGAGTGAGCAGGAAGAGCAGAGGTTGGCGGCAGAGCAGTGGAAGTCGATGAATGATGCTGTGGGCGAGGTGGAGGGTGAGATTGAAATGGAAGATACCACGGCGGCCATGGACGAGACCGCCATCAGTCAAAAGCTGCCGTGGCAGGGAGAGCTCGCTGATAGGACCAAAGATTGAAGTGATTATACATTTGGAAGGCAAGTGTTATTGGGGAATCAAAACGCTCGAACGCCGGAAAGATAGTCGCTGAATGGAAGGAAGTCGAAGCCCGAGAGCTTTAGCCACGGTGGACGCAGTGAGACCATGCTATCGTTGTTGTCAGTAATGGTTTCGATATCAAAGATTGTCGAGAAGACTCACCAGGCAGACCACACCCCATTCCAACCATAAGGTAAAGCAAAAACACAATGACCACCACAAGCATCACCATCAACTTCATGTTCTTCCACCACATCCTGCGCTTCAAACCCCTCGACCTGACCCTAAAGTCCCTCGCACTCCCACCAAGACGATCAGTCTTATCAACCAGCAAGTCCAGCCTCTCGCCTCTCTCCAAAACCCTCTCAATGTTCTCAGTCATGATCCCGCGCACATTATCAATGTCGCTCTGCACGTTCTTGAAAGCATCCTCCTGTCCGCTCTTGGTAGTGCCATACTCAACCATCAAGCTCTTCAGCTGCGCATTAAACGCCGCAGCACCATACGCCGGCAAAGCCGCGAAATCAGTATGTTCCGGGTTGTAAGCAGCACAGAAGCGCTTCTTGATCTCAACTAGAAACCCGAACGGCACGCGACGGCCGAGATCGGCTTTTGCGACTACCATGTAAGTGAGGTTGGGCGCATTGAGAGAGTCGGTTTTGCCCGAGGCGGAACCGGCGTCGGCGATGTAGTGGATGAGGTTTTGGTTGTGGGTGTAGGTGAGTTTCTGCGGCGAGTCGTGCGTGATTTTGGGCAGGATTACGGAGGCGAGGCTGCTGGTGCCGGAGGCGGCGGAGACGGTGTGCTCGGCGAGGATGGTGTTTTTGTAGGCGATGCACGAGTAGAGGAGCGGCGTGGCGGGGACGGAGGAGGAGGCCATGATGGCGGTTGGTGGTGTTGGATGTGGGCAGTCGGGAGGGTGTGGTGTTGTGGGTTGAGTGTTGTTTGCTGTAATGTGGCACGCCGATGTCGATGGTATGCGAATATGCTATCGGAGGCAGCAAGCAAGCAAGAGCAAGAACAAGCAAAGCACCTCAGCTTGGAAGTCACGGGACGTCGACGTCAGTGCAGCCACGATCGTCCCGTTCGTTCGCGCTTTCCCCACGCGGCAACACGCCAAGTCTGGGGTAAAGTACCGAAGTGAGGAGCTAGAGCTGTGAGAGCTGTGTGTGAGCTGTCCCAAGGAGATGGGTTGATGGCAGTCAGCAGGCCACTAGCACTGCAGCACTTCCGAGGCTCGAGATGGCACTACTGCACCAACGGGTGTAGTCGGTGAGAGGGAAGCGAGAGAGGGATTGTATTTCCTAAAGAGCCTCTGAGAGTCCCTGATCCTCTCTATTACTCTCTTGCATGTACTGCTTGCCGCAGTAAACAAGTCACCATCCAGCCATCTATACCATACTCTATCATCTACCACACAATCGCACCAAAACTGCCATTGAGATAGCTATCTACCTTGCTCCACCCGCTCCAATCGCCAATCGCCACAGCAATCGACCTTACCTCCCAAACCCCCCTCATTCGTCCAACCACAACCACAACCACAATGTCTTTCCTCAGGCAAGTCCAGGTCCAAGCCGCTCCCACCACCAATCCCCAATCCCCAACACCCAAACCCTCCCTCCCAGCTTTCCAACCCATCCAAGCCAATACTAACACCCCATCCCCAGCGGTCGCAACGGCATCTTCTTCACCGTCGCAGCAGCCGGCTCCGCTTTCCTCTTCACCTCCTACCGAATCGCCGCGCAAGACAAGCGCAACTCTCAGCCGGGGAATTTGCATGTTAGGACGGAGAGGTCTGGTGGAGGCGTTTAGAGGGGTGGAGAGAGGATGGTTTGGTGATGGGTGGGTTGGGGAAAGAGAGGGGATTGGGACGGGGATGGGAATGGGTTGGAGGGAGGGATGGATGAATAATCGGATGGGTACGGTGTAACAAAGGATATGCGTAAGACGCGGTCTCTTCCGGTTGATCATGGGATTTCTATGGATGGATGTCATTTAATGAATTTACGGTTGACTGGGAGCAAGGACTGGATATTATGGACACACGAAATACGATGGACGATTCAAAACAATGGACTGAAATTACAATGCTTGCTCCGCTCAAGTTAAATATAAAAATGCTAGCTGTACAAGAAGTAATCGCAATGCAGATATGAATGTATGCTCGCCGAACGAAACAAAAAGATCAGATGCGCTTGCCCAATAACGCCCATCAAATCACATTCTAAAATCCAAAGTAAACAGCCATTGCTCATCAATGCCGAAAAGCAAGAAAACAACAAATTAACAACAGAACGCTCACTCACTCCGTCCTCCGCTCATCCTCCGGCGGCGTCACAGGCTCAGGCTCATCGCCACCCTGCGCACTACCACCGCCCTCAACAACAACAACCCCACCATGTCCCGGCCCAACAACCGAAACCGGACTCCTCACCTCATCGCCATCAACCCCCTCCTCCTCCCTCAACCCACTCCCCGGTCTCTCTTTTTCGTCCTTACCCTTGGCCTTCCTCACAACCTTCCTCGGACTCCTCCGACTATCCGTCCTCTCCAGCTTCGCCCTAGCCTTAACCCCGACAGGAACTTCCCCCTCGCTGCCGTGCCTCGAAAGAACACCGCCCGCCGCGCTGGCGGCTGTTGAGGATATTGTCTTGATTTCTTTCAGCACTTCCCTAAACCCTTCCTCGAGCGTGTTCATACGCGCCAGCATAATCCTATTCACCATCCCCTTCTCTTCCTCTTCGCTGCGCTTCTGCTCCTCTTCACGGCGGCGCGCGAATTCGCGCTCACGTAGGAAAGCTTCGGAGAACGAAGCCGGCATGCCGGAGAAATCGTCGTCAGCGCCATTGCCAGCGCCCATGCCGCCGAGGGTGTTGAATTTGTTGTCGCCGATTTCGCTGGCGAGGTCGAGGGCGCGGGCGTTGAAAGAGGGTTGGCGGTGGGAGCGGCGCGTGTTGGCGTCGAGAAAAGAGAGGGTGCCGAAATTGCCGGGCGCGGTGTTCTGGCGGGGCGCCATGTTGGGGCGGGAGAGCATGCGGACGGCTTTGGGTTTGGGCGTGCGGGTCCCTGTTGCTGTTGCTGTTCCTGGGTGCAGGTTGGGGGTTGCGGTGCCGGTGCCGCCGCTGCTGGTGTGTTTGTTGGAGGTTTGGCCGCTGCGGGAGGGGCGTGTGGCTGGGCGGGCGAGGTTGGTTTCTAGGGCGGAGGCTTGGGGGGCGAACATCGTTGTGCCGCTTGAGGCGTTGCGTTGGTGGTTGAGGTGTTTGGGAAAGGCGGTGGAGCGGAATTGCAAGTTGTCTGGCGAGTCTCGCAGGCGGGCTTGCGCGGCGGTGGAGAGGGGGGTGAAGGTGCGAGTTGCGGCAGGAGTCTGGAAGTATTCGCTTCCGCTATCGTCGTCGTCTGCTGTCTCGCTGTGCTTGCGGTCTATCACGGACACGCTCTCGCCGAGACCGGGCGTCTCGGATTCGTCTTCGGGCTCCTCGTCATCACCATCGGCATCAGTTTCTTGCGGCTGGATTTCTGGACGCTCATCGTCGGCGGTCTCGTCCTCTTCGTCAATTCTCTTTGGTCTTCTTGCCGCGGAGACCGAAAGGCGATCTGGGTCACTCGTCACACTGCGCGTAGTAGTCGAAATGTTCCTCAGACTCGACCGCAGTCCACCAGTGTTAGATCGCCTCATTGGTGGCTTCCTGTTCTCAAGTCTCTCCACAACACTCCTAGGCTGTTCGACAGGAGGGCTAGCACCTCCCTGCTCATCAGCATTCTGCATCCAGCGATCCACAACAGTGGCGCTGTTGCGGCGCTCAGGATCCATGCCTTGGGTAGTCGTGCGCACTGTACTTCCCCTGTACGGCTTCCGGAATACCTCGTCCAGCGCGCGATCTTTGTGGAAGCTAATAACAGAAGGCTCTCTCAACATCCTACCCGGGCTGAAGAGGTCCTGTGCTTTGCTCAAGGAGAAAGCCACAGGTTTCCGCTGGCTGCGCACAGGCCTTTCCACCAGGTCTGTAGGTCCGTAGGCTATGTTTGAAAGTAGAACCCGCTCGTACGAGAAGATGAGGAGCAAGACCGGGAAATGTGTGGCCTTGATGATCGTCCGGTTGAATTTGACGTATTGTCGGAATGGCATGCAATACCTCAACGGACTCAGGACCCACTCGATCACGTTCGACGGTGCGATGTAGCTGAACAGCGCGTCGGACTTGACCATGCTGATAGTGTTGATGGCGAACAAGAATTGATGCTCCTCTTCGGCGTTGCGCACAATGGCCATGAAACTGTTGGTCAAGACGGTAATCAAGATCGTCACAATCAAGAAGTGACAGATGATCAAGAAGGCGCCCATGATAGCTTTACCGAGGAAGTTGTAGCTTGACCACTTGTCCCATGCAGCTGGCGTGAAACCCATGACAATCTGGAACAACGAGTAGGCCACACTTTTGGCGTCCGTGTTCTCGTCGGCGAACGAAAGGCTGAAAGCGACGAAGAATCCAGAGCAGGAGATTAAGATTAAAATGAGAACCGCAACCAGATCCTGTGCCATGAGACGGAAGGCAATAAGCAGTTGCGAGAAATAGCGATAGTGATCAAGGACGCTGAACAGGCGAGGGAAAAGTAAGATAGCACCGGAACCTAAAGCGTCATATGCCATACTTGCAATGTGATGCTTGCCTTGATCAGCAAGCACGATTCCATAAAGGCGCAGAACGTAGTAGACGCCAAAGAGCAGCAAGATGCCCAAATCGAAAGCATTCCAGAAACTCAGAATGTAAAGTCCAAAACCTTGCTCGGTGAAGCCAATGACCTCGTCGAGCATGTATCCAATTGACCAGAACCAGAACACCATCTCGAGAGAGGTGATTGTGACGCTTCGGTCGTAAAGCACAGCAATATAGAGACCCAACATGATTGCAAAGGAAATCGTGGAGAACAGCTGGCGATATCTGGGCACCCGAAGACGACTGAGTTTGAAAAGCGAGGAATCATGAGGATCGTACAGCGTGGCCGAGCGCCTTCCAGTGTGGTGGACGTCAGGCTTCTTGCTGGTCCGAGTCTCCATCGCCTTGCGTGAGAGAATTGCGTCGGCTGGAAGTGCGCTGGGAGAATGGTCGTTCAAGGTCCCGTAGTTTCCGTTCAGCGCTTTCCTGCGTGGTGGCTTACGGTGGAGGTTGTCGGCCTCGGAGTGGAACACGATTGTTCCCGCCCAGATGGCTTCGAGGTGTTGGACAACAAGAGGATGAGCTAGGAAGCGCTTCGCTTGCGATCTTATCGCAATTTCAATCGTGCTGACTCTCGCGCCTTTGCCGCGGGTGCGTTGATGTTGAATGTCATCGACATGCGCGGGGGTAGCGTAACCTGGTGTGCCTCTTCCAGTTGTCGTAGGTGTCGACATGCCCTGCAGCGGATCGAAGTCGTAGGAAAGAGCATCAATGAGCTCACGCACAGTGAACTCCTTGAGCAGACGCATGGCCAGCAGCTCGCTCAGTAAAGCTCTCGTACGCGAAACTCCCACGTTACCAGGATTTGCCTGTCCTTCCTTCTGGAATTGAAGGCCGTTTGCAATCAATGCGCAGAGTGTAGCACGGTTGAAGTGATTCGTACGAATCTGCGACTCAATCGGTTTGACCAAGAATTGACTGACTTGCGGACTGCGCAGTTGTTCCCAAGATAGAGTCGTTTCAGCGCGTGCGACGATCAGCAGCCTGATCGCGTGGGTAATGTTGTACATTGGCAAGCGGTCCAGATGCGCCGCCGAGAAGATGGGTAACAGTGGCGTCTCGACTGCATCTTCGTCGTCGTTATCCTCGTCATCATCATCGTCCTCCTCTTCGTCTCCGTCCACGTCTACCTCGTCGTTCTCGTTGTCGCGGTAGCGGACATTGTCGAAATAGGATGTTGGCCCTCCCTCCTGGAAGCGTGGTGATCTTTCGTCGTCGTAGTCGTCGTCGTCTACAGTCCGCCCGACTGCGCGGTGGCGCGCCAGCTCGGGCGACCCAGAGAAGGGTGAGAATGCAGCTGCTTCATCATCGTCGTGATCTTGCCCTCTCCCTCCTTTCTTCCAGAAAGATAGCATTTGGAGTAACAAGCAGAGCTTCAACCGCAGCCCGTCCACGCCAGATACCCGTATCTGACTACCCAATGGCTCCACGCGTGTGAGCCAGGAGCAATGCAGCGACGAGAGCGATGCTTGTCGCGGTAGAGAGTATCCCTGTCGGCCGCTGCGACTGCGAAAAGAGCTTGCTTGCACTGGCCTGAGCTCGCACTCACCGTCCTGCTCGCTGATCGGTCCACGGCTGCACTGCACGTCTTATCCCGCTCACAGCAAGTCGCGCACGTGAAGGAGTACACGACCAGGTACTGCCCACCTTGCGGGACAGGCTTGCCCTCTTCGATATGCAATTCCAGCCTATCAGCACGGGCCCCGGCCGCCACGCTCTAGATGGTTTCGAGTATTTCGCGTGCAGCACTCGAGTCGGTTCCAGGCGTCCACATCATCAATGTCGTGTCTCGCATGCCTGCTCGACTGTGGAGCACTCAACAGTACTACCGAGGCCTCTCTACATTGGCAGGGCACATGAGCAGAATGGTGTGCGCGGTCAGAGGGAGCACCACCGTTGTAGATCCAGATCGGCCGTCAACACAAGAAATAATGCGCGCTCGCGTCTTAGCGCCACCATGCACGATTGCGACAAGGGTCTGGCGTGGGGCGGATGTATTGCTTCAAACCTAATGCTACAGACAGAACTTTGACTCGCCGGGAAGTGTTTTTGTTGCTCGCATTATTCACTTACCACCTGCGACTGCCATCTGCACACGCTTGAGGCATACTTCGCTCCACCCGACTTTCAACCTCGACACCTACATCCTCGTGACTCCTGCAGACCACGAAAATTCACCTCGAACCCCAGCTAGCAAAGTCTAATAAGCAGCGGTGAAGCGAGCCTCTCTTCGAGACCTGCAGGCCGATCGGCACCCATCCCACACACCTGCTGCCGTCGTCATATTTCCGTCAACACTGCAGCCACCGGCAAGCTAAGAGCTCTGCGCGCTTAATCACAACACCACCTTCACACACGCCAAAATGCCGAAACCCAGGCGCAACATCGACGCTGCCGTCGAGGAGACGCTGACGCCACCGGCCACTCTCACGCCCGGCCAGCAAATTGCCTGCGTCAAACAAGGCGCCGGTAACAATTTGTACCACCTCACGCTTGCTGATGGCTCACCTATGCTTGCCGAGCTGCCTGCCAAATTCAGGTCTACTGTGTGGATGAAGCGTGGCGGCTTTGTGCTGGTTGACACTGCTGCTCTTTCGAACAGAGAGAACAAGCTGGGTGGCGAAATTGTCAACTACGTTGGAGACGAGCGAGCATGGAGGAAGATGCCATGGTGGCCGAAGGAGTTCCCGGCGAAGAAGGCTGGGTATGGAGACGACGAAGACTCCGATGACCAGGGACCTCAAATGCCTCCGAGTGACTCGGAGGAGGACTAGACTCGATGCTATATGCTATTAAACTGGGTTATGACCGGACTACTCCTTTTTCTTCTCCGAGGGGATTGCAATTCTGCCTGAAGCACGCCAACCTGCTCCGACTGCCACTGCAAGACTTCCAACAACAACGAGCGAGCTTGCGTTCGTGCTCGGATACACATTCCAAGCCACCTCCTGCGCCGCCCAGACTGCGTACACGACTACAGGGTGCAGACCTGCTCGCCACAGAAGGAACGGCGTCGACCAAGCAATGTAGGCGTAGAACTGGTAATGCAGACTCCTCGCACACAAGCACCCGATCATCATCGCCGACAACACCGTCGTCAGGACAAAATCGGGCGTCACCCGGCTAGTGATCCTTTCTTGCTGCTGTTGCGAAGGTGGCGACAAGAGCATGCGCTTGACGCCAGCGAGCGAGATGTTGGCCGGTCTCAGCCATCGGGTATGTAGGAATGCGAGCAGCAGTACAACGTGAGCACTCAGCAGAGCGATCGAGAACGGCTTCGATAGGAATGTCTCTTCGCCCACGAAACGCCAGTTCACCGTCCACTTGAACATGAACTGGCGGCTGAACTCGAAGGCCCTGCTGAGGTAGCTGCGCGCGTTCGTCCCAAGGAACTCATAGCCAAGTACCACCTACATCAATCCATTAGCACACAATACCATGATCCACCCAACCATTCAAAATGTAAAGAAGGGAAAACTCACCTGCACCTGCCCCATAAGCAACGCCTGCTTAAAAGCCCGATCCCTCCCCGCCCCCAACCAAAGCACAACCCCCACAGCCGGCAAAGCCAACAACAAACTCATCTTGACCCCCAACCCCAAACTAAAAGCCAAACTCCCCACCGTCCACCACCGCCTCTGATAACAAAATATCGCCGCAAAAAGGAAGAAAACCGCAAACCCATCATTAAACAACCTCAACATGAAAATCGAATGCAGCCGCTTACTCAGTACCATCAATGGTAGCACCCACGGTGGCGCGCCGGCTGCGCGGTAGCAGGAGAGCACGAGGGCGAGAGTGGCGAGGTAGAGGATGATGAAGAGGTACTGCGCGAGGCGGATGTCGGTTCCGGAGTTGGTGAGGTAGTGCAGGAAGCGGTAGATGTAGACGTGGGCGGCTGGGTAGACTAGAGGGCCGGTGCCGCCTATGAGGTTGGTGTAGTTGCGTTCGCCGGAGAGGTAGAGGGAGATTTGCTCCATGTAGGCGCGCCAGTCGATTTCGGTGTCTTTTTGGAAGGGAATTAGAGGTAAGTTTGGTTTTGAAGATGATTCGGTTTTGCATGACTTACAGGAGATTTTGTGGACGATGAGTAAGCTAAGGAATGCATCACCTAGTATTAAGAGAGGGTTGATCCATGCTGATTGTTTTGGGTCCTGGGCTATGGCGAGCCCTTTTCGAATGAGGTCCATTGTGATTGATTTTGGCAAGTGCCAATGTATATACACGAATGGTTCTCAACACTCGATACTTGTGGCTTTTTTCAATCCACTTCACACCGAGTTTTCCCAAGAATATTCAAATCCAGGAGATATATAAGTTATACTTGTCTACGTCTCCAACACGGGGCGTACACAGCAAGTGAGGTCACGCAGCCAATAGGAGGTGCCAGAGCCCGCAGTCCCCTCGGCACGTCCCACCCACCTTCCATCAAAATTCACGAGACTTCTGCAACGCGTCTTTTGCGGCTTGTTCTCCCTCACGCCCAACATGAGCTGAACACCAACATTGCCGCTGCTTCTCTCCAGAAGTAGCATTGAAACATCACAAGGTATGCCGCCACTCTATTACCGCACCACTACCTCCTCCAACCCCAAAATGATTATTAAAACGTTTAATCTGTCAATCCCCTGAGGCCACAAAAGTGGTTGAATGACGAAAACGAATGTTAAGAGCTTATGATTCTCAACTATACACATTACACGCTTTTCAAAATACCCGCTCAGCATCACGTGCTAACATATTGAAGAATAGAAACATCTGTCTCGCAAACATGGCTTCGTCTGCCACTGTCACAGAGCCGTTCCCCATCTTCACCGTCGCCCACAAGTACATCCTTTACGATGTGGACACGGTGTCGCATGCTCGTGCCAAGCACAACATCACAGGCGTGCTAATCGGCGGTCTCCCGCAAGCGCCGCAGCAGAACGTCTTCTCTGGCATTCCGCTAGAGCTGATGCCTGAAGAGGCTCGCTTGCTCGTAGAAAAGGGCGTCGCCTACTTGGTCGATGATGTCAAGGCACACAAAGACAACATGATTGGAAACGGGCTGGCACCCGAGGAAAGGCGGGCATTCCAGAGCGCTCTTAGGAAGCAGGGATCTGCTGCGGCCAAGGATGCGGAACGGAAGATGGAGGAGAGGAAGAAGGGTGCTCTTGAGAAGAAATTCGGTAGCAGTGATTGGAATGACATCCCCGAAGACATGCTGATGTCTAACGGCAAACGCGGCGGCAAGAAGGGCAAGAGAGCTGGAAGTCGCACTCCAGTCGCTCACAGCGGTGCTGCATCTGGCGCCGCCACGCCTGCTGAAGAAGTCGAAAGTCTCTTCACGCCGCCGACTGGTTCCGCACCGCCGAGTGGTCCTCCTAAAGCGAGCCCCAGTGTTGCTCCAGCCTCGTCGGGAGAACCCACTCCTTGGGCCGTCACGCCCACTACGTCTGCGTCTCTGCTTAATCCGATCCCGCCACCACCTCAGGAAGCTCTTCCGCTACCTGATGTCCCGACTTCGTACCCTCTGTTCAAGCATCTGCACGAGAAGTCATACTTCATGTCGCCCGGGCTCCGATTCGGCTGCCAGTACACTGCATACCCTGGCGACCCGCTTCGCTTCCACAGTCACTTTCTGTGTAGCGGGATGGACTGGGAGGAAGAGTTCGATCTCTTGGACATTGTTGGTGGAGGACGTTTGGGAACTGGTGTCAAGAAGGGCTACCTCATCGGTGGTCAGGAACCGAACGATGGCGAGGAGGAAAAGGACGTCCGAACGTTCTGCATCGAATGGGGTGGTATGTAAATGCACTTTCACGTGCTTGCAATGAAGTAACGTCAGACCTCACCTTTCACATGATCAATCACTCCACTCCACGTTACGCCACGTGACTGTTGCACTGTGTCCAATCTCCTAGCTAATCTGCGATTGCGAACAATGGCTAGTCAACGACCTTCCATCACCCTTGTGTCGTCGCCACCTCGAAAACCAAACCAAACAACACCACCTTCTACGCCACAGCAGTCGCAATGGATCGCCGCCAGTTCATGCCTCGCTACGCGGCAGACAAGGTAGTGAACCCCAACTCAGGTATCATCGAGTCTGCGAAGGTCCCTCGCGCTCCTCGAGCACCACCACGCACAGCACCACCAATCCTCCCACCTCGCAACCCAAAACGCCTAGGCCTCGCACCACGCTCACCAGAAAAAGTCGCCCAAATCTGGGATCCTACACTTGGCACCTACATCCCACGCCAACCCAGCGGCGGCTTCGCACCCACCAAAATACCAAAACCTGCTCCAAAGAACACTATCACCGGCCACCCTCTCCAGCGCTCAATCACAACGCCCACTTTCCTCCAACACACCCCTCCTCCTCCCACTATCAGCTCCACCGAACGCCGCGAAACCATCGGCCGCTCCCTGCACGAGGAAATCAAGAATTTGCGCCAATCGTACATCGATTTGCAGAGCGACGATGTCTTCGCTCCTGCTTTGCCGCCGAGGCGTAGCGTTTCGGTGGCGTCGATGAGGTCGCCGGTGCGCAATTACAGTTTGCCGACGTACTCTTCTTCGCCTTCGAAGCAGCAGGAGCCCTCGAAGCAGCAGGCTGCTGCTGCGAGGCCAAGGCCGTTGAGGAGAGTTAGGTCGAGGAGTGTGAATTTGGGGCCGGTGGCGGAGGCGAGTGAGTTGCCGGAGTTGCCTGTGAGGAGGGAGAGTCCGAAGGGCAGTGAGGGCACTGCGGTAAGCTGTGGGCTGGGAGATGGGATTGAAACTGATCATGCTTTGACGACGGAGCTTCCTGAGTCGAAGGCGAACAGCATTGAGACTCAGACAGAAGCAGAGGAGACCAACCAACCTCCCGCCGCACTCGAATTCGAACAGGCTGTGACATTCCAGCTTCCAGAATCAACAACGACCACACCCACGACTGAGACAGAACCAGAGCAGAGATACCCGACTCCCTCCGCACTTGAGTTCCAACACGCCACGACGTTCCAGCTTCCAGAATCAACATCGACCACCCCCTCAACTCTGGCAGAGTCGAAGCAAATTGGCCAGACCACCGCCGCGCTCGTACCCAAAAGCAGTGAAGGCACCTGCAAATGTTGCGGCAGCACTCGCAAAGCCCTAGCGATGAACCCAACCTGCTGCATCGCTCAAGCGGAAGAAAAGGGAAGAGTGTGCTTCCGGTGCTGGACCGATAGGCTCGCCGAGGGTGTGAGCAAGCACGAACGCAAGGAGTGGTTGCGCTGTGTTGTTTGTGGGAGGGAGTTGGTGATGGGTGATGCGAAGAGGTTGGCTAGCAGGAAGACGATACTGAGGTGAGTTGTTTTGTTTCTAGTCTTGATGGAAGGTTGTGGCTAACGATTTACATTGTAGATACAGGGTCAAGATTGCTACGAGCAAGATTCGGGCTTCGATTGCTTCGAATGAGAGGGTGGAAGGTGATGCGATGTGGGTGATGTGATGTGATGTCTCTCTGGACTCGAGCGTGCTTCATGGGAGCATTCTTGATGACATATGATCGATCAATGGAGACTTGGAACAGGATATGAAATGTCTGAGTTGAATACACAACTGAGCTGGATCTCAGCATTTGACTTGTACTATAGCACTTCCTACAAGAATCTGTTTCGAGACCCTCAGACTCCGCTTCTTCCAAAGCACAATAACCAAGGTTGTTTTGAGGTACACTTGTGCACTGTCCGCAGCAACGACCAATCTTCCATATCAATAATATCCAAAACAACAGTTCCAACCTTCACCGAGAGACACTCTCCCACTGCCATGAGCGTGGTACCCGTCACCGATGATAGTTTTCCTGGTTCCAAATGGTACGTTCGGAGTGTCGAGCAAGACGTGTTTTCCACCAAAATTCACGGTCGTCCGGATACCAGTACTCAATCAATACAATTCTCGCACAATCGAACTAGTCTACCCGGCACGGTCTCCGGATTCCTCTGCCGTTCGGCCACCAGCCTCGCCTAATAACAAGCTCGCAGCTACCCTTGCAAGTCAGCAATAATCAATACAAAGAAGAAACGATCAAAAGTAGACAGGGTAGGGCCCGCCACCTCTTCCGATTCCGCGCATCCGTGGATCGTAAACGTCTTCGATGTTTGCGCATCACCGCCAATGCATCAATGAGCCAATTGGCGACAGTGCTTCAGGATTTAGAGGCCATCACGAACTTGCAACGGTGAGCCCATCACTTAGTCCATTCCGGAGAGATCACCATGGCCGTTCCACACTTCCTCCGCACCGGTGCTCGCGTGGTTTCGCGTGTATGCATGTACGCGCGAATGGAACACATGCGGGGAGTGTGGAGATGGGGATATCTGGGGAAACAAGGCATTGCTACGCCATGCCAATGCCAATGCTATTCTGACATGTAATAACAACGAAAGTCGCAAGATGATAGGAGAAAATGTTGAAATGAGACCCAAGACCCATTGTAGGCGAGAGCAGCTGTTGCAGGAGAAACAATCTGGAGATCCTGCGTCTTGCTTGCATTGGACTTCCACGCGCTTGGTATTTCTTGATGCTTTGCTGCAGGTTGCAAGCTGCTTGCTTGCTGCAAGAGTTGTGCACGACTCGAGGTGTTGAAGACATGGGGATGGTGCAGACTGCAGTGTTTCCTTTCACGTGCGGGTCCCTGCGTGAAGTGTGCATGGAAGCGAGGGCGGTGACTGCAGGATTACCAGCACTACTGGCTGCAGAGGAAGTTGAGGCTGTCGCCGGTCGAGGGCCATCTGTGTTGTTCACTTACCACAGAGTGAGTTCACGAAACACGGAGATTCGGGACTATGAGATTTCGGGTTCGTCGTAAGGCGGTCTCACGCCCGGACGATCTAACCAATCCTTTTCGAAATCACGGCTCGAACCAATTTGCGGGCCATGTCAACGGGCCTGGAGGCTGAAGGTTTCGTCAAAGCAAGACCCTGGTGTGCCTTGTCGTTTATTAGTCTCCTGTGGGTGCTCTGGTGGACCTGCATCAAACGTCTGGGGCTAGCATGTGAGCGTCTTGGAAACGTAGAGTGATCGACCAGGTGTTGCGTGTTCTGCAGCTAGAAACTCGTGTGATCATGACTCGATGGGATCCGTCGTGCCGTGCTTGCTTGTTCCAAGATCTGAAGGAGGCCGAACAGATGCGGCGACTAGTGCGACATTCACCGGCTGAGCTCTTTATATTGCCTGCAGGCTCAGACGCCACTGGTCTTATGCACGAGATTGGCAATTGCAAGGCCAGTGAGTATTCTCGCCGATAGCGGTGATGTGCTGTAAGATGAAGATGTGAGGAGAACATTTTGTGCTATGCCTGACGCCATAATAGCGTTCATGTCATTGTCGGGTATGTACCACCTCGCAGGCTTGCGAAAATTGAACGACGTCTGCGCGTGTTTGAGAGCTGCCGGGTGGTTCCTGCCTCCAAGATGGCGAAGGCGGTGTATGCGGCTCGGCCGTGGCCACTCCTGCTCCTGATGATCCCCACATCGATATCCCTGTACTTATTATTGTTATTGACCTTCACACCTACTGCATCTGGACTCCTGGAGTGGCAATGACCAATGGACCAAGCCTCACCTGTGCCACATCATGCACGCACTATTCCACGTGGACTTGCAGAAGGCGTTCGCCTTCTTACTCTGGGGAAACCGCCATCACCGGCGATCGTCTGGATCTGAAACAATGAAGGACTGCAGACGTATTCACGCGGCCGC
>Ga0265797_10002112_pt1 | contig 34005 bp, 31 predicted proteins | sample P2T30metagenome_FD_192433 | JGI IMG/M metagenome (GOLD analysis project Ga0265797, IMG submission 192433) | Plant litter microbial communities from East Loma Ridge, Irvine, California - P2 T30 | ecosystem: Environmental > Terrestrial > Plant litter > Unclassified | place: USA: California...
AACCGCTCCATCGGCCGACCCAATTTCCGAAGTCACAATGTTGCACTGGGGCGGTTGGTGCGAAGCAACGAAGTTACGGCTGACAATCCGAAGACCACAAACTCCGCTCCCCACATCACGACGACCTTCGTGGAACACGTTACACTTGAATCGCCCCGCACTATCTCCGTAAGCCATACAACACATTTCACTCCGGTCCGCTATCGAACGTGAGCTGGCATTACGCCCGAGACTTGGTCACCGCGTTAACAGACATCGTGAGTCTGATCGTAGCAAGAAATCGCGCAACACACATGAGACCAGGGCGTAAAGGCAACAACACATTTATGCACATACTCAGGTGATCTTCACAGCGCTCAGAGGGCAACCCATAATCTCCACCGAAGACCAACTCATAGGGCGAATGTCATTCGTCGCACTCCACGCGACACCGTCACGACATGCGTTACACCGGGAGCATGAAGACGACCGATCGAGGCAGGGCGAAAGAAAGTACGCGTATAGCGGTCAAAAGAGTACCAGGCTCTGAGAATGAGAACACTACGTCTTGTCGATCTCTAGCTGCAAGGCGGCAGGCAGAATTTACTATAAAAGAAAGCAAACACGCAGTTCCATTCATTCTTCAGCTCGCCCTTCACCGCATCCACCTTTACTACATCTCTCCAAGATCCCAACTGCCATCATGAAGCCCACCCCCCTCCTCCTCACCCTCATCACTACTTCGTTCGCCATGCCCTCCGGCGTCACTTCCACCGCCATAAACAGCCAAGACACCGCCGCTGCAAAGTGCGTTTTGGAGTGGTGTAAGTGCCCCGACGTACAATTCGAATGAATGAAGCTGAAACTTGGAAGTCCCGGTCATTACTGTCGGCTGCAAAGATTGCTGCGCGAAGAGGTGTAAGAAGGGGACGAGGATATGTGACTGAAGACATCACGTCACGACGCGACACGAAGTGAGAGGCCGGAGAGGAAATATGGGATAGGAATGATGGAAAGATGGACACTCGTTTACTCATGACTCACGTATCGCTTTCACACTCGTTTACTCAAAGCAGTGCTCAAACTCCCGCATCAAGCTCACAGGCCCTTGTACCGTCTTTTGTCCCTCCTTACCCAACAACCTGATATTCTTAATCTTCAAATCCGTATAATGTCCAAAATCACCGCTCATCTTAAACTCGCCCTTTCCATATTCAAACACGATGTTACTAGTCGCATTCTGCACCAAACTATCACCGTCATCAAGATACAACGAACCATACGCCTGATCCGTTTCGTTCGGCGCAATCCACAGCACAAAGTCCTGCTTTCTCAGCTCGGTCGTCGTATTCGCAGACTCTGCGCGCAGCGGCAAGATAGCGCCGCCGCGGATGTGCAGTGGTATGGTATCGAAGCCCACGTCCGTGATATTAACCCACTCTCCCTTACCTTGTACATGTTCGAGCGTCCAGAAATCGTAGAAGGTCGCATTCGGAAGATAGATGCTGACGCTCGTGCTGTTCTCCTCGAGAACGGGGGAGACGAGTATGTCGTCGCCGAAGAAGAACTGGTGCTGGATTGCGAAAGTGCTGGTGTCGTGTGGGTAGTGGTAGAACAGGGCGTTGAGGGAGGGCAGACCCGTGACGGTCTGGCGGTGGAAGGCAGTGTAGAAGTAATCCAAGAGGCGATAACGTACGGGGATGATGTTGCGCGCTGCGGCGGTCGTGAGTGGCCAGCGGTAGTACTCTTGTGAAATAGATGTGTCGCCGGCGTGATTGCGCATGAACGGGTAGAAGGCACCCAGCGTCGTCCAGCGCGCACATAGCGTCTCGGTAGTGTTACCTGCGAAGCCACAGATATCCGGTCCGACCATTGGAATCTGGAAGATGGTGTTGAAGTTCAGGACGCCGGCAATGCTGAAGCGATACTGCTCCCATGTGCTGACATTGTCGCCGAGCCATTTGCCAAGGTACTTTCCAAGACCAACGAAAGTGGATCGCGTGATGATGAGTGGTCGGCGTGTTGGACGGCGAGCGAGCATAGAGGTGTGGGACGCTTTAGACATCATGCTGCCCCAGAAGTTGTGCGTGTCGTAGTGGTAGGTTCCGTCGTAGTTTTGGATGCCGGTCTCCATGGTCATGTTGCTGATTGAACCAGCAGGGTTCTGGATCTTGTAAGCTGGATTGATAAGATCGCGTCCTGGTAGGCCGAGATGCTCGGCGAGATCAGCGGTGTTGTTGGATGCTTGACGCTTGCCGAAGCGCCTGATGGAGCCAGCGCTCAACGTTTGTGACGCAACTGAGCGTCGACTGTTGTTGGCACCTGGCTGAAACTCTGCAGGGAAGCCAGGAATCGGGCGGCCTGCACTCTCACGTACAGGCGGTGGCATTGGTGGTGCCATGGTATCGTTTGCGTAGTCTTTGGAAGTCAGTATGCTTGAACCAATCGAAAAATGTCCTGATCTCACCATCTGGATCTGCACATGGGTATGGACAGAAGTTGGCCGGCTCGTTCATATCATTCCAGAGCCCATCAATATCAACACCAGTCTCTGGATCGAAGAACTCGAGAAACTTGCCATCCCAGTAGTCTTGGGTGTTTGGGTGGAACCAGTCAGGGAAGACTGTCGGACCTGGCCACACGGAGCCCTCGTAGAACGTGCCATTGGCCCTCTTCTGCCAGACTTCGAGTTCAGCGCCGTCGTTGTAGACGTCGTTGTCCCCGCGCCATACAGCAGAGTTGACCATGACAATGTACTGTTGCTGGTGCTGATGCAGGTAGTCAACCAGTTGGCGCACAAGTTCAAGTGGGTAGCGCTCAGGATCCAACGTGAACAGTCGGCGGAGCTCCATGTAGTCAATGTCGGTCCACATGGTCTGGAATTGAAGTTAGCATGTGCTGGAGATGTTCGCGAAATTCAACTCACCTCCAGCGGTATCTCCGCGGTGGAGTAGTTTGCCACAACTTCAGCCACTTCCCACACGTCTCGATATCCGTACTTGCACTGATGAGAGCCAAATCCCCAGTATGGCATCATCGCTGGTAGACCAGAAAGCGCAGAGTACTGGACGGCGACATCTTTAGGATTAGGGCCAGCCAGGAAGTAAAGGTCAACGATGCCACCAAGAGCGTTGTACTCCAAATAGGTGTCGTCCGAGTCGTCGATTTTGATGTCCATACCGGCTGAGCTGGCTAGAAAGACGCCATGGGTACCTTTCTCGCCGCGGTGATCGAAGTACACTGGATGGGATCCGTAGAGATTCGTACCAGGCGGTGTTCCGTATGCATCACGATTCCAGAGTGTGCTCGTGTAGTTGGTAGTGTTCAGCTGGAATGGGTCCGTATGCTCACCAATCCCGTAGAGATTGGGTGAGTCTGGCAGAGCTGTCCTAAGGCGTAGGTATTGGTCTTCAAACACAAAGGGTGCTGCCGACGTGTCGAAGAGAGTTTCGTTGTTGGATCGGCGAGTGATAGCAAACGTGAAGGGGTTGTTGGTCCAGGAAAAGGCCAGCTCTGAGCTAGCTGACTCGCAATTGTTCACGCTCGAAGGCCGTGGCCAGACAGATTCCTGGATCTGGAAGACTTGTTCCGCCTCGTCATAGATCTTGACATGAAGTCGTTGCTCTATTCAGGCGTCAGCGCGTATTGTATTGGAGATGATACGGGCAGGTCGAGACGTACCCGTTTGATACTCGACTAGGAGCTTCAAGCTCGTGAGATCTTTGCCATAGGCGTTGCATGCAGTCCCAGTCAAAGTAAGATCAGCCGTGACCGTGGAACCGTCGTTCTTCACATTGCTGGCGGTGTATCCAGGACAGCTATCGAGAGATGGTGTCTGACGCTCCGCCAGGGAACTTGCTATTGTTGGGAGGGCAGACCCAAGCAGGATTAAGCCTTTGGCAAGCATGTTGGTAATTGACTGTCAGCCTGTTCAATTGCACTTGCAGGTCGACCTCTCTTTATACCATGGACAGCAGTAGCGTTTATCTCCTGCCAGTCGTATGTCACTAGTCAGTCCACATCTGCACCTAGCAACGCGCCGTAGCTCCCGCCACCATCACCGAGGGTCAAAAACGCATGGCTTGGCGATAATGTCGATCGATATGCAGTAACGTTGCGGGGTTGTTTGCAAGTTGACAGTCTTGTGTGACGGCGATCTGCCCGTTCAAGGAAAAGCTTGACGCGGGGCTTGGAAGACTGGGGAAGCTGCGGAAAGCACTTGTTTGTTTACGTAGAATTCTGAGAGGACGATGTCGGTGATTCGCTGTGTCTCGGTCCGGCCAAGCTTGTGGTTGGTGCAGAGTCGGACCGCGAGGGCGATGCTCAAAGCATGATCTTGTACCACAGGAAGTCCAGTTTCTGCGAAATACTACCATTGTGTGTGCTTCCATCCTCGAATACATACAAGGGTAGCGAGCGGTGCAGGCATTAAGCAGGATTTTTTTTGATGGAAAAAGTACAAAGGTAGCTTGTCTGTCCTCAACCACTTCATGCATCATGCCCCGTATGCTAAAGTACACCGAGGATAAACAGGCTGTACCTTTACCTTCCTTTTGAGTGTTCAGGTCCAAGACGAACTGATGTCAGCAATCTGCCGTGGTCAAGAAGAGGTATCAATGTTCCTCCGTCTTATTGGCGAATGAAGCTGGAGCCTGAACGTCTTTGGTGTGCAAGATCCAACTGCTCCTTTGCGACTAGGAATCTGCGAGAATGCTCAAATGAATCGTATTGCAAGATGTCAAAGTGTCCGAGGAGAATGTGAAATTTAGGTGAAGGCAGGCGCCAAGGAGAAGGGCCCTAGCGCCAAAAAGTTCCTGAGCACTTCGCGATGCGCTTCATCGACTCTCCGCACACCCAACACACTTACCACACCACCATGCTCTGCGCCATCTCTGGAGAAGCTCCTCGGGAGCCCGTCGCCTCGCGCAAGAGCGGCAACGTTTTCGAGAAGCGCCTGATCGAGGCACACATCGCCGAGAACCACACCGACCCCGTCACGGGCGAGGACCTGGCCGTCGAGGACCTGATCGAGCTCAAGTCGCCGCAAATCGTCACGCCGCGCGCGCCGAACCTCACGTCGATACCGGCGCTCCTCAATGCCTTCCAGAACGAGTGGGACGCCCTCATCCTCGAGACGCACACGCTCAAGCAGCAGCTGGCGCAAACGCGACAGGAGCTCAGCACTGCCCTCTACCAGAACGATGCGGCCACACGAGTAGTCGCGCGGCTGGCACGTGAGAGAAATGAAGCGCGAGAGGCGCTGTCGAATGTCACCGTAACAGGAGGCGCCAGCAACGGCGATGCGATGCAGGTCGACAGCCAGGAACTGCCCCAGGAGCTGATCGCCAAGGTCGACGAGACACAAGCACAGTACGTACGCTTCAACTACAATACCATGACGATGACTAACACCTCCCAGACTGTTTGCGACGCGCCGGAAGCGACCCGTCCCCGAAGGCTGGGTCAGCGCCGACGAGCTCTCCACCTTCGACACGGCGTCCACGAGCGAGCCTCTTTACCCCGGCAGCACCGAGCTCGCCCTGAACGAGTCTGGCGATTTGGCGCTCTTTGGCGGAGCAGACGGCGTCGCGGGCATCTTCTCGACATCACAGCAAAAGGTGGTGCAGGCACTCAAGGCAGGCAGCGCAGTCACAGCCACCGCCTGGTGGGGAGAGCGCGCCGTCGTCGGAACATCAGCCGGCCACGTCAAGATCTTCGAGGACGGCCAGGAGATTGCACAGCTCGGATCGCACGCAGGGCCAGTCACATCCGTCTCGGTGCACCCCAGCGGAGCCATCCTGGCTTCTGGCGGCAGCGACAAGCGCTTCGCCCTCTACGACCTCGCCTCCAACAAGACCGTCTCGCAGATCTACACCGAGGCCGACGTCACCTGCTGCTCCTTCCACGTTGACGGCCTGCTCTTCTTCGTGGGAAGCTCAGACGGCAAGATCCGCATCTACGACGTTAAGACAAGCAGCAGCATGGCCGAGCTCGAGACTGGCGGCCCGGTACAGGCTATTTCTTTCAACGAGAACGGCACCTGGTTTGCCGTCGTGACCAAGGGCCAGAGCAGCGTGTCAGTGTGGGACATCAGGAAGCAGAACGTGGTCAAGGTGCTCGACGCCGGCAGTGCAGTCGACAGCGCCAAGTGGGACTACACCGGCCAGTTCCTGGCTGCAGCAGGCGCGGGAAGCATATCGGTGCACCAGTACACCAAGTCGTCGAAGAGCTGGTCGGAGCCTGTGCGCAAGGCAGTGCCGGCAAAGGACCTGGCATGGGGCGCAAGCGCACAGAGTATCGTAGCCTTGACTCCAGAGGGCAGCATCAGCATTCTGAGCGCATCGTAGAGCGGTGCTCGGAGACCACGGGACTCTGTCGTGGACGTGGAGATGACGGACCGGCCGAAGAGGGACCGCTCGCTGGAGGAGCTACCTGCTCGTGCGGTGAGGACGTTTGGAGAGCACTTGGAAAACGCCAAAACTGGCTTGAGCAAAAGTGTCTGGAGTTCGGGTTGATCGGGTTGTTCATGGTATGAATTGCATATTCGTAGTGTCGCTGTACAATATAACAAAGGATACCGTTGCATATCAAATCTGCAGTCACGTTGTTCGTGGCACGTCGCACGGTGAAGCAAACGAAGGAAAAAGCAAAGTGATAAATCAGACGAGATTGCCAGTGGTAAATAAGAAATCTGCCCCGTAATCTGCTATTGTCATCGTGGTGCAGGCGAGTTTGTCCCTCCGTCGTGATAGCGGCTTCGACTCCAAGCGCCGATCGCCACTCCTCGATCTCGGCCAACCTCACGACCTCACAACACCAACACACCTCCACCACCACCACTGCACGCCTCGCCACGCCTGCTCCCTTCCTACACCTCACACCACACTATCGCTACAACACGCACGTGGCCCCGGCGGCATGGAGGACAGCCATCCATTTGGGTACACGCACAGACAAAAGGTGGGTACCAGCGAACAATAGCAGCGACTGTGAACGTGAATGTGAGCTGACAGCACGTGCCCAGCGCTCGCATGCCCAAATGCAGGAGCAGGAACGGTCTGCGTCGCCTGCGTGGTCCTCTAGCCTCCATCCGAACCAGAACCCCCAAAATCCGAGCCGTGCGCACCTCCACTCGCAAATCTGCCCCAGCTACCACGGCGGGAGGGCGCCGCTTGACCGGCGCTTCTTTGCTCGCCGGAGCAGCTCAGACTCGCCACGACACATCTCCCACCACCTACCCGACAGCGCGCCTGCAGTACACCCAGAGAGCATGGCGTCATCAGCGAGACCGAGACGGTATGCGGGCGATGGCTTTGACTACAGGCGGCCGGCAGGATTCAGGCGAGAGCAGGACACGCCGCCGCTGGACCTGAGCGAAGAGGACGACGCGCACGTCGACCTGAGCAGGGACGAGGATGTTATTGACCTCACGGCCGACGACTCAGGCTACGGGGCGAGCCAGGACAATGCAGAGGACCAGCGTCGCACAAGGCCGCCACCACGGTTACCGCGCGGCATGGACATCGTGATCAACCTGGACAATGGAGACGAGGAATGGGCGCCTGCTGCACAGAGACCTGGCTCCCCAGAGATCGAGTTCATATCCTCACGCCCACTCCCACCACGCGACGGCGAGGAAGTGCAGTTTGTGCGATCACAAGCACTCTCGGCAGAAGAGCAGACACGACGCCGGAACGAAGAGCTCGACCGCGCACTGAACTTGATCGGCGCCAACGACCTGGGCAACCGCTTCACGCACCTCCAAGCACAAATCAACCGCTTCCACAGCAACATCCATCGCACGGCAGAAAGCATACGACGCACGCGAACGCCAGTCGTGCCGCCAAGAGCGAGGGGCATGGTGCACGTAGGCTTTGCGCCTCCCGGGCTTCTCGACTTCGGCGTCGCAGCATTCGATCTGGGCAATGGGGGCCAGCACCGACCTGCGCCTGTACCCACGTACTCAGCACCACCAGACGCACCAGAGGGATTCACGAGGAGTCCGCAAGAGGAGGGCGAGCTAGTGTGTCCAAACTGCGAGGAGGAGCTGTGTGTCGGTGGAGACGATCAGAAGAAGCAGGTCTGGATTGTCAAGGCGTGTGGGCATGTAAGTTCGACGTTGTTGGAGAACGTTTGTGATGGTGCTAATCTTGAGGTCAGGTCTACTGCGGCGAGTGTGCGGCACATCGCTCTACCAAGCGCAGTTCCAAGGGCAAGGAGAAACCCGCGAGGACGAAGCCGTTCAAGGAGTGTGTGGTTGAGGGGTGCGACAAGAGAGTTGCGAATCCCAAGGCTATGCTGCAAATCTACTTGTAGACGACTGGTCACGATACCCAGCATGTATAATGTTCGTTGTCTCCTTGCATGCATGGCGCGGCACGACATGACTTACGCACGGCATTCCAGCTGGTGTTGGGAGTTTCTTCTCTTCTTCTGGGCATGGGTAGAGCGACAACATGTATCATATCTTTGCACTACATATCACGAGTACATTTGATCTGGAAAATACCTCATGTACGACTTGCTTCACATGCGAAATTTAGCAAGTGACGTCTACCTAACTTCCAGATCTTTTCGAGCGAAGTCGGGATGATCTCACTCTGCATCCAGCGGGCGGTGACTAAGCACGTGCAGGGATTCAGCTCGCGTACCTGTCCCGAGGCTTCGCGGCTTCTCAAAGCTTTTTGACAACAACTCGTTCCAAACAACCCCCACCTCTACCGTCCCGTCCAGGACAACAATCGCAACGATGCCGCCCCAAACGGCAAACAAATCTACTCCACGTCCGTCATCAAGCGTGAAAAACACGTACCTCCTCGCGTACAACACCCTTTCCGCTGCGCTGTGGGCTGGCGTGTTGTATCAGACTGTGTCGATTGGGTACGCTGAAGTCAGGGATGCGGGGAAGCCTGGGTGGACGAAGTTTGGGGATAGATTGTGGCATGGGGATAGCGCGAGCCCCTCGTTCCTCGGAGATGGAATATTAGGGAGGATAAGGGATGGCTTAGGAAGCGGAAAGGTGTATCATCATCTCGAGGCGTATACGAGGGGCGTGCAGACGCTGGCTGGATTAGAAGTTCTACACAGTCTTCTTGGTACGTCTCGTCGAACTGAGAGAGGAAAGACATGAGAGCGGTGGAGGGTGTAGGACCGGCGACTACACACCTCGAGCGTGTCTTTTCCCATCCTTCTTTCTTTCCACCAACATCATCACGACACTAATACTGCTCAACAGGAATCGTCCGCGCCCCCCTCCTCACAACCCTAATGCAAGTCTCCTCCCGCTTCCTCCTCGTGTGGGCCATCGCCCCGCCCTACCCATGGTCCTTCCCGCACACCACACGCCTCTCACCCGCCTACTCCACCATGCTACTCGCCTGGTCCATCACCGAAGTCGTGCGGTACAGCTATTTCGTCTTCGTGCTGAGCGGCACGGGCGTGCCGCGGCTGTGGACTTGGCTAAGGTATAATACGTTTCTGGTGCTTTATCCGCTGGGCGTGGCGAGCGAGTGTTGGTTGGTTTGGAGGGCGAGTTGGGCGAGTGGGAATTGGGTGAGGTATGTGCTTTGGGGGGTACTGGGGGTGTATGGGCCCGGGATTTGGGTGCTGTTTGGGCATATGCTGAAGCAGCGGGGCAGGGTTATGAGGGATTTGGGCAGGGCGTAGGATGGTGATGGTGATGGTGATGGGGAAGAGAGGGAATGTGAGGATGTGAAGAGGGTAGCTGAGAGAGCTTCAGACCACGAATCATGGAAATGAGCACACCTCAATGCTGATCCAAGTCTACTTCCGCATATGAGAGAGCTAGAGCCCTGTCTCGAGCGAACCACAACCGAGAAATCTACATTAATCCGACGCCATATGCTCTAGCCAACCCGCGAGGATCCGTCCTTTGCTTCCCATACCATTGCAATCACCACAGGAAATTACATGTACCCAAGAGACCCTCCAACCTCCAACATCAAGCACAATAAACCCTGTTGGACCAAAAAGGCCGACCTTCTTGCTGTTGTAGCTTGAAGGTTTGATGAAGTGGATAGGCTGACAAACCCTAACCTCCAAACCATCAAAAACCTAAAAAAAATCCTCACAGCAACAACACGACACCGAACCACCTGATCCTCAACCCAAAAACACCCCAATCAACACAAAAACACACACCCTCCTCCCTTCCCAAGCCCTTTTTGCCGCCCCTTTCTTCAGACTCGTCGCCCTCGCGTTACCGCCCTTCGCACCCTCACTCGCAGACGGCAGCACACTCGTCATCTTGTTCGCACTTACAGCTTCTACACTAGCCCCAGCATTTCCCACTATGAGAACAGTCTTTCCACTCTCAACAGCGATACTCCAAGTCGTTCCATTCCACGTCACTGCCGGACCGCGAGCACTCAGAGTCTGCGTACCGAATGTGAAGCGCGTAAGAGAATCTGGTACGAGCGTTGTGTGAGCCAAGGGTATAGGCTGGGGCGTGGGTGTAGGATAGAGAGGCAGAGCGGAGCCGTTGATGAACAATGTCAATGTGTCAGAGGAGAGCGCGAGCTCGGTGCCTGCTATCGTGATGGGACGACCGGAAAGGAGCGTGTAGTTTCCGATGAGCATTCCCGACGCCGTGAATTCGAGCGTGTAGGTGTCAGAACCTAGGGTGATGCTGATCGGCTTTCGTCGTGGCGATATCTGCGGTAGAGGCACAGGCGAGCCATTGACCCATAACGTCGCGGCATCGGATTGTAGCGACACCGTAGTGCCTGAGATCTCTACATGCGAACCTGGACGTAGTGTCTGGGAGTCAATGATTACTCCACCTCCAGGGCCATGCTGGAGCGTGAACGTCTCGGTGCCGAGCTTCACAACAAAAGGCGTGGGCGTTGAAATAGCCATGGGTATTCCATCGACCCACAGCGTTGCCTGGCTTGAGTCCAGCGATAATGTCTTTCCATCCATGACCACTGCAGCATCAGGCATGATAGTATGCGTGCCCACGACAACGCCATTCGCAATGGCTTGCGCGGTCAACGTCGAAGACCCGATTGTGATCGCCGGTGGTCGGACGAGTATAGTCGAAGTGCCGTCCACGACGATGTATCCTCCATGAGCATCGAGGCTGAGTTCTACGTTGTCGACAACGGTAGTTGTCCCGTCCTTGAGTGTGCGAGTACTACCGCCGACTGAGATTGCGGCGCCTGGAAGGAGGGTTTGTGATCCGACGATGACTCCAAGAACCGGGGTCATGGCAATCGGATGGCTTGTTGATTTGCCAGGTAACGGTTGTGAGGGCTGGTTGAGGTTTGCATTATCAGCTGCGGGCGGCAAAGGTGTGATGATCGTGACGATGACTTCGATGACGGATTTCGATGCGTCACCAGGCTTTGGAGGGAGTGTGATACTGGGTGGTCGAGGAGTTTGAAGAGTGGGAGGGTTGGGCACGCTTGGGCTAGGTTCAAGTATGATAGTGGTTGTAGAGCCTGGTGGAGGGTGAGCAGGCGGACCATGTCCCTCACCACCTGGGATGGGAGCACTCAGTGCATCTGATCCTGAGGCTACTTCCGAGTGACTGGGTGCATCTGGCCTATGTTGTGAGGTAGGAGATGGGCCTTGCGGTATATTCTGCTCGGGTACTGCTGGCGGCGGAGTGACAACCGCATCAACTATGGCCGTCGGCACAAGATGAAGTCCCCGTCCAAGAGTTCTCGGAGGGTCATAAAATCCACCAGCAGCGTTCTCCACGCAGTCGTGCCATCCAGGCTGGAGTTGTCGAACCTGCGTCGGGATAGCGATCACCGGATGGCAAGGATCTGCGAGAACGTTAGAGCCTGTTCTGCTACATGAGAAAGGTCGGAATACCTCCTGGCTGCGTATACCTAGGGAAATCTTCTGGTAATCCGTCGTGCCAATAATAACCTTCGATACTGGAGCAATTTTGAGCAATGTCGGAGTAGGTAAGTAGCTGAAAGGTCAACGGCTCAAGTACAGTTGAGTAGACATCAGTTGATCTGGTAGTCGTAGGGTTATATGTTCCCGTGTAGCTGCATACATGGCTAGCTCGGCGAAGGAGGACGGTGCTGATATCATTCGGATCGAAACTCATCGTTGTCCGTCCAATTGACGACCCCACGAGACCACACCGATCTGTTGCGCTCATCCCATTGAAGATGATGTACACGGACGGTGATGTCCAAGTGAAGTTGTCGTCGTCAACATAGGTAGCAACACTGTCAGTGCGATCCTGTGAGACAGCTGAACCGTTATACCCTGAGCTTGTTGCATGCGGAGGCCAAAGCATTAATTCTACAGTGTTTGCACCTATTGTACATCTATCGCAACATGGTGGAGCGTTTCGTACGACGTCCTGGCCTTTTGCAGGATCTGTGCAAGATTAGAGCCCTGGCGTTCACGATGCCAATGGTGTCACTCACAGGTGGCTGCTCTTGTAATAGTAGAATACCCGACGATCCTGGTCTGCTCGTCATATATTGCGGACGCAATAAGCCTCGTACTAGTCCACATGGGCTTGGAAGTGTTCAGTGTGTAGTAACTCCGCAGTGCGCTATCAATCGCATATGCGCAGTAGGCGCCCAGACAGGCATCCTCATAGCGAGGATAGGTATCATCAAAGAATAGATCGGCTTCTGCAGTACAAAGAGGCTTAGGTAGCGTTCTGATCGGGGTAGTCACGTGGTAATTGCTAGGCTCGAAAGGCGGGCAAGATGTGTTTCGCAGTGCGAGTATCTTAGTGACCAAGAATGGCAATGCCCACGACTCCATCGTCGGAGACGGCGAGCTGCCCACTGTAGGACTTGTCGCATCTGACGTGAGCTGGAACGAGGCTCGCGTGGAGGAGGGTCCGGGCACGTTAGTGTCGATTTCCACGGCTGAGGACGTATTGGCTTCAACATTCGAATTCAGTACGAGACTGCTGGCTCTCGATGAATTGCCATGATCGTCGCTAATTGAGCCGTTGATTGGACGCGTCGCGTTCAGAACCACTGCTACTTATTAATGGCTCATAAAGCGCAAGATCATCGATAGCAGTCAATGGCAAGATGTTGGGCGTAAGAGATCAAAGCACCTACCTTGTCTTGCGACGACATCCTGAGGTACGTGAAGCGCGTTGCCACTCGGCAGCCACGATATCAACCCGGTCGAAAAAAGAAGCACAAGTGAACCGAAATGCATCATGAATCATCGCACAGTTGGAGTATGTAATCCATGGATCGACATCGCGGGCGTTTGTGCTCCTGTAATGCATTATAGAGCACAGCGACAGAGCGCTAGTCTCATGCGTGGGGAGACTTAAAGGTGCAGTCGCCCGCAATCGTCTTACATCCCCAAGAGTTGTAGGATCGATCCAGAACGTTAGGATCGATCCATCGGCGGTGGGCTTCATCGAACATGTGAAGAGGCTTCTTGGTATAGCGAGGGTAGTACAAAAGAAGTTGAGCTCGCGCACGCACTAGCACAATAATGTGTCTAGCGTCTTGCTCAGTAAGCACACGCCCACGCTTGCAATCCACCCATCCTTCGCAGATTCTACACAATTCTACCCAAACTATCTTTGGCATGCCCGAGAGCGTGGCCAGGCTTAGCGTACATGCAGCCTATCACGCAAGGCACAACACGCTTGTGCTCAAGCCGGAAGGTGTTGACGAATGTGCATGACTGCTATCCCAAGGGGGCGTTCTTTGGGATTTCAACCTGCTGGAACCATGTCTCTGGGGTTCTGAGGCAATCGTAGAACCTGCTGACATTCTATCAAGTCCGCGCGCCATGCGCCGGGCCAGAAGTCGCGTGAGAACGCCACAATCAGATGCTACCTTACTATTCTGCTCTCTGGATTACTCGTCGCGTGGCGAATCTCATCTTCTCACCTCCAGGACGCTTCTCCATATATCAATGTTGCACCTAGATTCTGGCAATGAGCGGATTTAGGTTTCGCACAATCGTTCTGTGGCTGTTCCTGTTGGACTCCTGCTACGCGCGCGCCATAGTCGCAGAGGACAAACTGACAGTCGTCCCTGGTCCCAATGCGCTTGGCTTCGAGAAATACACGACGTGGTTGCAGAAACGAGGCGCGCAGAACAACATCAAACCTCCAATCAGTGCAGCGTATGCCCCTTCATCTCCCTCCCAAGTACGTGCAGCCTACTGACGATCTCAGCGCCTCGCTGTACTGGGAAGGCAACGATGGCCCGTGGTCTTCTTTCGTCCTACAAGTCGGCACTCCACCGCAAGAAGTGCGCGTGCTCCCTTCAACGGCTTCTTCTTCAACCTGGGTGATAATGGAGGACCCTGGATGTAATAGCGCTCCGATCCCCAATTGCCCGGCGTCCAGGGGCAAGACCTTCAATTCCAGCATCAGCGGCACATGGAAGGGCAATCTCCAGTGGTCGGTGTACGATCTGGGCGTAGGGGATCAGCTGCGCGACTATACTGTCAATGGTGACTACGGCTTTGACACAGTAGCCTTGGGTCATTTGAGGGGTGGAGGGCCGTCTGTACGGGGTGTTGTGGCGGCTGTCGGTGACACGCACTTCACCTGGCTCGGGGCTCTTGGCCTGAATCCTAGGCCAGTGAACTTTACAGACAAGCCACAAGAGCCCTTCACGAGTCTTCTACAACAGTTGAAGGACCAAGGCAACATCTCGAGCTTGTCGTGGGCATACACAGCTGGTGCACAGTACCGTAGGTGATTGCTTTCTCTTCGAGGACATGACCATCGCTGACATCGACTCAGGACCCAGGCCAGTTTTTGGCTCCCTTACTTTTGGCGGCTATGACCAATCTCGCTTTGAAATACCACCAGAAACGCACTCTAATGTAACTTTTCCGTTCTACGCCGACATCGAGCGAGACTTGACGGTCAGCATCTCATCAATCACGACAACTAAAACACTGGCTTCTAACTCACCCGCTACGCTTCTTTCGAAAGGCGTGAATGCACTCATCGACTCCACGGTAGCCCACCTCTGGCTCCCCAAGGATGTGTGCAGCGAGTTTGAGTCTGCGTTCGGGCTGCAATGGGACCCTGATACAGAGCTTTACAAGGTGAGTGCGGCAGATCACGACAAGTTGGTCGTGCTGGATCCGTCCGTGACCATCAACATCACGCCTTCACTGTACTCTTCGGCGAGCGAACAGTCGGTGGCCATCACGTTCCCGTACTCCGCGTTTGATATGAACGTGAGCTGGCCATTTGGTAATGGGCCCTACAAGAACGAGTCAACGTACTACTTCCCGCTCAAGCGAGCAGATGACCCCAATCAATACACACTTGGAAGGGCCTTCTTACAGGAGGCGTACGTCATTGCCGACTATGAGCGCCAGAACTTTTCTGTCTGGCCGTGCAAATGGGACGACGAGACCACCAAGCAGAATATAGTACCCATTCTTGCTCAGGGTCAGACTCTTGGATCTGGGACGCCTGATTCCGAAGATGAGAAGCAATCTCGTAATCGCCTGGGCACTAAAACGATTGCTGGCATAGCAGCTGGTGGAGCCGTGGCTGTAATTCTTTTGGGTATAAATATCTGGTTGTACCTGCGTCGACGAGCGCGGGTGCGTGCTGCTGTGATGGAACTGCAGCGGATTGAGTCTGAAACATCCGCGACCGCATCGCCACAGCTATCACCGCACCCAAACAAATCGGCGCTCGTGACGGAGATTTCGGGCATGGAGAAGCACGAACTTCACGAAGACTTCCGCTTCGAAGCCGAGCCCGGAGGCAAGTTCGAGTTGGACGGCGCGGGTATGCCGCACGAAGCCGACGGTCAGCAGAAAATGTTGCTTTACGAGATGGATGCTGGTGGTGATGGTGTCGGGCTGATGGATTCGCATGGCGAGCTGGTGAGGATCACAGTGGAGCCGCCGACCGCGGTGACTCCGACGCAGAAGCACGTTTTGCCTAGTCCTGTCAGCGCGAAGACAATGTCGAGCACTGCAGCTGGGAGCGAGACAGATAAGAAAGAGGCTCAGCACACACAGGTCACAGGGCCGGTTATGAGCGACGTGGGCAGAGAGTCGGAAAGTGCAAAGAGCGAGCGAGATGGTGTCAGGTCATTTTTTGGCTTCTTGAAGGCGTTTCGAGCGTCGGGACAGACTTGAAGGAGAACGATGAGTTGCTCAGCGCGTGCAGTGACATAATTCTATGACGGAATGACCATTCCCCTCTCCTACTTCACTCTTTCCCGCCTTCCAACGGCCCTTTCTGTGCATTTCGCTCGCCTACGTCCAACGCAACCAGAAAGCGGCTCACGCAGTTGTACGCAGCGATCGTCGCAGTGATCTCAACAACTTCTTTCTCACTGAAGTTCGCCTTCAACTTGGCGAATACTTCGTCAGGCACGCTGACGCTCAACGTCATGGCGTCTGTGTACGACAAGACTGCCGCAAGAGCTTCATTCTGGATTCCTTCGTTGACTCTGTTGGGCGGTGACTCCAGGGTTACAGCTACATGGGCGTCTGTGATTCCTGATCGCTTGTTAGGGTGGTGGGGAAGACATAACTGGTATTTTGCACGTCTTACCGTCGCCAGACTTCAAGATTGGCGAATGTGACTCCCACTCATACCATGCCTTGTTTAGGACAGCGACCCGGCATATGGCCGTCTCTCGTACTGCGGTAGACAGACCGGTTTTCGTGCGGATGGAGCCGAGAAAGGAGTTCCTGTTCAACGGTATTCAGTATAGATACTCTTGACATGTGGTTGCCTACCATCCATCGGCCACGGGCGGAGAGTGTAGTAACGTCTTGTCGAGCGCAATGAGCCCTTTCTCGCCTCGACGCTGTCTGACTCGCTCTTCGACGGCTCGGTCATCTGGGTTGGAGAAGTTTGGAGGATCCGGGATGTAATCAAGACGCATGGTCGTTGAACTTGAGAAGGTGGTTTTTAAAAAGATAGGGTTCAATCGTATTAAAGTGAAGCAAGGTCAGAGCTGATGACTCCAGAGTTGATGACTCCAGAGCTGGCCGGAGTTCTTATCCGTAGCTGCAGATGACAGGGTCCGAACTAGCGTCACTCGCTTGTGCTTAGCGGGGCTCGATCTGCAAGTCTTTCTCTAGCAACGATCTCTGCAAGCACTCCACAACAACAAAATGCCTAAACCAAGAACCAAATTCGAGGGAAAGACGATACGCGATACGGCGGACGTCAACTCCTACAAACATCCGAAGAAACCATCAGTTCAAAAGGCCCCAAAACTCCAGAAACTCCAGAAGAAGGCTCCGGAAGTCGCACCTGTTGCCAATATACCACTCGAGCTGCAGCAGCTGCTCCTCAACATCTTCAAGAATGCGTTCGGGGAGCGCTTCACCCAGGATATTAAGCCGCTGCTGCAAGATGTGAAAGGCCATTTGTACAATCGCGACTTTGCGACTGCGTTTGGCAAGAAAGAGTACCTAGAGACGTACGCCGCGCGCTGGAGTGCGAGCAGAGCATTGGGATATGCAGACCTTCTCTGGGACTTGAGAGAGCAACTCTGGCCCAGCGAAGGTCGGACTGATAGACGTCCCGCTGATGAAGGTCGGCAAAGCAGGAGCCACAAACTTCTTGGTCTTGGAGCCGGAGCGGGCGCAGAGCTTGTAGCACTAGCTGCTGTTCAGAGGATGTCTTACACAAAAGCCACAAGTGGCGACGAGCCACTTCGACTGGATCTAGCCACTGTTGACATCGCAAACTGGACATCCGTGATCGATGGCCTCACCAAACACACGACAACACCACCTCCTTTGCCACAGTACACCTCGGCTGCGGTTCAAGCTGCGAATGTACCCCTTGCGTCCGCCGATGATCTTGCGGGATCTTTCAAGCAGTGCGATATTCTCAACATAGAGTCTGCCACTCTCGCAACCATGTTGGAGAATGTCGAGATTGTCACGCTGATGTTCACGTTGAACGAGCTGTATTCGACTTCGCTTTCATTGACGCAGAAGTTCCTACTCAATCTCACTTCTACTCTATCGCCAGGAGCTCTACTGCTGGTTGTCGACAGCCCAGGAAGCTACTCCACTATCACGCTGAACGGCGCGGAGAAAGAGTATCCGATGAAATGGCTTCTCGACCACACACTGCTTGGCCAGGTGACCGGGAAGGACACCGAAAAGAAGAAGGAGAAAGAGCCAGAGTGGGAGAAGATATATGAAGACGAAAGCCGCTGGTTCCGACTGAATCCAGCGCTCCAGTATCCCATTGACCTTGAGAACATGCGCATGCAGGTGCATCTTTACCGACGGCTGTGATCTGATCACGTTTTCCAGGGACGGGGCTTCATGCGGTTGACGGCATTTTGCGCCTCAATGCTCCTCCAAAGTACCACAGGGCGAATGTTCCTGGTAGTGCCAACGCCAAGTAAGCGAACGAAATTGTGCTGTTTCCCCAGCCATACCCGAGCCTCTCGTACAGGATGGGAGCAAAGAGCGGAAAGAGAAAGGCCGTGAGACTGCGCAGAAATTGCGTTGCGGCCATGGCGCTGCTGGTATGGCCTAGATAGGCGTCCATAACATAGGCTTGCATCGCGAGGCCTCGGGTCTGCGATCCAAAGCAGGCAATGAAAATGGCAATGTCAACCACAGCCCAGTGAACCCGGTACTCTGAGACCCAACCGTAGAAGACAAGGCCCATCGCGCCTATGATGGCACCAGGAAGGGCGAGAGGCATGCGGTGCTCGGGATCTGGGTCGTCTTCTGGATGATGTGCTTTGATGCGACGATAGTAGGCATCCATGATAGGCGCGCCGACCTGCGAGCCAGCAATTTCGCCAAAAGCAATGGCGAGGTAATGCAAGCCGCTCATCTCTACTGACATATTATATTGTGTGGTCCACAGGTCCGCAAAGCTTGCGAGCACAATGTACAAGACACCGTAGTCGAATGCGGATATTACGGCGTTGATCCGGATTATAGGGTGAAATGCCAGCAGCCGGAGCGGTCGAGTCAGGGCCTGGCTCAGAATGAAGAAGAGAGATTTGTCTTTCATGGTGCGTTCGTGCTCTGCGTAGTACCGCGTGTCGCCGGTGTCTTTGCGCATTCGAGCGGCACGACGGGAGAGGATCGTTAGAGCGTGGGTCTCCTTGAAGGCGTTGAATGACACCATGATCATGACGGCCTGGAAGATCGAAGTCGACCAGAACATCCACCTCCATGTGGTTCGATACGCCATGAAACCACCAACAATAGGCCCTGCTGGTTGTCAGCGTCGCCTCCCTTGCTGTGTGAACGCTGGCGCATACCGACAGCTGCTCCGAGCAACGGGATAAGCAGATAGATGCTCAGCGACCTTCCACGCTGCTCAGGCCTCCATACATCAGTCAACACGCCACCCGCAAGCGCATAGATACTGCTTGCTCCAAAGCCCCCGAGGAATCTCGAAGCAATGAGCACTTCCTTCGTCCTCGCGAATCCGCAAACGATGTTCCATACCAAGAACCAAACGTTGCTTGCATGCAGCACTTTTGAGCGCCCATACACCTAGTCAGGCGTACGTGCGAAGTCAGTGTTTGTCTCACATGCAGTCCGTACATTCAACACTTGCCTCGCTCAGTGGACCAATGACCAACGGTCCAAAAGCAGTAGCTAGCATGTAGATGGATAGTGCCATGATGGACTCCGTGGAGCTCATGTGTAGTTCGTGGGCGATTGTCGTCAGGGCAGGTGCCATGATGGTGCTGACCATGATACGGTTGAAGCCGGTGGCGGAGAGGACGTCAGTGACAGCCCACTTGCGGCCTGAAGGCCAGTCCTTGGGATTGTCGACATCGAAGGACGGATCAAAAGCGACCAGGAATGGATCAGCTGATTCCGTCGGTGTAGCAGCGATTTTGTCGGGCAGAGCAGTCACTTCCACGTCTCCGCCTCTGGGGACAGGTAGAATAATGTCGACGTTCTTAGGGTCTGCCATTGTAGCATGAAAAGATTGGGATACAGGAAATGATGATTTGAAACGACAATGTCATCGTCTTAAGCTTTATGCTGCCAATGCTTCGCGCGAAGGAGCGCTTGATGCCGTAGCTTATCAGATTTCGTTCGGACTTCGCAGATGATCAGATCCGAGCCGTGTCCGAACATACAATGTTTGTTCAAGCTTCCTGTTCGGGGTGACTTTAGCCGTGTTCGGTGACTCATCTACAGACTAGGCCATTGCTGCCTTGCTATCTCATCAAATCGACAGCACGAACGTCGGGAGATTCAGCGAACGCGACGACTGAATGATTCAGGAGGGTGGTATTATCATTCCAAAGCTTCGCAGACTTGCTTAGAGAACAGCTAGCTCCTCCTGCGGGCCGACTCTACGCTCAACTCTACCTGACCACAGCAGCTGGTTGCCTCGAATATTCTGGATGCATCCACGAATGATCATTGCAAATAGCCTGGCGCTGGTGTTGTGGATCGGAGCCATGCTATTGAGGGGACCCAGGCCATCCCATGCTGTGCGATTCTGGTGTCAAAAGGCTCATTCTTTCACTCGATCATCGACCGGATTGAAGGTCAAGTCTCTAGTTCTACACACAAAACGCTGCTGGTAAAGAAGCGGTCAGGTACGCAGCGAATCAGTTGCGTGTCTGAGATCGGTTGTATCCTTTCCGATGCTGGGCGAACCATTCGCGAAGGAAACCACGCGTTTGCCCGAATTATTTTTTAAGCCTCATCGATCCAGAAACATGATTCGCTGATCTGGTCATTCTAGAAAGCCCTGCTCGCTCAAAAAGAACGGCGGTGGCGGTCTCCTTAGCACGCGTTCTTGTCGACTTGGTGCTGCGGCGATCTGATTGGTGAGGCCGAAACGCCCACCAAGTTAAGCGCGAACCAATTCCTGTGCGACATCGACACCCGCAGTCTCGTGCAGGATTACCGCGAATCCGTCGACGCTCTACTTTGAGAAAGATGTAATAGGAGTGCGCTACGTGAGGAGTGGTGTCAATGTTTAATTGAATGTGTGCCCCTCATATTCGTACTCGCCATTACACTCCAGCTTGTATATTTCTCCCGTCGCTCTCTTTCGCACCTCTCGGATACGAAGAATTACAGTCGCTACTCAGGCTTCTAGATATACTTTGAAGTGCTGAACTCCTTTCCTTTCCCTTCCAGCTCGATCCTCCCTCGTTTTCATCAAGTCAGATCTACTCTGCCGTCAAAGTCGAACTGCATCTTCAAATATGGCTCCGATCTCTACTCAAGTCCAACAAACCGCCTCAATAGTTCAACACGAACTTTCCCCCTCCGCATCCGTACCTGAAGCCCCATCTGTCGCCAACCGTCCCTCGAAAGCAGATGGCTTCAGCCCCTCAGCCATCATTGGCATCGTCGCCGCAATCGTTCTCATCCTCGCTCTGGTTCCACTCATCGCCATCATCCTTCGCCGTTACGAGCGCAAGCGCTGCCGCGAGATGCGTGCGGACATGGCGTCGACTCGATTAGGTTCGAGTGGGAGTAGTGTTCGCGAAGGCCAAAGCTTAAAGAGCATACTTGTCACAAAAGAAGTCTTGAGATCGAGCTTGAGGGTTTCGCAAGGGCCAAAGAGACCGGAAGAGGCACACATCAATGAGAGGGGTTGGAGCTTGACGGAGGTCAGGGGAGGTGATGGACGGTGATGGAGAGCGATCGGCTGAGGAGATCTGATCATTCGGAGTGAACGAGAGTGACATAACCTGAAGTTATTATGACAGTCACATTACGAGCGAAGGCAACCCCGGGCACACGTCGGACTACAGCCGGAGAGCTTTCGATGCCCGGCCCGTATAAGGTGCTCATGCCCGCTGAACGCGAAAGTCGGGAGACACGGAGATCGCGAGCTCTTTCGTGCGTAATTGTACAACGTCCAGAGCCAGACCTGCGGGCAGGTTGATGGGGGAAGTCAGATGAAACTGGGAGTCGCGTAATGGCCAAACCAGGTTATCATCAGGATAATGATAATGATAATACAATACCACGGGAAAATCACGGTGCTTAGAGTGAGGGGACGTTATTATGCCAGAAGAACACTCCTTCCATTCAACGCTAGCAGATGTCCAATGCATCCATTTTGATGAGTGCGTCACTCAACCGCTCGCACGCTTTTGTACTCGAGAACATCGTATCTCTCGCTGTTTCATTCCCTCTATCTCAATCGAGACGACCTCAGATTTTAGACGCAGATGAGACTCCTCCCGACGCACTTCTTGCTGCAGCAGTTCACTTGGCACGCGCCGGTCACAATGCCTACTACACTTAGCATCCTTCTGATCGATGGGAAAACGAGTCCGAACATACCTCCGGCCTTCAAACATGCGTCCGGCGCGCCAGACTTCTCAGGACGTGGCACTGGATCGTGTGGAGTAACGATTGCCAAGGCTGTGGCAAAGAGTGCGGCGAAGGTGAAAAGAGAGGGCTTCATCTTGACTGATATTTCGGATTTGACTATCGTGATGATTCTTGAGGAGATAGGAATGCCCGCAATATATGAGCCCCAGTTGCGTTATGTATGCTTCCCGAAATCAAGGCCAATAAGCCGTCTCCCGGAATAACATCGTGCTTCAGCCGCTGTACAACGTACCTGACGATCTGTCTCGGGCCTACATCACCGTAGCCCGCCTTAGCATAAGCACAGAAGTACCTGAGGAAATGCGAGGAGTACGAGACTTAATCTGGGGTATATGGATGATCGACAGCTAGGTCCGATGCGTTTAGCCGTTAAGTGTAAACACGTAATATGGGGTACGCCTTAAGCCACCGCAATTCCACTGTGATGTGTAGTCTAGACATCTAGACTCTTGTGGAACGTGATTATATCGGTCTATCTTTGGTGAAAACACGCGCCCTTGTGATAGGGCCGTGGTGAAGCTATGGCTGGTATCGAAACGCTATTCTTTCACACCTTCGTTCTTCATTGGGCGTAAATTGAAGGTCCGATATCGGCGAGCGTTGCGAATGCTTTCAGCGGAACAGCGCGTTTATTGTACGAAGTGATACAAACTGGGTGGTCGTTATGTAGTACCAATACGTCAGCTAAGATTAGGCCGAGGACGGTCCACAGAATGGTTTGAGTTCAAGTAGCAATATAAACTGTGGGTGGCAACCCAGGGATCCCAGTGAAAGGTCTTTTGTCATACACTACCCACTCGTCGGCGATACAGAACTCGTTTTGTCTCCCGTCCTTTGAGGCGCGACAGCGAGTACGACGGTAACGCATTTGGACTTTCGTGCCATGCTGACCGCTACAAAATTGTACCACCCTCACTCTCGCCAATGCTCCAAGGCTAGTTCTGCTTGTCCGGTGCAACTACATCTTGTTTCGTTGTCTATAATCTTGCGCGCGGCAGGTTCTTCGGAATTTCTGGCAACGGCGATTCGAGAGATTTTGGGATGAGATGCTCGACGTCGCAGATGTTGAGATACCTCGGATGGCACTGTGAAATGCCGGTGATCCCTAGCAATCGCATAGTTTTCTCCATCTCGTCTTTCATGACTAAAGCACAGGTCAGTTACGTCATTTTATGTGGTCGCGCGATTCACCTACTGTCAATGGAGTGCTCGACCCCTTCTTGCCCGTATACTAGCGAGTACAAGAACGGCCTGCCCATTCCTACAGCTCTCGCACCGAGACACAAGGCTTTGATGATGTCGGTACCCCGTCGCACACCGCAGTCGATGTAGAATCCGAGATGCTGGAAGACTTCGGGGTGGTGTCGTCGGATCTCAAGCAGCGTCAGGAGTGAGAACGGAGATCTGGGAGTGTGTCAGTGCGTTTTTAGTAGTGCATTATTAGTGATTCGTTCTCACGTGTCAAGGTTACTTCCGCCGTGGTTCGTAATGACAATTCCATCCAGGCCATGCTTCACTGCTAATACCGCATCCTCGGCCGTCTGCACGCCCTTCGCAATGATCGGCAGTTTCGTAGACTTGCGAAGCCAAGCGATATCATCCCAACTGAATTTGTCGTCGATGTAAGTGCCCTTTGTTCGCCCAAGGCCACCACCTTTCGAGTCGTTCGTAGCAGCGGTGCCGCTAATTGATGCTTTGCTTTGGCATAAGTAGACGATTCCACCTTCACGCGCTCGTCGCCCTCTCGCTTTCCTTGCACCGGGCCGTCGATGGTGAACCAAACGCCCTTGATGCCATCCTTCTCGGCGTCCTTGAGGGGAGCTTCCGATGGGGCGCGATCCTTATTGACGTATAATTGGAAGAAGAACGGCATCGAATTCGGTCAGACGCTCGAAGTGATCTCAGCCATGGTGAAGGAAGCATTCGTCAAGATCTGGTCTCCTTAGCATGCGTTCATCATCTCGTCATCATCACGTACACATTGGGCCATTCCAAACTTTTCGCAACCTCGTGCCAACGCCAACTCTCCGTTCGGATGTGCCAGCTTTGCCATAGCAGCCGGACTGACGAAGAAAGGCAGCTTCACATCCTGACCTAAGATGCTGGTCCTGGTATCGATCTGCCGGATGTTCTTCAACAGCCGTGGCCTGAATCAAATACGATCGAACATGCTCTTGTTCGCGTTTCTAGTTACGAGGTTTGTTGCGCCCGATGAATAGAATGCCCAGGCCTTCTTCGTCAAGGCCTTCTCGGCGACCGCTTCAAAGTCATAGCTGTTGATCAATGTGCTCAGTGAAGGCTTCGCCCCAACCTCTAACTTTGGTTGCGCTGCTTCCGTGGGTGGCGGCTTCAGTAGATCTGCGGGTGCTGATGAATCGATCCTGCCTTCCTTTTGCTGAGTCCAAGAGTCTTAGAAATGAGTGATGGGGAATGGAACGAGTTGTATGTCAGCGAGACATCATAGCCAGCATGCTTGTGCACAACTACGGTATGTTAGCAAGAGTCGCTTGTCAAATTTCATTGATGCTCACTGTCGCTACCACCAGGGTGACTTGGGGCGAACTCGGTTATATCCCAAACAACATCATCGACCACGATCCAGCAATCATCTGCGCTCGAATGCTTCTTAATCTCCTCAATAGATAAGAACGCTTCTGACATTGTGCCAACTCATGCACAATCTGACAAGTCTATCGTCACTCGGTCGTGTCCAGCGCGAGTGTAGAAAGGTGCTCGCATCTGTTGCTATGAATCTTAGAGTCTATCGAAGGCCAACATTAGCGAGTATCAAAAGACGGGCGCCTTCGCACGACAGCGGTATTGCAGGGCTCATGGTTGGTTATGGATGACGCTTCGTTGGTCTTTCTCCCGACTGCTTGCCGAAAGTGGATCCGGACACCGCGATCGGCAGCGAGACGTCAGTCCATAGGTCTCAACCACCCAGGACGAAACATGAAGAAGGATATTGACAACGAGAGTACTATTGCCGATGAGTATGGTAAAGTATATCCAGTCCATGCCGATCGCAAAAGGCCTGCTCACACCTGCAAATCCGGTCCTCGAACGCCATCGTTTCAGCCGGTTCCCCCCCTCGCGTCCCGACGTCCGGATAAGTCGATCCCCTCTTCTTACCAAGCCCATGCCAACCCCAGACCTATCGCGTGATGCATGGAGGTCTGATCTGCACTATATAGTATAAATGTTGGGGACCCCACGATTGTGGGGTGACCCAACGTTCCTCCCACTACAGTCATTCATCGCACCATCATGGACCCCGATAAGAAATCCATCAAGAAAGAGCTAGATATCGCACATATTGAGGCCTCTGAAATTCGCAACAACATTCCGGATGTGTTACAGCACCTTTCGCAATAACAGCGTGTCTCACTCGAGAAGAAACTCGTCCGACAGATTGACATTCGAGCTTTGCCTATCCTCATCATTCTCTTCCTGCTGAACGTGCTTGATCGGAATGCTATCGCCAATGCGCGACTGGGTGGGCTCGAGGCGTCTCTCGGCATCGATGACGTGCAGTGTCAAACAGCCGTCATGGTGCTCTGGGCAGGCTACATCTCCATGATGGTGCCAACGAACATGCTGCTATCAATGTTCAAGCCACGACTGTACCTACCCACCGTTGTCATTATATGGGGCATTGTGTCCGGCGCAACGGGCTTGGTATAGAATTTCGCAGGTCTCGTCACGCTGCGGTTCTTGGTGGGCGTTACAGAAGCACCGTACTTCCCGGGTTGCATTTCTTCTCGTCATACTGGTACACGCGCAAAGAACTCCCAAGCCGCATCGCAATCTTCTACTCGGGCTACACCCCCTCTTCTGCATTCGGCGGCCTCATTGTAGCCGGTATTGTGAGTGGAATGGAAGGCCTGGGCGGTTATCCATCATGGCGATGGGTGAGAACTCCGCAATTCCAGCTCATAATACTTTTTGAGACTGACGTCTTGTAGATCTTCATCATCGAGGGCGCACTCACCATCGTCATGGCTTTCGCCGGCTACATGCTGCTTCCTAATTACCCTTCCAACACCGCTTTCCTCTCGCCCGAAGAAACCGACATGGCGCAGTGGCGTCTGAATTGCGAGAACGACGGCGGGAAAGATGAGGTTAGCGAGTCGGTGTTCGTTGGCCTCAAGCAGGCTATTTCGGATCCGAAAGTGGTACTGACATTACATCCACGCGTGACTGGAGCTAACACGACCCGTCCAGCCACTCCTTGTCTTCATCCAAACCTCGGCCGTGGTCTCCATGTCCTTCACATACTTCTTCCCCTCCATCGTGCAAACCCTCGGCTACCCACGCGTACAAACCCTGCTCCTCACATGCCCGCTCTACTTCCTTGCCTTCCTCTTTTCGTTGTTGAATTCCTGGCACTCCGGTCGCGCGGGCGAACACTGCTTCCACATCGTCACAGCATGCACGATCTCCGCTGTGGGGCAGACCCTGAGTATGTCGACGCACAACACTGGTGCGAGATACTTTACAACGTTTCTGCAGGCGATGGGAAGTTTTAGTGCGTTCTAGTTGATTTTGCCGTGGGTGATTGCGACGATTGCGAGGCCGAAGAGTAAGAGGGCGGTTGCGTTGGCGTTGGCGACGGCCGTGAGTAATGCGACGAATATCGCGACGGCGTATTTGTATCCGAGTTGGAGTGCACCGTGATTCACCTTTTTCACTGCTCTTAAGTATATATTGATGTGCTACGCAGGCTGTATCGCATGGGCTGCATCGTACTCACCGTAGCGCTTGTGTGCTGCGCAACTGGGTCGTTAGTTCTGCGCTTTTGGCTCAAGAAGCTGAACACGAAGTCAGATCAGGCTGTTGGCTTGGAAGGTATTGCAAATGGACCTGGTGCGCTATTACGTTATGTGTTGTAAAGCACCGGACGATACGACAGATACCACCAACTGGATCAATGTAGAGCGAAACAAAGCTACGGAACATGACTTCATTACCGTTTGGCGGATATCCGAACGCTACAGGCAACCGAAAGATCAACCAAGCGCCTTACACTCAACGCCGGTTCAGCCATCAAGATTAAGAAGCATGTTCCGTCAGGACGCGTTCAACCGCATCGCGAAGCCCCTCCAGTGTCTGGTTCCTCATACGGCACTTGTCTCCAACCATCGCCTCCGTCCCGTACGTGAACACCATGGTGTAGGCCGGATATTCACCGGTTAGGAGGAGGCCGAGCACGGGGATTCGCGGTGGTCTTAGGAATGGCGACGGTGGTTCGTTTTTCCATTGCCTCGTCGACCATGAAGGTGAGGTTGTCCTTGCAACTGTTAGGACAAGACAGGTGGGGTCTGTAGTCATGTTACTTACTGGAGAGTTGCTGCTTCTCCGTAGTCGACATGTTCGTCTCAATCACCTTCAACTGCATGATCTGGGCATGGATGTCGGTCTTTGTCGACATGATACAGGAAAGTGAGCGTGGAAGATGATGCCGTTATTCTGTGACGTTAAGGGTCAGTTATATGCCTGGTCGCAGAACAACGATTGCCGATAAAGTCTGATTGCGACTGAATGTTTGATTACGATTGTGCTTGCGCTTGTGTTTGCTGCCATCTCCTCGGTTGCATCGAGACGGAGCAATCGATAGAGGAAGTCTACCTTGCCGGCACCTCGATTGTCCCACTCTCCATCTCTTCCATTTCATGCATCATCTCTTTCTTTTCCTTTCCCTGCTTCCTCTTCTGCATCTTGCTTGTCATTGCCGCTTTAGTGCCAGTGCAACACATGGTCGACGAAAAGATCGCACTCCCGAGCCACAGCAGCGCGTTGATGAGGTCGCACCATACCGCTCGTTCCATACGCCCTTGATTCGCGCCTTGATAGTCTGACTCGACAGTACTTTCCAAGTACGCCTGGTAAAAGATTGCAAAACAGACGAACCACAAAACGACGAGCACCCACTCAACAATCCAAGTGAAGCGATAGTGTCGAACGGTGATACTGTCAGTCAAGAGAGTGACGAGCGTGAGGCCGAGCACGACCTGCGTGTATATAAAGCTGCTCAGAGCCTTTGTATTCCCGTGGGAAAGCTCGATCGCGTACGAAATGCCCGAAGCAAGGGCAAAGGCGAACTGAAGTAGACGGACGATCAGGCGGAAGAGGGAGACGAGTGGCTTCTCGATCTTAGTGTTGATGGCGGCCTTGAAGGAGCTTGGGTCCACGAAGTGCGCTTTGAAGTATGGCGGCGGTGGCATGTCGGGCGGAGCATATTGCGGTGGAGGAGATGCAGGAGTCGACTGATCCTTTGACTGAACTTGTGCACCCATGGCTGAAGAAGTGAACGTGATGAGAAGAGCAAGATGGGGCTGATGTGATCTGACAAGATTTTGAAGTCGTGACCAAAGGAGGAGCTATATACTGCTGCGTCTGTGTCATTGACGCGGCCTTTTGTTCCATCGCTACATCTAAAACAGTAAAGCATGCGAGCCAGTTGCTTTAGTGTAACATGGCAATACGAGAGTAAGCGAGAGGTAGACGAGGAGGCACAGAGACAGCGAGAAATACGAGAAAATACGCGATCGGCACTGATCGGCACTTTTCGGCTAGTAAACCCTGGCCTACTATGAAGCAACAATAGCAGTCTGCTTGACACCATCAAATTGAATGTCAATGTGGAGGTTTGGTCGTGACGTTCGGTCGATGCTCGGATGACATACGATTGTGTTGTAGATGCTGTTCTAACGTGTCCTTCCGTGCCTTGTGAGTCGAGACGTTGAGACTGCTGCAGATTGAGAGCGAAGAGTCCACGCTAGGTAGTAGGTAAGGCGCCGAGCTCCTCGCGCGGAGCACGACACCACCACAGGACTACGCGCACCACGATAGCCATCGAAAGACAGCGAGGCAATCGCTAAGAACAACTAGCACAAGGCTTAAACATGCAGCAGGAATCGCCGCAGTCTGAAAGCACATCAACGCCACGACCGTCGCCTGCCGAGATCAACCCAGCGAAAGTCACCCGCAAGGCGCATCACAAAAGTCGCGCGGGATGCAAAACTTGCAAGACGCGGAGAATCAAGGTAAGCCGTAGCTTGTCATTGTGTTACCATTTCGTGAAGCATACAATTCGATGGTGTTGAGCGTTGATCACGGCCCAATTTTCTTTCACTCCATTGTATGTATCTTCAAGAGCGCATTGCGATTCTTTATGTCCTTCAGAAACCAGTAGCACTGTCACTAATGCTTCTCCAGTGCGATGAAGCCAAACCGCACTGTGGCAATTGCATGCGTCGAAACGTGCTTTGTGAATACATTGTGCGGACTTCAGTCAACAGCCCGGATCCGCCAAATCTACGCCACTCAGAGGTCGAGCTGACCTATCATTGGGTGACATCCACCAGCCAGTCGCTGTCTGCATGGTCGTCTGGAGCCACAGTCTGGCAGACCCTCTTCGAGGAGATAGCGCTTCGTCACGAACATGTCCTACACTTGATGTTCGCTCTCACTGCGCTCCATCTTGCATCTTGCCGTCCAAGCCGGATCGAGGAGTACACTACTATAGCAGATCGACACTACGAGCGAGCACTTGCAAGCGTAACTCACGATTTAGCCAACATCAGCATCGAAAACTACGATGCAGTCCTGTTATCTGTGCAGCTCATCTGTTTTGTAAACTGGGCCCAAGGCCCGCAGCCAGGAGAGTATCTTGCTTTCGGGGAACATGGCAAGTCAGACTGGCTGGTCATGTTTCGAGGTATCCGGACAACTGGCACCTTGGGCAGAGAGAACTTCATGAGGACAAATGCCCCGGCAGCAAGTTCTAGTACACGTGCGCTTCCGTCCCTGAATGCCCCGGAGGACTTTCGGTGCCAGCTTACCGAGCTTCTCGAGCATGTAGCTGCTACCTCCGGTCCTGCAGCACGCCCAGAAAACACACGAGCAGCAGAAATTTTGCAGGAGTGCTACGAGAGCCGGTACGGCGGAACGGACAGTGAGTATCACGTGGTCTTTGCATGGTTATACAAAATGCCCGACAGCTTTTTGGACCGACTGCAGCATCGGGATGCCATTCCTTTGATCATTTTCGCACACTTTATCGTTCTCATGCACGAAATGGAGCGTTTTTGGTATGCTATGTGGAACTTTCGCTCAGGTTGAGTATGTGCTGACTAGCGAAAAGGTACATGAAGGGATGGACGCACCACGTTATGAGCGGTATCCATAAATCACTGGCACGTGAGCACCTCGCCCGGATCAGATGGCCGATGGCGAAGGTGGGATGGATCTTGCCTTGATCTAGGCAATTACGGATACACTCAGGCTCGAAGGCCATAATAAGTAAGGTGTTGGCCACGAGTCCATGAAGTGCATTCCTGGCGACATTCCACGGTGGCCCAAACGTCATGCGTTGCAACGACGAGCTCTTCGAGGTGCTCAAACCTAACACAAGTGCTCGCAGCCTTAGTCCCTCAGTCGTCAAACTCGACACCGGACCCAGCACCTTGAAACTATGCTTGGACGCGTCTTCCTCCTCGCACTCGCGACCAGCGGCCTGGCAGCCAATATCTGTGGCCAGGTCGGCAAACACGACCAGAACAAAATCTCCCACTACATGGGCAATTTCTTCTGGAAAGGGCCGACAACCTTCGCGTTATGTGCGTTGTATTATAAAAAAGATGCACCAAAATGCAAAAGCTTCCAATACTCGTACTTCTCGGACGCAACCGGACAGTACTGCGAGTTTTCGAAGATGCATTGTAAGTGTTCACCACCCGCGAGCTTGCTGCGTTCAAGGGAGTCAATTGACGCAATACTAGAGAAGGCAAGTCCAATGTGGATAACAGCGAACCGTATTACTACTACGACATCGGCTGCGCTTTTCCTCCTTACGCTGATGTATCGACGTCAATTGTCACAAACCGAATCAGAGCCACAACCGTCACGCAAGTGCAGCTCCAAACGGAGACGCAGCTTCGCACGTCGACCTATACGCCTCCTACCGTAACACAATTCATCACCACAACAATCTCCCTCGCCGCGCCCACCCAGCGCGAAACCCGAACAATCACAACAGCCATCTCCGCTCCCGGTCCAACACAAACACAAGTGCGCACATCGAACCGGACTACAACTGTTATATCTACCCGAACATCGACCGTCCAGCGCACAGCCACAGTTACACTAACGCAATTCCGCCTTCAAAGCGTGGCCGCAACGCGGACCGTGCAGTCTGTCTCGACGCGGACTAGCACGGTTACGAGGATTCTTGTTTCCACGCGCTCGATTACGCTGAGTAGTGCGAGGGCGACGACGACGGTAACGCGTACGGCGACGCGTACGGTTACGAGGATGGGATAGGATAACGTAGGGGAGGACATAGAGCTGGAGTTGGGGGCTTGATATATGCGAACTATGTTGGCTCAATGGGAAGTGAAAGGAGAAGAAGATAGCATGAGATAGAGTCTATTGGAGAAGTAGAGTTACAGCGTGAGGTATGAATGGCATTTCCATCAGCAAGTTCACACCAACTTCTCTTCACTATCAGCATACACACCAATGTCTTTGATCACATCTCTATTCGTACAAAGGTATCAATCGTCTCCCCGTATGAATGAGCAAGTGACACCGCCTGCGCCTCGCTATGTATGTGTAAACCACATTTCCGCAACTTCCTCATGACTTCATCCCAATTCCTACTCATACACGTAACCTCAATACATCTCGTCGTCCCACTCGCCCTCAGCATCCTCATCCTCGCCCTCAGCATCAATATCCGCGTCCATCATCTCCGTATCGACATCTTGAATCTGAATCGGCGTATGCGACGTCTGAGGCGTCCCCTCAACGTCCATCGCATCTTCTTGCACATCCGGAGTGGGCCGGACATTCATCCCCATCTGCTCATCCGCCTGCACCTCCTCTACTACCTCCTCCACCTCCACCACCGGCTCAATCCCCTCCTCTTCTTCCAGCAGAATCCCATACTGCGCCACGGGCCTCCCACTAATCTTCGCCCCAACCCTCGCGCTCTTCTTCCGCATCACTTTCCCATTTCCACTCTGCTCATTAGCCTGTTTGCGCGTTTGCATCGCCGCGTACTGCTCATTGTACTTGTCGCGCCACTGCATCTTCGTGGTCAACTTGTTCTTGCGCTTGACATGTGCGCCGAACCAATCGCCCGCCACATCGTGCAGCCTGTCGCCAAAAGCGGCCCAGAAGCCGTGCGTGACTTGGTACCCGCCACCGACGATCTTGGTGATGCCGCCCACGGACGCGAGCCAGTCGAGCACGAGCTGCACTTCGAAGAGCTCGGTTGTGTTTTCGGGACAGTGGGCGAAGACGTCGGGTGCGGTAGCGCCGGGCTGTAAGTACAGTGGCTGTAGTACGAGATTGAGGATGCGGTACCACCAGGGCCAAGTGACGGTTTGACTGTCGATGCTGCTCCAGATAGGGAGGAGGGCATCTGGGTCGTGTTTGCCTGGGAGCGGGGGCTCTGTCAATGCGGGCCAATCCGCCGCTGGATCCGTCAAAGAGTGCAGCGGGCTGCCGAACTTGTAGTCCTCGGTGGGCACGATATGAATGTCCCAGAATAGGCGGTTCCGGTCGATGGCGCGGTGGATGTAGTCGCCCTCGCAGAAGCCCCACTTGGAGAGGCGCGGAAGCGGTGCGCCGAAGGAGTCGTTCACGGGTGGGAGTTGGGGCATGAGCTTGACTTGGCCGGCGGCGGCCATGGACATGATTGCCATAACGGAGCCGTCTTCTTCGCAGCGCGAGATGCTGTAGAAGCGCTTGTCCGAGTTCTCATCTGTGAAGGCCATGTCTAGCGCCTTCTTGACTGTGGTCGCGACCATGAAATCTTCGAGCTCGAATGGACGCTTGTATGTCTTTGCGAACTTCTTGGTGAAGGTGTAGTTTCTGCCCGGCAGCTGCCGCTTGAGCTTGCGCAAACGCAGATGCTCGTCTTGTACAAATTGAGTAACAACCTTCGTAAGCACATCCTCGCCCAGAGGTTTGAGCTTGTCGTGCGCTTGATTGGCATCGTAGATAGACTGAGGAGTAGCGATATTCGCACGGGTCCAGGATCGAGCCTTCAGTACTTTGTCGTCAACACGAAGCTTCTTCTCATTTTTACGATGGAGAGGTGCGACGAAGGCCAATTGCAATGCTAGATGAGTGCGTGTAGCATCGGCAATCTTCTTGCTGTGCCAGCTGACTCGGTTGAGCGTAGCATAGCTTGACTCGTCGACGTCGAACTGCGCAAGCGCCTCGTGATATAAAGGTAGAGGAAGAGCGGACCAGGCACAGGATCGCATGGTCCATCGCAAAAGACCAGCCCAGTCATATGACTCTAAGTCGTCGATATCGGGGAGTTTACCAGCCTCATACGCGGCGAGAACGCTGGCTTGAAGGGTTTCGGTGAGTTCTGCAAGCTCTGTTGCCATATGCTCCTTCATCCAGGCCCACAGATTTTTGACCTTGAGCATGTCAAAGAACTTGTCACGGGTGTAAACCTTCGCCACAATGCTCCAGTCGACGACGCCCTCTACCCCGGACATTGAAGAAGCGATGACCAGCGTGAAACAGAGCCTCTTAAACTCGTCTGTGTGGTCCATCGTCTCGACATATTCTCGCTCCTTCCTGAGCTTGTTGAGCTGTTTCCTCTTCCGCTCAGCCCATGGCCGTGGCTTTCCAGGCCTGTCGCGCTGTTTAGGGTCTTGGTAGATAGGATCATTCGGGTCTCCAGTAAGTCCAGTCAAGCGCTCGAGCAAGGTC
>Ga0265797_10002114_pt1 | contig 33975 bp, 32 predicted proteins | sample P2T30metagenome_FD_192433 | JGI IMG/M metagenome (GOLD analysis project Ga0265797, IMG submission 192433) | Plant litter microbial communities from East Loma Ridge, Irvine, California - P2 T30 | ecosystem: Environmental > Terrestrial > Plant litter > Unclassified | place: USA: California...
AGGAGCTGGCGGACCTGAACACCCGCGAGACCGGCAAGGTGCCCGGCGACGCGATCGGCGGGGTCGAGGCCGGCATCGGGACGCTCGTGCAGTACGCCGAGCTCGGGCCGGTGCACCGCGGCGAAGCCCTGCGCGGGCAGTTCGGTGCCGCCGACTGGTCGGTGCCGCACCCGCGCGGCGTGGTGCTCGCGCTGACGCCGTGGAACGACCCGGTCGCCGTGGCCTGCGGGATGCTCGGTGCGGCGATCGTGACCGGCAACACCGTCGTGCACAAGGGCAGCGAGCGGTGCCCGGCGACCTTCGCCCGCCTGAACGCCCTGTTCGCCGAGGTCCTGCCGGACGGCGTGCTCATCGGTGTCGACGGCGACGCGACCACCGGCGAGCTGCTCCTGGCGCAGGAGGGCATCGACGTCTACGCGCACGTCGGCTCGACCGCGACCGGTGACCGCCTGAGCGAGGTGGCCGCGACCACCCGCGCCCACGTCATCCGTGAGAACGGCGGCAACGACCCGGTCATCGTCGACGCCGACGTCGACCCGGAGTGGGCCGCCGCACAGGTCGCCCTCGGCGCCTTCGCGAACACCGGCCAGATCTGCACCAGCGTCGAGCGGGTGTACGTGCACCAGGACGTCGCCGAGCCCTTCGTCGCAGCGCTCGTCGCCGAGGCGGAGCGCCGCACCGCAGCACCCGCCGCCGAGTTCGGGCCGCTCGTGGACGACCGGCTGCGCGAGCTCGTCCAGACCCACGTGGACGACGCGATCGCCCGCGGTGCCTCCGCACGAACGGGCGGTGTCACGCCCGGCGGGCTCGGCTCGTTCTACCCGGCGACCGTCCTGACCGGCTGCACGGACGACATGCTCGTGCTGACCGAGGAGACCTTCGGCCCGATCGCCCCGGTGCGCGTCGTGTCGGACTTCGCGGAGGGGCTCCGGCTCGCCGCGACCGACCGCTACGGGCTCGCCGCCACCGTCCTGACGAACGACACCGCGCACGCGCTCCGTGCCGCGGCCGAGCTGCCCGTCGGCACCGTGAAGGTGAACGCGGTGTTCGGTGGTGCTCCGGGCGGCAGCGCCCAGCCCCGCGGTGCCTCGGGTGCCGGGTTCGGCTACGGCCCGCACCTGCTCGACGAGATGACGACCACGACGGTCGTGCACCTGGAGGCAGCCCCGCCGCGGCGCACCGTCGAGCCGTCGACCGCAGCAGCCGGCGGCACCGCAGCAGCCGGCAGCACCGCAGCCACCAGCAGCACCACCGCCGACACCGGCGCCGCCGCAGGTGCCACCGGCCCCGCAGCCGCTGCCGGCGCCACCGCCGGCAGCGCCGACACCGTGGGAGGCACCCGATGACCGCCGACGTCCGCCTGGTGCGCGACCTCGTCGCCACCGTCGACGACCGCGAACCCCTGGTCGTCGTCATCGGCGACTGCATCCTGGACCGCTGGACCGTCGGCGAGGCCGAGCGGGTCTCGCGCGAGGCCCCGGCCCCCGTCGTCCGCGTGACCGAGACCATCGCGGTGCCCGGTGGTGCTGCGAACACCGCCGTGAACGCCCGCGCCCTCGGCGCCCGGGTCCGCATGGTCGGGCTCATCGGCGACGACGAGGCCGGCGACGTCCTGCGCCAGCGGCTCGAGGCAGCAGGCGTCGACACGTCGTTCCTGGTCGAGATCCCCGGCGCCCGCACCACGACGAAGTCGCGCGTCGTCGGCGGTGACCGCGTCGTGGTCCGGGTCGACGAACTGGCTGCGACCCCGACCGCCGAACACGGCGAACGCCTCGCCCGCTCGGTCGCCCGAGCCGTCCGGTGCGCCGACGCCGCCGTGGTCTGCGACTACGGTCTGGGCGTCCGCGCCGAGGACGTCGTGCCGATGCTCGACCGCGACCGCCCCGGTGCCGTCGTGGTGGACGCGCACGACCTGACACGGTGGGCCGCACTGCACCCGGACCTCGTCACACCGAACGCCGGCGAGACGGCCGCGCTGCTCGGCACGGACCTCGGCACCGGTGCCGACCGGGTCGGCACCGTCGTCGCCGCGCGCGCCGACGTGCTCGCCCGCAGCGGTGCGCGCGCCGCCGTGGTGACGCTCGACCGTGACGGTACCGTGCTGCTCGAGCCCGGCTCCGACCAGGGCTTCCGCACGCGTGCGACGCCCGCCTCGGAGCAGCAGGCCTCCGGCGCCGGAGACACCTTCTGCGCCGCCGCGACGGTCGCCCTCGCCGTGCAGGCGCCCCTGCGCGACGCCGTGGCGGTCGCGCAGGCCGCCGCCGACGTCGTCGTCCGCGAGGCCGGCACATCGGTCTGCACCGCCGCCGCCCTGCTGGACTCGGTGACCGCACCGGCGGCGACCGTGGTGGACCACGACGAACTCGCCACCGCGGTCGAGGCTGCACGGCAGGCCGGGCGTCGGGTGGTCTTCACGAACGGTTGCTTCGACGTCGTGCACCGCGGCCACACCACCTACCTGCGGCAGGCCCGGGATCTGGGCGACCTGCTCGTCGTCGCGCTGAACGACGACGACTCGGTGCGCCGCTTGAAGGGCCCGGAGCGGCCGATCAACCCGGCCGAGGACCGCGCCGGCGTGCTCGCCGCACTCGCCTGCGTCGACCTGGTCACGGTGTTCGCGACGGACACCCCGATCCCGCTCATCGAACGGCTGCGCCCCGAGGTCTACGTCAAGGGTGGCGACTACTCCCCCGAGATGCTGTCCGAGACCGAGGTCGTCCGCGGCTACGGCGGCGAGGTCGTCATGGTCGACTACGTTCCCGAGCACTCCACCAGCGCCGTGGTGCGCCGGATCCGCGAAGCCGCCGCGCGGCCCGAACCGGACCCCGCACCGTGACCGCCCGCTGGTCCGGGTCCTGGGCGAAGGCCCCCGATCCAGCGGACACGAGCACGGTCGACGTCGACGTGCTCATCCCGACCGTCGGCCGGCCGGCCGAGCTCGCCACGACGCTCGCCGGCCTCGCCGCCCAGACCGACGTGGACATGCGCGTCGTGCTGAGCGACCAGTCCGCGGACGGGGACGCCGCCAGCGCGCCGGCGGTCGCCGCGATGCTCCGCGTCCTGGAGGCCCAGGGCCGGCCCGTCACGCTCCTCACCCACCCGGAACGGCGTGGCCTGGCCGAGCACCGGCAGTTCCTGCTCGACCACGCCGAGGCAGCCGCGGTGCTGTTCCTCGACGACGACGTCTGGCTCGAACCGGGCTCGGTCGCGCGGATGCTCGACGCGCTGCGGACCCTGGGTTGCGGGTTCGTCGGCAGCGCCGTGCAGGGGCTGTCGTACCTGCAGGACCGTCGCCCGCACGAGACCGCCGTGTTCGAGCGGTGGGACGGCCCCGTGGTGCCCGAGGTGGTGCGCCGAGGGACCCCGGGGTTCGACCGGTGGTCGCTCCACAACGCCGCGAACCCGACGCACGTCGCCGCCGACCTCGACCTGCACCCCGGCGAGTGGGTGCCCTACCGGGTCGCCTGGGTCGGCGCGTGCGCCCTGTACGACCGCCGTGCACTCGAGGAGGTCGGCGGCTTCCGGTTCTGGGACGCCCTGCCGCCCGAGCACGCCGGCGAGGACGTCGTCGCCCAGTGGCGGGTGATGGAGCGGTTCGGCGGCGCCGGCATCCTGCCCTCCGGCGCGGTGCACCTGGAGGCACCGACCACCGTCGTCGACCGTCGGGTGGACGCGCCCGACGTGCTGTTCGACCACGGTGGAGTCATACCGCGGTAGGGGGTGGTCGAGACCGCAGCGGGATGGCAGCGGCGCCGCGGCTCCGTAGCGTCGTCCTCGTCGACGAACGCCGTCGGCGGGAGGGAACACCCCGTGTTCGACCAGATCACCCCGCTCGTCGTCGAGTTGGCCGCGAGTCCGCTCGTCTACGTCATCCTGTTCGCCCTGTGCCTGCTCGACGGCTTCTTCCCGCCGGTGCCGAGCGAGTCCGCCCTGGTCGCGGTCGCCGCGATCGCCGCGACGTCGGGGCAGCCCGTGCTCGCGGTGGTGCTCGTCGCCGCCGCCCTCGGTGCGATCGCGGGGGACTCGATCGCGTACTGGATCGGCCGCCGGATCGGGTTCGCCCGGTTGGCCCGGTCGAAGCGACCACGGATCGCGGCGGCGTTCGCCTTCGCGGAACGGCAGATGCAGCGCCGGTCCGCCAGCCTCATCCTGACCGGTCGTTTCATCCCCGTCGGCCGGGTCGCGGTCAACATGACGGCCGGTGCCACCGGCCTGCCCTACCGCCGGTTCCTCGCGATCAGCGCGATCGCGGGGCTCGCGTGGTCGGCGGTGTCGATCGGGATCGCGCTGGCCGCATCGAGCGTGCTGCACGAACCCATCGTCGCGGCCCTGGTGTCGATGGTGGTCGCCGCCGGGCTCGGGGTCGTCGTCGACCGGTTGCTCGGGAGCATCAGCCGCAGGCGCGACGCACGTGCCGCAGCCCGAGCAGCAGCCCCGAGCACCCCGAGCACCCCGACGGCGACGAAGCCTGCCACGATGGCTTCGACGAAGGCCGTCACGAAGGCCGTGCAGTCGTCGTCCCCCTCCCCCGCACCTCGCCTCGCCCGAACCGGAGAGATCGCCCGCCCGTGACCGTCGTCCCCGATCCACCCCGGCCCGACCGACCGACCCGGGGCACCCTGGCGCTCCGGATCGGGTTCGTGCTCGTCGCGGTCTCCCTGTTCGCCGTCGCGGCCCCGGTCACCGCCGTGCACGACGGCGTCCCGGTGCCGCTCGCCCTGCTCGTCACCGCCGTGCTGTCGGCGAGCATCGGCCTCGCGCCCCTCTTCCCCCGGACCGCGTCGGTCGTGCACCTCGCCGCCCTCGCCGGCCTCGGGGTCCTGACGGCGGACGGGTCCGTCGGACCCTGGCCGATCTCGGTGACGAGCATCATCGGACTCAGCCTGTTGCTCGTGGTGCTGGGCGTCCGCACCACCTGGCGGCTGACCGCCGTGGTCTGGGTCGCGGCGACGCTGCTCCCCCTGGTGCTCATCGGTGTGACGCCCGGCCGGTGGGGTCAGGTCGACGTCTGGGCGACGAGCTTCGTGGTGAGCGCCGGCGACACCCTCGTCCTGGCCGCCGCGGCGGTCGTCATCGGGCAGCGCCGGTCCGTGCGCGAGGAACTCGCAGCGGCCCGCCGCGACACCGAGCTCGAGCAGGCGCGGCGCCGGACGGTCGAGGAACGCTCCCGGATCGCCCGTGAACTGCACGACGTCGTCGCACACAGCATGTCCGTCGTGCACATGCAGGCCGAGTCCGCCCCGTACCGCGTGGCCGACCTGCCGCCCGCGGCCCGAGCGGAGTTCGCGGCGATCGCCGAGACGTCGCGCACGGCCCTGCGGGAGATGCGGCAGCTGCTCGGCACCCTGCGCGCCGACGCCGACGCCGACGCCGAGCGTGCGCCGCAGCCGCGGCTCGCCGACCTGCCGGCACTGGTGCAGGCCACCCGCGCGGCCGGCATCCCCGTCGAGCTCCGCCTCGGCGACGACCTCAGCCTCGCCGACGACGACGACATCGACCACGTCGGGCGGCTCGCGCAGCTCACCGTGTACCGGGTCGTGCAGGAGGCGCTCGGCAACGTGGCCCGGCACGCGCCCGGTGCGGCAACCGTCGTGACGGTCGACAGGCACGGGTCGGCCCTCACGGTCGAGGTCGCCAACACCGCACCCCCGGCCGGCAGCGTGGCCGGTGCGCCGCCGGACGACGGCGGCTTCGGTCTGGCGGGCATGCGCGAGCGGGTCGCCGCGCTGGGCGGCACCATCGACCACGGACCGGACCCGGACGGCGGCTTCCACGTCGCGGTCAGCCTGCCCGCCCAGCCCACCGCGACCACGTCGCAGCCGACGGCCGAAGGAGGATCGCGATGACGCGGGTGATGGTGGTGGACGACCAGCAGATGTTCCGTGTCGGACTGCGGGCGATCCTCCAGGCCCAGGACGACGTCGACGTCGTCGGCGAGGCAGCGAACGGCGCCGAAGCGGTCGCGATGGTGACCGTGCTGCGGCCCGACGTGATCCTGATGGACGTGCGGATGCCGGAACTCGACGGCATCGAGGCGACCCGCCGGATCACCGCGGCGCCCACGGCGTCGCCGGTCCGCGTGGTGATGCTCACGACGTTCGACATCGACGACTACGTGTTCGACGCGCTCCGTGCCGGGGCGAGCGGGTTCCTGCTCAAGGACGCCAGCGCCGAGGAGCTCGTGCAGGCCGTCCGGACCGTGGCGGCCGGCGACTCCCTGCTCGCTCCGCGGGTGACCCGGCACCTGGTGGAGGCGTTCGTCGCCGGTCCGCAGCCGGCGGCACCCCGGACCGAGGTGCTCGACGTGCTGACCGACCGTGAGCGGGACGTGTTCCTGCTGATGGCGCGGGGGCGGTCGAACGGCGAGATCGCGGCGGAGCTGTTCATCGCCGAGCAGACCGTGAAGACCCACGTCGGTCGGGTCCTGGCGAAGCTGCAGCTGCGGGACCGGGTGCACGCCGTCGTGCTGGCCTACGAGAGCGGGTTGGTCACGCCGTCGGCGTGATGTGCGGGCGCGGGACGCGACCGCAGACGGACGGGAGGCCCGGTGCCAGCTGGCACCGGGCCTCCTGTCAGCGCTGTGGTCGCGACTCAGGCGGCGAGGTGCGCCTGCAGGAACCAGCGGTCCTTGGTCAGTGCGCGCTCGATCTCGATCGCGACGTCCTGGCTGTTGAGGTCGACCTCGTCGAGGCCGTCGACGGCACGGCGGACCTGCAGCAGTGCCGCGTCGATCTGGGCGATCACCTCGGTGACGGTGACGTCGGAGTTCTGGAAGCCCTGCGACAGCGGCGGCAGGGTGGTGTTCGCTGCGACGGTCGCGATGCGCGAGTCGACCGGCAGGCCGAGGGCGACGATGCGCTCCGCAGCCTTGTCCGCGTAGTCCTGCGCGTGCTCGACGATCTCGTCGAGGAGCTCGTGCACGCCGACGAAGTTGCGGCCACGGACGTGCCAGTGCGCCTGCTTGCCGTTGACGACGAGTGCCTCGAGGTCGATGACGACGGGGGCGAGGAACTGGGCGACCCCGGCAGCGAGCTCCGGCGTGGTCGAGAACGGGGACGTGGTGCTCGTGGTGGTCGTGCTCTGCGTGGTCATGGGACAACCATGCCCCCGTCTTTTGCACACCGCAAGGAAGAGCAGGCTGCCCTTACCCGCCGTACTCGACCTGGACCTGCTGGCCGGCGTCGGTGAGTTCGAGCTGCACCATGGACCGTGCGCGCTCGATCCACGGGCTGTCGGCGCACCCGATCCAGACCGAGGTGCGGGGCTCGCAGTCCGTCACGCACCACTCGGCGGCCCACCCGGTCAGGGCGTGTGCCAGCGCTTCACCGTGGTCGGCGAAGACCAGCGGGGCGACGGCCGAGCTGCGGGCGCTCCGGACCAGCCACGTCACGGTGACGCGCGGCGGGGCCGGCAGCAGGCGGATCTGCTCGGCGAGGGCGACCTCGACGAAGACCTGTCCGTACGCGTTCTCGGGGAGTTCCGCGAGCTGGCGGTGGATCTCGACCAGGTCTTCGGCACCGCCCGCGATGAGGATGCGTTCGCTGGGCTGTCGCCGGGTCCGTGCCATGTGCCCACGGTAAGGGAAGCCTTACCTCATCACAAGGGGGAACGGCCGGTTCCGGCGATGTCCACAGCGGGCACACTGAGTTCGTGCGACAGGAACCGCCACATCCACGACAGGGCGACCGTGTTGGTGAGGCCAGGCACGCCCTGGGCGATCTGCGTCGCGACGCCGTCGCTGTACGCGGCGAGCTGCAGGGCGACGGTGTCGGCGTCGACCGGGTCGGTGCTCCCCGTGCTGTCGCGTGCGCCCCCGAACACGCCGGCGTCCACCCCGCGCCGGATGACCCGCACCAGGCAAGCCTCCCAGACGCGGATCCGTTCGGCGTACTCGGCGGCGACCTCGGGCCGACGCACCACCGCGGTCCAGTAGTCGGACCAGATCCGCCAGTGCTGCCGGACCTGCTCGGTGTCGCCGAACAGCGGCGCCACGAGCATCCGGAGTCCCACCAGCACGTCGGGTTCGGCGTCGACGGCCGTGACGATCGCGCCGTAGAAGCGCTCCGTCTCGAGCACCACGACCTCGTTGAGGATCTCCGCCACACTGCCGAAGTGGTACGTCACGGTGCCGACCGAGACCCCTGCCTCGGCCGCGATGTCCCGGAGTCCCGTGGCACCGACGCCGTTCCGGACGATCACCGCGCGGGCGGCCTCGACGATCATCGCGCGTCGGACCTCCGGCCGCTGCCGCACCCGTGCTGCCGCGGTCACGCCGAGGTCCTCGGCACGTCGTCGACGAAGGTGCGCTCGGTGACGAGCACCTCGGGTTCGTCGGGTCCGCCGTCGCGGGCCCAGGCGCGCACGGTGTTGACGACGTGGAAGGCGTCGGCGTCGGCGGTGACCTCGGACGTGGTCTCGAGGCGCGCGGCCCACGCGGGCTTCGTCAGCCCGATCGCCCAGCGGGAACTCGCCCGTGCGCTGGTCGGGTCGTCGGAGCGGATCCGGTAGGTCTCACGGGCGTCCTCAGTGAACACCAGGCCGTCCGGGTAGACCCGCCCGCCGCCGTACCCGGGGTCGACGTCGAGCGTCCACTCCCCCGTCTCGACGTCGTGCGTCACCGTGCGCTGCGGCAGCGGATCGGCGGGGGCGACGCGCTCGATCACCAGGGGCTCGGACCGTTCGGGCTCGGCGAAGGCCACGCCGTCGTCGGTCGTCCGGGTCCAGGTGGGCAGGGTCACGCTCGAGGCGGTCGGGTCGATCGTCACCGTGGCCTCGACGCCGTGCGGCCACACCCACGGCCAGTAGGACGACGAGACGGCGATGCGCAGCCGGTGTCCGGCGGCGAACCGGTGGCCGGTCGAGACCAGGCGCACGGGCAGCTCGGCCGGCGTCCCGGGCACGAGCACGTCGTCGCGGTCCATGCCGTCGCGTTTCGCGGCGTTCAGCACCCCGCGGGTGACGAGCGTCGACGAGCCGTCCGGGGCGACGTCGCAGAGCCGGACGGTCAGGGTGGCCCGGGGCTGGTCGCTCGTGACGGACAACCGCACGAGCACGTTGCCGAGCAGGTCGAATGCCTTGCCGACGGGCAGGTCGAAGGTGACCGACCGGCCGTCCTCGGCGCGCTGGTCCGGCGGCAGGTCGGTGGCGTTGCCGAACGGGAAGAACCGGCCTGCGTCCATCCCGGTGTGCTGCGGGGACCGCACGACGACGGGCCCGAGGTCCCCGCCCCGGAGTGCGGCGAGGGGCAGGACGCGCTCGTGGGTCGCGGCGGAGGGCCATGCCTCGGCACCGATCCAGCGACCGCGGCGACCGGCGTAGTACGGCGCGGGGGCCTCGCCCTCGTTGATCCAGGCCCGCAGCGCGGGGTCGTCCTCGACACCGGTGTCCACCCCGAGCAGCCAGCGGTCCCACCAGCGCAGGGTCTCCTGCAGGAACCCGATCGACGGACCCGGCGCCAGCCCACGGTCCGGGTACTGGTGCGACCACGGGCCGACGATGCCCTTCACGGGGGCGCTGACGTGGTCGACGAGCCGGAGCACGGCGTCCCGGTAGGGGTCCGCCCAGCCACCGACGGCGAGCACCGCGGCGCGGATGCCGTCGTAGTCCTCGGCGGCGCTGCCGTGCCGCCAGTAGTCGTCGCGCTCCTGGTGCGCGAGCCACACCGGCGTCATCGGTCGGTTCGCCTCGAGCCGTTCCCGCCAGCGGTCGACCCAGCCGGAGCCGACGACCTCGGGCCGGGGCGGGCGAGAGTTGAAGGCGAACATCGTCGCACCCCAGGCCGCCATGTCGATGCCGAGCACGGCGCCGCCGACGTAGTGCACGTCGTTGTCGTACCGGTCGTCGGTCGAGCAGACGGTCACGATGGCCTTGAGCGCGGCGGGTGCCCGGGCCGCGAGCTGCAGCGCGTTGAAGCCGCCCCACGAGATGCCGAACATGCCGACCGCACCGGTCGACCAGGGCTGCTCAGCGAGCCACGCGATCACGGACTCGCCGTCGAGCAGCTCCTGCTCGCTGTACTCGTCGTCGAAGAACCCGTCGGACGAGCCGGTCCCGCGGATGTCCACGCGGACCGAGGCGTACCCGTGCTGGGCGTACCAGGGGTGCCGCTCCGAGTCGCGCGGCGCGGTCCAGTCGTCGAGCCGGTACGGCAGGTACTCGAGCAGCACCGGGGTCGGGTCGCTCGGCGCCCCGGGCTGCGACTGCGCCGGCGCCCAGATCCGGGCGTGCAGCCGCACGCCGTCGGGCATCGGGATCCACTCGTCGCGGACCGTCACGCCCGCGGGCAGCGAGCCGGGGTCGCCGATGGCGGTGAAGCTGGCGGCGGCGGTGCCGTGGTGGGTGCCGTCGTCGGTGGTCATGCGTCCTCCCAGTTGCGGGTGCGGTGTCCGTCGCCGTGGTCGGTCCAGCCGTCGGCGTGCCGCCAGCGCGGCACGCCGTCACCGACGTCGGGCAGGGTCGTGCTGCCGGGTTCGAGCGTCGCCGCGAGCAGCGTCGACGTGTACGGGTGGTTCGGGCCGGTGAACACGCGTTCGGTCGGTCCGATCTCGACGATCCGGCCGCCGGTCATCACCGCGACCCGGTCGGCCACGCCCCGCACCACGGCGAGGTCGTGGCTGATGAACAGGCAGGCGAGGCCCCGCTCGCGCTGCAGGTCGGCCAGCAGCGCGAGGATCCCCGCCTGCACCTGCACGTCGAGCGCGGTGGTGATCTCGTCGGCGATCACGAGCGACGGCTCCGCTGCCAGTGCGCGCGCGATCCCGACGCGCTGCCGCTGCCCGCCGGACAGCTGCGCGGGCAGTCGGTCGGCGAACTCCGGCCCGAGCCCGACCTGCGTCAGGAGCGTCCCGACCCGCTCTCGAGAGGACGAGCCGCTGAACAACCGGAGTGGCCGTGCGATCGCGGCGCCCACGGTGCGCCGCGGGTTGAGCGACGTGTCCGCGTTCTGGAACACGAGCTGCACCGCGCGCCGCAGGTCGGCCGCACGACCGGCGATCGGCACGCGCAGGTCGCCGTGGGTCGTGCCGTCGTCGTAGGTGAAGGTCCCCGACTCGGCGGGCACCAGCCCGGCCAGCGCCGTCGCCAGCGTCGACTTGCCGCTGCCGGACTCGCCGACGACGGCGAGCGTCTCGTGTGCGGCGATCGTGAACGAGACGCCGTCGACGGCGGCCGGCAGGCCGCGGCCGTAGCGGATCACCAGGTCCTCGGCGGTCACCACAGGGCGGGCGAGCGGTTCGGGAGGAACGGTTCGGCCGGCCATGGAGGCGACCGTCGACGAGACGGTCGCCGTCTCGGGCACGTGCCCCGATCCTCCCGGCCGTCGCCCGTCCGGCACTGCGGCCAGCAGGGCGCGCGTGTACTCGTGCTGCGGCGCGGCGAAGAGCGCCGCCGTGGCGGCGTGCTCGACGACCTCGCCGTCGCGCATCACGGCGATCTCGTCCGCCATGGCGGACACGACCCCGAGGTCGTGGCTGACGAGCAGGACGGCCATGCCGAGCTGCTCGCCGAGGTCGGCGACCAGGTCGAGGACCGCAGCCTGCGTGACGACGTCGAGGGCGGTGGTCGGTTCGTCGAGGACGAGCACGCGCGGCCGGGCGGCGACGGCCATCGCGATGGCGATGCGCTGCTGCTGCCCACCGGACAGCTGGTGCGGGTACCGGCGGACGATCGCGTCGGGGTCCGGCAGCCGGACCAGCCGGACCAGCTCGGCGACGCGCTCCGGGCCGTCGGGCTCGCCGTGCGCGCGGAGGGCCTCGCGGATCTGCTCCCCGACGCGCATCGACGGGGTGAGCGCCTGGCCGGCGTTCTGGGCGACGACCGAGGCGGTGCCGCCGCGGAGTTCCCGGCGACCGGACGGCGACAGGGCGAAGACGTCGGCGCCGTCGACGCGGACCGTCCCGCCGTCGATCGCCGACCCGGCCCGCAGGTGCGCGAGCAGCGTCCGCGCGACGGTGGACTTGCCGCTGCCGGACTCGCCGACCAGGCCCAGGGTGCGACCGGCCTCGATCACGAACGAGACTCCCCGGACGACGGGGACGCGTCGTTTGCCGGCGGCGTACGAGATGGACAGGTCGTCCACGCGGACGATCGCGTCGGGTACTGTCGCTGTCGCTGCGGACGTCGAACCGGTGTCGGTGCGGGTCATGCGCTGACTCCCTGCTTGGCGCGGTCGACACCGAGCGACTTGCTCAGGCCGTCGGCCGCGAGGTTCAGTCCGATCACCAGCGTGGCGAGTGCCACGATCGGGGCGAGGGTGCCGAGCGGCACCACGGTGAGCGCGGTGCGGTTCTCCTGCACCATCAGGCCCCAGTCCGGGTTCGGGGGGTTCGCGCCGAAGCCCAGGAAGGACAGCGACGCGACGAGCAGCACGATCCACGAGGCCCGCATCGCGTACTCGACGAGCACGACGTCGAGCACGTTCGGCAGGATCTCGCGGAACACGATCGACAGCGGCCGCTCGCCCCGGGCGCGGGCAGCGGTGACGTAGTCCTGGGTGATCACGGTGCGGGCGGCGCCGCGGACGACCCGGGTCACCGCGGGGGCGTAGACGACGGTGACGGCGAGGACGATGACCCAGAGGCCGGCGTCGAAGACCGTCACGACGACCAGGAGCGCGAGGATCGACGGCACGCTGAGCAGGGCGTCGACGACGCGCATGACGACCTCGTCGAACCAGTTGTCGGCGTAGGCCGTGACGCAGCCGAGCACGGTGCCGACCGCGACGGCGATCGTGGTGGCGAGGAAGGTCACGGACAGCGCGTACCGGCCGCCGTTCAGCGTGCGGGACAGCACGTCCCGGCCGTACTGGTCGGTGCCGAGCCAGTGCGTCCACGTCGGACCGGCGAGCACGTCGCCCGCGTTCGTGGCGACCGGGTCGTGCCCGGCGATGACCGGCGCGAGCAGGGCGAGGACGACGTGCAGGGCGATGAGGCCGAGGCCGAGGCTCAGCGCCGTCGACCCGCGCAGGGGTGCGAGCGCGCCGGCGAGCACGCCGCGTCCGACGCGGCGGCGGGGTGCGGTGGCGGTCATGCGGCGGCCTTCCTGGTGCTGCGGGCGCTGCGGGTGCGCGTGCGCGGTCGTCGCTGGCGGGTCCGCAGCTTCGGGTCGAGTGCGAGCGCGACGAGGTCGGCGGCCAGGTTGCACACGACGTAGATCAGGGCGCTCAGCAGGGCGATCGCCTCGATGGTGGGCAGGTCGCGGTTGAACACCGACTCGAGCATGAGCTTGCCCATGCCCGGGTAGTTGAAGACGTTCTCGACCACCACGACACCGCCGAGCAGCCACGCGACGTTGAGCGCGACGACGTTGAGCGTCGGCAGCAGGGCGCTCGGCACCGCGTGCTTCCACACCACCCGGCGCATCGTCAGGCCCTTGAGCTCGGCCGTCGTGACGAACTCCGACGCCATCACGTCGATGGTCGACGAGCGGGCCGTCCGCACGATGTAGGCGGCCATCGCGAGCGTCAGCACGATGATCGGCAGCCAGATGGTGGGCAGCAGCTCGGCGACGGTGGCGTCGCTCCCCCGCAGCACGACGGCGGGGAAGACCGGCAGGCCGATCGCGAACAGCAGCACCAGGACGGTGGCGACCATGAACTCCGGCACACTCATCACGACCAGGCTGACGATCGAGATCACCTTGTCGCTCGGACGGCCGCGGCGGACACCGGCGACGACACCGAGCGTCAGGGACACCGTGACGCCGACGAGCATCGCAGGCACGGCGATGAGCATGCTGTTCCGGAAGGCCGTGAACAGCGTCGGGGCGACCGGTTCGCCGCTGACGAGCGAGGTGCCGAAGTCGCCGTGCACGGCGCCGCCGAGCCACTGCAGGTAGCGGAGCCAGACGTTCTGGTCGAGGCCGAGGGTCTCGCGCAGTTGCTTGACGGCGTCGGGGGTGGCGTTCTGCCCGAGCAGTTGCTGGGCGACGTCACCGGGGAGCGCCTGCACCGCGAGGAACACGAAGAGCGAGGCGAGCACCACGGTCAGCACGGCGATGCCGACGCGGCGGAGGACGGGGACGAGGACGTCCGACGGTGTGTTCGTGGTCGTCATCGGCGCAGTCCGATCCGCAGGTAGTCGAACTCGAAGCCGTACTCCGAGTAGTTCACGACGTCGCGGGACAACCCCACGAGCCGGTCGCCGAACATCGGCGTCATGTCGGCACCGTCCTCGACGACGAGCCGCTGGGCGTCCTGGTACAGGCTGAGCCGCTTGGCGTCGTCCATCTCGGCGCGGGCGTCGTCGAGCAGCCCGTCGAAGGTCTCGTTCGACCAGGCGCTCTCGTTGTACGACGACCCCGAGCGGAAGATCTGGTTGAGCAGCTGGTCGATCGGCCGCCCCGTGAACCAGTAGCTCACCATGAGCGGCTTCTGCATCCAGATCTGCGTGTAGTACGAGTCCGAACTCGCGTTGCGGACGGTCAGACGGATGCCCGCGTCGGCGACGGCGTCACGGTAGGCGACAGCCATCGGGGTGAACACCGACTCGTAGCTCGACGTGTAGATCGCGGCGCGGAAGTCCTCGCGCCCGGCCTGCTTGAGCAGCGCCCGGGCCTTGTCCGGGTCGTACTCGCGGTGGTCGTCGACGAACGCGGCGAGCTGCGGCGGCACGGGGTTGTCCCAACCCGCCGAACCGGTGCCCTGCAGTGCGGTGTCGACGATCTTCCGGGGGTCGTAGGCGAGCTTCATCGCCTGGCGCACCCGCGGGTCGCTGAACTCGTCGCTCGTGGCCAGCATCGGGATCGTGTACCACTGGGCGTTCTTCGACCGGGCGACGGTGGCGCGGTCGGACGCCGAGACCACCCGGGCGGTGGCGAAGTCCAGGTTGGTCTGCGAGATGAGGTCGATCTGCCCGGCGAGCAGGGCGTTCACCCGTGCGGTGGTGTCCTGGATCGAGTAGAAGTCGATGCCGTCGAGCGCCGGGCGGCCGGCGAAGTGGTCCGGGAACGCCTCGACGCTGCCGGCACCGGCGGGGGTGAACGACGACAGCCGGAACGGCCCCGTCCCGATCCCGGTGCGGCCGATGTCGGCGATGGCGTCGGCCGGCACGATGTAGCACTGGTAGGCGGTGAGCAGCGACGGGAACTCGGCGTTCGGCTTCGTCAGCGAGAAGCGCAGCGTGTACGGGTCGACGGCGCGCATCGAGTCGGCGTCCATGACCTCGCCGAGCACCCCGGCCTGCGGGCTGCCGGTCTTCTCGTCGAGGATGTGCCGGATGCTCGCGATGGCGTCGTCGGCGGTGAACCGGGACCCGTCGTGGAAGGTCACGCCCCGGCGGAGCGCGAAGGTCCACTCGGTGCCGTCGGCGTTCGCGGACCACTCCTCGGCCAGGTCCGGTACCGGGGTGCCTTGCTGGTCGAGCTTGACGAGCCGGTTGTACAGCGCGCCGAGGTACTCGTAGGCCGACAGCGAGCTCGCGGAGTCGAGGGTCTCGGCGGCGGACGCGGCGGGTCGCGCGATGCGCAGGCGTCCGCCGCGACGGGCGACGCCGGTGGCCGCGGCCTCGGGGATCGTGGGGGTGCCGGCGGTCGCACCGGAGCTGCATCCGGCGAGCGTGAGCAGGCCGAGGCCGGCCAGACCGGCGGCGCCGGTGATGAGCGCCCGACGGCTCGGACCGTGGGCATTGCGGGGTTCGGGGACGATGGGCTGCATTCGGGGTGACCCCTCCTGTAATCGTTCCGGTGAACGATAGAGGTCCCGCGCCGATCCCCCAAGCCCGCTCCTGACGCGCGCATCACCACCGCGTCCGACCCGATCGGCGAGCCCGCGCGGATGCGCCGCCGCGCACGACCGTTCCGTCCTCGGGTGGAACGTTTACCAATCCGTTACACGGCACCGCCCGGCACACGGCATGATCGGGAACGCACCGACGTCCCCGAGGAGGACCATGGCCACGTTCACCCGCGGGTTCGGCGGTCGCCGCGACGACCGCGACGACACCCGCATCCCGCCCGGTCAGACCCTGGTCCGCGACTGGCCCGTCCTGTCCGCCGGGGCGACGCCCGACATCGAGCCGACCGACTGGGCCTTCTCGATCCGCACCGAGTCCGGCCTGCACCAGTGGGCCTGGGATGAGGTGCACGCACTCGGCGTCGAGGACGTCACGGTCGACATCCACTGCGTCACGCACTGGACCAAGCTCGACATGCCGTGGCGGGGTGTCCCGCTCGACCGTCTGTTCGAGGACGTCGAGACCGAACTCGACTACTGCATGGTGCACAGCTACGGCGGCTACACGACCAACGTCCCGCTCGACGAGCTGCTCGACGGCAAGTCCTGGATCGCGTTCGAGGCCGACGGCGAGCCCCTGACGCCCGAGCACGGTGGGCCCGCCCGCCTGCTGGTCCCCCACCTGTACTTCTGGAAGAGCGCCAAGTGGGTGCGCGGCATCGTCATGCAGTCCGACGACGAGCCCGGCTTCTGGGAGAACGCGGGCTACAACCTGCACGGCGACCCGTGGAAGGAAGAGCGGTACTGGTGACGCTCCCCGACACCGGCCTGGAGGCACGGATCACCCCCGTCGCTCGTCCCGCCACCCGCAGGCGGCCGGCCTGGTACGCCGCCACCGTCGCGTCCGTCGGCCGCGAGACGACGAACGCGCGCCGGATCGTCCTCGACGTCCCGACCTGGCCGGGCAACGACCCCGGGCAGCACCTGGACCTGCGGCTGACCGCCGAGGACGGCTACCAGGCACAGCGCTCGTACTCGATCGCGTCGGCCGGCCCCGCGACCGACGTCGTCCTCGCGGTCGACCGGGTGGACGGCGGCGAGGTCTCGCCGTTCCTCGTCGACGCCGTCGAGGTCGGCGATGCACTCGAGGTCCACGGCCCCCTGGGCGGCTGGTTCGTCTGGCGGCCGGGCGAGTCCACCCGGCCGGTGCAGCTCATCGCCGGCGGCTCCGGCATCGTGCCGCTCGTCGCGATGGTGACCGCGCACGCCGAGGCGGACGACCCGGCGCCCTTCCGGCTCCTCGCGGCCGTCCGCACACCGGACGACGTCTTCTTCCGTGCGGAACTCGACCAGGCGCTCGCGAGCCGGGCACCGCTCGAGGTGACCCACGTGTACAGCCGCACCGCGCCTCCAGGCTCGACCGTGCCGGCCGGACGGCTGACGCGGGACACGCTCGCTGCCGCGGTGTTCCCGCCGGACGCGGGCGCCCTGGTCTACGTGTGCGGGTCGACGCCGTTCGTCGAGCAGGTGCTGCGCTGGCTCACCGAGCTCGGACACGACACGAGTGACGTCCGCGCCGAACGGTTCGGGGGCAACTGATGGTCGTCGTGGACGGCAACGCGCTGGCGGGGACACTGGCCGACAGTCTGGGACCCGAGCCGACCGTGGTCGCCCTGCGCTGCGCCGGGTGCGGGTCGCTCGGGGTGCTCGGGCAGACCACCGTCTACCGCACCGCGATGGGGTCGGTGGCGCGCTGCCGCGGGTGTGACACGGTGCTCGTCACGGTCGTCGAGTCCGGGGCCCGACGGTGGGTGGGGTTGCCCGGCGCCCGCACGATGTCGGCGCCGATACCGGACGGCATCGAGTAGCACAAGGCTCGAACGGCCGGTCGTGCAGGATTGTTGCGGGTTCCCGCAACCCTGGATCCGGTTCCCACCCGAACGGGGCACGGCTCCGGATACATCCTCGGAACTGCGCCGGGCCACCCACCCGGCGCGTACCAGTGGGGGCATGGTCGCCTCCGCGCCCGGTGGGCGCGGGAACCCGAAGCCTGCGCCCGCTGGGCCCCCACGCCTTCGGTGCCGCGACGCCCCGCAACGACGGAACCCCCGCCGCTCTTCCGAGCGACGGGGGTTCCGGTCTTCCTGTTCTGAGCGGATGACGAGATTCGAACTCGCGACCCTCACCTTGGCAAGGTGATGCGCTACCACTGCGCCACATCCGCATTCACACGCCGTCCTGGCCGTGCGGAGATGACTCTACCCGAAGAAGGGCGGCATCACCGGTTCCGGTGAAGGTTCCGGGCGTGTCCGGCGCGGCGCGGGCGGTCCGTCAGGTCGACGGAGTTCGATCGGACCATGAGCTACGTGCACGACAATCCCGGCGGGACCGAGGCCCACGGCGTCGACCTGGTCGACGGCGACGCCCCCGCGATCCGGATCCTGGTGCACGGCGACCTGCCGACCACGATCGAGCACGAGGGCCGTACCTGGCTCGCGACGGGCGACGCCCACGACGCGGGTGACGACGACACCCCGCCGATCGCGATCTACCGCCCGGTCTGAGCCGACCCAGGGCGGCTCGTCAGTGGCCGCGGACGTCTCCCGTCAGGATCACGTGCTCGACACCCGCTGACAGCTCGTCGTGCAGGGCGTCCGCGAAGAACTCGCCGGCACCCAGGCTGATGAGGTGCGCGACCGCGGCCTCGGCGGCCGGGAACCCGGGCTCCCACTCGTCGTGCAGGAACGCGCGGACGTGTCCGGACTCGTGCACGACGACCACGCCGATGTGCTCGTGCCGGGTGCCGTCCTCGAGCACGGCGTCGAAGACGATGGGCTCGGTGTCCTCGCCGAGCTCCTCGAGCACGACGGTGCCGGTGCCCGGCCACTCCGTCCGGTACGGCGGCAGGTCGGGGGCGTGCAGGTGCCCGGCGAGCTCGTCCGACGCCGACTCGATGTGCCCGGTGGACAGGTACTCGTCGACGACGTCGTGGATGCGGGCGTGCAGGTCCGGCTCGTACTGCCACCAGCGCTGGTGCACGGTGCGGAGCCACTCCTGGGTCGCGGCGTCGGCCGAGGCCGAGATCCCCACGAGCTGCGGTGCGGTGCCGGGCGAACCGACGACCTCGAGCTGTTCGTCGTGCGTCTCCACCGTGATCGACCCCGTGGTCTCGTCCGGGTGCACGCCGTGGACGTCCTCGGGCGCGGCGGCCCAGATGCTGGCGGGGAGCTTCGGCGGCAGGTCGAACGGCACCGCGATCGCGGGTTGCGTCATCGCGTGGTCGATCGCGTCGCCGAGGTGCACCTCGTCCGCCCGGGACCCCATCACGATGCCACCGGTCGGCGGCGCGAGCGACAGGTGTTCCAGGTCGTCCGGCGCGGCGTTCATCGAGGTGAGCACCGCGGTGTCGGCCCACTGCACGAACCCGCCGGCGGAACGGTCGTCCTCGCCGAACGGCACGTCCCACACCGTCGGGTCCGTGAGCACCCACGATGCGGTGCGACCGGCCGGTCCGTGGCGGACGGCGTCGACGAGCGCCGGCACCAGTCCGGGCAGCGCTCGGTAGGCGGGACGGACCGTGAGTCGGTCGACGGCGAGCAGGTCGGGCTTGCCGAGCATCTCGGCGGCGTGGGTCTGCAGCGAGAAGAACGTCTCCCCCGTTGCGTCCTGCGCGGCGACGGCGGACGCGAAGGACCCCGCGACGTCGGAGACCTGGTAGCCGAGCACCAGTGCCTCGAGCGACTCCGGTGCACGGCTCGTGAACGCGGTGACCTCGGCGACGGAGACCGCCTCGGTCTCGTCGTCGTCGGTGATCGGGACGCGGACGTCGATCACCCACCGGTCGACGTCCTGCCCGGGGTAGGCGTCACCGTCCTCATCCGAGATCGTGATGTGCACCAGGCGCAGGGAACCGTCCCAGGCGTCGTGGACGTGCTGGGCGATGGCGGCATCAGGGTCGTCGTTCACGGACGCAACGGTACCGGTGCGGAGGGCACCGACCGGAGCCGCGTGCCCGAGGAGGCGTAGGCGGAGCACGACGGGCACCGCGTCAGCAGGTCGTGGGTGCAGTCGATCACGTGCTCGAGGAACCGCTCGGCATCGGCCAGCTGGTCACGCTGCCCGGATCTGGCGGAGACGCTCGGTGATCACTCCGGACCGGTCGGGTGCACTCCGCTGGAGCACCAGCCGGATCTCCGCCAGGCTCATGCCGACGCCCTGGCAGGCCCGGACGACCTGCAGGCGACGGACGTGTTCCTCGGAGTACTCCCGGTGACCCGACGGCGCTCGATCGGGGACGACGACCCCCGTGTCGTGCCAGTGCCGCAGCACGTGGACCTCGACGCCGATCCGCCGAGCTGCTGCACCGATCAGCACTGCCCCGTCCGTTCCTCTTGACCTCAGGTCGACCTGAGGTCCTAGCGTGCGACCATGCTGCCACGTCGAGTGCCCCTCCCCGTCCCCCTCCCCGCTCCGGTCCCCGTCGTCGTGGACGGCACGACCATCGCCACGAGGGTCCTCGAGCCGGCAGGACCGGCACGCGGCGACGTCGTCCTGTGCCACGGCACGCCCTGGTCGTCGGCGGTCTGGGCCGAGGTCGGCCGGGCGCTCGCGCAGGACCACCGGGTCTTCCTCTGCGACATGCCCGGGTACGGCGACTCGGACCGCGGGCCGACCGTGGACACCACACTCCGAGCGCAGGCCATCCGTCTCGGCGCGCTCCTCGACCGGTGGGGGCTCGATCGACCCCACCTGGTCGCACACGACGTGGGCGGCGCCGTGGCGCTCCGGGCGCACCTGCTGCACGGTGCCGAGTACGCGAGCCTGTTCCTCTGGGACGCCGTCGTGCTCGACCCCTGGGGGTCTCCGCTCTTCCGGCTGGTGGCGGAGCACCGTGACGTCTTCGACCGACTCCCCGGCGACCTGCACGCCGCCCTGGTGCGGCAGTACATCGACGGTGCCTCGTCGCGGGGCTTCTCGCCGGCGGACCTCGAGACCCTGGCGCGGCCGTGGGCCGGCCCCGAAGGGCAGGTCGCGTTCTCACTCCAGATCGCCGCGCTGACCCCCGACGACACCCGGGCCGTGGCCGAGCTGTTGGGCTCCGTGCGGTGCCGGACCCGGATCGGGTGGGGGCGGCAGGACCCCTGGATCCCCCTGCACCAGGCGTACGACCTGCAGACGGCGCTGCCGGGGCACCCCGAGGTCGTCGTGCTCGACGACGTCGGGCACCTCGCCCCGTGGGAGGACCCCGTCGCGGTCACGGCCGCGCTCCGGCAGTGGGTGCACCGTCCGGTGGGCTCGGAGTGACCCCGCACGGCGCCCTTCAGATCAGCGCGCGAGCGGCGAGCACGACGGCCGCTCCCCCGACGGTCAGTGCCGCGAGCACCGACAGCACCACCGCGACGGTGTCCCGCCGGGCCGGGGCACTCGCGCGGACGGCACCGGCGACGAGCTGCTGAGCCGCCGCCAGGGACGCTGCGCTCCCGAGCGGCCGGTCGTCCTGGTCGAACGCCAGGAACCGCTCACGGACGTGCAGCACGAGCCCCAGGCTGGTCCCGTGGTCCCGCGCCACCCACGACTTCGGTCCCTGTTGCTCCCAGCGGACTGCGGTGCGCATCGTCCGGACTCACGTTCGGTGGACGACGACGGGGCAGGTGGCGTGTTGCGCACACTCCTGGCTGACCGAGCCGATGAGCAGCCCGCGGAACCCTCCGAGCCCGCGGTTGCCGAGCACGAGGAACGCTGCGTCCCGACCGGTTTCGATGAGGACCTCCGCCGCGGGGCCCTCGACCGTCTCGCTGGTGACCTGGACGTCATCGCCCACCAGGTCCGCCGCGACGTCGAGCGCCCTCGCCGCCGTGGCCTTCGCGTCGCCGTCGGGTGACCAGTGGTCGAACGGGGGTTCGTCACGGTTCAGCGCCGTCGGCCACTCCCAGCTCGTGACGGTGCGGACGGGGGAACCGAGGCGTCTGGCCACGGTCAGCGCGAACCGGAGCGCCTGCCAGGACTCCTCCGACCCGTCGACCCCGACCACGACGGTCCCCGACCCGGTGACGGGCTGCGTCGGGTTCCGGTGGATCATGACCGGGCAGGGGGCGTGCTGCATGCAGGCCGTGCTCACCGAACCGAGGAGCAGCCCGCGGAACCCTCCCCGACCCCGACTGCCGACCACGAGGAGGGCCGCGCCCGCCGCCGACTCGACCAGGACCTGGGCGGCGCCACCTTCGACGCTGCGGGTCGTGACCGTCCCGGCGTCCAGCCGTTCCTGCCCGATCTGCTCCTCCGCGTGGGCACGGATCTCCTCGGCATCGTGCAACGGCGACCAGCTCGACCCGGCCGGTGGCGCACTCCAGCTCGTCGGCCACCGCCACGTCGTCACGACGTCCACCGATGCCGTGAGCCGGTCCGCCATCGTCAACGCGGCGGCCAGTGCGCCGACGGAGGCGTCGGAGCCGTCGTAGCCAACGACGATCCGATTGGGTTCTCGTTCTGCCATCTCGTTCTGTCCTTCGTTCTCGATGTGCTCGGTGGGCATTCCGCACGGCGTCCTTCACGGCGTCCTTGACGGCGTCGTCACGGCGTCGTCGCTGCCCGGAGGGTCACGGTCGTGGTGCGCTCTGGGCCGTCACGGACGAGCGTGACGGCGAACCGGTCGCCGCTCGCGTTGGTCGCCTCCAGGAAGGTGACCGTCTCCGGATGGAGGACGTCGACGCCCTCGATGGCGGTGATCACGTCCCCGACGGCGATGCCCGCACGGTCGGCGGCACCGCGCGCCGTGACCTCGGTGACCTGCAGGCCCGGACCGACGACGCCGGTCTGCTGTCGGACGACCACGGGCACGGTCTGCATCCCGAGGGTCGGGTGGGCGACCTCGCCGTCCGTGCGGAGCGCCTCGGCGATCTGCCTGGCCACGGCCGCCGGGACGGCGAAGCCGATCCCGATGCTGCCGCTGCCCTCGCCGTTCGTGGTCGGCACGGTCGCGATCGCCGTGTTGATGCCGACGAGACGCCCGTCACAGTCCACGAGTGCACCTCCGGAGTTGCCGGGGTTGATCGACGCGTCCGTCTGGATCGCACCGGTCAACACCGTGGTGCCGGTGCCGTCCGCCGTCGGCACCGGGACACTGCGCCCGAGTGCGCTGACCACACCCGTGGTGACCGATCCCGACAACCCCAGCGGAGCGCCGAGTGCGACGACGGGTTCGCCGACGACGAGCCGGTTCGAGTCGCCCCAGCCGAGCGCCGGCAGCCGGCGGTCCGGTTCGGTGCGCAGGACCGCGAGGTCGGTCCGCGGATCACGACCGACGATCTCGGCGGGGAGTTCCGTCCCGTCGTCGAGGCGCACCGTGATGCGTCCACCGCTTCCCTCCGCGATGACGTGGTCGTTGGTCAACACGATCCCGGACGGGTCGATGACCTCACCGCTGCCCGAGCCCTCGCCGCTCGGCGAGCTGACCTCGATGGTCACGACGCTCGGCAGCACCCGTCGAGCGACGTCGGCGGCATTGCAGACCGCCGCGGTGGTCGTGCGGCCGGCCCCCGCTTCGTCCGTCCTCGCCTCGTTCCGCGACCCGATCCACCCGGCGAGGGTGCCGACGGCGAGCACGGCGACGACACTCGCTCCGAAGAAGAGCCAGGAACGGGCCCGGCCGGGTTCGGGTCCGGACCGTGGAGCGCTCACGCGGGCAACGGGTCGCGCAGGAGCGGACACGTCATGCAGTGACCACCGCCTCGTCCGCGTCCGAGCTCGGCCCCCCGGATCGTGCGGACCTCGACGCCGGCCCGGGAGAGCAGGTCGTTGGTCAGCGTGTTCCGGTCGTAGGCGTAGACCACACCCGGTTCGAGTGCGACGACGTTGTTCGCGCTGTCCCACTGCTGTCGTTCCGCGGCGTACTCGTCACCGCCGGTGTCCACGACGCGGAGGCCGTCGATGTGCATCGCGGCAGCGACCACGTCGAGGAACGGTTCCGTCTCCTCGACGACGTGCACCGATCCCGTGCGGCCGGGCAGCAGGGTGAACGGTTTGATGTGGTCGACGATCTGCCGGTAGACGGTCACGACGTCGACGTCCGCGAAGGTGAGGACGGTGTCGAGGTGCATCGCTGCCCGGAGCTTGGGCATCCCGGCGACGATCACCCGTTCCGCCTCGCCCCGGTCGAACAGCGCGGCGGCGACCTGCGTGATCGCCTGTCGTGACGTCCGTTCGCTCATGCCGATCAGCACGACCCCGTTGCCGACCGGCAGGACGTCGCCACCCTCGAAGGTCGCGAGCCCCCAGTCCCGCTCGGGGTCGCCCCACACCACGTGGTCGAGCGCCGGGGCGAAGGCCGGGTGGAAGGAGTAGATCGCCTTCATCAGCAGCGTCTCGTCGTGCCGAGCGGGCCAGTACAGGGGGTTGAGCGTCACCACCCCGTTGATCCAGCAGGTGGTGTCGCGGGTGTAGAGCATGTTCGGCAGCGGCGGCATGAGGTAGTCCGCGGCCGAGGCGTTCCCGTGCAGGCGGAGGTAGTCCGGACGACCGTCCGGTTCCAGGTCCTCGACGTTCAGCCCGCCGATGAGCACCTCGGCCAGGCCCCTGTCGGTGTAGCCGCCGAGGTGCTGCATCGTGGCGTCGACGAGGAGCGGACCGACCTCGTTGGGGGTGATCTTGCGCTCGAGGAGCCAGTCCCGGGCCCCAGGGACGCCGAGGGTCTCCTCGAGGACACGGTGGAGTTCCAGCACCTCGACGCCCTGGCCCTCGAGGTCGCGGACGAACGCACGGTGGTCCTCCTGCGCGTTCTCCACCCACAGGACGTCGTCGAAGAGCAGTGCGTCGTTGTTGCTCGGGGTCAGTCGCGCGTGTGCCAGTCCCGGCTCGCACACCAGGACCCTCCGCAGCCTGCCCACCTCGGAGAACGCGCCGAACGCGGGGGCGGCGGACGTCTTGTCGCCGCTGGTGGTGGTGGTCTCCGTGGTCATGGGGGTTCCCTTCTCAGAGTGTGATGGAGCCGGTGCTGAGCCCGATGATCGCCGCGACCGCACCGACCACCGACAGGACGCAGAGGACCCGTTCGGCGGTCGTGAACACGCGGAGTGCGCGCTCCCGACGTGCGATGACGTAGAGGATCGTCGCGGGTGCGTAGATCAAGAACGACAGGAGCAGGTACTGAGGGCCGGCCGCGACGACGAGGAACACCGTGTAGACGACCGCGACGACGGCCGCGACGAGCTGTCTCCGGGTGAGACCGCCCACCGCTCCGGCAGGTTCGACCCCGCCGTGCGCGCGCCGCGACCAGCGTGGGATCCCGAACTGCACGGCGTACAGGGCGGAGAGGAAGTACGGGATCAGCGACAGCGAGCTGCAGAGCTCGAGCATGGACGTCAGCGCGTCGTCGGAGAACATCGTGATCACCAGGAAGACCTGGATGAGGCCACTGGTGAACAGCAGCGCCATCCACGGCGTGCCGTGACGGTTCACACGCGTCAGGAACCGGGGTGCGTCCTCCTGCCGTGCGGCCTGGAACAGCACCTCGCTCGACATCAGGGTCCACGCCAGGTACGCGCCGAGGACCGAGACGACGAGTCCGACGTTGATCAGCACAGCACCCCACGGACCCACGATCTCGCCGAACACGCCTGCCATCGACGGCTGCCGCAAGCCCCGCAGGTCGGCGGCGGGCAGTGCGGCGAACGAGACCAGCGTGACGAGCGCGAAGACGGCGAGGACCCCGAGGAACCCGCTGAGCGTCGCCCGCCCGATGTCCTCGCGTCGACGTGCGTACCGGGAGTAGACGGTGGCTCCCTCGACGCCGAGGAAGACGAACACCGTGATGAGCATCGTCGAACGGACCTGGCTGAACAGCTCACCCGCGCTCGGCTCGGCGCCGCCCCAGAGGTTCAGCCGGAAGGTGTCCCAGTGGGTACCGACGATCGCACCGACGACCAGGAACAGCACGATCGGGACGAGCTTCGCGACGGTCACGATCGTGTTCAGCGCCGCGGCGTTCTTCGTCCCGCGCAGGACGAACAGGTGGAACGCCCAGAGCATGGCGGAGGTGACCGCCACGGACAGCAGCGTGTCCCCCTCGCCGAAGGCGGGCAGCACGGAGCCGATGGTCGAGCCGATCAGGACCCAGTAGGTGACGTTGCCCACGCAGGCGCTCGCCCAGTACCCGAAGGCGGAGAAGAAGCCCAGGTAGTTGCCGAACCCCGCTTTCGCGTAGGCGAAGATGCCGGCGTCGAGGTCCGGCCGGTGCGTCGAGAGCGCCTGGAACACGAACACGAGCATCAGCATCCCGACGCCGGCCACCACCCACGCGATGACGGTCGCGATGACGCCGGCTCCGGTCGCGAAGTTGCGCGGGAGCGAGAACACGCCCGCCCCGACCATCGACCCGACCACCATGGCGGCGAGTGCGACCACCGACAGCGTGCGGTCTTCGCTCGTCACGGGCGCCTGTTGCTCCTGCACTGCCATCTGCTTCCCTCTCTCGTGGGTCGCTCGGAGTCGGACGTCCGGCTACCGGTCGGCTGCGACGGTCGCTTCGGGTGTGGTGGAGGCGGAACGGCCCCAGCCGAACGCCGCGGTGAGCTGGACGACCCCGAAGACGATGAGCACGCTGCCCACAGCGGCGACGGTCAGCAGGGCGCCCAGGAAGGGCAGGTTGATCACGAGGATCCCGCTCAGCACGCTCAGGACGGCGAGCACCGCGGTCAGGGCCCGGTGCCCCTGCGCTGGCGAGTACACCATCGCGATGCCTTCGAGGATCCAGGCGAACCCGATGAGCAACGCCACCCAGCGCACGCCGATCGGTGGGAGGACGATCGCGACGATGCCCCCGGCGACCACGAGCAGCCCGAGCACGACCAGCCCGAGCCGTCGCCACCACACCCTCGATGGCGTCGTCGCGACGCGGAACACCATCGCGGCCCCGGACACCACCAGGTAGGTCCCGAACACCCACGCGACCGCGAAGAGCGTCGCATGCGGCAGGACCAGCGAAGCCAGTCCGGTGAGGACCCCAACGACCCCGACGACCCCGAGCGCCACACGGAGCCTGCTGCCGACTGCCCCCGAGGACCCGGCCCCCTCGTCGACCGCTCTGTCGACACTCATGCCCGCTCGACCTTCCCTGGAGGTCCCGACTGGTGCTGGTGGTGCTGGCGGTGCGAGACCGCGCCTGAAGTCCGTGTTGCGGACAGGCATACACCCGAACCTGAGGAGTCGTCCACCTTCGATGCGCACGCATGGGAGCGAACCCGGCCAGGCGAAGCGGTGTACGAACCCCGTCAAGGAGCGACGCCGCTCCGGACGGTCGGGAGGCACGGAGATGTCGAGCACACGCGAGGAACGCGTCGGCGCCGGAGCCCGAGCGCGGCCCGGCCCGGCCCCGCGACGGGCGCGGCAGGGCACGGTGCTCGTGATCACCGGGATCGCCGGGTTCATCATCGCGATCCTGATCCTCACCCGCCCACCCGCTGCGCTCGACGCCGAAGTGCACCTGCTCGGCTCGTACATGGTGCTGTCAGGCCTGCTCCGCATCGGTCGGGCGCAGGTGGGAGACGGGATGGCCCTCGTCCGTCGCGTCATCCACGGTGTGCTCGGCACACTCGTCCTCGTCGCCGGTGTCGTCGCCGTCGTGCACCCACCCGGCCAGCTCAGCGCCTGGGTCACGCTGATCGCGATCGCCTGGGTGCTCGAGGCCGCCGTCATCCTCACCGGGTCCACGTTCTCGGTCGCGAGGGGGCTGACGCTCATCGCCGCGGTCCTGTGCGTGTGCATCGCCGTCGCTCTGGTCTCCTACCCGGTCATCGGTGTGGGTGCCGCGACGGCCTCGAGCGCGGTGTTCCTCGTGCTGTTCTCCGCGGCCCAGCTCTTCGAGGGGATCCTCGTCTGGCTCCCGCCCCGCTACGAGACGATCTCCGTCGGCGGCGAGGACACCCCGCACCGACGGCGATGACCGACCACGGGGAACGCCGGACCGCGACGACGTCGTTCGCCGTCGTCGTCGCCGGCGCCGTCCTGGGCGTCGCCGGGGTCAAGGTGCTCTCGTGGCTGGTCGCGCCGTGCCTGCTCGCCCTGGTGATCGTCGTCCTGACCCGTCCGCTGTCTCGTCGGCTCGGTGCACGCGGTGCCCCCGCGGCGGTCGGGATCGCGGCCGCCTTCGTCACGGGGCTCGGGATGATCGTGGTGCTCGTCGCCGTCGTCGCCTTCGCGGCCGTGCGGCTCACCACGGTCGTCCGCGCCTACCGCTCCGACCTCGAGACCCTGGTCCTCCGAGCGCACAGGGTGCTGACCGAAGCCGGTCTGACCGACGCACAGTCCCACAGTCTCACCGACGTCGTCACACCGGACCGCCTGCTGCGGTGGTCCGCCTCGGTCGCCCCGTCACTGGTCAGCATGGGCGCGACGGTCGTCTTCTTCCTCGGACTGCTCCTGTTCCTGTCGATCGAAGCGACCCAGGTCGACCAGCGGCTCGCGGGCCTTCGACGGGCGCGGCCGGCGATCGCGGCTGCCCTGACGGATTCGGCGCGGCTCACCCGACGGTACTTCGCGATCACCGCCGCACTGGCCGTGGTTGTCGGAGCACTCGATGCGGTCCTGCTCGCTGCGCTCCGGGTCCCGTACCCCGTCCTGTGGGGCGTGCTGGCGGCCGCGTGCAACTTCATCCCCTACGTCGGGTTCGTCATCGGCCTGGTGCCGCCGGCGTTGATCGCGCTCCTCGACAGCGGACCCGAGCTGGCGATCGTGATCGTGATCGTCTACGTCGTGCTGAACTCCGTCGTCACCACGATCGTCCCGGCGAAGGTCGTCGGTGACGTCGTCGGCATCAGCATGTCCGCGACGGTGGTGTCCCTGGTGTTCTGGGCATGGGTCCTCGGTCCGATCGGTTCGGTCCTCGCCGTCCCGTGCACGCTCGTGGTCAAGAGCGTCCTCGTGGACGCCGACCCGCGCGCACGGTTCCTGGCACCGCTGCTGAACTCCCGGAAGAAGAACACGTCGGAAGAACGCGCACGGTGAGCGACGCGGTTCTCAACCGGGTGGAACGGGACGGAACGGCACCTCGACGGGATCGGTGCCGATCGTGACCGCCGTGCCGGCCGGCACCTCACGCCAGAGTCCCGGGAGCGCCACCAACGGCTCGGAGACGACCACCCGAGCGTTCTCGGGCATGTGCGCCAACCGCCCCACCTCCGGGTACAGCTGCCGGACCGATCCGACGTCCGAACTGATGAAGAGCGAGTTCGCGGTCCCCGCGCTCGCGTAGCGGACGGCCGTCAACGTCTCACCGTCGGTGAGCCCGATCGTCATCTGCAGGGCGCCCTCGATCCCGGCCGCACTCGCGACCGACTCCACGAGCCCCGCCATGCGTTCCAGCCCACCGACCGGGTCCTCCTCGAGGCCGAAGGTCAGTGCGAGATGGAACATGAGTTCGGAGTCGGTGGATCCGAGGATGCACGGGAACAGGTCGTCACGGACCGCGGCGAGCAGCTGCCGACGAACCACGGCGAAGTCCCTGATGAAGCCGTTGTGCACGAACAGGCGGTTGCCGTACCGGAACGGGTGACTGTTCGTCTCCTGGATCGGGGTGCCGGTCGCCGCCCGGACGTGCGCCAGGAACAGCCCGCTCGACACCTCGGACGCGAGTTCGCGGAGGTTCTCGTCCCCCCACGCGGGCGCGGCACTCCGGAAGAGGGTCGGCCGGTCGCGCCGTCCGTACCACCCCAGACCCGTTCCGTCACCGTTCGGAGCCGGGGTCTCCGGTGAGTGGAAACGACTCTGCTCGATGAGCGAACGCTCGGTGTCGTAGATCAGCTCGCGCGGCTCGATCGGATCTCCCACGTACCCCAGCCACCGACACATGCGAGCCTCCCCGGCTTCGTCGCCCGACGCCCCGAGTCAAGCACCATCGCGTGCCGAGCGCCCGCCCGCGCCCCGGTAACCTGACCGGCACGGCCGCGATCGAGCGATGGCGCCGACGAACGACGGAGGACCACGGTGCCAGCACTCGGAGACGGCCGCGCCGACGGCGTGTGGTGCACGCTCGGCGAACCCCGGACCACCGCACAGATCGCCCAGAACGGGTTCGCCTGGCTCGGCCTCGACGCCCAGCACGGCGCCTTCGACGACGCCACGCTCCTGGCGACGATGCCGGCACTCGCCGCGGTCGCACCGCAGGTCCCCGTCGCCGTCCGGGTCGCCGAGGGCTCGGACGCCGCGATCGGCCGTGCGCTCGACCTCGGTGCCGCCATCGTGATCGTCCCGATGATCGAGACCGTCGAGCAGGCCGAACACGCCGTGCGCGCCGCGCACTACCCACCGCGGGGCCGACGGAGCTGGGGGCCGATGGCGGGACTCTGGGGCGGCGCGGCACCGTCCGCCGCCGTTGCCGACCCCGAGGTGTGGGTGATGCTCGAGACGCCCGCGGGCCTCCGTGTCGCCGAGGAGATCCTGGCGGTCCCGGGCGTCTCGGCGGTGTTCGTCGGTCCCTTCGACCTGTCGATCGGACTGGGCATCGAGCTGGACGTACTGCTGCACGACGACGGCGCACTCCCCGCGATCGTCGCCGCAGCCGGTCGCGCTGGCAAGCACACCGGCGCCTTCGCCGGCGACCTGGCCCGCGCCGAACGGCTCCGCGCACTCGGCTTCGACCGCGTCGCCGTCGTCACCGACGGGACCCTGCTCGCGCACGGTGCGGCCGCGGTGCTCGGCGCAGCAGCGACCGGTCGCACCTCGTACTGACGGGCCGTCAGCGGCGAAGTACTGACGGGCCGTCAGCGGCGGCCGCACCGGCGACCGGTCGTCGTCCGTGTCCTCGGCGCCGCTGAGAGGGCGTGCCCGCGCCCCGGTCCACACTCGGTCGGGAACCCGAGCCGACCGCGACCGCAGAGAGGACGAGACATGACCGACGTCTCCAGCCAACCGCCCGCCGAGGGCGACGACCGCCGCATCCTGACGAACCGCCAGGGCCACCCCGTCTACGACAACCAGAACCAGCGCACCGTCGGGGCCCGTGGCCCGGCGACGCTCGAGAACTACCAGTTCCTCGAGAAGATCAGCCACTTCGACCGCGAACGGATCCCGGAGCGGGTCGTGCACGCGCGCGGTGCCGTCGCCTTCGGGTACTTCGAGGCCACCGGCACGTGGGGTGACGAACCCATCGCGCAGTACACCCGCGCGAAGCTGTTCCAGGAGCCCGGCAAGCGCACCGACCTGGCGATCCGGTTCTCCACCGTGATCGGCGGCCGTGACTCCTCCGAGGCTGCCCGCGACCCGCGCGGCTTCGCCGTGAAGTTCTACACCGAGGACGGCAACTGGGACCTCGTCGGCAACAACCTCGGCGTCTTCTTCATCCGCGACGCCATCAAGTTCCCCGACGTGATCCACTCCCTCAAGCCCGACCCCGTGACCTTCCGCCAGGAGCCGGCGCGCATCTTCGACTTCATGTCGCAGACCCCCGAGTCGATGCACATGCTCGTCAACCTGTTCAGCCCGCGCGGCATCCCCGCGAACTACCGCACCCAGCAGGGTTTCGGCGTGAACACCTACAAGTGGGTGAACGCGGACGGTGACACCAAGCTCGTCAAGTACCACTGGATCCCGTCGGTGGGCGTGTCCTCGATGACCGAGGCCGACGCCGCCGCGGTGCAGGCCGGCGACCTCGGGCACGCGTCGAAGGACCTGTACGAGGCGATCGAGCGTGGTGAGTACCCCGAGTGGGAGCTCCGTGTGCAGCTCATGGACGACCACGAGCACCCGGAGCTCGACTTCGACCCGCTCGACGACACGAAGGTGTGGCCGGAGAACGAGTTCCCGCCGAAGCCCGTCGGCAAGATGGTCCTGAACCGCAACGTCACGAACCACTTCGCCGAGAACGAGCAGCTGTCCTTCGGCACCGGCGTGCTCGTCGACGGCCTGGACTTCTCCGACGACAAGATGCTCGTCGGCCGCACGTTCTCGTACTCGGACACGCAGCGCTACCGCGTCGGCCCGAACTACCTGCAGCTGCCGGTGAACGCCCCGAAGAACGGCGCCGTCGCGACCAACCAGCGCGACGGGCAGATGGCCTACCACCAGGACCACGGCGGCGAGAACCCGCACGTCAACTACGAGCCGTCGATCACCGGCGGCCTGCGCGAGGCGGAGTACCCGACCCACGACGACCAGGGGCCGGAGATCGTCGGGCGCCTCACCCGCAAGCGGATCCCCCGGACGAACGACTACACCCAGGCCGGCCAGCGGTACCTGCTCCTGCAGGACTGGGAGCGCGACGACCTCGTCGCGAACTTCGTCGACCTCATCTCGCAGGCGGCCCGTCCGGTGCAGGAGCGCATGCTCTGGCACTTCTACATGGTCGAGGACGACCTGGGTCGTCGCGTGGGCGAGGGACTCGGCATCACCCTCGACGAGGTCAAGGACCTGCCCCCGCTGCAGTCCCAGACGCTCAGCGACGACGAGCTCGCCCGCCTGGCGAACCTCGGCCACAACGGCTCCCGCGACGTCGAGGGCCTCATGATGACGCACTGCGTTCCCGACGAACGCGCCGTGCGCGTCTGAGACGCGACCCCACGGACGGACGGGAGGCCCGGTGCCAGCTGGCACCGGGCCTCCCGTCCGTCTCGCTGCCGTCACCTGCCGCAGCGCATCACGGACAACCCGGGACGGCGCCAGGGAGGCCACGCTCATCGTGGATCGACAGGAGCGACTCCGCGACCCCGACCGGCACGATCGCGCGGTCGTCGCTCCCGTCCCGTTGATCCGCACCGATGCGACTCAAGGAGGCCGCGATGGAACACACGACTCCCCGGCGGTGTGGCGCGAACGCGTCCGCTGCCCACCGACTCCTCGCTGGGACACCACGATGAGGGCCCGGAACCTCGCCGCCGCTGCGATGGTCACGGCTGCCGTCGGCATCGTCGTCTCGCGCCGCCGACGCGGCACACCCGGGCCCGCACGGAAGGGGCTGGCCGAACCGCGTTCCGGCTGGCATGCGGTCACGGTGAACCGCGGGCAGGACGAGGTGCTGCCAGGCGGGCGGATCCCCGCGCCGCTCACGGCGTTCGGGCAGGACGTCGAGGTGGAGGCCCGTCCCGCGCCCGGCGATCGTGGCACCGAGCTCCGTGCCCGGTTCCGTGGCGGCGGCCCGGATTCTCAGGGTCGGCTGCGGGCCGCTCTGCGTGAGGCGAAGCAACTCATCGAGGTCGGCGAGGTGCTCCGGGTGGATCCGGTCCCCCACGGCCGACGGAAGGCCACACCCACCGGCGCGTTGGTGGACGTGGCGACGAAACGGAGCAACGAGGAGGGTGTGCTGTGAAGGCGCTCTGTTGGACCGGGGTCAACGAGACCGCGGTGGAGACGGTGGAGGACCCGAAGATCCTCAACGAGCACGACGTGATCCTGAAGGTTCGTCTGAGCACCACCTGCGGCTCGGACCTGCACCTGCTCGGCGGGTACATCCCGACCATGCGATCCGGTGACGTCCTGGGGCACGAGTTCATGGGCGAGGTCGTCGAGACGGGATCGGCCGTCACGAAGCACAAGGTGGGCGACCGGGTCGTCGTCTGCTCGTTCATCGCCTGCGGGCAGTGCTGGTACTGCACCCACGGGCAGTTCTCACTCTGCGACAACGGCAACCCGAACCCGGGGCTGACCGAGGCGATGTGGGGGTCGTCGATCGGCGGCTGCTTCGCCTACAGCCACGCGCTCGGCGGGTTCGCAGGCAGCCACGCCGAGTACGTCCGCGTGCCCTACGCCGATCAGGGGGCGTTCACGGTCCCCGATGGTGTGTCCGACACGGCCGCCCTGTTCGCCTCCGATGCCGCACCCACCGGGTGGACCGGAGCCGACCTGGCCGGGATCACACCGGGTGACACCGTCGCAGTGTGGGGCGCCGGTGGTGTGGGCCAGATGGCCGCTCGTGCAGCGATGCTCCTCGGCGCCGAGCAGGTGATCGTGATCGACCGTCTGCCCGAACGGCTGCGACAGGTGCGCGAGCACGTCGGTGCCGAGACGCTCGACTACACGAGCGACGCCGTGCTCCCGGAACTCAAGGAACGCACCGGCGGTCGGGGTCCCGACGTGTGCATCGAGGCCGTCGGCATGGAAGCGCACGGCACCGGACCGCTGTACCTGTACGACCAGGCCAAGCAGCAGCTGCGCTTGCAGACCGACCGGCCGACCGCCCTGCGCGAGGCCATCTACGCCAGCCGGAAGGGCGGCAGCCTGTTCTCGCTCGGGGTCTTCGGTGGGCTCGTCGACAAGTTCCCGTTCGGCGCGATCATGAACAAGGGCATGACGGTCCGCGGCGCCCAGCAGCACGGGCACCGCTACAT
>Ga0265797_10002115_pt1 | contig 33970 bp, 30 predicted proteins | sample P2T30metagenome_FD_192433 | JGI IMG/M metagenome (GOLD analysis project Ga0265797, IMG submission 192433) | Plant litter microbial communities from East Loma Ridge, Irvine, California - P2 T30 | ecosystem: Environmental > Terrestrial > Plant litter > Unclassified | place: USA: California...
CCCAGCCGGTGGAACAGGATCACCTCGTCCAGCCGGTTGAGGAATTCCGGGCGGAAATGCGCGCGGACGATGTCCATCACCTGCGGCTCCACCGCCTCCACGTCCTGCCCCTCGTCCAGATTGGCGAGATATTGCGCGCCCAGGTTCGAGGTCAGCACGATCAGCGTGTTGCTGAAATCCACCGTCCGCCCCTGACCGTCGGTCAGCCGCCCGTCGTCCAGCACCTGCAGCAGCACGTTGAACACGTCGCCATGCGCCTTCTCCACCTCGTCGAACAGCACCACCTGATAGGGGCGGCGGCGCACGGCTTCGGTCAGGACGCCGCCTTCCTCATAGCCGACATAGCCCGGCGGCGCCCCGATCAGCCGCGCCACCGCGTGCTTTTCCATGAATTCGCTCATGTCGATCCGCACCATCGCGTTGGGGTCGTCGAACAGGAATTCGGCCAGCGCCTTGGTCAGTTCGGTCTTGCCCACGCCCGTCGGCCCCAGGAACAGGAAGCTGCCCATCGGCCGGCCCGGGTCCTGCAACCCCGCCCGCGCGCGGCGCACGGCGGTGGAGACGGCGCGCACCGCCTCCGCCTGCCCGATCACGCGCTTGCCGATCGTCTCCTCCATGCGCAGCAGCTTCTCGCGCTCGCCCGCCAGCATCCGGTCGACGGGGATGCCGGTCCAGCGGCTGACCACGCCGGCGATATCGTCGGCGGTCACCTCCTCGCGCAGCATCGCGCCCTGGGTCTGGCCCTCGGCCGCCGCCAGCAGCTTCTGCAATTGCGGGATCGTGCCATAGGACAACTCGCCCGCACGGGCGAGGTCGCCGCCACGCTGCGCCTGTTCCAGCTCAAGCCGTGCGGCGTCCAGCTGCTCCTTCAGCTTCGCCTCCGCGCCGATCTTGTCCTTCTCCGCCTGCCAGCGCGTGGTCAGTTCGGCGGACTGCTGTTCCAGATTGGCCAGTTCGCCCTCCAGCGTCTCCAGCCGGTCGCGGCTCGCCTCGTCGCTTTCGCGGCGCAGCCCCTCGCGCTCGATCTTCAGGCGCAGGATACGGCGGTCCAGCCCCTCGATCTCCTCGGGCTTGCTCTCCACCTCCATGCGGATGCGGCTGGCGGCCTCGTCCATCAGGTCGATCGCCTTGTCGGGCAGGAAGCGGTCGGTGATGTAGCGGTTGCTCAGCGTCGCCGCCGCCACCAGCGATCCGTCGGTGATCCGCACGCCGTGGTGCAGCTCGTATTTCTCCTTCAATCCGCGCAGGATGCTGATCGTGTCCTCCACGGTCGGCTCGCCGACGAACACCGGCTGGAACCGCCGCTGGAGCGCGGGGTCCTTCTCCACATGCTTGCGATATTCGTCGAGCGTGGTCGCGCCGACGCAGTGGAGTTCGCCGCGGGCCAGCGCCGGTTTCAGCAGGTTGCCCGCATCCATCGCGCCTTCGGATTTGCCCGCGCCGATCAGCTGGTGCATCTCGTCGATGAACAGCACGATGTCGCCCTCGGCGGCCTTCACCTCGTCGATCACGCCCTTCAGCCGCTCCTCGAACTCGCCGCGATATTTCGCGCCCGCGATCAGCGCGCCCATGTCGAGCGACATCAGCGTCTTGTCCTTCAGCCCGTCGGGCACGTCGCCATTGGCGATGCGCAGCGCCAGCCCCTCGACGATCGCGGTCTTGCCGACGCCGGGTTCGCCGATCAGGACGGGATTGTTCTTGGTGCGGCGCGCCAGCACCTGGATGGTGCGGCGGATTTCCTCGTCACGGCCGATCACCGGGTCCAGCTTGCCGTCGCGCGCCGCCTGCGTCAGGTCGCGCGCGAACTTCTTCAGCGCGTCGTACCGGTCCTCGGCGCCCGCGGTATCGGCGGTGCGACCCTGGCGCAGCTGGTTGATCGCGGTGTTCAGCCCCTCCGGCGATACGCCCGCCGCCTTCAGCGCCTTGCCCGCCGCGGTCGTCGTCGCCAGCGCCAGCGCGACCAGCAGCCGCTCGACCGTGACGAAACTGTCGCCGGCCTTGCTGGCGATCTGCTCCGCCGAATCGAGCGCCCGCACCAGGTCGTTGTCGAGCCCGGGCGAGCCTTGCGCGCCCGATCCGCTCACCGCGGGTATCTTTGCGAGTGCCGCATCGACGTCCGCCACCGCGCGGCGCGGCTCGCCGCCGGCCGCCTGGATCAGCCCGGCGGCCATGCCCTGCTCGTCTTCCAGCAACGCTTTCAGCAGGTGTTCGGGCGCCATCCGCTGATGGTTCATGCGGATCGCAACGGTTTGCGCGGACTGTAGAAAGCCCTTGGCGCGGTCGGTGAATTTTTCGAGGTTCATGATCGGTCCTGTTGCCTTCATGCCAAGATAGTGTTGCCAATATAGCACACAAGTGGTCGCGGAAATAAACCGGCTCACCGGCGATGTAGTGGAGCGAAGCCCATTGCACAGGGGCGGTTTCGATGCTTACCACACGCCATCCAGCAGGAGCCCATGTCGCATGTCGTTCAAGTCCGCCGCCCTCGTCGGCGCCGCCGTGATTGCGTTCATTCCGTCCGTCCACGCCCAGACGAAGGTCGCCGCCGCCGCGCCGGTCGCCAGCCTCGTCAGCCAGGTCGACATCCCCTATCAGACCTTCACGCTGGCCAACGGCCTGCGCGTCGTCGTCCACACCGATCGCAAGGCGCCCGTCGTCGCGGTCAGCGTGTGGTACGATGTCGGCTCCAAGCACGAGCCCAAGGGCCGGACCGGCTTCGCGCATCTGTTCGAGCATCTGATGTTCAACGGGTCGGAGAACGCGCCCGGCGACTTCTTCGAACCGCTGAAGCAGGTCGGCGCCACCGACTATAACGGCACCACCTATTTCGATCGCACCAACTATTTCGAAACGGTGCCGACCGCCGCGCTGGAACGCGCGCTGTTCCTGGAATCGGACCGGATGGGCTATCTGCTCGGCGCGATCACGCAGGGCGTGCTGGATGAACAGCGCGGCGTCGTCCAGAACGAGAAGCGGCAGGGCGACAACCAGCCTTACGGCCTGCTCGGCTACAAGATCACCGAGGGGCTGTTCCCCGCCACCCACCCCTACGGCCATGACACGATCGGTTCGATGGCCGATCTCGATGCCGCCAGCGTGCAAACGGTGAAGGACTGGTTCCGCGATCATTACGGCCCCAACAACGCGGTGCTGGTGCTGGCGGGCGATGTCGACGTCGCCACCGCCCGGTCGCTGGCCGAGAAGTATTTCGGCAGCATCAAGGCGGGGCCGAAGAGCAATCTGCCCGCCGCCCCCGTCGTCACGCTGCCCGCACCCGTCAACGAGACGATCCGTGATCGCGTGGCCGCGACGCTCATCACCCGTAACTGGGCGACGCCGGGGCTCAACGATCCCGCTGCCGCCTCGCTCGATGTCGCGGCCGGCGTGCTGGGCGGGCTCGCCTCGTCGCGGCTGACCGACCAGCTGGTCCGCAAGGAAAAGCTGTTCACGCAGGTATCCGCCGACAGCAACGCCTTCGCGCAGATCGGCACCTTCTCGATCGACGGGCTGGTGCGGCCGGGCGTCGACGTCGCGCTGGCGACGAAGCGGCTGGACGAGGTGACCGCGCAGTTCCTGAAGGACGGGCCGACCGCGGACGAGGTGTCGCGCTTCGTCACCTCCACGGTGGCGCGGCGTATCCGCGGGCTGGAATCGGTCGGTGGCTTCGGCGGCAAGGCGGTCGCGCTGGCCGAAGGCGCGCTCTATTCGAACGATCCGGGCTTCTACAAGAAGCAGCTGGCGGCGCTCGCCGCGCAGACCCCCGCCACGGTGAAGGCGGCGGCGAACAAGTGGCTGACCCGTCCGGTGCTGGCGATCAACGTCGTGCCGGGCGATCGCGACGCCTATCAGGAGGCGCAGGTCCCCGCCGCCGTGCCGGTCGCGGCCGCCCCCGAACAGCCCGCTAAGGGCACGCGCGGCGCGCTGCCCGCGGTCGGTGAGATCGCCGGGCTCAGCTTCCCTGCCGTCACCCGCACCCGTCTGCGCAACGGGATCGAGGTGGTCTATGCACAGCGTACCGCGGTGCCGGTCACGCAGGCGGTCGTCAGCTTCGATGCCGGCTATGCCGCCGATGTCGCCGGCAAGCTGGGCACCGAGCAGGTGACGCTCGACATGATGGACGAGGGGACGACGACGCTCGACTCCAACGCCCTCGCCCAGGCGCGCGAACGGCTGGGCGCGTCGATCGGCACCGGCCTGTCGCTCGACCGCACGGTGCTGACGATGGGCGTGCCCAGCGCCAACCTCAACCCCGCGCTCGACCTGCTCGCCGACATCGCCCGCAACCCCGCCTTCGCCGATGCGGAAGTCGCGCGGATCAAGAACCAGCGGCTGGCGGAGATCCAGCAGGAGCTGACCAACCCCGCCGGCATCGCCGGGCGCATCGTCCCGCGCATCGTCGCGGCGGGCACCCCGTATGAAAAGGCGCAGGGCGGCGGCGATCCCGCGGCGGTGGCGGCGCTGACCCGCGCCGATCTGGTCGCGTTCCAGCAGGCATGGCTGCGGCCGGAGAAGGCGAAGATCTTCGTCGTCTCCGATCGTCCGCTGGCCGAGGTGAAGGCCGCGCTCGACGCGCGGTTCGGCGACTGGCGCGGCACCGGCGCGGTGCCCGCCAAGGCATCGTCCGCCACGCCGCCGGCCACGCGCCCGCGCATCCTGCTGTACGACCGGCCGGGCAGCCCGCAGTCGCTCATCACCGGCGCGGTCAGCAACGGGCTGACCGGCACGCAGGAACTGCTGCCGGTGCAGACCGCCAACGATGCGCTGGGCGGCAGCTTCCTGGGCCGGATCAACATGGATCTGCGCGAGGGCAAGCACTGGTCCTACGGCGTCAACGGCGGGTTCCAGCGTGCCGAATTCGCCGCGCCCTATCTGATGCGGGCGCCGGTGCAGGCGGACAAGACGGGTCCGTCGATCGCCGCGCTGCAACAGGACGTGAAGGAGTTCCTCACCACCAAGCCGATGACCGATGCGGAGTTCGACCTGGCGATCAACGGCGCGATCCGGTCGTCGTCCGGCCAGTTCGAAACCTCGGGCGCGGTGCTGTCGGCGATGCAGCAGAACGATCTCTACAAGCGGCCCGACGATTATTACGCCACGATCGCACAGCGTTACCGCGCGCTGACGCTGCCTCAGCTGCGCACCACCATCAGCCAGGCGATCGATCCGTCGCGCATCACCTGGATCGTGGTGGGCGAGGCGACAAAGGTGAAGCCGCAGCTTGACACGCTGGGGATGCCGGTCGAGTTGGTGACGGCAAGTTCGCTGGGCCTCCCCGCCGCCGCCCCGGCGCCGGCGCCCGCGAAGTAAGGAGAGAGCCGATGGCCACCGTCGATGGCAGCTACGACTGCACCGTGAAATCGCCGCTGGGCGATCAGAAGATGACGCTCACCGTCCGCAGCGAAGGCGATGGCTTCACCGGCGACGTGTCGGGCGCGATGGGCAGCATGGACGTGACCGGCACCGTCGACGGCAACCGGATCGGCTGGAAGCAGAGCATGACCGTGCCGATGCCGATGACGCTCGACTGCGAGGCGACGATCGACGGCGACACGCTGGTCGGCACCGTCGGTGCGGGTGCGTTCGGCAGCTTCCCGATGTCGGGCACGCGTACCGCCTGAACCCCGTCTGCCCTGCAAGGGGACGTGAAACCCGCTCCCGCCGTCATGGCGGGGGCGGGTTTTTCGTGTGTGCGTGACCGGCACGGGGTCTGCGCCCGATCGCCCCCGCCCGAACCTCGGTCATCGCGACGATCGTCACCGGCCGCCGCCCGGATGGCGCCGACCGGCATTTATCATCGCCATTCCGACCGGATCGGCCCTTGACAGACGCAGGGGACGTTATTGCCTATTGCACTAGACAATAGCGGACTAGATTACACCATGGATTCAGACGGGCATAATGTCGGAACGGAGATCTCGTTTGCGCTATACAGCGCGGCCAATCGGGTCGCGCGGATGCACAAACCGATCCTCAAGCCACTCGGCCTGACGTTCCCGCAATATCTCGTCATTCTGGAATTGCTGGGTAAGTCGCCGCTCGTCGTCGGTGCGCTCGGCAGCCGGCTCGACATGGATACGGGAACGATCACGCCGCTGCTGAAGCGGCTGGACGCGGCCGGTCTGGTGACGCGCACGCGCGACCCGGCCGATGAACGCCGCGTGATGGTCGAACTGACGCCACGCGGTCGTGCACTCGGGCCCCAGGTTCTGGGCGTCACCGCCCAGATCAAGGCGGCCTGTCAACCAACAGCAAGCGATCTCGACGACCTTCGTCGCAGGCTGGACGCGATCCGTTAACCGGGCGCGGACTGAAACTTAAACAAGGAAACATGACATGAAAATCGGTATTCTCGGCACCGGCAACATCGGCAAGACCCTCGTTCAGAAGCTGAGCGTGGCCGGCCACGACGTGAAGGTCGCCAATTCACGCGGACCGGAGACGATCGACGCGGACATCCTGTCGTCGGGCGCCAAGGCCGTCACCGCGGCGGATGCCATCGTCGACATCGACGCACTGATCCTCTCCATTCCGCTCGACCGTATCCCGGGCCTCGCGCCGCTGATCGCCGATGTGTCCCCGGACACCGTCATCATCGACACGTCGAACTATTATCCGGGTCGCGACGGCGAGATCGCGCCCATCGTCGAGGGCCAGCCTGAAAGCGAGTGGGTCTCGGCGCAGCTGGGCCGCAAGGTGGTGAAGGCGTGGAACGCCATCAGCGCCGGATCGCTGGCGACCAAGGGCAAGCCGGCGGGCGAACCCGGCCGCATCGCCATCCCGGTCGCCGCCGACAGCGATTCGGACCGCGCCGTCGCCATGGCGCTGGTGGGAGACACTGGCCTCGACGCGGTGGATGCCGGCTCGCTGGCCGAATCGTGGCGCCAGCAGGGCGGCTCGCCCTCCTACTGCACGGATCTGACCCGTGACGAACTGCCGGCGGCGCTGGCGGCGGCAGATGCGTCGCGCTCGGGCGCCCGTCGCGACCTGGCGATCGCCGTCGTCATGGAGAAATTGATCGGCGACCAGTCAACGACGGTGGATTCGGAGCATTTCGTCCGCGTCGCCCGCGCGATCTTCATGTGATCCCGGCGATGTCGGAGGCGTCCGCCGCCATGGCGCGACGTCCCGACATCGACGAACGACCGGTGGCGATCCGCCGGGTCGCCCGCGACCGGAACGGTGCCAACGGCCCATGCCGATGAAGCGCCCCCCGTCACGGGAGTGACGATACGGACCCGCCTTCTCCCTCGGGAGGGGGCGGGTTCGTTCGTATCCGGCGGCGATCGTCCACCTGGCGGCATGGTGGCATCATGGTCGTCGCGATGCTATCGGGGGGCGAACGGGAGGTAGTGCATGGCCACGAACTTCTTGCGCAGGGGCGAACCCGCGCCGACCCCCAAACCGCCGCTGTCCGGCTATGTCGGCAGCGACCGCCACTATCGTACCGGCACCGGCGATCCGCCGCTGAAATCCGATTCGGGGGCCGGACCGTGGAATTCCAGACCCAAGACCGCCGACGCGATCGCGCAACATGCCGGATTGATCGGGCTGGTCATGCATGGAATATCCAATCTCTATCCCGGTGTGAATGCGACGCGGCATCTGCGGCATTATCTGTCGAACACCGGACTCGCGTGCAAGATTGATCTCGAAGACATGGTTCAGTCGGTGCCCAGCGCGCAGTCGGCATGATGCTGGAGTTTCGCCAAGCGCAACAGTTTCTTCGTGCGCTACCCGTTGGTCGACATCTATTTCAATCAATTTTTGGGCAGGACGGCTACAACGGACAGGCAGAAAACGCCGATTGGTATTTTGCAACCGGCGGTTACACTCGTTGGGGAAAGGGGGAGGCCATCATAACAGACGGAAATATTGGCCGTCACTACGAAGTAGACTTCGAGTATTGAATGTATGATTGCTATAACTGGGATGGGGGCGAGGAGGTTACCATCTTGGGAACCACGATCACCGACGAATTCATGGGTGAGTTCCATCGGCAGGGATTGGCACGTGAATTCAACTGTCATGGCTCGATCCGGCGTAAATTGACGTGGGATGGCGATTTTGGCGCCCCCGACAAGGCGATCGTATTGAAAAGGCAGGAACGATGATCGGATTGCCGCGATGGTCGCTGCCGTTGATGCTGTTGGCATCGGCAGGATGCAGCGCCGCCCCTCCACGGGAGAGATCGACGATGAATGCTGCCAGCACCGATGGCACCAACATTCTCAAACGAATCGGCCTGTCGCTGCCGCCTTCCGGCAAGATTGAATATGCGCGATATCAATCGGGCATGGACGATGCCGCGTGGTTGCTGGTGACGATGTCGGAAGCGGACTGGAAAGTCTTTCTAGACGGGATCGTCCGCCGCGCACCCCACCCGCTCGAGTTCTCCGAGGAGGCCAACCCCCTGATGGGGCCACGAGACGGAGAATGGAATCCGGAGGCTGCCAAGGGGCTGAAGACGGGGCAGGTCAATTGGGGTCGCAACGACAGCGAAGGGCTGAACATCGGTTTCGCGCCCGCCGGTGACGGCACGGTCCGCGTCTTCCTGTTCTGGCACCAGACCTGATCCGGCATCCCGAACCGATCGCTCGATTCGCCCCTGTCCTACACCCCGGCTTTGCGCCTAGAACTGGATGACATTGGCTTGAACCGGATGTTCGTCGTTGCGAGCGGAGCGAAGCGATCCAGGGCGTCCTGATCCGGCGCTGGTTTGCTTCGCGACGCTCCCCATGGTGGCTTGGGTCAGACTGATGATATCCCGCGCGGGCGGCTACGGGGCGGCTACGGGGCGGATACGGGGCGGGCAGGGGGGAACAGGGTTCATGCGGACAACATCACGGATCATCGCATCGGTCGCGATGCTGGCGGCGTCACCGGTCGCGGCGCAGGACAAGGCGGTGCAGGCGCTGGTCGACCGGTTCGAGGATGCACGGACGCGGTTCGATCCAGTCGCGCTCGCCGCGACGCTGGCACCGGGTTACGAGGAAATATCGCCGGTCGGCACCGTCGATCCGCGCGCGGCGGTGCTGGGCTTCTACGCCCCCGCCGCGCGCCGGCCGGCACCGGCGATGACCGCCGACGATACGGTCGTGCGCGCCGGCGGCGACATGGCGCTGGTCACCCGCCGCCAATCCTTCATGCTGCCCGGCGGCGTCACCCGATCGATCCGCGTCCGCTATGTCGCGCGGCGGGCCGGCGGCCGCTGGCGATTGCTGTCCGCGCAATACACCCCGATCCCGCCCGCTCCGGCGCGGTAGGGCAAGGATGTCACCGCCCCGACCCATCCCGCCCGCCTCCCGTCATGGCGGGCGCAGCGAAGCAATCCAGCGCCTGATGCAGGACGCCCCCGATTGCGTCGCCATGCTCGCAACAAGCCCGTCGTAACGGGGCGGACAACAGGGCGCCCGACCCCCTGTAGGATGCGACTTTCGTGACTTTCCGGTGTGACTTTCCGGGGGGCTATACTCCCGTCGACAGCACCGCCAGCAACAGCAACGCGACGATATTCGTGATCTTTATCATGGGGTTGACCGCTGGGCCGGCGGTGTCCTTGTACGGATCGCCCACTGTGTCGCCGGTCACCGCCGCCTTGTGCGCCGCCGATCCCTTGCCGCCGTGATTGCCGTCCTCGATATATTTCTTGGCATTGTCCCACGCGCCGCCGCCGCTGGTCATCGAAATCGCGACAAACAGCCCCGACACGATCACGCCCAGCAGCATCGCCCCCAGCGCCGCGAAGCCCGATGCCTGCCCCGCCACCGCGGTGATGACGAAGTACAGCACGATGGGGGAGGCGACCGGCAACAGCGACGGCACGATCATCTCGCGGATCGCGGCGCGCGTCACCAGATCGACGGTGCGGCCGTAATCGGGGCGGCTGGTGCCCGCCATGATGCCGGGATTGTCGCGGAACTGCCCGCGCACCTCCTCCACCACCGCGCCCGCCGCGCGGCCGACCGCCGTCATCCCGAACGCCCCGAACAGATAGGGCAGCAGCGCGCCCAGCAGCAGCCCGACGATCACATATGGGTTGGACAGGCTGAAATCGACCGTCACGTCGGGGAAATAGGTTTGCAGATCGGTGGTGTACGCCCCGAACAGCACCAGCGCGGCAAGCCCGGCCGATCCGATCGCATAGCCCTTGGTCACCGCCTTGGTGGTGTTGCCCACCGCGTCCAGTGCATCGGTGCGCGCCCGCACATCGTCGGGCAGGCCCGCCATCTCGGCGATGCCGCCCGCATTGTCGGTGACGGGGCCGTAGGCGTCCAGCGCCACCACCATCCCCGCCAGCGCCAACATCGCGGTGGCGGCGAAGGCGATGCCGATGATCCCCGCCAGCTGATAGGTGGCGACCACCGCCACCACGATCACCAGCGTCGGCAACGCGGTCGATTCCAGCGAGATCGCCAGGCCCTGGATCACGTTGGTGCCGTGCCCCGTCTCGGATGCCTTGGCGATCGATCGGACCGGGCGGTAATTGGTGCCGGTGTAATATTCGGTGATCCACACGATCAGCCCGGTGACGGCCAGCCCGATCAACATGCACCAGAACAGGTCCATGCCCGTGAAGCGCGCGCCCACCGTCTGCGCCCCCACCGTCAGGTCGTCGCCGCCCGCATCCAGGAAGCCCGCGCCGCCGATCACCGCGTTCATGTCGCCCAATGTCCACTGCGTCGCCCCGTAGATCGCCGGGATCGACAGCAGCGCTGTCGTCCAGAACCCCTTGTACAGCGCGCCCATGATGCTGCCCCCCTTTCCATTTTTTATGGAGCCCAGCCGCACCGCATAGGTGCCGATGATCGAGGTGATGATGCACACGCCCCCCACCGCCAGCGGCAGCGTCATCAGCCGCATCAGGTCGGCGGCGTCGGTGCGGATCAGCAGCGCGATCGAGATCATCGTCACGCCCAGCGTCACTACATAGGTTTCGAACAGGTCGGCGGCCATGCCCGCGCAGTCGCCGACATTGTCGCCGACGTTATCGGCGATCACCGCCGGGTTGCGGGGATCGTCCTCGGGGATGCCCGCCTCCACCTTGCCGACCAGATCGGCGCCGACATCGGCCGCCTTGGTGAAGATGCCGCCGCCCAGCCGCGCGAAGATCGAGATCAGGGACGCGCCGAACGCCAGCGCGGTCAGCGCCTCCACGATCACCCGGTCGCCCGGTGCCAGTCCCGATGGCCCGGTCAGATACCAGAAAAAGGATGCGATCGACAGCAGCCCCAGCCCCGCCACCAGCATCCCCGTCACCGCGCCGGACCGGAACGCGGTGGTCAGGCCGCCCTGCAACGAGGTCCGCGCCGCTTCCGCCGTCCGCACGTTGGCGCGTACCGAGATGTTCATCCCGACATAGCCCGCCACGCCCGACAGCACCGCGCCGATCACGAAGCCGATCGTCGAAATCCACCCCAGCGTCACCGCCAGGATCGCGGCGACCACGCAGCCGACGATCGCGATGGTGGTGTATTGCCGGCCCAGATACGCCTTGGCGCCCTCCTGGATCGCGGCGGCGATGTCCTGCATCCGGGCATCGCCCGCGGGCTGGCGCAGGATCTGCGCGCTGGTGAAGATACCGTAGACGACGGCGATGACACCGCAGATCATGGCGAGATAGACCGTCGTCATCCGCTGCTCCTTCTCCTGCCCGCGATCCGCCATCGTGGGCGAGTCCGTCGGGATCGCGGAAGGTTATCCCTTTCGAAGGTCCGCGCAAGTCAAACGGCGGCGCCATGTTCCCAGCCGATCCGCGCCGGCAGCGGAACGGGTTCGCCGCCATGATGCAGCGTCAGTCCGGCCCCCGCCGCCAGCGTGCCGACGCGCGTCACGGGCAGGGCATCGGGCAGCGGCGGCGGCATCCAGTCGGGATCGGCGGCGAACAGCAGTTCGTAATCGTCCCCCGCGGTCGCCGCCGCCAGCCGGTCGTCGCGGTCCCCGCCGCTCCACTCGACATAGGCCGCCGACAGCGGCACCGCACCCAGATCGACCGTCACCGCCAGCCCGCTGGCCGTCGCGATCCGCGCCGCATCGATCAGCAGCCCGTCAGACACGTCGGCCATTGCGTGGACATAGGGCGCGATCACCCGCCCCGCCGCCAGTCGCGGCTGCGGCCGGCGATAGGCATCGAGCAAGGTCGCCGGCCCGTCCGCCCCTTGCGCGATGGCCAGCCCGGCCCCGGCATCGCCGATCGTCCCCGTCACCCACAGCGCATCGCCCGCCCGTGCCCCGGTGCGGGACGGGGCGGGCGCATCGCGGCCGATCGCGGTGCAGCTCAGCACCCGCGCCGCGCCCGGCGGCAACGACACGGTGTCGCCCCCGATCAGCGGCACCGCGAACGCTGCCAGTATCTCGGCCAGCCCGCCTAGGAACCCGCGATCCCAGCCATCCTCGGACAGCGGCACGTTGAGCATCACCCCCTCGACCGCCGCACCCTTGGCGGCGAGGTCGGACAGGTTCACCGCCACCAGTTTCCACGCCACATCGGCGGCGGGATCGGTGGCGAGGAAATGCACCCCCTCCACCAGCGTATCGGTGGTCAGGACGAAGCCACCGACCACCGCAGCATCGTCCCGCAATCCTCGCGCACCGGGATGCAGGGGCAGGGTGCGTAGCGCGGCCAGGAATTCGGGTTCGTTCACTCGCTTCCCCCTTTCCGCCACCCGCACAGGAAAAGCGTCCGCCAACCATCATACGCCATCCCGGCGGAGGCCGGGGTGATGGCAAGGCATCTCATGCCGATCGTGGTTCGAACGGCAACGCTCAGGAACGCGCCTCCTTGGCGATCGCATCGAGCAACCCGTTCACGAAGCCCGATTCGCGCTTCTCGTAGAAGGCATGGGCGACATCGACATATTCGCTGATGACCGCGCCGACCGGCACGTCGCCCCGCGCCAGCAGTTCGTAGGTGCCGGCACGCAGGATTGCCTTCATCGGCTTGTCGAGCCGCACGAGCGTCCAGCCCGCCGCCAGCTTCCCCTCGATCAGCAGGTCGATCTCGCCGGCACGCGCGGTCGCGCCCTTGACCAGATCGTCGAAGAAATCGACGTCCGCTTCGGCATATTCGACATCCTCGATCGTCGCGCCGATCCGGTGCTGGTGGAATTCATGCAGGAGAGAGGGGATCGCCGTCCCCTCCATCTCATGCTGATACAGCGCCTGGACGGCGGCAAGACGGGCGGCGGCACGCGCCTTGGTACGGGCAGAGGTACGGGACATGCAGGTGCCTGTAGGCGGATGCGGCGCGCATGTCAGCCCCGGGGAGCCTCCCCAGGCGACGCTTGCCAGCCCTGACACATCGGCTTAGCCAAGACAGGGAACGGACGAGGAGAGCACGTGTGACGAGGCGACCGACGTTTCAGGCAGCTTGGGCGGCAGCGATGCGAATCTATGATCCGAAAGATCCGGGTGGTGCGGTGAAACGCATTATTGGCGGCAAGGTCGCGGCCAATGTCGCCCCGGAGGGGACGTGGACCAATTTTTGTGCCGTCCGCATGAGCTACATCCTCAACCAGACCGGGGTGAAGATACCGTTCACCACAGGCAAGACGGTATCGGGGGCGAACCGGGACTGGTATTTCCACTACGTCAGGGACGTCATCACCTTTCTGAAGGGGACATGGGGAAATCCCGATATCACCGCGCCGTATCCGCCCGATGGCGGCGGTACCTTGCAGGGACAGCAAGGGCTCGTCCTGTTCGAGATCGATGGTTGGGATGATGCCGTGGGCCACGCGACGCTATGGAATGGACGAAGCTGCTACGATCACTGCTATTTTAACGAGGCCGGTGCCAATTATACCTCACGTGCGGCCAATTTCTGGAAGCTGGCATGAACAGGATTCTTTGCGCGCTGATGCTGACCGTCGCCGTTCCCGCCGCCGCGAAAGACGCGCCGGCATCACGTACCGCCGCGGCGCAGCGAAGTTATCTGCAGAATTTCAAAGATATGGCTTTGTCGTCCTGCATCGCCAAGGCTTATGCGTCGAGTCCTGATACCGCACGGGATGCGGCCGCGTCGGCCGGTGGATTCAACGAGTGGACCCGTTACGACGCGGAAAACGCCACGGGCAAGATCCCGGCGCTGATCGCCGATTATCTCGCCCGTCCCTATGCTTCGTTTCAGGGGCCGTCGGTTCGGCTCGACCTGATGAAATGCATCGATATGTATCACGGACCGGAACTGGCGGCTCTGGCCCGGCGCTATGTGGCCCCGTCCGGTCGCACGGGTGCACGAATAAAATAGGGGTTTCGAACCATCCCTACCGGTTCAGCCGCAACCGCAGCGCCACCGATCGCGCGTGCGCCGGCAGGCCCTCCGCTTCCGCCAGTGCCACCGTTGCCGGACCCAGTTCGGCGAGCGCGGTTTCGTCCAGGCCCAGGAAGCTGGTGCGCTTCATGAAGTCCAGCACCGACAGGCCGCTGGCGAAGCGGGCGCGGCGGCCGGTGGGGAGGACGTGGTTGGGGCCGGCGACGTAATCGCCAATCGCCTCGGGCGTGTGGCGGCCAAGGAACACGCTGCCGGCATGGCGCACCCGGTCGAACAGCGCCTGCGGCTCGTCTACCGCCAGTTGCAGGTGTTCGGGGGCGAGGCGGTCAACCAGCGGCATCGCCTCGACCAGCGTCGGCACGACGACGATCGCGCCGTTCGCTTCCCATGCGATCCGCGCCACCGCGCCGGTCGCCAGCGTGTCCAGTTGCCGTTCCACCGCGGCGGCGACCGCATCAGCATAGGCGCCGTCGTCGGTGAACAGGATCGACTGCGTCGTCACGTCATGCTCGGCCTGGCTGAGCAGGTCGGCGGCGGTCCATTCGGGGTCGTTCAGCGCATCGGCGACGACGACGATCTCCGATGGCCCCGCCACCATGTCGATGCCGACGACGCCGTAAAGCTGGCGCTTGGCCTCCGCCACCCACGCGTTGCCGGGGCCGGTGACGACATCGACGGGCGCGATGTCACCCGCGCCATAGGCCAGCGCGGCGATCCCCTGCGCGCCGCCGATCCGCCATATCTCGTCGATCCCCGCCAGATGCGCGGCGGCGAGGACCAGATGATTGATCTGCCCGTCCGGCGTCGGCGTCACCATCGCCAGCCGGCCGACGCCCGCCACTTTGGCCGGGATCGCGTTCATCAGCAGCGACGAGGGATAGGCGGCGCGTCCGCCCGGCACGTACAGCCCCGCCGCGTCCACCGGCCGCCACCGCGCGCCGAGGCGGACCCCGGCCGCGTCGACATAATCGGTGTCGGCGGGCTTCTGTCGCTCGTGATAGGCGCGGATGCGGGTGGCGGCGAGATCGAGCGCGCGGGCCAGACCGGGTTCCAGCGCCGTATAGGCGGCGGCACATTCGGCGGGATCGACCCGCCAGCCGGTGGTGTCGAGATCGTGGCGGTCGAGCCGCAGCGTCAGGTCGCGCACCGCCGCCGCCCCGCGCGTGCGCACATCGGCGACGATCGCGGCGACATCGCGCGCGACATCGGTGGAGGATTCGCGGCGATCCTCGACCAACGCAGTGAAGGCGTCGGCGAAGCCCGGCGCGGCGGCGTCGAGGCGGATCATGCCGCCACCTGCTTGTCCGAGACGATGCGGCGGAACGCCTCGACCAGCGGCACCACGTCGCCGCGCGTCTTCATGGCGGCGCGGTTCACGACCAGGCGACTGGTCACGTCCATGATCCGCTCCACCTCGACCAGCCCGTTCTCCTTCAGCGTGCGGCCCGACGAGACGAGGTCGACGATGCGGGGCGCGAGGCCGAGGGTGGGCGCCAGTTCCATCGCGCCGTTCAGCTTGACGCATTCCGCCTGTACGCCGCGCCGCGCGAAATGGCTTTGGGTGACGTGCGGATATTTGGTCGCGACGCGGACATGGCTCCACCCGCGCGGATCGTCCCGCGCCGCCAGCGCGACCGGTTCGGCCACCGACAGACGGCAGTGCCCGATGCCGAGATCGACCGGCGCATACAGTTCGGAATAGGCGAATTCCGCCAGCACATCGGACCCGACGATGCCCAGTTGCGCGGCGCCGTGCGCGACGAAGGTGGCGACGTCGAACGCGCGGACGCGGATCAGCTCGATCGCCGGATCGTCGGTGGCGAAGCGCAGCGCGCGGCTGTCCTCGTCCGAAAACGCGGCTTCCGGATGGATGCCGGCGGCGGCCAGCAGCGGCAGCGCCTCGGACAGGATGCGCCCCTTGGGCACGGCGATGATGAGCGGGCGGGGCACGGTATCGGACACGAGGGGGGCCTTATCGGGACGGGCAGGGGGGCGCAATGTCGCGCCGTGTTGATGTTCCGTTAACGTTCCACGTGGAACCGCTCAGATATTCCATCGCCGCATCGCCGCCAGCACCGCCGCCGGATTTTGCCAGGGTACGAAATGACCGGCATCGGCGCGTTCGATCGTCAGGTCGGGCACCAGCGCGTCCAACCCCTCCAGTTGCATCGGCAGCAGTGCCTTGTCCTGCGTGCCCCATACCACCAGCGTCGGTTGCGTCACCGGCGGGAAGGCAGCGTCGAGAAAGGCGGGGCGGGGCGGCTCTTCCCCCGGCGCGGGAACGATGATCTGCGAGGCGCGGTACCAGTTGAGCATCGCGGTCATCGCGCCGGGTTGGCTCCATTCGTCCAGATACGCCGCCTTGTCCGCCCCGCCGATCGCGCCGGTGATGTGCTGCGCGAAGCTGGTCGCGAAGAAGCGTTCCAGCCCGGCGCCGACCAGCCCCTTGTCCAGCCCGGTGTCGCGGAACCGGGTGATGTACTGGCTGGCGGCACGCTGCGCCGGATCGTCGAACAGCGACCGCTGGAAGACCAGCGGATGCGGCGCGTTGACGATCACCAGCCGCCCGATCCGGTCGGGATGGCCGAGCGCCGCCATCCACGCCACCGCGCCGCCCCAGTCGTGCCCGACCAGCGTGAAGCGGCCGATCCTCAGTGCATCCGCCAGTGCCAGCAGATCGGCGACGATCCGGTCGGGGGCGTAATCTTCGACCCGCGGCGGCTTGGACGAACGGGCATAGCCGCGCTGGTCGGGTGCCACGACGCGGTGGTCGCGCGCCAGATCGGGGACGATGTCCCGCCATGTCCGATGCGATTCGGGAAAGCCGTGAAGCAGGATCACCACCGGCGCATCCTCCGGTCCGGCAAGCTGCACGTCGAGTTCGACCCCGGTCGACAGGGCGATACGCGTGAGATCGGTCATGCGGGTCTCTCCAAGGGGTCGGTGGCGGCAAGCAGGTCGAGCAGGTCGACCGGAAAGACCGGTTCGGGATGCGCCGCCACCTCGGCACGGGTGAACCAGCGCCACTGCGTCATGACCCGGCGTTCCAGCGGCGTGTGACCGGTGGTGACGACCTCGTGCGCGTCGACATCGACGCGGAAGTAACGCTCGTCGGCATCGACATCCACGCCCTCCAGCGTCAGGAACGCGACCTGGCGGCGCGCGACCTCCGGCCCGCAGTCGCGCGACAGCCCGACCTCCTCCGCCAGTTCGCGCCGCGCCGCCTGTGCATAGGTTTCGCCGGGATCGACCGCGCCGCCCGGCGTCACCCAGAAGGGCGGGCGATCGGCGGGGTCGAACCGGAACAGCAGCACACGCCCCCGCCCGTCGACCAGCAGGATGCGCGCGGCGGGGCGGGAACGGCGGGGCACGGTCATGCGGCGTCCAGCTCCGGATAGTGGCGGAAGATGCCGTCCTCGTTGAAGGGCAGGCGACGATCGCTTTTCAGATAGGCGCGGACGCCGGGCAGCGCGGCGACCGCGTCATGCAGGCGGACGATGGCGGGATAATCCGGCTCCAGCGTCGCCATGCGCTGCGGGAACATGTAGCGCAGGCCCGCGACCAGCTGGAACAGCGAGGTGTCGGCATAGGTCCAGTGATGGTCGATCAGCCAGTCGCCGGGCGTGTCGCGGATCGCGGCCTCGAACCAGTCGAGAAACTTGGGCAGCCGTTCGTCCCGGAACTGCGTGGCGGCGCGGATCGCCTCGGCCTGCTGGTCCTCGTAATAATCGCCGGTCGCGATCGGGTGATGGACGGCGTGGACCTCCGCGACGATATCGGTGACGGTGAGCTGGATCTGGTTCAGCCACAACCGGTCGCGCATCCCGGACGGGACGATGCCGTGCCGTTCCCCTAGGAACATCAGGATGTTCGGCACCTGTGCGACGACCAGCCCCTCGCTGGCCAGATAGGGCGCGGCGAAGGGGGTGCGCCCCCGCCGTGCCGCCATGTCGGCGACCAGTGCCTCCGCGCCCAGCCGGCGCGCGCAATCGTCATAGTCGAGGCCCATCGCCTCCATCGCCAGCCGCACGAATTCGCCCCGGCCCGGGATGTCCGGCCAGTACCATAGCTCATACGCCATTTCCGGCCCCTCCCTGTTCAGCGTTCTGTCATCCATCCGGCGCGCTGGCGCGGATCGCCAGCGCATGGATGCGGGTAGCCAACAGATCGGCGAGCGCATTGTTCACCAGCCGTTGCCGCGCGACGCGATTGAGCCCCGCAAAGGCGGTGCTTTCGACCGTCACGCTGAAATGCGTCTCGCCGGTGCCGTCGTCGCCCAGATGGCCGCGGTGCTGCGCGCTGTCGTTCGAGACGGCGAGGTGGGTCGGGGCGAGCGCGGCGCGCAGCCGATCGGCGATGATCCGGTCGAGCGGTTCGGTGGTAGTGCTGGTCATCGCCCCTATATAGCCGGTTTTGGCGCAGGGAGCGACGTGGCGGATCGGAACGACAGGAAGGAACGGCCATCACCCCGGTTTCACGGCCGGATCGAGGGGACGGGCCGGATATGCGAGGCACCGGGATGCACGGAGCCGGGCGAGTTCCGCGCCCCCCCGCTGGAAGGCGCGGGCGATGGCGGCGGCCCTCCCAGGTTCCGCTGGATGTGCCTGGATCATGTCCGCGCGTTCAACAGCCGGTACAATTTCTTCGACGGGATGACCGCCGACGAGATCCACCACGCGCAGCGGCCGCTGGCGGGATGGGAACGGGAAACGCGTGCCTTCGCCCGGGCGGGCGGCGGCGATCAGGGGCCGCGCTGGTCCGACTTCAGCGATCCGCTCGATGCGATCGGCGCGCGTTTCCGCCGCGAGACCGCGCCCGAGCGGACCGATGGCAAGCCGTTGAGCGGGCAGGACCGGGCCAGCCTGAAGATACTGGGACTGGCGGCCAGCGCCGATCGCTCGGCCCTGCGCAAACGCTATTCGGAACTGGTGCGGCTTTATCACCCCGATCGCAACGGCGGCGATCGCAGCCATGAGGATATGCTGCAAAAGGTGATCGCCGCCTATCAGCAACTGCGCCAGGCGCCCGCCTTCCTGTAGATGCAGGTTACCGATGGGGGCTGCGATGCCGGTCCCCGGCGGGGCATGGACGATATTGGCCCATGATGATGTTGAGTCGGGAGCGTCGCTTCGCCTAAGGCGTTAGGCGACATGACCATGACCGATACCCCCGACACCCGCGCCGGCGCCGCGCCCTCCGAAACGACCATCCTCGACGCGCCCGACCGGATGGCGAGCGTGCGCGAGCTGTTCGGCATCGACAGCGACATGGAGGTGCCCGCCTTCTCCGTGGCGGACGAACGCGTGCCCGATCTCGACCCCGCCTATGTGTTCGATCCGGATACGACGCTGGCGGTGCTGGCGGGCTTCGCCTTCAACCGTCGGGTGATGGTGCAGGGCTATCACGGCACCGGCAAGTCGACGCATATCGAACAGGTGGCCGCGCGGCTGAAATGGCCGTGCATCCGCATCAACCTGGACGCGCATATCAGCCGCATCGATCTGGTCGGGCGCGACGCGATCGTGCTGCGCGACGGCCAGCAGGTGACCGAGTTCCGCGAGGGCCTGCTCCCCTGGGCGCTCCAGACGCCAACCGCCCTGGTGTTCGACGAATATGATGCGGGCCGGCCCGACGTGATGTTCGTGATCCAGCGCGTGCTGGAGACGGAGGGCAAGCTGACGCTGCTCGACCAGAACCGCGTGATCCGCCCTTCCCCGTGGTTCCGCCTGTTCGCGACCGCCAACACGGTGGGGCTGGGTGATACCAGTGGCCTCTATCACGGCACGCAGCAGATCAATCAGGGCCAGATGGACCGGTGGAACATCGTCGTCACGCTCAACTATCTGCCCGCCGCGGTCGAGGCGCAGATCGTGCTGGCGAAATCGGGCGAATACGACAAGCCCGATGGCAAGAAGCAGGTCGACGCGATGGTCCGCGTCGCCGACCTGACGCGCAAGGGCTTCGTCAATGGCGACATCTCCACCGTGATGAGCCCGCGCACCGTCATCACCTGGGCGCAGAACACGCTGATCTTCAAGGATGTCGGCTTCGCGTTCCGGCTGTCGTTCCTCAACAAGTGCGACGAGGCGGAACGGCCGCTGGTGGCGGAATATTACCAGCGCGTGTTCGGCAAGGACCTGCCGGAAAGCGTGGTCGGCAAGGCTTGAGGAGCGGCACGTCATGTTGCGGACCGAGGCAGTGGCGCGGCTCAGGACGCATCAGGCGATGTTGTACGCGATGGGGATCGAGCATGTATCGCTGTTCGGCTCCACGGCGTGTGACGAGGCGCACGAGGACTCCGATCTCGATCTTGCGAGGATCGAAGTACCACTGGCGCGTGCGGCTGCCTAACTGGCATTAGAGGATTGATGGCGAACGAAACTCCTCTCGACCGGTTCAAGGCGGTACTCGGCGGTGCAGCGCGTGCGTTGGCGGACGAGGCGGAGGTGGAACTGGCCTTCACCGCGGACGCGCCGGTGCAGTCGGGCAAGCATCTGAAGGTGCCGATGCCAGCGCGGGCGCTGCCGGCGGATCAGGTGGCGGAGGCGCGCGGCTTCGCCGATGCGTTCGCGCTGCGGCTGCGGCTGCACGATACGGCGCTGCACCAGCGGGCCGCGCCGGCGGAGCCGGTGGCGCGCGCGGTGTTCGACGCGATGGAAACCGCGCGGGTCGAGGCGCTGGGATCGCGCGGCTATGACGGGATCAGCGACAATCTGGCGCAGGCGCTGGCGGTGCGGATGCGCGCCGACCCGATCACGCGGGCGCGATCGCGTGCGGAGGTGCCGTTGCCCACCGCGCTGCAATTGCTGGTCCGCGAGGCACTGACCGGGCAGGAAGCGCCGGCGGTGACCGCGCCGGGGCTGGCGCTGGTCCGCGACTGGGTAGCGGATAAGGCCGACCTGTCCGCGCTGGCGCTGGCGCTGGACGACCAGCGGGCGTTCCAGACACTGGCGACGCGGATGCTGGTCGATCTCGAATTGGTCGAGGGGCAGGAACAGCCCGACGAGACGGACGAGGGCGACAGCGACGAGGAAGGCGAGGCCGAGAACGAGGCGGACGACGAGACCGACGACGCGGAAGACGGCGGGCAGAGCGACGGCGAGGTCGAGGCGCGCGGCGAGCAGAGCGAGGCTGACGGGGACGAGGGCGAGTCCGACGAGATGGGCGACGACGCGCCCGATGACGATATGGACGGCGAACCCGGCGACGAGGGCGAGGAGGGGATGCAGCCCGTCCGCCCCAACCGGCCCCCGGCCGATACCGGCCCGCAGTTCGACTACAAGCCATGGACGACGCAGTTCGACGAGGTGGTGACCGCCGCGGACCTGTGCGACGCGGAGGAACTGGCGCGGCTGCGCGGCTATCTGGACCAGCAACTGGCGCATCTGCAATCGGCGGTGTCGAAACTGGCCAACCGGTTGCAGCGGCGGCTGATGGCGCAGCAGAGCCGGGCCTGGGACTTCGATCAGGAGGAGGGGATGCTGGATGCCGCGCGCCTCGCCCGCGTCGTCACCAGCCCCGGCCAGTCGCTGAGTTACAAGATCGAGCGCGAAACCGATTTCCGCGATACGGTGGTGACGCTGCTGATCGACAATTCGGGATCGATGCGGGGGCGGCCGATCTCGATCGCGGCGATTTCCGCCGACATCCTCGCCCGCACGCTGGAGCGGTGCGGGGTGAAGACCGAGATTCTCGGCTTTACCACCCGCGCGTGGAAGGGCGGGCAAAGCCGGGAAACATGGCTGGCGGCGGGGCGGCCGCCGCAGCCGGGCCGGCTGAACGACCTTCGCCACATCGTGTACAAAAAGGCGGACGAGCCATGGCGGCGCGCGCGCACCGCGCTGGGCCTGATGATGCGCGAGGGATTGCTGAAGGAGAATATCGACGGCGAGGCGCTGATGTGGGCGCACAGCCGGTTGATCGCACGGCCAGAGGAGCGGCGCATCCTGATGGTGATTTCCGATGGCGCGCCGGTCGACGATTCGACGCTGTCGGTCAATTCGGGGAGCTATCTGGAAAAGCATCTGCGCCAGGTGATCGGCTGGATCGAGAGCAAGAGCCCGGTCGAACTGGTCGCGATCGGTATCGGGCATGACGTGACGCGATATTATGCCCGGGCGGTGACGATCATGGATGCCGAGCAACTGGGCGGGACGATCATCGAACAGCTGGCGAGCCTGTTCGACACCGACTGAACGATGCGTGTCTCTCTTCCGATCGCAGCGCCGGCGGGCGGGTTCGCCGGGCCGGTGAAGCGATCGATCACGATCGCGGGGCACCAGACCTCGATCAGTCTCGAACCGCTGTTCTGGCAGGCGCTGGAGGCGGCGGCGGCGGTTCGGGCGCTGCCGCTGTCGGCGCTGGTCGCGCAGATCGACGCGTTGCGCATCGGTGGTGTCGATCCCCCCAATCTGGCCAGTGCGTTGCGGACATGGCTCATCGCGGACCTGACGGCGGGCACTACAAATCGCGGCAATGATGAAAGCGGTTCGCAATAGCATTGACAGTGCGAACGACTCTCAATAGCTGGCCCCTCAAGATCAAGGGGGTTTTCAGTGTCCAAGTCATCCGCGTCGTTCCTCGCGCTGTCATGCGTCGGTTTCATCGCCTCTGCCCCGGCTCATGCCGCCGATCCGATTGACAAGGCCGTCATCGCCGCGGCTGCGGCCGCCGATGCGCAGCGCCGCACCGCGACGGGCGTCGACAGCGACCGCAGCCGCGATGACGACATCATCGTCACGGGTGAGATGGAGCGAACGGTGGAAAGCCCCAAGGCGACGCGCGCGCTGCTCGACACGCCGCAGACGATCACCGTCATCGGCGACCAGACGATCCGCAAGCAGAACCTGCTGACGCTGCGCGACGTGTTGCAGACCGTACCCGGCATCACCTTCGGCGCGGGCGAGGGTGGCGGCGGCTATGGCGATTCGATCAACCTGCGCGGCTATTCCGCGAACAACGACATCACCATCGACGGGGTGCGCGATACCGCGCAGTACAGCCGCTCGGAGACGTTCAACCTGCAACAGGTCGAGGTCTATAACGGCGCGAACACGGTGTTCAGCGGGTCCGGTTCGGTCGGCGGCAACATCAACCTCGTCACCAAGGTGCCGCAGACGACCGACCTGACCGTGGCCGGATTCGGCATCGGCAGCGACGGGTATTACCGTGCGACGCTCGACAGCAATGTCCGCGTGAACGATCTGGTCGCGGTGCGGCTGAACGCGGTCGGCCACAAGAACCGCATCCCCGGTCGCGACGTGGAGCGCAACCGCCGCTGGGGCGTGGCGCCGTCGGTGACGATCGGCATCGACAGCCCGACCAGCCTGACGCTGCAATATCTGCATCAGGAAGACGACAATACGCCGGTATACGGCGTCCCCTATTATCGCAACGCGGTGAACGACGGGCCGCTGCCCGGCATCGACGGCAACGACAGCGCCTATTACGGCATCCGCAATCTCGACGCGCAGGACGTCACGGTCGATCAGGCGACCGCGCGCTTCGCTCATGCCTTTTCCGACACGCTGTCGATCCGTAACCTGACCCGCTGGCAGCGCGTGCGACAGGATTCGACGACCAGCGCGCCCCAGGGCGTGTTCTGCCTGGGCAACAATCGCACCCCGACCAATACCGCCTGCACCTCGTCCTACACCTCGCCCGTCATCTACGACGGCATCCTGCGACCCGCGACCGCCGCGGCCCCGTTCGTCGTCACGGTGCCGGCGAACAATTATCTCGCCAGTGGTCCGCGCGGCCTCGTCCGCAACCAGCTCAACCAATTGCTCTACAACCAGACCGATCTGCGCGCGTCATTCGCGACGTTCGGGCTGGAGCACACCTTCGTGCTGGGCGCGTCATTCGCGTGGGAGGATTATCAGCTTTCTACCGGCAACTCGCTGCGGACGGCGACGGGTGTCACGGTCGTCCCGTCGATCATCAACCTGACCAACCCGAACACCGTCTATACCGGTCCGGTGAACCTCATCCCGTCCGGCCGGTCGGAGGGCGGGAACACCAACGCCGCCGTCTATGCGTTCGATACGATCGCGCTGCTGCCGCAACTGGAGTTGAGTGTCGGCGGCCGGTACGAGCATAACAAGGTCGATTTCCGCGCCGATACCTTCTCGACCGCGGTCGGGCCGGCGCTGGGGACCTATACGCGCGGGGCGGATCAGGTGAGCGACGAGAAGCTGTTCTCGTACCGTGCCGGGCTGAATTTCAAGCCGACGCCGGACACCAGCATCTATGTCTCCTACGGCAATTCGAAGACGCCGACCTCCGCCAGCGTGCGCGCCGGGTGCGGCACGCTGATCGTCGCCGCCAACGGGCAGGTGGGCGACCCGTGCGCCGTCCAGCCGGAAACCGCCAAGAATTACGAGGCGGGGGTGAAGGCCGACCTGTTCGGTCGTCGCCTGCAACTGACCGGTGCGGTGTTCCGCAACGATCGTACCGGATACCGGGTCGCGACCAATGATCCGATCATCCCCACCTTGCAGGTGACGGACGGACGCAGCCGGGTGGAGGGCATTGCGCTGGGCGCGACGGGCAACATCACTAAGGCATGGTCGATCTTCGCCAACTACACCTATCTGGACGGCAAGATCCGGCAATCGGTGTCCGACTTCTGCCTCGCCAATCCGGGGCGGCTGGTGACGACGGGAACCGGCGCCACCGCGACGACGACCAACCCGTGCGGCAACACCGCCGCCATTCCCGATGTGCAGGCGGGACAGCGACTGACCAACACGCCCCGCCATTCGGGCAGCCTGTTCACCACCTATCAGCTGCCGTTCGGGGTGCAGATCGGATATGGCCTGACCTATCAGGGCAGCTTCCTGCTCAACAATGCGGCGCTGGCGGCCCCGACCAACCTGGCGTCGACCGCGGTGACCCCGATCTTCCGGTCGGAAGACTATCTGTTCCACCGGCTGTTCCTGTCCTGGTCGCCGGTCGAGCGGATCACCGCGCAGGTCAACGTCCAGAACCTGACCAACGAACGCTATTTCACCTCGATCCGCAACAATGGCTGGGCGACCCCCGGCGATGCGCGGGCGGTGCAGGCGTCGCTGTTCTACAGCTTCTGAACCAGCTACTTCTGCCCGTTCCCGTCCCCCGGAAGGCGTCGGGGGCGGGCAGGAGACGACAAGGTCCATCATGCTGATCGCGATCCCCGATGTCCTGGATGCCGCCGGCGTGGGGCAGGTGCGCGCGCTGATCGATGCCGCCGAGTGGGTGGACGGCAACGTCACCTCCGGCCCGCAGGCGGCGCTGGCGAAGCGTAACCGGCAATTGCCGGAAGACTCGGCGGCGGCGCGCGAGGCGGGGGGGCTGGTGCTCGACGCGCTGGGCCGGTCGCCGCTGTTCGTCGCCGCGGCGCTGCCGCTCAAGGTGTTTCCGCCGCTGTTCAACCGCTATGCCGGCGGACAGGATTTCGGCCTGCACGTCGACAATGCGATCCGGATGAAGCGCGGCACCGATTTCCGCCTCCGCAGCGACCTGTCGGCGACCTTGTTTCTGGAGGACCCGGCTACCTATGACGGCGGCGAGCTGGTGATCGAGGACCAGTTCGGTCCGCAGGTGGTGAAGCTGCCGGCGGGGCACCTCGTCCTCTATCCCGCCTCCAGCCTGCACCGGGTGACGCCGGTCACGCGCGGCGAGCGGACCGCCAGCTTCTTCTGGCTGCAATCGATGGTGCGCGACGATGGCGAGCGGCGGACGCTGTTCGAACTGGATCGCGCGGTCCAGACCGTCGCCGCCGACCGGGGGCAGGGTGATGCGGCGGTAGTGCAGCTGACCGGTATCTACCACAACCTGCTGCGGCGCTGGGCCGACGCCTGAAGCGCATGGACTCGGGGCCGCCCGTCGTGCAGCGGCGGGGCATGGCGCGGACGGCGAAACGGAAGGCGAAGCGGAAGCGGGATCGCAGCCGGCGGCTGGCGATCATCGCGCTGGCGCTGCTGTGGGCGGGCGGTGTCGCGCTGCTGTGGCCCGCGCCGCTCGACCGGCTGATCCATCCCGCGCGATTCGCGACGACGGGCCGGGCGCTGTTGCCGCCCGGTGCCTATCCGGCGGCGGCGCGGGCACGGCTGCGCCCGGACGACCGGATCGGCGAACTGATCCTGTCGCGGGGCGGTGGACCGGTGATCGTGGTGGCGGGGGCATCGCGGGTGTGGATCGATCCGCCGACGGCGCGCGTGCTGGCGGTGGATCGCGGCGATCCCGTCGACGACACGGTGAATGTCGAGCCCGCGCAAGGCGTGGCGACGGTGGTGATGCGGGCGCAGGCGGTGGCGCGGGGCAAGGTATCGCATGTGGTGTGGCCCGGCGCGGCGCCGGGGCAGCCCGACTGGCTGGTGACGCTGACCGACCATGGTCGCGAGACGATCGTGAAGGTGGCCGACGATACCACGCGTGGCGGTGCCGCCATCGCACGGGCGGGTCGCTGGCAGGGGCGCGGTGCCGATGATGCGCTGCGGTGGCTGCTGCTGGCGGCTCCGGTCGTGCCGATAGCCATCATCGGTTGGCGATGGGGGCGGAGAAGATCGGCAAAGCCGGCTCGCCGCAGATAGCCGCTCGTTCGGCTTCACCTCGGTCGTTACCGAGACATGCGTCACCCGCCTGAAGCTACTACCCCGGCGGAGACCGGGGCCCAGTTGAGAAGGCGGCAGTTCGTCATCGCAGACGGTCACCCAACTGGACCCCGGCCTCCGCCGGGGAACAGGGGGCGGGGCGGGTGTCGCCGCCTACCGCCCCAGCAGCACCCGTGCCTGTCCCGCGATCTGCGCCAGCATCGCCGCACTGGGTTGCGGGGCGAGGCGGGCGCGATCCATCATCGCGGCGAACTGGCCGACGCGACGGTCGTTGTCGGTCAGCCATGCCTCGATCGCGGCCTGCGGATCGGTGCCGGCAGTGCGGGCCAGGAAGCCGAGGCGCAACTGCTCGAACTCGCGCACCAGGCCCGCGACCAGCAGCCGTTCCCACGGATCGCCCGGTGACAGGCGGGTGGCATGGCCCTGCGCCCAGTCCAGCCCCAGCGCCTGACCCAGCCTGGTATAGGCGCTGGTAAGCGACGCCTCGTCCAGCCCCAGCCGGACGCCGAGATCGGCGAGGCCAACCGCGCCGTCCAGTTCGAACAGGCGCACGACCCGCGCGACCAGATCGGCGGGCGCGCCGGTGGCCGCCAGTTGGTCGGCGATTCGCTGGCCATGCGCGCGCACCTCGTCCAGCAGCAGCGTATCGGTCTGTCGGTCGAGCTGGGCGATCCCGTTCGCCAGCCGGTCGATCACCTCCTGCGGCGGGGTGCCGGGGGTGGCGATGCGGAGCAGATCGGCGATGTGCGAGCGAACCGCCAGCGCGGTTTCTTCGAACAGCGCGATCCGCGCGGGTTCCGGCATCGCAGCGGCATCGATATCCGCCCATAGCGCGCCGAGCCCGAACAGCCGTTCCGCGACGACGAACATGCGCGCGATGTCGGACAGGTCGACGCCTTCCTCCTCCGCCAGTTCGAACGCGGGCAGCGGCCCCAGCCGGTTGACGAGGCGGTTGGCGATCTTGGTCGCGACGATCTCACCGCGCAGCCGGTGTTCGTCGATCGCGGTGGCGAACCGGTCGCGCATCGCGGCCGGGAAGGCGGCGTGAAGATCGGGGGCGAGGGCGGGATCGAGCCCGAGGCCACTTTTCTCGATCGCGTCCTGCAGGGCGAGCTTGGCGGTGGCGAGCAGCACCGCGAGTTCGGGGCGGGTAAGGCCATGGCCCTCCTGCCCGCGGCGCAGCAGATCCTCGTTGCCGGCCAGCCCCTCGACCTGGCGGTCGAGCCGGCCCGACGCCTCGAATATCTCGATCGCGCGGACGTGGCGGGGCGTCGCTTCCGCACCGGCCGCCTCGGCGATCGACAGCGCCAGCGTCTGGAGGCGGTTGTCCTCCAGCACGAGGTGCGCGACATCGTCGGTCATCGAGACGAGCAGGGCGTTGCGATCCGCCTCCGCCAGCCGGCCCTCGTTCATCTCGCGGTTGAGCGCGATCTTGATGTTCACCTCGTTATCCGAACAGTCGACGCCCGCCGAATTGTCGATGAAGTCGGTGTTGATCCGCCCGCCCGCTGCCGCGAAGGCGATGCGCGCGGCCTGGGTGACGCCCAGATTCGCGCCCTCGCCGATCGCGGTGACGCGCAGGTCCTCCGCATTCACGCGCAGGCGATCGTTGGCGGGATCGCCGACCGCGGCGTTGTTCTCCGCCGCCGCCTTCACATAGGTGCCGATACCGCCGAACCAGAGCAGGTCGGCGGGTGCCTTCAGGATCGCGGCGATCAGCGCGGCGGGTTCGAGGCTGGTCGCCTCGATCCCCAGGGCGGCGCGGACTTCCGGCGTGATCGCGATCTGCTTGGCGCCGCGGCTGTGGATGCCGCCACCCGCCGATAGCGGCGCGGCGTAATCCGCCCAGGACGAGCGCGGCAGCGCGAACAGGCGGGCACGCTCCGCGAACGACACGGCGGCGTCGGGGTTCGGGTCGAGGAAGATGTGGCGATGGTCGAACGCGGCGACCAGCCGGATCGTCTCCGACAGCAACATGCCGTTGCCGAACACATCGCCCGACATGTCGCCACAGCCGACCACGGTGACCGGATCGGTCTGCACGTCCACGCCGCGTTCGGCGAAGTGGCGCTGCACCGAAACCCATGCGCCCTTGGCGGTGATGCCCATCGCCTTGTGATCGTAGCCCTGGCTGCCGCCGCTGGCGAAAGCGTCGCCCAGCCAGAAGTCGCGTTCGAGGGCGAGCGCGTTGGCGACATCGCTGAAGGTCGCGGTGCCCTTGTCCGCCGCGACGACGAAATAGGGGTCCTCGCCGTCCAGCACGCGGACATGCGCCGGATGCACCACCGCGCCGCCGACGATGTTGTCGGTGATCGACAGCAGCGAGCGGATGAAGATGCGGTAGCTCTCCGTCCCCTCCGCCAGCCACGCGTCGCGATCGGTGGCGGGGGAGGGCAGTTGCTTGGGATAGAAGCCGCCCTTCGCACCGGTAGGCACGATGACGGCGTTCTTCACCCGCTGCGCCTTCATCAGGCCGAGGATTTCGACGCGGAAATCGTCGCGCCGGTCCGACCAGCGCAGGCCGCCGCGCGCGACCGGGCCGGCGCGCAGGTGAATGCCCTCGACGCGCGGGGAATAGACCCACACCTCGCGCCACGGCACCGGCGCGGGCAGGCCGGGGATCAGGTGGCTGTCGAGCTTGAACGCCAGCGCCTCGGATGCGGCGGGGGCGAAGGCGTTGGTACGCAGCGTCGCTGCCACCACCGCGTGAAGCGCACGCAGGATACGGTCGTCGTCGATCGCGGATACGGCGTCGAGCCCGGCGAGGATCGCCGCCTCGCCCGCCTCGACATCGCCCGATCCAGCCGGATCGTGCGCGGCGGCGAAGCGGGCGACGAGCGCGCGGGCGACATCGGGCGCGCGGCGCAACGCATCGACCACGGTGGCGAGGCCATAGGTCAGCCCTGCCTGCCGCAGATAGCGGAACCATGCACGCAGCAGCAGTACCGACGATGGTGCCAGCCCGACCTCGACGATCAGGCGGTTGAAACCGTCATTCTCCGCATCGCCGCGCAGCACCGCGGCGATCGCGCCTTCCAGCACGGCGGGATCGGTATTGGTGGCAGGGATTTCGACCACGAAATCATGGACGAAGGCGTCGCCCGCCCCGATGGTGAGATCGCGCAGCCGGGTCGGCAATTCGCCGATCACGCGGAAGCCGAAATTCTCCAGCACCGGCACCGCATCCGACAGCGCGAGCGCGCCGCCCAGCTTGTAGATCTTCAACTGGCGGTCGGCCGCCGGATCGCCATCGGCGGGGATCAGGCGGACGCCGCGCGCCTCCGGCGTCTCCAGCGCGGCAAGCCGCTGGATATCGATCGCTGCCTCCGCCGCGGTCGATACGTTGCGGTAGTTTTGCGGGAAGGCCCCGGCCCAGCGCAGCGCCAGTCGCGCGGCACGGGCGGCGGGCAGCGTCTCGGCCAGCGCAGCCTCAACATCGGGGACCCATCCGCGCACCATCCGCTCGATCCGCTGGCCGAGCGGCGCGACATCGGGGGCGGGGGCACGCGGATCGCGCGGGTCGAGCATGTATCGGAGGAGGGCGACCTGCCCGTCCTCCAGCGCGATCGACCAGTTCAGCACCTCCGCATCCGCTGCCTCGGCGAACATCTCGCCGATCGCGACGCGGCGGCCGGTGGTCACGTCGTCGCGCGGCAACCAGACGAAGGCGTTGAGATGGCGGCCGAGCGGCGAGCGGACCAGCACCACCGCCGGGCGTGGGCGATCCGCGATCGACATCGCGGTCAGCGCCAGTTCCTCCAGCTGATCGGGATCGAAGCCGGCGACCAGATCGTGCGGCAAGGCGGTCAGCGCATGGGTCAGCGCCTTGCCGGTATGGCCGCGTGGATCGAAGCCGAACTTCTCCTCCAGCGCGGTCAGGCGCGTGCGCAGCACCGGCACGGTGCGCGGATCGGCGGCGAGCGCGGCGCTGGTCCATAACCCGGCATGGATCGACAGGCCGGTGACGCGGCCGCCCGCCATCACCGGCATCACCACCAGATCGAGCGGCACGGCGCGGTGGACGCGGGCCAGCAGGTTGGACTTCAGCAGCAACGGCGACTGGCCGCCACCCTCGAACCATTCGATCGCCAGCTTGCGCGACGCCTCTGCCAGGATCGGGCGGGGTTGCGGGTTGCAGGCGATGCCCAGCATCGCGACGGGCGCGGCATCGTCGCTGGCCAGATCGCGATGTTCGTGGCCCAGCAGCGTGAACTTGCCGTCGAGGAACCAGCGCAGCAGCGCCGCGCCCTCACCCGACCAGAGCGCGTCGGCATCGCGCGACATCGCCTGACGCATCGCCCCCCAGTCCGCCACCGCGGCCCGCACATCGGCCAGCGCGGCGTCGAGCGCGGCGGTCAGTTCGCGCCGGTCGCGCGCGTCTGCCCGCTCCAGCTCCAGATAGATCATCGATTCGTGGGCGGCACCGTTGCCGACCTCGACCAGCTGGCCCTGGTCGTCGCGGGTGACGGGCACGACGGGATGGATGATGCGGTGGATCGCGATATCCAGCCCGACGATCGCCGCGGCGATCGAATCGACCAGGAAGGGCATGTCGTCGTTGACGATCGCGACGCGCATGCGACGGCGGACATCGTCGGTCGCGATCGGCTCCAGCGCGATCACCGGCTGGCCGGGCGCGCGCACCGCGCCGGTGGTCGCGACGAAGGCGGCAGCGGTCGCCACCTCCTCGGGTCCGAAATCGCGCAATTCCGCCGGAAGCGCGCCGATGGTCAGCCGGGCGGCAAGCGCAGCTGCGATGTTGTCCTTCTCCATGGCGGCGATCTATGCGCCGCGCACGGCGGGGCTTCAACCCCGGCGGCGTGCGGCGCGGCGTTCGGCGGCGGCGATCACGTCGATCCCCCCGGCTTCCTCGATGAAGCCGGGCAGCCGGCCGGGGGCGACGCCATGACGACGGGCATGATCGAGCACCGCCGCCCAGCCGGTGCGCTGTGCCGGATCGTGATCCTCGCCGAACACCAGCGCGATCACCGCCGTGCCGGATTCTACGTTGCCGGTGCCCGAAGCGGTCGGCAGCGACAGGTCGTAGGCGTGGCTGAGGGCGCGGGTGAGTACCGCCCGGCGGCGCAGATCGGCGGTGTGGAGCGCGGCAGCAGCATCGCGGGCGGTCGCCAGTGCGTCTTCCGTCGTGGCGAAGCCGGCGGGCGGGATCGTCAGGACGGCATTGACCGGTGGTGCGATGTCGCCGGCATGGGGGCCATCCGCCCATACCGGGGCGTCGTGCAGGCCCTGCAGATCGGCCATGATCGCCGCGCCCAGTTCGGCATCGAGCCGCGCCTGTACCGCGGGATCGGCGACCTCCTTGCCGTTGACCACGCCGTAGACAAAGTCGACCCGGTCGCCGCCGGGCAAGGACAGGGGCATCAGGATGCCGCGATACAGCGTCGTCCGGCCGCGCGTGCCGACGAACTCCGCCTCGAAGCCGACCGGCGCCCGATCCGCGACGATTTGCCCATGATGATCGGTCAGTCGGGCCAGCAGCGAGCGTGGCGGCACCTGGCCGACCTGCGTGATCGCCCCGTCGACCCTGCACTCGTCGCGGAGCGCGGACCCGATATGCGCGATGCGGGGATCGGCGGCGTCCTGCGTGAAATCGAGCAGCACGCCGTGCGTGGCAAAGCCGGCGATCGTGGCGGGATCGACGTCGTCGATCGACGGCAGCGGTCGCCCGTGCAGCAACGATACCCAGTGGCCATAGGCCCGCGCGTGCATCCGCCGCTCTGCCCCGCCCACATCGAACAACGGCCCCGCCGTGGTGGCGGCCATCATGGCGGCCGGCGGCGGCATCATCGACAAGGTCGGCCGCGGCGCGGATTCGGCCAGCGTGGCATGCAGGTGCATCGATCGGGTCCCCATAGTCCGGCGACCATGGCCGCATTGTCGTAAACGCACCGTAAATGAGGACGTTGAACGGGCGGGGATCATTCCGGATGCCATGAAGGCGATCTTGCCGCTTGTCAGCCGCCCCCACTGCTGGTAATCGCGCCGCCTCGACCCGGCACGCCGGGTACACGAGGGCCGCTTTAGCTCAGCTGGTAGAGCATCGCATTCGTAATGCGGGGGTCACAGGTTCGAGTCCTGTAAGCGGCACCACATGACAATCTATTGATTTTCCTTGCATTTTTGCCTCCCCGGCCGGGGTTGCCGAAATGGTCTTTCCGGTGCGACTCCGGTGCAAAGCCCCCGGAACCAGTTTTCTATGTCATCGGCGATGCTTTGCAGCGCGGTGATGATGCTCGGGAATTCCCCGATCGCGTAGACTTCGGTCTGGCTTCCGTCGCTGGGACTCATGAAGCCTTCGAGATCCCGCTCTAGGTGTTTGATCCCGGCATTTGATGGTGCATTATCGGCGCAAGCCTGGAAGGATGCACTATGGGACAGGTTCTACACGGGAGCGCCCGCACGACAGAGGCAGTCCGTCGAGCGATACAACATAGTGAAGAGAGCCTGAGGGCGCTGGCGAAACGGCACGGCATCAACCAGAAGACCGTCGCGAAGTGGAAGAAGCGCACCGCGGTCAAGGATTGGCCGACCGGGCCGAAGGCCCCTCATTCGACGGTGCTGAGCATCGAGGAAGAAGCAGTCATCGTCGCGTTCCGCCGGCACACGCTGCTGCCGCTGGACGATTGCCTGTACGCGCTACAGGCGACCATTGCGCATCTGACACGGTCTTCGCTGCACCGCTGTCTGCAGCGGCATGGTATCAGCCGCTTGCCCGAGGTGCTCGGCGACAAGGCCCCCAAGCGCAAGTTCAAGGCTTATCCGATCGGCTACTTCCACATCGACATCGCCGAGGTCCAGACCGCCGAGGGCAAGTTGCGCCTGTTCGTGGCGATCGACCGGACCAGCAAGTTCGCCTTCGTCGAGTTGCACGAGCAGGCCGGCAAGATGATCGCCGCTTAGTTCCTGCGCAACCTGGTGGCTGCAGTGCCCTACACCATTCACACGGTGCTCACCGACAATCCTGTCCTCGTATATTGCTGGCAGGATTGGCGCTGATGTGATGCGCTGATCCCGTGATGGGCTGGGTCATGACCCAGCCCATCACGGGAGCGGGTGGATCGTGCCTGTCCTTGGTCACCGAGATCGC
>Ga0265797_10002116_pt1 | contig 33962 bp, 30 predicted proteins | sample P2T30metagenome_FD_192433 | JGI IMG/M metagenome (GOLD analysis project Ga0265797, IMG submission 192433) | Plant litter microbial communities from East Loma Ridge, Irvine, California - P2 T30 | ecosystem: Environmental > Terrestrial > Plant litter > Unclassified | place: USA: California...
CCAAGCTGGTCCTTATCGCGGTCGCCCGGAAACTGCTGGTCCTCGCCAACAGCCTCGTCGCGCAAAATCGTCTTTGGTCACCACTGCCCGCTTGACCGGAAACACAGATGCTACTCAGGGTGAACGGTTGGGGGGAAGGGGATCTACTGGTTCCAAAGAAACCCCGTTCGTGCTGAGTAGCGACCGAGTAGCCCCGCAGGGGCGTATTGAGGGCGCGTATCGAAGCATCGTGTGTGCCCTGTGATACGTACCGTGTAACGCCTCAATCGATCTTAGAGCGGTGGGCGATAGCATCAGCCCGACAGTTCGGATCCCAGTTTCAAGACCTTGGCGCCGTCCTCCTGCGCGATCAGGTAGGCGGGGTCTTCCTTGGTGCCGTTGCGGACGATCTTCGAGCCTTTGATCGTGCGTTGCACGCGGCGTTCGAACTTCTGCTCGACCTTGCCTTCGGCGCTGCCGTTCGCCCATTTCCAGTGAACGGTCTGGCCGTCGCGATAGGATGCGCTCATCGGCATTCTCCTGTCCAAAAATGCGTAACGACGGCGTTGCGGGCTGCGTTCCGGTGGCGTCGCGCCGAAAGACAGGCTAGGGGCGCGCGATGCAGCCTTCCGAACTTCGCGTCGCCCTCTTCAGCGGCAATTACAACTATGTCCGCGACGGCGCGAATCAGGCGCTGAACCGCCTTGTCGGTTATCTCCAGCGTCAGGGCGCGCAGGTGCGGATCTATTCGCCACGCAGCAAGACGCCGGCTTTCCCTTCGGTGGGCAAGGTGGTGAACATCCCGTCGCTGCCCTTTCCGGGGCGCGGCGAATATCGGTTGCCGCTGCTGATCTCTCCGGCGGCGCGGACTGATCTCAAGCGGTTCTCGCCCAATATGGTGCATGTCGCCAGCCCGGAATTCGTCAGCCACCGCGCGGTCACGATCGCGCGGGCGCGCAACGTGCCGGTGGTGGCGTCGGTGCATACGCGGTTCGAAACCTATCCGCGTTATTATGGACTGACCTTTTTGGAGCCGGCGGTGGAGGCGATCCTGCGGCGCTTCTATCGACGCTGCGACGCGATCTTCGCACCGTCCGAATCAATGGCGCAGCTGCTGCGGCAGCAGCGGATGAACTATGATGTCGGCATCTGGTCGCGCGGGGTGGATCAGGACATCTTCTCCCCCGATCGGCGCAGCATGGAATGGCGGCGCGAACAGGGGCTGGCGGACGACGAGGTCGTGATCGGCTTTCTCGGGCGGCTGGTGATGGAAAAGGGGCTGGACGTCTTTTCCGATGCGATCGACCGGTTGCGCCGCCGCGGGGTGAAGCATCGCGTGCTGATCGTGGGCGACGGGCCGGCGCGGGCGTGGTTCGAGAAACGATTGCCCGATGCGGTGTTTGCGGGGCAGCAGACTGGCACCGATCTTGGCCGCGCGCTGGCGTCGATGGACGTGCTGTTCAATCCATCGGTGACCGAGACGTTCGGCAATGTGACGCTGGAGGCGATGGCGGTGGGCCTGCCCGTGGTGGCGGCGCGCGCGACCGGGAGCGAAAGCCTGGTGGACGACGGTACGACCGGCCGGCTGATCGCGCCGGGCGGGGTGGAGGCCTTTGCCGATGCGCTGGCGGTCTATGTGCAGGATGACGGCGTGCGGCGTGCGGCGGGCCATGCCGGTGCGGTCGCCAGCCATCGTTACACCTGGGATGCGGTGAACCAGACGCTGCTCGATGCCTATCTGCGGATCGCGGAACATCGGCTGAGCGGGGGCAAGGCGCCCAAGGGTCCGCTGGGATAATCGGGCGGGGCGACGGCATGGCATGGGCCGGCCGATCGCCCTATATTCCGAGCTGCCATGGATCTCTTCGCCCCTGAACCCGTCGCCGATGCGCCGGACACCGCTCCGCTCGCCGACCGGTTGCGCCCCGCGACGCTGGGTGATGTGATCGGGCAGGATCATCTGGTCGGGCCGGACGGCGCGATCGGGCGGATGGTGGCGGCGGGGCGGATGTCGTCGATGATCTTGTGGGGGCCGCCCGGCACCGGCAAGACGACGATCGCAAGGCTGCTCGCCGATGCGGTGGGGCTGCGCTATGCTGCCGTCTCCGCGGTGTTTTCCGGCGTGGCGGATCTGAAGAAGATCTTTGCGGAGGCACGCGAGCATCTGCGGCTGGGGCATCGCACCTTGCTGTTCGTGGATGAGATTCACCGGTTCAACCGCGCGCAGCAGGATGGTTTCCTGCCCTATGTCGAGGATGGGACGGTCGTGCTGGTGGGCGCGACCACGGAGAATCCGTCCTTCGAACTGAACGCCGCGCTGATGAGCCGGGCGCAGGTGCTGATCCTGAACCGGCTCGATGCAGCGGCGCTCGATAACTTGCTGGTGCGGGCCGAAGCGATGGAGGGACGGGCGCTGCCGTTGCTCCCCGATGCGCGCGCGGCGCTGGTGGCGTCGGCGGACGGGGACGGGCGCTTCCTGCTGAATCAGGCAGAGACCCTGTTCGGGATCGATATGCCCGAACCGCTCGATCCCGCCGGGCTGGCCGCGTTGTTGCACCGGCGCATGGCGGTGTATGACAAGGATCGCGAGGGGCATTACAATCTGATCTCGGCGCTGCACAAGGCGGTGCGCGGGTCCGATCCGCAGGCGGCGCTTTATTATCTGGCGCGGATGCTGGTGGCGGGGGAGGAGCCTTTGTTCCTGCTGCGGCGGCTGGTGCGGATGGCGTCGGAGGATATCGGCCTCGCCGATCCGCAGGCGCTGGTGCAATGTCTGGCCGCCAAGGACAGCTATGATTTTCTGGGGTCGCCGGAGGGGGAGTTGGCGATCGCCAATGCCTGTGTCTATCTGGCCACCGCGCCGAAATCCAATGCAGGCTATGTCGCGTGGAAGGCGGCGGCGCGATCCGCGAAGGAAACCGGATCGCTAATGCCGCCCAAGCTGATCCTGAACGGATCGACCAAGCTGATGAAGCACGTGGGGTATGGCAGCGGCTATCATTATGACCATGACCAGCCCGACGCCTTTTCGGGCGATGATTACTGGCCGGAAGAGATGACGCCGCAGACCTTCTACGAACCCGTGCCGCGCGGGTTCGAGGCGAAGATCGCCGAGCGGCTGGCGCATTGGGAGCGGTTGCGCGGCGAGCGACGGAGCGAAGCCGGGCGCTGAGTGTTGGTTCGGGCGAGAGGAGTTTCTTCATGCTCGAACATCTGCCCGAGGCGGTCGGTCACGCCATGCAGGGCGTTCGCCCCGGTCTAGACAAGCTGGTCTGGGCGGACCCGGCTTTGGTGGCGGTGCCGGATGTGATCCGCGTCACCAGCCCGGCCTTCATGGATGGCGGGGCGATTCCGGTCCGCTTCACCGATGATGGCGAGGGCCTGTCGCCGCCGATCGCGTGGGACGGCATTCCGGACAATGCCGCCGAATTGCTGCTGATCGTGGAGGATGCCGATCCGCCGCTGCCATCGCCTCTGGTCCATGCGATCGTGCATCGGTTGCCGCCGATGGCCGGCGCATTGGCCGAAGGGGAATTGTCCGGCGGGCATCTGGATGTCGCGACCGGGCGCAATTCCTATCTGAAGACCGGTTGGCTGGCGCCGGATCCGCCGACCGGGCATGGCGCGCATCATTATGTGTTCCAGCTTTATGCGCTGGGCGCGCCGAGCGATCTGGGCGCGCATCCCGGCCGCAGCGCGGTGCGGGATATTTTGGAAGCGCTGGCGATTGCGCGTGGGCGGTTGATCGGAACCTATGCGCGGTCCTGATCCGTGCGGCGCTCGGTGACGGCGAGGACGTCGTCGTCCGCGATCGCGTGATCGAACGCCACGCCGAAGCGGTGGCCGTTGATCCAGCCGACCCGGCCGGGCATCGCCAAGGTGCCGCGCACCAGGGTCACGGGGTCACCCACGCGGGGCGGTTCGGCGGCATCCAGCAGCGCGCCGCCGGTTGAGAGGTTGAGGATATTGGCGCGGCGTTCGCCGCTATGCGTCATCAGCCGGGCGCCGAGCAGCGCGCGCCGGCGGCGGCTGGCGCGTGCTTCCCAAGCCATGGCCTGACGGTGATTGGTGGACATCGGGTCGATCCGATCCTTGTTGAACGGCTTAGCCATGCACGTGGACCGGTTGCTTTTCGGTGAACATATCCGCCATCGTGGCGTTCGATCGTCCTGTTTCCTGCTGGAGCCCGCATCATGTCCGTCGCCTTTCGCCGCGAGAGCGACGAGGAACATCTCGAACCGCGCCCCGATCTGCCGATCCCGCCTGGTCCCAATCTGGTCACGCCGCGCGGCCTGACGCTGATCGGAGCGCAGGCGGCGCGTTGGGAGGACGCGCTGGCGACGGCGATTGCGGACAAGGCGGAAGAGGCGGCGGTCAAGGAGATCCGGCGCAACTTGCGTTACTGGCACGCGCGGCGTGCGACGGCGCAGGTCGCGCCGGTTGCCGATGGCAGCGTGGTGGCGTTCGGGACGCGGGTCACGCTGGCGCGGGAGGATGGCAGCGAGCAGGTGGTGGATCTGGTCGGCGACGACGAGGCCGAGCCGGGGGCGGGGCGGATCGCGTTCGGTTCGCCGTTGGCCCGCGCGTTGATGGGGCTGATGGAAGGCGAGAGCGCGACTGTTCGGGGCGGCGGGCGGACGACGATGCTGGAAATTCTGTCGATCGTGCCGTTAGCGGACTGAACTGGTCGGCCAGAGTGCGACGATATCATTCGAAATCGTTTGAAGCCGCTGTCCATCCCGGGCGTGGGCGAGAAGTTTGAATGTTGGCGGCCTCGGCTTCGCTCGGCCGGTCCCTCGACTGCGCTCGGGATGGTCGGGTGGAAAGCAAGTCATCCCCCCTATGATGATGACGCTTAGTCCAGCAGTCGGGGGCGGACCTCCAGTACGCCATTCTGGATAATCAGTTCGTTGAAGGAGGGGCGGCTGGAGCGCAGCCGTTCGGAGAGGGTGCCTGCCCCGATCAGGCGGACGTTGCGCTGACCGACGGGATGCCGGACGTCGAACGGATCATGGACGTGGCCGCTGAGAACGGCGTCCGCCCCGGCTGCGACCAATGCATCCAGCGCGGCTGCGCCGCCGGCGGTCTTCGCTTCGCCATGGACATGCGTGCCATCCACCAGCGGGTGGTGACAGGCGACGATCGCCAATGTCCCCGCTGGTCGGTTCTTCAACTGGTCGACGGCGCGGCGGAGGCCGCTTTTGCTGACGCGGCCATGCGCCCAGTTCCACCGCCATTGAAAGCGGGCCGTGGTCTTGAGCGGGACGAGCAGGACGCCGGGCAGATCCAGCGGGCGCTCCAGCGCGCGTTCGATCGCGTGGTAGCGGCGATAGGGCGACAGCAGGCGCATCAGCGGGTTGTGATAGGGGATGTCATGGTTGCCGGGTTCCACGGTGACCGGGACGCCCAGCCGTTCCAGCCAGACCTTGGCCGCCGCATATTCGCTGGCGCGGGCGCGCATCGTTAGATCGCCGGTGCAGATGACGGCGGTGGGCTTTTCGCTGTGGACCAGCGCTTCGAACCAGTTGAGCGCGGCACCGTCCGCGCGGCCGAAATGGAGGTCGGAGACATGGAAGAGCCGGATCGTCATGTTCCGGGAAAAGCCCGTCGCGTCCGTATGTTCCGATGGATTTCGCTGAGCAGGATCAGTCCGGACATTCCCCTCCATTGCGAGCGTAATCGAAACCCTTTCAGGTTGGCGGCCTCAGCTTCGCTCGGCCGGTCCCTCGACTGCGCTCGGGATGGGCGGTTTCCGGGGGTGGGTCAGCCTGTCATCCCGGTTTAAAGCGGGGCTTCGCCTGCGCGGACGGCGCGACGGCGCAGTCGCAGGTTGGCGCGCAGGCCGCCCGGTTCGAACGCGAAGGTGGCCGCGCCGCGGAGCTGGCTGCGCACGATGCCGGTCGCCAGTCGCCAGCCGAAGCCGCTTTCGGGATCGGGAGCGACGACGGGGCCGCCCGTCTCCGCCCAGTCGATCACGACCACATCGCCGTCCGCTTCGGCCCAGCGCACCTGCACGCGACCGTCCGGGCGGGAGAGAGCACCATGCACCGCGGCGTTGGAGAACATTTCGTGCAGGACCAGCGCGAGCGGCTGGACCTGCACCGGGGGAATGGTGACGGACGGGCCGGATACGGTGATGTGACGCCGGCCGAACGGTTCCATCTCCGCGCGGACGATGGATTCCAGATCGACATCCTGCCAGCCGCCATTGGCGAGCAGGCCGTGGGCGCGCGCTAGCGATTCCACGCGCCCTTGCACGGCGCGGGCATAGGCCGCGCTATCTTCCGACCGGCTGAGGCGGACGATGCCCTGCACCAGAGCGAGGACATTCTTGGCGCGGTGATCGACTTCCTTGAGCAGGCGATGCTCGACACGTTCCAGCGCATGGGCCTGACGGCGGTCGGTCACGTCCATCTGTGAGGCGAACAGATAGCGGACTTCGCCGGCATCGTCGCGAATCGGACTGATGTGCAGTTCGTTCCAGAAGGCGGTGCCGTCCTTGCGGTAATTGAGCATCTCGACGGTCAGATCGCGTTGTTCGGCCAGCCCGGTGCGGATTTCCGCCACCGCCGCTGGATCGGTGCGCGGACCTTGCAGGAAACGGCAGTTGCGGCCGATGACTTCGTCCGCGGTATAGCCCGTCAATGCGAGAAAAGCCTGATTGGCCATGACGATCGGGCTGTCGGGTTGCCGGGGATCCGACACGACCATCGGCATCCGGGTCCGTTCGAACGCGATCAGCGACAGCGCGCCGCGATCGGTCAGATCCTGCGCCGCTGCCGCGAATGGATGATCGCCCCTCAGACGGGAGATGGGTTCGATCGGATCGCTCACATGCGCGCTTTCTTGGCTGGAAATGCGGGGTCAGAACGTACCGCATCCATGTCGGTTCATGTGATATATGTTTTGCCCGGGCCGCTTCGACCGGAACCAAATGATGAGCGTCGCCATCGCCTTAGCGGAATGGCGGCTATTGCTTGCATGGTAGCGATCCCATAAGTCGGGATAAAGGGAGCGGGTGAACCGGTCCCGGTCATGGCGCACCCATGTCGGCGCGCGCCGGATCCGATCGGAGAGACTGAGAATGAAACCGCTCCGCACAGCGATGCTGGCCCTGACCGCGCTGATGATGACGGGAACCGCGCTGGCGCAGCCGGCGACGGCACCGGATGCGAATGCCGCCGCCACGCCGATCCCGAAGCTGGTGACGAAGGATGGCCGACATGCGTTGATGGTGGATGGCGCACCGTTCCTGATGCTGGGGGCGCAGGTCAACAATAGCAGCAATTACCCGTCGGTGCTGCCGAAAGTCTGGCCGGTGATCCATGCGATGCACGCCAATACGGTGGAGGTGCCGATCGCGTGGGAGCAGATCGAGCCGCAGGAAGGCAAGTTCGACTTCAGCTTTCTCGATCAGTTGCTGGCGGAGGCGCGGACGAACAATGTCCGGCTGGTCATCCTCTGGTTCGCGACATGGAAGAATACGTCGCCCAATTATACGCCGGCCTGGGTCAAGCTGGACAATAAGCGCTTTCCGCGCATGACCAATGCGAAGGGCGAGACGCATTATGCGCTGTCGCCGCTCTACCGGTCGACGCTGGAAGCGGACAAGCGCGCCTTCGTGAAGCTGATGGAGCATCTGAAGGCGGCGGATCCGCAGAATACGGTCATCATGGTGCAACCGGAGAACGAAGCCGGCACCTATGGCAGCGTGCGCGATTTCTCGCCGATGGCGCAGACGCTGTTCGACGGGCCGGTGCCGGCGGCGTTGCTCCGCAAGTTCGGCAAGCGGCCGGGCAACTGGAAGGCGGTGTTCGGCGCGGATGCCGACGAATATTTCCATGCCTGGTCGGTTGCGCATTATATCGACGAGATCGCGGCGGCGGGGAAGGCGGTGAAGCCGCTTCCGATGTATGTGAACGCCTCGCTCGCCGCCGCCTTCGGCCGGCAGCCGGCGGCGACCTATTCCAGCGGCGGGCCGATCCATCATGTCATCGACGTGTACAAGGCGGCGGCGCCGTCGATCGACCTGCTGGCGCCCGATATCTATGCGCACGACCATGCCGCCTATCTGGAATATCTGCGGCTCTACAGCCGGCCGGACAATGCGCTGCTGGTGCCGGAAACGGGCAATTCAGCCGATTTCGCGCGCTATTTCTTCCCGGTGGTCGGCATGGGCGGCATCGGCTTCGCACCGTTCGGCATGGATGATACCGGCTATTCCAACTATCCGCTGGGCGCGAAGGTGCTGGATGGCGCGACGATCGAGACGTTCGCGCGCAATTACCGCATGTTCGAACCGATGATGCGCGAATGGGCGGCGCTGGCCTTTGCCGGCAGGACGCGCGGCGTGGCGGAACCGACCGATCCGAAGGCGGCGCACCGGCAGGAGATGACGTTGGGTAAATATCGCGCGACCGCGACCTTCGGGCAATGGCAGTTCGGCACCGACCAGCCGACCGGCAACCCGCAGCCGACCGGCGGCATCGCGATCGCGCAGCTGGGGCCGGACGAATATCTGGTCGCGGGCTATGACACGCGCATCGCCTTTTCGCTAGCGGACGGCGCGAAGGGGCAGGCGATGCTCTATGAACGGGTGGAGCAGGGCCATTATGACAATGGCAAATGGGTGTTCGAACGCGTGCAGAATGGCGACCAGACCGATTATGGCCTGAACTTCACGCATGTGCCGCAGGTGCTGCGCGTGAAGCTGGGTACGTATCAGGGCAATGCCGTGATCCCGGTCGGGACGCCGAACTGAGATGCTGAGCCGCCGCACCCTGCTCGGCGCGACCGCCGCGCTGCCCGCTCTCCCCGCTCTCCCTGCAATGGCGGCGACGCCGGTGGCGGCGGACTGGTCGTCCTTTGCCGGGGCCTATCGTGTTCCCGACTGGTTTCGCGATGCGAAGTTCGGGATCTGGGCGCATTGGAGCGCGCAATGCGTGCCCGAGTTTGGCGACTGGTATGGTCGGCAAATGTATATTCAGGGCAATCCCTTCTACGATCATCATCTCCGCACCTATGGCCATCCGTCCAAGACCGGGTTCATGGAGATCGAGAATCTGTGGAAGGCGGAGGCGTGGGAGCCGGAAAGGCTGGCGGCGCTGTATCGCAAGGCGGGCGCGCGTTACTTCATGGCGCTGGCCAATCATCACGACAATCTCGATTGCTATGACAGCGCGCATCATGCGTGGAACACGATGCGCGTGGGGCCGAAGCGCGACATCGTCGGCACATGGGAGAAGGCGGCGCGCAAGGAGGGGATGCGTTTCGGCGTGAGCAACCACAGCGCCCATAGCTGGCACTGGTGGCAGACCGCTTATGGGTATGACACGGACGGGCCGCTGAAGGGCAAGCGGTACGACGCCTATCATCTGACCAAGGCGGACGGTGCGGGCACATGGTGGGAAGGGCTGGACCCGCAACAGCTGTATAACGGTCCCTATGACGTGCCCCCCGCCGGACTGCCGACGCGGGCGGCGATGAATGCATGGCATGACAGCCGTGATGGGCAATGGATGGAACAGGCCCCGCCCGGACCGCGCGGCGCGGCCTATGCGCGGCAATGGCTGTTGCGGCAGCAGGATCTGGTCGCGAAATATCGGCCGGACATGGTGTATCTCGACGATTACCGGCTGCCGTTCGGGCAGACCGGGATCGATGCCGTGGCAGATTATTATAATCGCAGCCTGGAATGGCATGGCGCGATCGACGTGGTCATCACGGCGAAGGTGCTGTCGCCCTATCAACGCTATGGCATCGTCGAGGATGTCGAACGAGGTTACGCCGCCGATATTCGCCCGCAGCCGTGGCAGACCTGCACCTGCATCGGCAACTGGCATTATGATCGCGGCCTGTACGAACGGCATGGCTATGTGCCGGCCAAGGGCGTGGTGCAGCGGCTCTGCGATATCGTGTCGAAGAACGGCAATTTGCTGCTCAGCATTCCGATGCGCGGCGACGGGACGATCGACGATCAGGAAGAGGCGATCCTGGCCGATCTGACACGCTGGTTCGTGGTGCATGGTGACGCGATTTACGGCACCCGGCCGTGGCGCGTCTTCGGCGAAGGCCCGACCTTGCCGCCGTCCGGAATGCAGAGCGAGGAGAAGATGAAGCCCTATACGGCGGAGGATGTGCGCTTCACCACAGACGGCGGGGGGCTGAACGCCTTCCTGCTCGACTGGCCGACCGGAGAGACGCTGATCCGCGCGCTGGGCACGCAGGCCGGCGTGGTGGAGCGGGTGTCATTGATCGGCGGGGACGTGCTGCGCTTCACGCAAGGAACGGATGGCTTGCGCGTCACCCTGCCGCCGGCGACGGCCGGCGCGTTCGTGCCCGGATTGCGCATCGAGGGGCGCGGGCTGGTCTGAGACCGTTCAGGGGTGAAGGGATCCGGAACCACGGGCGCAGCGCTTGTGGTTCCGGATCCGTGTTCGCCTATTTCAGATGGGCGGAAAGATGCTTGTTCATCTCGAACATGCTGACGCTCTTCTTTCCGAAAATCTTTTCGAGCGTATCGTCCGCCAGGATCTGCCGTTTGTCCTTCGGATCCTGAAGATCGTGCTTCTTGATATATTCCCACATCTTGGACACGACCTCGCCGCGGGCGAGCGGTTCGTTGCCGACAATCTCGCCCAGTTCCTTGGACGGTTGCACGGGCTTGTGAATGCCGTCGGTGCGCTTGGCCGGCTCGGCGGTTTCGACCTTCTTCGCTGCCATCATCACGTCTCCCTGTCGCTGGTACGGGGATTCGAACGCCCGTCCTGACCGGAATGTTGCGCCTTTCGTCCGCGCGCGACAAGACGGGGCAGGATATCCGCGGTTTACTGCCGTGGGCGACCGAAGCGGGGGCGAATATGGCAGACGGGGAAATCGAGCGGTCACTCACGGCGGCTTGGGCGGCGCAAAAGGCGGGACGACCCAGCGAGGCGAAAAGGCAGTATCAGGCGGTGCTGCGGCGCGACCCCGGCCATGCCGCAGCGCTCAATTCGCTGGGCGTGCTGGCGCTGGCGGAGGGGGATCATGCCGCCGCGATCGATCTCACCGAACGCGCGGCCCGATCCGATCCGAACGAGCCGGTGCTGTGGCTGAACCTGGCGCGCGCCTATCGCGAGGCGGGGCAGGTGGATGGCGAACGGCGGAGCCTGGACGCGGCGCTGGCGCTGGACCCGACCGGGTTCATGACGCTGTTGCGGCGCGCGCAGTTGCTGCAAAAGCTGGGCGAAGTGGGGGAGGCGGGGCGGATGTGGTCCGGCGCGCTGGCCTCCGCACCGCCCGCGAACCAGCGCCCGCCCGCGCTGGCGGAGGATCTGGCGGCGGGGCAGGCGTTTCTCGAACGGCAGGGCAAGGCGTTCGGAGAGGAAGTGGATGCGAAGCTCGGATCTGTCCGTGCGGAGATCGACGGGGCGGAACGGCGGCGGTTCGACGCTTGTGTCGACCAGATGCTGGGGCGACGGCGCGTGTTCCTGCCGGATTGCGCGGGCGTCTATTATCCATTCCTGCCGGCGGACGAGTTTTTCGAGCGACGGCATTTTCCGTGGTTGCCGGCGCTGGAGGCGCGGACGGACGCGATCCGTGCCGAACTGATCGCACTGGTGTCCGGCGCGGGAGACGGCGCGGCGGAGGCCGGGTTCAGCCCCTATGTCGCGCAGCCCGCCAATACGCCGCGCAACCTGTGGTCCGGGCTGGATCACCGGCTGGACTGGAGCGCATGGTATTTTCACCGCTTCGGCGAACGGATCGCCACGGCGCAGGCGCGCTGCCCGGAAACGGCGGCGGCGCTGGACGCGGTGCCGCTGCTGGACATTCCCGCGCGCGGGCCGACCGCCTTCTTCTCGCTACTGCGGCCGGGGACGAAGATCCCGCCGCATAACGGGGTGACCAATACGCGGACGATCGTCCATCTACCGATCATCGTGCCCGAACGATGCGGGTTCCGGGTCGGCGGCGAGACGCGCGCCTGGCGGGAAGGCGAGGGCTTCGGCTTCGACGACACGATCGAGCATGAAGCGTGGAACGACAGCGACGCGATGCGGGTCGTGCTGATCTTCGACGTGTGGAACCCGTATCTGAGCACCGCCGAACAGACGCTGTTACGGGCCTATTTCGAGACGATCGATGCGAGTCCGCATCGGCCGGACATGCCGGCGGGGTTGTGAGTGCGATCGCCAGCGCGTCGCGATGTCATGGTGCCGAGTGTCGGACTCGAACCGACGACCTACCGCTTACAAGGCGGTTGCTCTACCAGCTGAGCTAACCCGGCCACGATTCCTCCATGCCTTGTGAGGGCGCGGGGGGCAAGGGGTCAGGGGACGCCGAATGTCCAGCCTTCGGTGCACGCGAGGGTGGCGTCGAGGTGCGGCGGGTTCCAGAGGGCGGGATCATCCGCGACGTGGCGGAGCCATGCGGCGGAGAGGATCGCGTCGGTGGCGTGGTCGTCGTAACGGGTGAGCGGGGCGTGGGGGCGGGTTTCGAGCGCGGCGAGGGCGGCGTCGAGATCGACCGGGTTGCGGATCTTGCTGCGGCCGGCGGCGCGTCCGGCGGCACGGGCGGCGATGCCGGTATAGATTTCGACGATCAGCGGGCCTTTGGCGGGGACCGGTGCGAAGGGCCAGATGGGGACGCGACCGGCGAGGCGGTGGAGCATCCGCATTCCGGTGAGGCTGGATTTGCCGACCTGTGCCGCGCCGATCAGGTTGAAGCTGCTGATGGCGGGGGCGATCTTCAGGTCGCGGCACAGGCGTTCGACGACGCGCAGGCGACCGAGGCTGCCTTCGAACAGATCGCCACGGTGGATCGTGCCGCCATGCGCGTGTCGGTAATGACGGCCGGCGTCGCGATGATGCGCGAAGGTGGATGCGGACAGATGGGGTTCGGCGGCGCAGAGCCGGTCGACCAGCGCCCAGAGGGCGGGGGCGTCCGGGGGGCTTTCCGACCAGTGCGGGAAATAGCCGCCGCAATCGCGGAAGGGCAGGGCGGGCGAGAAATCGATGCCGATCAGGAGATCGCTTTCGGCGTCCGCATGGGCGTTCAGCCAGTCGAGCACGGCCGGGCGCGACCAGCCGCGATCGGGCGCGGTAAGGATGGGGGCGGTGGTGCCGGGGGTGCATTCCGCCAGCGTGATGCCGCGGGGGCGGGGGATGGCCTGACCCGACCAGTCCAGCGCGGCGAAGCGGGTGAAGCGGCGGGGGATCAGGATGGCGGGATCATCGCGGGATCCATCCACGCAAATTCCCAGATATGGCCGTCCGGATCGGCGATGCTGCGGCCATACATGAAGCCGAGATCCTGTGGAGCATTCGGATCTGCGGTGCCACCGGCGGCCGCGGCGGCGTTCACCGTGTCATCCACGGCATTGCGGCTGTCCGCGCTGAGGCAGAGCAGCATCTGCGCGCTGGCATGGGCATCGGGAATGGTTCGGCTGGTGAAATCGGCGAAGCGGGCATGATTGAGCAGCATGACGTGGATGCTGTCCGAGAACATCATGCAGGCCGTGCTGTCGTTGGAGAAGGCCGGATTGCGAGTGCCGCCGAGCGCTTCGTAGAAGGGCAGGCTGCGCGCGGGATCGGTGACGGGCAGGTTGATGAAGACGAGCTTTGGCATGATCGACTCCGTTGGACGGTCTGCCCATGGTGCGTCGGCAAAAGGGTGTTGTCGATGCTGCGGGGCGGCCGGGGCAGGATGCGCCGGCCGCCCGGACGATCATTGTTCGGGCAGGAAGTCCGGCACCGACAGATAGCGTTCGCCGGTGTCGTAATTGAAGCCCAGCACGCGCGCGTCGGGGCCGAGATCGGGGAGTTTCTGGACGATGGCCTGCAAGGTCGCGCCGGAGGAGATGCCAACCAGCATCCCTTCTTCCCGTGCCGAACGCAGCGCCATCGCCTTGGCGGCGGCGGGATCGACCTGGATCACGCCGTCGAGCAGATCGGTGTGGAGATTGGCGGGGATGAAGCCCGCGCCGATGCCCTGAATCGCGTGCGGGCCGGGCTGGCCACCGGAGATGACGGGCGAGAGCGTGGGTTCGACCGCGAAGATCTTGAGCGCAGGCCAGCTCTTCTTGAGGACTTCGGCCACGCCGGTGATGTGGCCACCGGTGCCGACGCCGGTGATGATCGCATCAAGCGGGGCATCTGCGAAATCGGCGAGGATTTCCTGCGCGGTGGTGCGGACATGGACATCGACATTGGCAGGATTTTCGAACTGTTGCGGCATCCACGCGCCGGGGGTGGCGGCGACGATTTCCAGCGCGCGTTCGATCGCGCCCTTCATGCCCTTTTCCTTGGGCGTCAGATCGAAACTGGCGCCATAGGCCAGCATGAGCCGGCGGCGTTCGATCGACATGGATTCGGGCATGACGAGGATGAGCGTATAGCCCTTCACCGCGGCGACCATGGCGAGGCCGATGCCGGTATTGCCGCTGGTCGGTTCGACGATGGTGCCGCCGGGCTTCAGCCGGCCGTCCGCCTCGGCCGCCTCGATCATGGCGAGCGCGATGCGGTCCTTGATCGAGCCACCGGGGTTGGACCGTTCGGACTTGATCCAGACCTGTGCATCCGGGAACAGGCGGGCGACGCGAACATGCGGCGTGTTGCCGATGGTGGACAGGATAGTGTCGGCGATCATGACTTCGTCTCCTGAGCAGTGGCTAGGGTGGGATTTTCGATGGGGGCGGGGGTGAAGGTGCGGGCGTTGCGCAGTTCGGGGAACCAGCGCGACCAGAGACCGGCCACCAGCACCGCGCCGACGCCGCCCGCGACGACGGCGGCGACCGGGCCGACCAGCGCGGCGAGGAAACCGGATTCCGCTTCACCCAGCTCGTTCGATCCGGAGATGAACAGCGAGGACACCGCGCCGACGCGGCCGCGCATCTCGTTGGGCGTCGATAGCTGGATCAGCGACTGGCGGACATAGACCGAGAACATGTCGGCGATGCCGAGCATCATCAGGCAGAAGAGCGACAGCAGCAGGTTGGTGGACAGGCCGAAGACGATGGTGGCGAGGCCGAAGACGGCGACCGCAGCCAGCATCTTGACGCCGACATCATTTTTCAACGGGCGGAAGGCGAACCAGAGGGCTGTAGATGCGGCACCGAAGGCGGGGGCGGCGCGGAGATGGCCCAGTCCCTCCGCCCCGACATGCAGCACGTCGCGCGCATAGATGGGCAGCATCGCGGTCGCGCCGCCGAGCAGCACGGCGAACAGATCGAGCGAGATCGCGCCGAAGACGATGCGGTTGTGGCGGACATAATGAAGGCCATCGACCATCTGCCGCCAGGGATTGGCCTTGCGATCCAGCGTGGTGCGCGGGATCGGGCCGATCATCATCAGCCCGGTGAAGGCGGTGAGGAAGAGGATGGACGCCACGGTGAAGGGCATCCAGTGGCTGTGCGCATAGAGATAGCCGCCGGCGGCGGGACCGATGATCCCTCCGGTCTGCCACGCGATCGACCCGAGCGCGATGGCGGTGGGGAGCGAGGCGGCCGGGACCAGATTGGGGGCGAGCGCGCCGAGCGCGGGGCCGGCAAAGGCGCGGGCGACGCCGAGGAGGGATGCGATGCCGAACAGGGCGGGGAGGGAAGTGGTGTCCGTCCATGCCAGCCATGCCAGCGTCGCGGCGCAGGATGCCTCCAGCAGGACGGCGCAGCGCGCGATCCAGCGGCGGTCGATGCGATCCGCCGTCCAGCCGACGACGAGGGTGAGCAACAGCAGCGGTACGAACTGGGCGACGCCGATCAGGCCGAGCTGGAAGGCGGCTTCCTTGGGCGCCATCGTGCGGCGGGCAATGTCATAGACCTGCCAGCCGATCACCACGACCATCGCATTCTGCGCGAGCGTGGAGGCGAAGCGCGCGACGAGATAGGCGCGATAGTCGGGGAAGGTGAGGGGATGGGGGGCTTTGGTCACGATGGCGGTCTAGGCCCGGCAAGGCGGGGGCGGCAAGGCGGGTTCGGGTTTATCAGCGGAAAGATGCGGTGTGAGGCGGCATGTTCCGGCGGAGGCGGGGATCCGGTTTGGTCTGGGGCAGGCGTTGGCCTGTTGGACCAGGCTGGACCCCCGCGTCCGCGGGGGAACAGGTCAGCTCTTCACGAAGTCGAGGATGTCCTGTGTCAGGCGATTCTTTTCCGTGACGTTCAGGCCGTGGGGCGCGCCGCTATATTCGATGAACTGGGCGTGCGGGATGCCGGCGGCGGCGGCGCGGCCGGAGGGATCGATGGGGACGGTGCTGTCCGACGTGCCGTGGACGATCAAAGTGGGGACGCGGAAGGCGGCGAGATCGGGACGGAAGTCGGTGCGGCCGAAGGCGTCTACGCAATCGAGCGTGCCCTTGAGACCGGCCATCAGCGCCTGACGCGAGAAATCATCGACGACTTCCTGGCTGACCGGGCTGGAAATCCAGCCGACGCCGTAAAATTGCTGCGCGAAGGTGGCGAGGAAGTTCGGGCGATCGGTGCGGATGCCGTCCTTCATCTGATCGAAGACCGAACCGTCGACGCCATCGGGGTTGCTATCGTCCTTGAGCAGATAGGGGACGACCGAGCTGATGAGGCCGGCCTGCGCGATGCCCGCGCCATTGTGACGCGAGAGATAGCGGGCGACTTCGCCGCCGCCCATCGAGAAGCCGATCAGCGTGGCGTCTTCCGCGCCGGTCGCCTCGATCACGGCGGCGAGATCGTCGGCGAAGGTGTCGTAATCATAGCCGGACCATGGCTGGCCGGAGCGACCGAAGCCACGGCGATCGTAGAAGATGACGCGGTGGCCGGCATTGGCCAGCGCCAGTGCCTGATCGTCCCAGCTATCGGCGGTGAGCGGCCAGCCGTGGAGGAGGATGACCGGGCGGCCGCTGCCCCAATCCTTCACATAAAGATCGGTCGAGTCCTTGGTCTTCACATAAGGCATGGTGGCGCTCCGGCTTCGGGATACGGGGCCAGAACGCGGGGGGTGGCGGAGGGTTGCCTTGGGTTGGAGCCGGGTGATTTAAGGCTGCTTCGATAGGAGCATGATGACTCTAACCGAAGCCGTTCATGCTGAGTGGCGGCGGAGTAGCCCCGCAGGGGTGTATTGAGGCCGCGGATCGAAGCATCGGTCCCGTCCTTCGATACGGGTCTTCGACTACGCTCAGCCCCTACTCAGGATGAGCGGTGAATACGATCAACCTGAAGTCATCACGCTCTACAGGAACCGTCCGTTCCCGGAGTAGTCGAGAAGCCTGAAGGTGGGCGGCCTCGGCTTCGCTCGGCTGGTCCCTCGACTGCGCTCGGGATGAACGGGTCCGCTTCAGGTCACCTAGCTTCAGGCGATCCCGGTCCTCACCGACCGCTGCGAGGGTCAGGCGTCGCGGAGGCCGATGCCGAGCGAGGCGCGGGGCTGTTCGGCTTCGGTCGATACGACGGGATAGGCGCAATAATCGGCGGCGTAATAAGCGCTGGGGCGGTGGTTGCCGGACAGGCCGACGCCGCCGAATGGGGCGTTGGAGGGCGCGCCGTTGGTCGGGCGGTTCCAGTTGACCACGCCGGCGCGGGTGTTGGCCCAGAAGCGGTCATAGAGTTCGGGCGCGCCGCTGATGAGCGATGCGGCGAGGCCGAAGCGGGTGGCATTCGCCTCCGCGATGGCGCTGTCGAAATCGGGGACGCGGATCACCTGGAGCACGGGGCCGAAGATTTCGGCGTCGGGGCGGTTGGGGATGGTGGTGACGTCGATCAGCGCGGGGGTGAGGAAGGGGCGATCGGGCAAAGGGCGGACCAGTTGCTTGATCGCGCGGCCGCCGGCGAGGATGAGATCAAGAAAGGCTTCCTGCACGCGATCGGCGGAGTCGTTGTCGATCACCGGACCCATGAAGGGGGCGGGGGTGGCGTGCGGGGCATCGACGATGATGCGATCGATCAGACGGCCGATCTGGTCGAGCAGCGCCTCATGCATCCCGTCGCGCACGATCAGGCGGCGGGCAGCGGTGCAGCGTTGTCCGGCGGACATATAGGCCGACTGGACCGCGATGACGGCGGCGGAATAGATATCGGGTGTGTCCCACACGACGAGCGGGTTGTTGCCGCCGAGTTCGAGCGCGAGCATCTTGTGCGGGGCATCCGCGAACTGGCGGTGCAGCGCGGCCCCGGCGGCGGCGGAGCCGGTGAAGAGCAGGCCATCGATCCCGTCATGCCCGGCGAGCGCGCGGCCGGTGGCGGGGCCGCCCTGCACGCAGCGGACGACATCCTGCGGGACGCCGGCGGCGTGGAGGCAATCGACCAGATAGGCCCCGACGGCGGGCGTCTTTTCGGACGGTTTGAAGAGGACACCATTGCCCGCGATCAGCGCGGGGACGATGTGGCCATTGGGCAGATGGGCGGGGAAGTTGAACGGCCCGAGCACCGCCATCACGCCATGCGGTTTGTGGCGGACGGCGACGCGCGCGCCCATCGCGCCCTCCATCCGGCGTTGCGGGGTGCGATCGGCATAGGCGGCGACCGAAATGTCGACCTTGGCCACGACGCTGTCGACCTCGGTCCGCGCTTCCCACATCGGCTTGCCGGTTTCGCGCGCTATGAGATCGGCGAAGGGTTCGGCGCGCGCGCGGACGGTGTTGGCGAACCGGCGCAGCGTTTCGATCCGGACGGTGAGCGGGCGTGCGGCCCAGCTGATCCAGCCGGCGCGGACGAGGGCGACGTCGGAGTCGACATCGCCCTCGGGGCCGCGCCAGACGAGGGTGCCGGTTGCGGGTTCGGTGGAAGGAAATTCGGATGTCATGCGGGGCGCACTTTGGCGGGGCGGGAGCAGGGAGACAAGCAGGACTTTTCGCGTCGATCAGCCGCGCAACGCATCGCCCATGCGGCGGATGGCGGCCAGCTTGGCGTGGAAGGCGGTCCAGTCGTCGCGTTCGGCGATGGGCGCCCAGAGCGCCTCGACCTCCTCGATCAGCATCGCGCAGGGTTCGGCGTCGGACCAGTAGGGATGATCCAGCGGGGCGGATGGCGCATATCCCTCTGCAATGTCGCGGAAGGCATCGAAACGGGGATCGGCATAGGCGTTCGTTTCGCGGCGGAGGCGACCGCCGCGCCAGTCGAAGAAGAATCGGTCGAGCGGGGTGTCGGTTTCGGACAGCGCGGCTTCCATTGCACCCAACAGCGCAAAATCTTCTTCTTCCGTTTGTGCGACGACGCCGAGGCGGGCGAGGATGTTGGCGCGGAACGCGGTTTCATAAGCGGGCGCATAAAGGTCGACCATCGGCGCGAGCGCTTCGGCGGAGGCCAGTGGGCGCAGCGCGATGGCGAGCTGGACGATGTTCCAGTGGATCGCGCCGGGTTGGCGGCCGAAGGCGTACAGGCCGTTCTGATCGAAATAGGCGGCGGTGAAGCCCGATTCCCAGCGTGGGGCGAAACGCCACGGGCCGTAATCGAAGCTCTCGCCGGTGACGTTGATATTGTCGGTGTTCAGCACGCCGTGGACGAAGCCGGCGGCCATATAGGAGGCGGCGAGCCGGGCGGTGGCTTCGGCGACGAGACCCAGCAGTTGCGCGGCCGGATCTTCGGAAGGGGTGACGCGGTAGAGATTGATTAGGCAATAATCGACGAGCGCGCGGAGGCTGTCCGTATCGCCGAGCGCGGCGAGCCGCTGGAACGAGCCGATGCGGATATGGCTGTGGCTGAGCCGGACGAGGACGGCGGCGCGGGTGGGCGAGGGTTCGTCGCCGCGGTGCAGCGCCTCGCCGGTTTCGATCAGCGAGAAGGTCTTCGACGTGTGGACGCCCAATGCCTCCAGCATCTCGGTCGCGAGGATCTCGCGCACGCCGCCCTTGAGCGTGAGACGGCCGTCGCCCGCGCGGCTCCACGGGGTGGTGCCGGATCCCTTGGTGCCGAGATCCAGGAGGCGATCCGCGCCGTCGCGCAACTGCGCGAAGAGGAAGCCGCGACCGTCGCCCAGATCCGGATTGTAGTAGCGGAACTGGTGGCCGTGATAGCGGAGCGCCAGCGGCGTATCGAGCGAGCCGGGGAGCGGTGCGAAGCGGCCGAAATGGTGGACCCAGTCGCTGTCGTCGAAACCGTCCAGCCCGACCGTGGCGGCATGGGCATCGTTGCGGAAGCGGAGGATGGTTTCGGGGAAGTCCGCCGCGGCGACCGGATCGTAGAGCGTATCCGGCAGGGTCAGGATCGTGCGTTCGGGACGATAGGCGGCGGGTTGCGGGTAAGGCTGCATATGCGGATATGGGGGTGGCGCGGCGAAGGGTACAAGCATGGCGGGATGGACGGACGGATATTGGTGGTCGAAGGACGGGATCCGCCTGCATTATCGCGACTATCCGGGGGATCCGGCCAAGCCGCCGATCCTGTGCATTCCCGGCCTGACGCGCAATCCACGCGATTTCGAGCAGCTTGCCGCCGATCTGGCGGGCGAATGGCGGGTGATCTGCGTCTCGCTGCGCGGGCGGGGGGAGAGCGGCTATGCGCGCGACCCGATGAGCTATGTGCCGCTGGTCTATCTGCAGGATCTGGAAGCGCTGTTCGAGACGTTGGGGCTATCGCGCTTCGTGGCGGTGGGGACGTCGCTGGGCGGCATCCTGACCATGTTGCTGGCGGGGACGGGCGGCGACCGCATCGCGGGTGCGGTGCTGAACGATATCGGGCCGGTGCTGGAAGGCGGCGGGCTGACGCGGATTCGCGGCTATGTAGGCAAGAATAGCAGCTTCCCGACATGGCTTCATGCGGCACGGGCGATTGCGGAGACCAATCAGGCGGCGTTCCCCCGCTATGAAATCGGCGACTGGCTGACGATGGCGAAGCGGCTGTGCAAGCTGACGCCATCGGGCCGGGTGGTGTTCGATTATGACATGAACATCGCCGAACCGATGCGCGTGCCGACCGAAGGCGCGCTGGACATGTGGCCGGCCTTTGCCGCGCTGGGGGCGGTGCCGCTGTTGCTGGTGCGGGGTGGCTTGTCCGATCTGCTCTCCACCGAAACGGCGGCGGCGATGGTGGCGCGGCATCCGGGCGCGGAGATGGTGACGGTGGCGGAGATGGGCCATGCCCCGACGCTGGACGAACCCGAGGTGCGCGCGGCGATCGACCGGTTGCTGGCGCAGGTCGCGGCGGCAGGATGAAAGGCGCGTATTAACCCGGCGGCGATAGAGCGGACGGAATGAACCCGATCCGCATCCTGCATCTGCATTCCACCTTCGCGCTGGGGGGAAAGGAAGCGCGGGCGGTGCGGCTGATGAACGCATATGGCGCGGGCGCGACGCATGTGATCCTGAGCGCGATGCCGGACCAGATGGGCGCGCGGGGTGCGATCGATCCGGGAATCATCGTCGATTTTCCGACCGACGCGCCGTCCTTGCAGGGCAAGCCGGGGCCGCTGCGCTATTGGCGACTGGCGCGCTATATGGCCGGTTTCGATCTGGTGCTGACCTATAATTGGGGCGCGATGGACGGGGTGATGGCGCGGCGGCTCTATGCGCCGGTCATGCGCCTGCCGCCGATCGTGCATCATGAAGACGGGTTCAACAGCGACGAGACGCAGGGGCAGAAGCCAAAGCGCGTCTGGTTTCGGCGGCTGGGGCTGTCGGCGGTCGCGGCTTTGGTGGTGCCTTCGCGCCGGTTGGAGGCGGTGGCGGATACGGTGTGGCGGCAACCGGCGGCGCGGGTGCGGCGGATCGCGAATGGAATCGCCGTCGTAGATTATGGCGGGGCGGCCGAGCCGCTGCCGGGATTCGTGCGGCGACCGGGCGAGGTGGTGATCGGGACGATTGCGGGGCTGCGCGCGGTAAAGGATCTGCCGCGGCTGGTGCGGGCGGTGGCGGCGCTGCCGGATCATGTCCGGCTGCTGATCGTGGGCGAGGGGCCGGAGCGGGCCGCGATTCTCGCCGAAGCGGCGCGGGCCGGTATGAGCGACCGGGTGCATCTGGCGGGGTTTCATCCGCGGCCGGCAGCGGTGCTGGGGCATTTCGACATTTTCGCGCTGTCGTCCGAAAGCGAGCAGTTCCCGATCTCCGTGCTGGAAGCGATGGCGGCGGGACTGCCGGTGGCGTCACCCGATGTGGGGGATGTGGCGGCGATGGTTTCGATGGAGAACCGGCCGTTCGTGACGGCGGGGCCGGAACCCCAGGGACTGCACGACGCGCTGGCGCGACTGGTGGCGGATGACGGCCTGCGCGCGCAGCTGGGGGGGGCGAACCGGGTGGTGGCGGTGGCCGAATATGGCGAGGCCGCGATGATCGAGGCCTATCGCACCCTGTACGGATCCGTAGCGGGAAAGCCGATCCTGCCCGTTTGCACATGACCGTGCCGCTTTGACGTGCTTTCCGCGCAACCCTGTTATAAGGGACAACGTATATCAGCCGGGCAGTGGCCCGACCGGGAGGCATTTCGTTGTTCAAGGGTATCAGGCCGATCCAGTATGGCGGTCGCGAAGTCTGGCCATTGATCGAGGGTGGCAAGGGCGTTGCCGTCTCCAACCATATGAGCAGCGGCGCATGGGCCGCGGCGGGTGGGATCGGCACGGTTTCGGCAGTGAATGCCGATAGTTACGATCCGGATGGCAAGATCATTCCGCAAGTCTACCACGCGCTGACGCGGCGCGCGCGGCATGAGGAACTGGTGCAATATGCCATTGACGGCGCGGTCGAGCAGGTGCGCCGTGCCTATGAGATGGCGGACGGCAAGGGCGCCATCAACATCAACGTGTTGTGGGAAATGGGCGGCGCGCAGCGCGTGCTGCACGGCGTGCTGGAACAGACGCGCGGCATGATCGCGGGCGTGACCTGCGGCGCGGGAATGCCCTACAAGCTGAGCGAGATCGCGGCGTCCTATGGCGTCAGCTATCTGCCGATCATTTCGTCCGGGCGTGCGTTCCGCGCGCTGTGGAAGCGCGCTTATTCCAAGGCCTCGGAATATCTGGGGGCCGTGGTGTATGAGGATCCGTGGCGGGCGGGCGGGCATAATGGCCTGTCCAACGCCGAGGATCCGCTGGTGCCGCAGGATCCCTATCCGCGCGTGAAGGCGCTGCGCGATACGATGCGCGAAGGCGGCATTTCCGACGACGTGCCGATCGTGATGGCGGGCGGCGTGTGGAACCTGAAGGAATGGGACGACTGGATCGATAATCCGGAGCTGGGCGCGATCGCATTCCAGTTCGGCACGCGGCCGTTGCTGACGCGCGAAAGCCCGATCCCGGAAGGGTGGAAGAACGCGCTAATGACGCTGGAGGAAGGCGACATCCTGCTCCACAAATTCTCGCCGACCGGCTTCTATTCCTCCGCGGTGCGCAACGAATTTCTGCGCCATCTGGAATCGCGGTCGGAACGGCAGATCGCATTCAGCGGCGAAGCGGCGGGCGACCATCAATATCAGCTCGACGTGGGCGTGAAGGGCAAGAGTTTCTGGGTGACGCGGGGCGACCTGCTGCGCGCGCGCGAATGGGACATGCTGGGCTTCACCTCCGCGCTCAAGACGCCGGACAATACGCTCGTCTTCGTGACGCCCGAAGAGATGAAGCTGATCCGCAAGGATCAGGCGGATTGCATGGGCTGTCTCAGCCAGTGCAGCTTTTCATCCTGGGCCGATACCGAGGGCAATTCGACCGGGCGGCTGGCCGATCCACGCAGTTTCTGCATCCAGAAGACGTTGCAGGACATCGCGCATGGCGGGCCGATCGAACAGAATCTGATGTTCGCGGGTCATTCCGCCTTCCGGTTCCGGAAGGATCCCTTCTATTCGAACGGCTTCGTTCCGACGACCAGGCAGTTGGTCGACCGGATCCTGACCGGCGACTGACGGGATGCGCGACGCGCTGATCGTCCGGCACACCACCTTCGAAGGCGCGGCGGGGTTCCGCCAGCCGATCGAGGATGCGGGTTATGCGTTCCGACGGATCGACGTGCATGACCCGGCCTTTGGCGACGCGGATTTCATGGCCCCCGATCTGCTGGTGCTGATGGGCGGGCCGATGGGCGTGTATGAGCGCGCGCGCTATCCGTGGATCGACGGGGAACTGGCGCGGATCGCGGCGCGGATTGCGGCGGGGTTGCCGACGCTGGGCGTGTGTCTCGGATCGCAACTGATCGCCGCGGCTTTGGGCGCGGCGGTCTATAAGGGGCCGGTGCAGGAGATTGGTTTTGCGCCGATCATGCCCAATGTCGCGGGTATGGCATCACCCGTGCGGCATCTGGCGGATGTGCCGGTGTTGCACTGGCATGGTGATACGTTCGATCTGCCAGCGGGGTGCGAGTTGCTGGCGTCGAGCGCGCTCTATGCGCATCAGGCTTATCGGCGGGGGGCCAATTTGCTGGCGCTGCAATGCCACCCGGAGATGGGCGAGGATCCGCGGATCGGCGTATGGATCTCGGAAGGGCAGGCCGAGATGGCGTCTGCCGGGACCGACGAAGCGACGGTGCGGCGTGATTATGACCGGATGGGGCCACCTGCGGTCGCAGCGGGACGGGCCTTGTTGACGGAGTGGCTGGCGGGGTTGGAGTAAACGTCCCTACAGTCTATTGACTTCAAGTAGATCCGCGGTCCGTCCCAACGACGTTTGGTTCGGGCCTGTCGAGAACGTTACGCGGGGTTCTCGACAGGCTCGAACCAAACGGAAGTGGGAATCGCGGCAATCCGCCCAAATGTCACCCTGCTTTGAGGGCCGCGAACACAAATAGGGCGCATATCCGGTGGGATATGCGCCCTTTCTGTTAGCGGCGGTAGTTGCGGCGGCCGCGCTTGTCGAGCGTGTAGCGACGGCCGCGATTGTCGCGGTAAGTGCGCTTGTTCTTCGTCAGCGCGGTGACGGCGGCACCACCGGCGGCACCGATCAGCGCGCCATTGCCGGTCGACAGGCCGGGGATGACCGCGCCGGCCACCGCGCCGCCGGCTCCGCCGATCGCCGTACCCTTCAGCAACTGACCCGCGCTCTGCGCCGTGGCGGGTGCTGCGAAGCCGAGCGCCATCGCAGCGACGGCTGCGAGATATTTTCCGGTCTTCATGGACATTCCCTTTCGAAATCGAAACACAGGCGGAACAACGGGAGAGTGGCGAGCCGGTTCCTTCATTCGGGGTTCAGCCGGCGGGAGCGGGTTCAGGCCCAGCCTTCCAGAACCTGATCCGGCGGGCGGTGGCCATCGATCCAGGCGCGGATGTTCGCGATTGTTTTCTCGCCGGTCGCGATGCGCCCTTCGAAGGTAGCGGAGCCCATATGCGGGAGCAGAACGACATTGGACAGCGCGAGCAGGCGCGGATCGACCGCGGGTTCCTGTTCGAACACGTCGAGACCCGCCCCGACGATGCGACCGGCGGAGAGCGCATCGATCAGCGCCTGTTCCGCGACGATCTCGCCCCGTGCGATGTTGATGAGATAGGCGTGGGGGCCAAGCAAGGCGAGCCGGCGGGCATCGATCAGATGATGCGTTTCGGCGGTATGCGGGCAGTTGATGGAGACGATATCGACCTGTCCCAGCATCGCGTCGAGATCGGGATACCAGGTCGCGCCCAATTTCTCCTCGACATGCTCCGGCAGGCGGCGGCGGTTATGATAGGCGATCGACAGGCCGAACGGCGCGGCGCGGCGCGCGACGGCGCGGCCGATGCGCCCCATGCCGATGATGCCGAGCCGCTTGCCGCCGATGCGATGGCCGAGCATTCCGCCGGGCGTCCAGCCGGACCAGTGGCCCGAGCGGACCAGTTTCTCCCCTTCCGCCAGCCGGCGCGGCACCGAAAGGATGAGCGCCAGCGCCATGTCCGCCGTATCTTCTGTCAGCACGCCGGGGGTGTTGGTGACGATGATCCCGGAGGCGCGCGCGGCGGCGAGATCGAGATGATCGACGCCCGCGCCGAAATTCGCGATCATGCGCAGGCGCGGGCCGGCGGTGCGGATCAGATCGCCATCGATATCGTCCGCGATGGTGGGGACGAGGATGTCGGTGTCGGCCATGGCGGCGGCCAGTGCAGCGCGGTCCATCGGCTGGTCATCCGGCGCGGGGACGAAATCGAACAGTTCCGCCATGCGCGCCTCGATTCCATCGGTCAGCCGGCGGGTGGCGACGACGCGGGGGCGGGACGGTCGGTTGGATGCTGCCATGCCGACAGCGATTGGCGTCCCGGACGGGCATCGTCAAGCCGCTCCGCAGTTGTCGCCGGCCCCGCGCGCGGCCTAAAGCAGCCGGGACGGTGCAAGGAATGGATCATGAAGACGGGCTATCGGATGCTGGCGGCGTGCGCGCTGCTGCTGACGCAGGGAATCGGGACGGCGCAGGCGCCGCGACCCTTGCCCTATTGGGCATCGCTGACCGCAGGGGACGCGCTGCTGCGCAATGGGCCGGGGCGGGAATATCCGGCGAGCTGGCGCTACCGCCGCGTCGGATTGCCGCTGAAGGTGATCGCGGTGCACGAAAGCTGGCGCAAGGTGCGGGAGCCGGACGGCACCGAGGGCTGGATGGCATCGGTGCTGCTGACCGAACGGCGGACGGCGATGGTGCAGGGCGACGTCGTCGCACTGCGCGATGCGCCATCGGCGGGGGCGGGGGTGCAATGGCGCGCGGCACCGGGCGTGATCGGCAAGATCACGAAATGCCGGGCGGGGTGGTGCCATTTCGATGTGAACGGACGGGCGGGGTTCGTGGAAACCGGACGGTTATGGGGTGTGGAGCCGGGCGAAGTGGTGGAGTGATCCTTCTCGATGTGCCCCGGCGCAGGCCGGGGCCTTGGTGAAAGGGTTGCGTCCAGGCCCCGGCCTGCGCCGGGGCACGTCGGGCGTCTGTATAAAAAAGGCCGGCGGTGGAGATCCACCGCCGGCCTTTTTGTCAGATTTTCCGATCGATCAGATCAGAAGCTGAAACGGATACCGAGACGCACCGTGTAGAGCGATTGGTTGGGCGAAAGCTGTTCGACTGGTTCCGTCGGGCTGGAATAGACATAGGTCGCGCAGCTATTCGCGCCGGACGCCTGACATGCCACCCGCGCGACCTGCGCGTTGTATGGGAAGGCATATTGGCGGAGCGATCCCCAATTGCGGTTCAACATGTTTCCGAGATTCTCAATATCGCCGAAAACCGAGATCTTCGATGATCCGAGGAAGGTCGGAACTTCCTGTTCCAGATGGAGATCGATCTTCGTGAACCAAGGCGAGCGGAATGCGTTGCGCGGCGCGATCTTGCCCTGATATTTCTTCAGGCCCGTCGTGCTGATGATCTGCTCGATCTTCGCCTGCGTGGCGGCGTTGTCATATCGAACAAGTGGATCACCACCGATCGTCGGCACATAAAACAGGTAGCGGGAATTGCTGCCTGTCGTCCCGAACACTGCGCTGCGCCCGGTCGAAACGTCCTGAAACGTGTAGCTGTAGGCATGGCCGGAACGGGTTTCGCCGAACAGGGTCGCCGAAGTCTTGAAGTCGCCGAAGAAGGCGTGAGAGAAGGATGCGTTGTATTTTACCTGGTACTTAACCTGATCGTTCGAAATGCCGTATGCGGCACCATTTGGGTCAAGAAACGCGCCATTGCCATAGTTAGACGAAGCCGTCGACGATGTCGCAGGCGCCTGATCCTTGACATCCTGATAGGTGAAGCTTGCGCCGATGCTGGCGCCGAAGTCCCAACTCTTTTCGAAGCGGGCAACTGCGATGTAGCTGCGACCTTTGTTGGTGTTTGTGAGATAGAGATCCTGGTTGGTGTCGTTGGGGATCACGCTCGTGTAACGTGGACGGCCATCTGGTGCCAAGGCATTGGCACCGGTCTGGCGAACTGAACGCAGATCCGTGAAAAATACCTGATTCCGAACACCGGAATAAAGCAGATCCGCGCCGAAAATCCAGTGATCACCCAATGGGCCGAGGTCGGCATCGTAGCTCGTCGAGAGTGTTGCACGCCATTGGGACGGAATTTTGAAATTCGGATCAAGCGAGTTCGTTGTCGCGCTTGTCGCTACACTCGCATTCTGAAGCAGTGTATTGGCTCCAGTTGGGATGGTTCCGCCGTTAACGTTGTTGAGAATTGCGGAGCCGACGGAAGAAGCGATCGCCCTACCGTTATTTTCATAGCCAGTGCTGTTGTTAAGCTGCCGGATAAACACGGAATTTGTAAGAATGCCGGTATTCGAGAAGCTATTCGAGACATAAACATCCGGTGCGCCGCCGGCGAAGATGCCGACGCCGCCCCGGAAAGAAAGCCGCTGGACCGGCTTGAAGTCGAAGCCGACTCGGGGCTGGAATATGCCGCGGCCGCTCACATAGGCAGTATTTGCAAAACCATTGCGGTTGAAGAAGTTCTGATTGAAGGTCGGGCGGCTGTTTCCGCCGAACAGATCGTAGCGCGCGCCATATGTCACCGTCAGCATGTCGTTGACGCGCCAGTCATCCTGAACACCGAACGTGTAGGTCTGATACTGGAACCGTGCGGCCGCGTCGTTCTCGTTCAGGCTCGTCGCATTCTGATAGGAAAGACTTTGCGCATTACCTGCGGCGAAGTCAGCGATCGAGTCGAAATAATAGCTGCCGGCCGAGCTTTGCAGGAACTGGTTGAAGATCTTCGTGTCGCTGGCTTCGGCGAGGATCTTGAGTTCGTGATCGTTCATCGACAGGCGTGCGAGGAATGCGCCACCGAACGTGCGACTGGTCAGGGCGTTGGACTGACGCGAAATGTCCGGACCGAAGAAGACGCGGGGCGATCCGGTGCGGCATACCGTCGACAGGTTACTGCCGGTCAATGCGCTACCGGTCGCCGTGCCACGATCGGATGTCGGATCGGTGCAGACGCCGAACTGGGCGAAGCCGCGACCGTTGATCGGATCCTGGCCGCGCTTGTAGTCCTTGTAGAAGCCGCGAATTTCCGTCGAGAAGGTATCCGACCAATCGGAGTTCAACTGCGCGATACCCGAGTGCAGGCGGTTGCTGCCGCGGTAGCCGTCCGACGAAAGCCCGAGCGACGGGTTCGCCGTGCTGGTCGAGGTGTTCTGGTTAAAGAGGATCGAGTCCTTGGTATAGGTGTAGGTGATCGAGGCGCGCTGCGTATCGGACAGGTTTGCGTCCAGCTTCGCGACGATGCGATCGTCCTTGTCCTGCGAATTGTTCAGCGTCGTTCCGGCATCATAGCCGTAGCGGGATTTCGCGATGGCGGTGACCTGATCGATCTGGGCCTGCGTCAGGTTCGGGATCGGCGTGCCGGAGTTGTTGTCGATCGCGCCTTCGGCGATCGGCGTACCGGCACGGACGCGTTCGCCCGCCACCATGAAGAACAGCTTGTCCTTGATGATCGGCCCGGAAAGCTCGACCCCATAATCTTCCGATTTGAAGTTCGGAATGGTGACGCGACGACCGCCAATCGTCTTCTTGCCCGTCAGCTCATCGTTGGACTGGCTGTAAAAGCCGGTGCCCTGCCAGTCATTCGTGCCCGAACGAAGGACGACGTTGATGGCGCCGCCCTGGAAATTGCCCTCGCGAATATCATAAGGTGCGATCTTGACCTGAAATTGCTGGATCGCATCGAGCGGAACCGGGCCGCGGCGGCTGGGAAGGCCATCCGGGTTAAGGCCGAAATTGTCGGAAACCGCGACACCATCGACCGAGAAGCGGTTGAAGCGCGCATTCTGGCCAGCGAAAGATACGGCGCGGTTGTTCGTAAGATCGAGCGAAGCAAATGGATCCCGACGCGCCAGATCGCGAATATCGCGATTGATGGACGCGACCTGCGCGATTTCCGCACGGCTCAGGACGGTGCTCGGCCCGAGCGACCGGCTGGTCGCGTTCGCTGCGCTGGCCGTGATGACGACTTCCTCGCCCGCATCCGCGGCGTTGGCGGGCGTCAGCGTGACCGGCACGGTGAAAGGCTGACCCACGACCGTGTAGATGTCCGTGATCGACGCGTCGCTATATCCCGCCGCCGTGACGGAAACGGTGAACGGGCCGCCGACGCGAAGGCCGTTCGCATTGAAGCTGCCCGACGTTTCCGTGGTCAACGTCGTGCGGGTGCCGGTCGACGGGTTGCTGACGACCACCGTCGCGCCCGGGACGGGAACGCCATTGGCGGTCACGGTGCCCCGGATGCTCGACGTGGTTTCCTGCGCATAGGCAGCGGGCGATGCCAGCGCGATTACCGCACAGCCGATCAGAAACTTGTTCATGCGTGGATTCCCCAAGCGGTCCGCGACATCGGCCGGTCTGGCTTTGTCCCCCCGTCCCCGTATCGTTCCCGCCCTGTGGCTTTCGGGAACGATGCGGGGATCCGCGGACACGATGTGGCGGTGCAATGCGGCGGCTGTTACGCGAGTCGTCCGAAGGAACCAAGAGGTTGCGACGCGGTGTCCGAGTCGGGCGTTGCGCGGGTCTTGCGGGCTGGGGCTGGGGTTAGGTCACTGGGAAAGCCTGCTTTTCTGCGGGTGTCATGCAGGCGTCACATATTGCGTTATGAGGCGAGGGTTGGACGCCCGAGATCCGGGCGCGGGGGGCGGTTTTCGAATCTTGGCGGCTGTGTTGTTCATGCCACATGCGGTCGGCGCGTCCGCCCTTGTCGTGCTGCTGGCGGCGCTGGTCGGGCTGGTGATCGGCAGTCATCTGGCGACGGTGGCGCTGCGCTGGCCGGCGGGGCGATCGGCGGCAGCGGGACGGTCGGCCTGTGACGGGTGCGAGCGGACGTTGCGGTGGTGGGAACTGGTGCCGTTGCTGTCCTGGGCCGCGCTGCGTGGGCGGTGCCGGCGCTGTGGTGCCCCGATCGATGTGCGGCATCCGCTTACCGAAGTGGCGGCGGCGTTGATCGCGGTGCTGATGCTGCTGTGCCTGCCCTTGCCGGCGGCGGTGGCGGGGATGGCGCTGGGGTGGACCTTGCTACTGCTGACGCTGCTCGATCTCGATCATTACTGGCTGCCGGACCGGCTGACCCTGCCGCTGCTCGCCGGGGGGCTGGCGGTGGCGTGGTGGGGGATCGGGCCGGCGCTGGACGTGCGCGTGATCGGCGCGATGACGGGATGGGGGACGCTGGCCGTGGTGGGCTGGGTCTATCGGCGCGCGCGTGGGCGGGTCGGGCTGGGTGGGGGGGATCCCAAATTATTCGGGGCGATCGGGGCGTGGGTCGGCTGGCCGATGCTGCCGACGATGCTGCTGATCGCCAGCGCAAGCGGACTGGCGATCGTGCTGGCCGCGCGGCTGGCGGGGCGGCGGATGACGGCGGCGACGCGGGTGCCGTTCGGGCCGATGCTGGCCTTTGCCGCCGTCGTCGGATGGGTGATCGTCAACCGGTGACGGGGAAGCAGGCGGCGACGCGGGCGGCGGCGCAGAGCCGGGATGCGGCGGCGCGATCGGGCAGCGGCCCGAGTTGCAGGCGGACGACGGTGCCGGCCTTCTGATAGGTGGGCGACAATTGCGCGAGCGCGGGCGTGGCGCGAAGCGTGGCCCACGCGGTGCGCGCGCCGGCCTCGCTGCCATAGGCGCCGACCTGGATGCGCCAGCGACCGGCGGGCGCGGCGGCCGGGGGTGGTGCCTTGGCGACGGGTGTAGATTTCGGTGCGGCTGGTGGAGCGGCTGTCACCATGCGGACCGGGGCGGGTTCCGAAGCGGTCGCCTGCGTCGGGACAGTGGCGGGCGGTGCGACGGGGGCGGGCGTGGCGGCGGTCGCTACGCGCGTCGTGCCGGTGGTGATCGCCTTGCGCATGTCGCTGACCATCTTCAGCCCACGCTGGCGGTCTTCCAGCGGAATGAATGTGTCCATCTGTTTTAAGGTGGTGCTGGCTTGCGGCAGGCCGGCGGCGGCGGAGGCGGTCATCATCGCATAGGCGCGGGGCCAGTCCTTCGGGACATTCTCGCCGTTGAACAAGGCGGTGCCGTAGAGATATTGCGCGCGGGGATCGCCCTGGTCCGACGCCTTGGCCAGCCATGGCATCGCGCCGACACGATCGCCATTCTGGAACATGATGAGGCCAAGATAGCCGCCGGCCTGTTCATGGCCCTGTTCGGCGGCCTTGCGATACCAGCGCTCCGCGATGCGCTGATCGGTGGAGACGCCGCGCCCGAGCTTGTATGCCTGGGCGAGATTGAACTGCGCATCGGCATCGCCGCGTTCGGCCGGATCGCGCCAGGCGGCGACGGCGCGGGCATAATCGCCCGCCTGCCAGAGATCGACGCCGCGCTTCACCACCGGATTGGCGGGAACGGGATCGGGCGGCGCGGTGGGCGCGCGGGGCGGCTGGGCCGGGGCGGATGCGGCGGCCAACGCGAACAGGGTGGCGAGGATGCGGACGGCAGGCATGTGTTTCCCCGACGGGTTCGAACGGTGACCGGACGTTCGCATAGGTGGCCGATGGTTAACAGCCCGTTGGTGCCGATCCGCCTTGTTCGGAAAGCGGCGCATCCTTAACGGTTTGTTCGTCATGACGATGGCATTCCCGCCGGCAAGGCGAAGGCAGATCCCCACCGGATTCCATGCCCTTCGCAGGCGATCCTGTCCGGGAAGGCGTATCGATGAAGATCTCCACAATGTTTCGGCTCGCGACCTGTGCGATGGCAACGACGCTGGCCATCGTCGGCTGCACGCCGGGCGGTCAGGTGCAGTCCGCATCGCACAAGGGGCCGTCCGACGCGAAGGCGGCGGCACAGTTCGCGGCGATGGGCGAGGCGGCGATCCGGCGGCATGACGGGTCGATGGCGATCGCGATGGCCGAGCGTGCGGTATCCGCGCAGCCCAAGGACGCGCGGTATCGTGCGCAATTGGGGCAATCCTATCTGCTGGGCGGGCGCTTCGCATCGGCGGTGGATGCGTTTCGCGACGCGGCGGTGCTGACGCCGCGCGACGGGCGCATCCTGCTGGGAATGGCGCTGGCGGATGCGGCGCTGGACCGGACGGCAGCGGCGCGGGCGGCGGTGGCGGCGGCACAGGGGCATATTCCCGAACCGGATCGCGGGCTGGCGCTGGCGCTGGCGGGGGATGCGGATGCGGCGATCCTGATCCTGGAACCGGTGGCGCGCGCGACGGACGCCACGGCGAAGACGCGGCAGAATCTGGCGCTGGCCTATGCGCTGGCGGGACGATGGGATGTCGCGCGGGCCACGGCGGCGCAGGATCTGGCCCCCGCTGAACTGGAAGCGCGCATGGCGAAATGGGCGAAACTGGCGGCCCCGCAGGCGCGCGTGGACCGGGTGGCGGCCTTTCTGGGCGTAAATGCGGCGGCGATGGATGGCGGGATGCCGGTGCAGCTTGCGCTGGGTGGGATGCCTGAACGGGCCGTGCCGACGCCGGTGGAGATGCCGGTGGCGGTGGCGGCGGCTGATCCGGTTCCCGTTCCCGAGGCGGAAGCGGATGTACCCGTGACGGTCGCGATGCAGACGGAGGTCGTGCCGGAGGTCGCGCCTGCCCCGGTCGTGCGCGCGCCGATGCTGGTACGGGCGGCCTATGCGGTGCCGAAGCGCGGGACGTGGGCGGTGCAGTTGGGGGCCTTTTCCAGCGGGCGGTCGATCGAGGTGGCGTGGGACAAATTGCGCCGGACGGTGCGGCCGGTGGCGGGCATGGTGCCGCTGTCGTCCACGGTGCGGACGGGCGGGCAGATGTTCCAGCGGCTGGCGGTCGGCGGGATCGGCAGCCGGGCCGAAGCGATCAGCCTGTGCGAACAGGTGCGTGCGGCGGGGGGTGTGTGCTTTGTGCGGTCCAACGCCGGTATGGATGCGGCGCCGGTGCGGATGGCGGGGGCGCGTGGCCCGGTGCGGATTGCTGCGCGCTGAAGATGCTTTCGGTCCCATGCGAAGATCGTTGTCCGTTACGTTCGATCTCCATTTCCCAACATGAGCATTCGGCGTGGCTTGCGTGATTCCGGCTTTCCATCGGGTCTGGCGTCACGAGCGCTCAAAGCAGACCAACTGACTTACGCATCCCATCTCGACACCCGCCCTTCGATACGGGTCTTCGACAGGCTCAGCCCCTTGCATGTTGACCGCGCCCGGTCCTGCCGCAGGATGAGGGTGATCTCCGGGGGATGGCCATCCCCCGGAGATCGGGCGAACGGGACCGATTGTCCCTTGGCACGCAGGTGCCGCTGA
>Ga0265797_10002117_pt1 | contig 33955 bp, 28 predicted proteins | sample P2T30metagenome_FD_192433 | JGI IMG/M metagenome (GOLD analysis project Ga0265797, IMG submission 192433) | Plant litter microbial communities from East Loma Ridge, Irvine, California - P2 T30 | ecosystem: Environmental > Terrestrial > Plant litter > Unclassified | place: USA: California...
CAGCTGGCCTACAACAACAACTTGCCACTGATGCCCAAGAAAGCGGCGGAAGGTGGACAAGAAGTGTGGGCGCAAAGGTAGCGCATGCACATGTTATCAAGAGTGCAGTGGGCCGGGGCTGTGTCGTTTGTCGGGAACAAGAGGTAGTTGGTGAAGAATAGGTGCAAACGACGGGAGACATGCTACGAAACGATGTATATATGACAGAGATCTGAATAGTTGGACAAGACAGATGTGTACCGAGGTGGACTACATACTGTATTATTAGACGTCAAGTGGAGGACTTGAGTCCGTGCAGCGTTGCATTGGGGGCGCTGGAAGCTAGTTGCGTTGACACATCTATATGGAAACATTGAGCCATGTCCATCAATACGATTTCTAATACCTATTTCCGGTTGACGAATGTTGCCCGAAGAGGCATCTTTGAGAAAGCTGTTGAACATTGTGGAAAGGGCGTGGTGACATGCAGAGGGGTAAGGGGCATGAAGGGCGTGGATTTGACATGCCGTCGCTAACAAGAAGCACACGCTTCCAAGCTTATATGACCACGTTGATGCGCTCAAAACGTACTCGCAGATCACTGCCTAGGCTCTCGCGCTTGACATGAAAGCTGCGCTTTGGTGGAGAGGATGATTGTAATGGCATTGGAGTGTTGGTCGGAATGTCTGACGTGTCACTACGTTTCCGTGGTTATCGGTGGGTCACTAGGGCACACGTTCATTTGCAGAGATTAGACAGAGGAGAAAAGAAGAAGAAACTGGCGATGAAGCTAGAGTGACAGGTACGTGAGGGCATTCGCATGTTGGAATGCAACTGCCAACGTGTGGTAACAATAGACTACCCTATACCCCAAGCAGTATCGGTGACGCACTAGCTAACGCCGGTGAATCTCCGGCGTCTTGATGGTCAGTTGTTCGCATCAACGCTCCGACAACGAACAGTTTGCGCCTCTCTGCACCGCCCTCGGCAGCCTTGATCGCTGGAGAGGATGATTGTTGTCAGAGACCCGCGACTACGACATGGCATTTGAGGTGTCGTATGATCTCGAGAATGAGCAACAGTTCTGGGATGGTGAGAGCGCCTGGCAACCCCACCAACAGCCTCGACTAACACGCTACACAGAACTCGACGATATCGTCTCGACGCGCTGTCACCAGCACGAGATAATCGACAACTCGCTGCGATCCTTCCTTAATGTCACTACGAATTATAGATGTACGCATCTCCAACCTCTGCCGTGACCAACGTTGACCACCACCAATAGCCGAATACCTCCAAACCGACTTCAGCGTCGCAAAATGCATCTTTCGCATGCTCGAGGGCGACCTCTTTGCCTCAAACAAGGCATATGTACGGCGGCAGATAATATATTGCCTCTTGCAGGTATGTTGGTGCATGTCTGGAGCGCATGGTCGCTGGCTGAGCCTGAGGCTGACCAATACGATAGGAAGATGATAACCCTACTCTTCACATAGTGGCCGCCTTCCTCCTTTACGATGGTCGCAATAGCAAAGACGATGATATCTTTGAGATGATGCACTCGGAGGGTACATTTGCTAGACTTGTTGAGTTGGTGCGAACGCCGAGCGTGCAAGAGGAGACCACTCTGCATCAACTACTTCTACAACTGCTCTACGAATCTTCACGGGTTCAGCGATTGACGTGGGACGACTTTTGTATGGCAACGACACCATTTCCCATCTTTCCTCGAAGCCATTGCTAACGCTTGTTGTGTAGCTGCGGTGAATGACGCCTTCATTATCTACCTGCTGGAGATCATAGAAGGTGCTTCCGACGATGCTGACGATCCATACCACTATCCTGTGATACGCGTTCTGGTCTGTCTACTCGCACCCCCTACCAAGTCTTGAGCTGACACCAGAACAGTTGGTTTTGAACGAACAGTACCTTGTAGCGTCGACTAGCCGTCATAGCGATGGACGACCTGGAATAACGAATCGGGTCATCAAAGCTATCTCGACTCACGGAATGACCTACAAAACTTTCGGATGCAACTTGATTCTTCTTCTGAACCGCGAGTCGGAGACCTCCCTTCAGCTTCTAATCCTCAAAGTGCTTTACCTTCTCTTCGGTAATCCTTCCACGGCCGAATACTTTTACACCAACGATCTTCATGTCCTGGTCGACGTCATCCTTCGAAACCTTATAGATCTACCACATGATTCGGCTGCTGCAAACGCATTACGACATACCTACCTCCGCGTTCTATACCCGATACTCATGCACAGCCAAATCAGCAAGCCACCGCATTATAAGCGTGAAGAACTATTGCGGCTCCTTCACCTCCTCGTCTCAAGCGGTAATCATTTTGCTCCCGTTGACGAGACCACCGTACGACTTGTGAACCGATGTACTAGTGTGCAATGGTTACAGCCTCCCGCTGCCACCGCGGAACACGGCTCGACCGATGGCAATGGTACCACAAACTCACCGGTAGACCATGTGGCGAACGGTCAGAAAGAGTACGCACGACGAGCGCTGGGCATGACTGTGCAAGGTAGTAGCGAGAGCTCGACGAGCGTCTTGGAGATCGCAGGTCACACTGCACAACCTGGCGTGCAAACGCCAAGTATGTCAAAGGTGGCGCAATAACACGTCGGAATGTTCTGAAGCTATGTTGAGCGACAGGCGTCTTGTGATCGTTATTTAGTGGTTGCGCGGAGTCTGGCGAAGTCCCTTATCAGCGAGTTCAGATATCCACACGTCAATGGGGGCAGGTCGTACTTACACTTGCATGGTAGGAGTTCTGGGCACGTCTAGCGTTTCGTCACCAATCGTGTATCCTGTTTCATTCTACAATCACCTCGACGTCTTCTAGTGGTGGGTTCCTATCATCAATCTGTCTTTGTTTTTAATGCATGCCCCTGGATGGTTGTCACCGTCCGCTTACGCAGCCGAATGTGGCACATATACAAACAAATTGAAACCTTGGTCGGGACACTTGCTGAGTCCACAAAGTTCGCATAGCCAAGCAGTGGTCTAAGTATCTTACTGCACATGTGGCACCCAGACGTTTTCTAGTCACATGACAGAGGTCGAGCCCAAATGCGAATCGGATCTAGACTGTAAATCTGTTCTCACTATAAAGATCGACATTGCGCAATGCTGCCAAGCTTGCCGCGCTACTTGGAACGATGTACATCGACATCATGTATCCAAGCGGCACATATCAGACACCAACCTCTTACACGCACCAGTCACTTTGGTACTACCCACTCATGCACAGACAACGTCCACCGGATACAAATCTCCCACCGACGCTATTTAATCTACGCACCATAGGAGCCCTGGCCCCGCGTGCACCACAGAAGGTGCCGCGACAAGACGAGCGGATTGCTTGGCTTTCCGCTATATAGATGAGCCACAGCCGCGGTTAGTGCGGGTACCAAGATTGCGAAGGAAGGTCAAGACGGAATGAGAGATTTTTGTATCGCTTGTTTGGGCTAAGGCTTGCTTATTGCTCCCTTATGATGGTGGGCATGTCGTTTCCGGCTTGGACGTCACGGTGGTGGCTGAGTATGCCTGTACATCCGTGGAGGCGTCAAAAAGTGCTCAAGTCATCCTGTATCGTCATAAGCGTCTTGTTTGAGAAGTCTTGGAAATGCTGCTAAGTCTTTTGCGACTTTTGGAAGAGTGGTTCGCTTTCTATTCTACCGAAATGCCAAGCAGACGACAACACCGGAGTGGCATCTGGCATCGTGATGATGATCAACAGCATAGTGGACTTACCCCATAGATCTAGCATGACTCTCATCAATCTCCAGGCGCGTTAGTCAAGGTGACTTCCGCTAGAAGCGCCACAACGGTGTGACTACCCCAACTTACTCCGTTACATCGCTCGCCACGGTGTACTTCGTATGTTTCACAACAAAACGTCCATTCCCTTGTTCTAGGCTCGATTAATCCCGCATCTTCTGGCTGTCTGCTCTTCATACCCGCTGCACCGTCGCATGGGTCCGCGGTGGTCACTGCATCACCTAGTAGCTAACCACTGCAACGCACAGATGATCACACCGCTCAGCATCCAAATCACGAACCAAATAGTCATATGCGTTGGTTTCCGAACGCCAAGTGTTCGGAATCTCGGCCCAGGCTTTTGAACCAGACTTTGCGCCTCTGCACCGGAGGGGATGGTTGTGAGACTACAGGGGTGGTCTCTCAATTTATCCCAGATGTTGAGGCTGTTTTCCTGAGTCTTTCGCCTAGTATTCATTTCTTGCGTTAGCATATGCGAGATAGAATGCAAGTGATGAAATTGTATGACTATGGATACGTGTACGCACGCAAGGTACCTTCGGGCCCCCACAACATTGTTGCCGCAGCGAAGCATCTGCCCTAGACTTGAATGCTGGCGTTCTAATTTGGCTTGGCTATTGTTGGTGCGTAGTTCGGGGACGCAAGTCTTTCTCAGATTGAGTCTGAGACGGCAAGCCTATGTGATGCAATCAATATCGTAGCGGGTGCTACTACAGTAAGAAGGAGACGACAAGATGGGTGTGTAATTGTCATCATGATGTCTCCAATCTTTTGAGCACATACATGCCTAGTGCGTCTTTACGGGTTGGAAAACATGGGGCATTACAATGTTCCAAATCCTATCTACCATGGAACTCATGCTTCTCGAACAAAGATGATCAGTGATCAACCACTTAGGTATGTGTCACCGTGCCTACCGTGTCAACGTTCGGTACCACGGAAACAATGGAGATCGCTCACCGTCGCACAAATACGATACTGCGTCATCAGAAAGCTATACGCCCAGATTTCCAAACTTGTTACTCCGAGATCTATGACCATCAGGATGAATATCAGGCACACATGAACAAGATACCACGGTGCTTGGAGCATTAGTATACCGAAAGCGGAAGAAGCCTTGATTAGGCAGACGAAATCATTAATGCGGCACAATGACAATGAGCGATAACAATACGAGATGTACATGCCTTTGAGAGGAGATGCCGGCCAAATGATCCTTTCGCGAAAACGTCTGTTTACAAACAGCGTCCTAGACCCGACACCAAATAACCCAGACACTCGGACGTCGACGCATGCCGACCTCGTTTACTGAACTACCCTAAGGCTGGTTCCCCCAAAACGCGAAACAAAGCTTTTGCACATCGATGAAATGACAGATTGCGATCTTCGTACTGTAAATCCAAGATCTACGGGACGTGCGTTGTGGAAGCCCAAACTGCCGCGCCGAGCCGGAACAGTGATCAATTTGAACCACTGCCACGGAACTTGGTGATGGACTCGTGATGTGTGCGCATAATATGACAATAGTTCATGTCCGTGGGGCTCTTGCAGCCCGAAAGCCCGGATGCTGCGGTATGAAGTGCTGATTGAGTGAGCCGCAGAGCGATGTGCGGGAATCTCGGGTACGATGTTCGTCACTGGAGCACCACGTTCACAAAGTCATGTCACGGCTGGAAGGGGACATCTGAAGCAGGAGTATGATCAAAAGTTTTAATTTCAAACGCTACGAATTGTAAACTGATGCTCTACCCGTGATCGAGGGAGCTCCGTGCGCCTACGTTTGTCTCGAAAAGTGATTCGAGACAGAGAATTTTGGTTGACGGGAACCCTCGATGTCCTCCGCAAAGAAATCTAGTCATAATATGCCGCCGAAAGATGATAGGATATAGAAAGAGCCTGAACAAAGAAACACATGACCCTTACATGCTAACAAGAAACTTCGTGCAAGCATTCATGACTTCGTAAAGGGATACTCCAGGCGCCTCGCAGAAAGTACAATCAAGAAAGACTAAGGAAACCGCCCGGCGAATGAGGTTCTTTAGACCATCTGGCCGGCATCGCTGACATTGTCGGAGGAAGCACGCGGTGAGGGAACCCGGGTAGGGGCTTGTGATAGTGGGTCAGGTGATGAGGTAGGGTCACTGTCCCTACGCTTTTCAGATGTCTCAGCCTTGCTCAGTCTGCGAATGATTGCCTCCTTCGCATGCTCGCCATTATCGCATGGTAGATACCAGCGAGAGATGATCATGCAAATACATGAGAGCATGAGGTTAGTACCGGACCACATCTGAACAGTGATGTACGTGTTGTACTCTGTGATGAGATGACCAGCAATGACGGGGCCGGTAAGGGCAGGGATGGCTGCAAACGTGTACATCATACCGGTCCAGTGGCCAAGCTTCTTCTTTGCAAAGTGTCTCGTGTCCGGTGTGGCGTAGGTGCAGTTGAGAATGTTGCCGATAGACGCAGGAGGGAGACCAATGACCATACCAGAGAAGACACCGAAAACGACGCAGAAGGCGATAGCGTCGGTCTCTGATCCAGCCAATGTCCAGAGGACCAGTGTGAGCATCGACGCGGTGAATTGAGAACCGATATGCATATTGAGGGCGCCGACTTTGTCCGAGAAGTGCGCGAGGAGCATGCGTCCGACAGTCGAAGCTCCGTTCATGATGACAAGGAGCCAAAACGTTTGAAGAGGTTTGTCGGTCGTGTCGGAGGGGCTTACTGGGGAACCTGTCCGGTCGCGAGTGCCAAAGCCGCGCACTGATGCCCACTAAACACTGTTAATTATCGGCGTGGTAGACAGAACAGAGATACTAACCTCTTCAAGGTTGAAGAAAACCGGGTAAAAGCCAAAGAACATGAACGCAACGGCAGCTGTGAACCAGCACCAAGCCTTGTTCTTGAAGGCTTCAGTATCGAACCAAGTCCTAAGCTTACCCCAGCTCTTCGGTTCGTGATGCTCGTGGGCAGGGTCTGGCGTGCAGAAGATGAAGGAGTAGATGCATGTCACCGAAGTGAGAGTGGCAACGTAGCGTACTGCGTTATTGAAACCGACAGACTGGATCAAGTAGCGGAGCATGCTGGGGTAGATCACGCCTGCTACACTGGCACCACAAGCCACATAGCCTACAGCAAGACCCCGGCGCTTGGGAAACCATGTTGAAGCAACTGGAATGGCGTTAGCAGGAAGTAGTGTAGAGTGATGAATGTAACTCACCTTGGGAGCTGGAAACGAAGAAGGTACCCATACCCAGGCCGACCACAAGGCCCTGAGTTGCCCAGATCGAGCCGAAGTTTCCAAGAGCCTCAATGTCGCTGGGATGCGCGACAGAAAGCATGAAAAGACCAAAGGGTACAAGGAAAGTACCACAACCGATCACCTTGCGAGAGTGACCAGCATCTAAGAGCCGCCCGACCACGTTCGACAGCAGAAGCACAATAAAGGATTGAGTCGAGCCGATCAGGTTCAGTTCAAGCTGATCAGTACCTCGGAGTGAGTGGCCAACATAGTATGAAGACCACGTGCCGTAGGCGTTGACTAGTCCCCACGAGTTGAACATGAGGAAGAAGCAGCCTAACAAGCATGCGTAGGCACGCCATGATTGCGGCCAATTGGGCTCGTCGAGTGTGTCGACACTGGCGTGTCGTGATTCGTCTCGCATAGAATTGGTCGCGGTAGGTGCTTCGGAGAGTGGCAGCGTTCCTTCGCTGTACTTCCGACTCTCTTTGTAGGTAGATCGTGTAGGTGGCATCTTGACCGTGGTTGCTGTAGGTGAAGACGGTGAGGCCAAAGAGGGAAGAGCAATCAATTAATTGGGAAAGCGTTTGACGTATGAAACGATAAGATGCTCAACACAGATAGCACGTGTTGGAGGGGAAGCGCTCAAATGGACGCACTGGTGATGAATTGGTACAGATTCAAACAACTGTCAAAGCGGCGGGGATGGGGTATAAGTACGGTACTCATGTGCAAACACTCACGGAACTGGGGAACGAGCCTAAGGCTTGGGTTGATAGAGGGTTCTTTTACGGCTCCACTCTTGCTAAGCACGCGCGTAACCCCCATGTAGATTGTGGCTACCTTCTCCCATAGTGACGTGGTAGTCAAACTGGTCGTGTAATGGGGAATGGATGCCGCAGGGCACAAGCAACGCAGGGGTGCAAGCCCAAGAGAAGCCAAGGCCATACGGAAGTCTGAACTCCGCCGGTAGCAGGGAATACTTCATTACTCTGTTAGAGGCTTCAGATGCCCTGCGGCCCAAAGCTTAGTGCGGCGCGTTAATCCGGTGGAAGAGCGATCAGCGGTGGTAGATTCTCCGGCGCATCTTGCGTTTGGGCTTCCCCACGCTCACTCGTTGTCGTGAAAACATGTCCACCATGTCGTCTCCCAGGGTATTCCCTTTGACTGCTGGTGACCTAGGCTGCTACAAACTAGGACGTTGCCACCTCTTTTTACTGAATGTGTGTGTCACAATAGGCGGTTCTGAACCGCGCTGGGCGAGACTACCATGGTACATGGACCAAGCATCTCCTTTCCCATAATTGCGTGTGCGAATATCGAGATTGCTCATAGGCTGTGCAGTCTTGGCTTGTTCCACCAAAACGAAGTCGTCCGTGGGCATAGACACTCGGTAGACGATGATAGGGGTCGATGCGTCTAACAAGGTTGTATAAAATAGCGGAGCGGGCCCCCAGCGCTTGGCAGAGCGTCAGCGGGAGGCATGATGAGTGATGCGGCTCGATTGGGTCGGTATGCCAAGAATGTGCTCGAGTAGTGATGTACAATCCGCCTTGGCTGGCCCAGTTATATTGCAAGGGCCAAAGATGAGTACTCTCGCGGTACTACCGCTGAGACTTTTACAACTCTGGGCAGTTCCTGGATCAGAGCGGATGCGCCGGCCGATAATCTGGATGGAGACGCGCAAGCACATGGAGGGTGTCGACACTAGACATGCAAAGTCACTGTGGAGGAGGGTCGAGTGTCACCCGCAATACCTTGAGTACATGACAGAGAGGCCACGCTAATGTTGGCGGCGTAACAAGATCAGCGGGCCGGTGCGGTTCGTTGCTTCGTTATCTTCAGTTTCAACACAGCCACAACCGCTTCATACGGTCAGGGATCGACAACTAGGGCGCTCTGCCAAGCATCAGCACCCACGCTGGCGTTGATGCTTTGTTCTTCCCGCCGTAACGAAGATATGCTCTCAAGGAAACGTATCATGTTGCGAGTCATATCGGAGGGTACGGTTGTGGCTGCATGAGATTCATCACCCTGCATTGCGACGAGTCGTCCAGCGACGCACACCTATGTCAGTGCTTGGCCGTCAGCTAAGATGCATCTTTTTTGTTGACGGACGACGCGCGGAAAGTGGACTCCAGGATTCCGAAAGCGCATGGAGTGTGTTGGGGTAGAATGGTGGAGAAGAGTTAAGGCTGGCGATCAGCGACGCTACCTTCAGAGAGTTTGCGTTGCCAAGGCTCTTTGTCGGCCGGGCAATTACGCGTTCAGGAAGTCCTCGCACAATATCAATCCGATCCAGCGTCGAGACGAGCACCAGATACTATTTCTAATCCGATCTGGAAACAAGTCCAAGCCCGATATCTTCCTAGGTCTCTGCAGATCTTCCCTGTCGGGAAGTGTCAAGAGCCGAGAAGAAACAAAGAAGCATCCCGCGCAGAACTGCGCTACATGTTACTCAAATGACAAAGGCAAAAGAGAATGTTATCTTGCCTGATTCTTCGCAGTCGTCTTGTTGGATAACAGCCAGAGTTGAGCCTCGCCACGGTAGCGGTCAGCTGGCGGCTTCGTCTCTCCGTCGCGATAGCTAGTCAGTTTCCTATGATGATGGCGAGGCACGAGCTGAATTCCCGCGGACTCCATCGGCTACGTCACAAGTGTTCCACAATAGTCCCATGGGGAGGAGGACCCTTGGAAAACCGGGACTTGTCCAACGTTCTAACGAATGTAGCGAAGTTGTACCGGAGCCGGACGTTGAGTAGCGGATATCGTCATGCATGCTACTTTGCAGTGCCACATACATGCTGCCGCAGTCAGTCCGCACAGCGGAACCATGTCGTGATTTAGCTTTCGAAGGTTGACCTTTTGGGTTGGCTGGGTAAGGCCTCCGTGTATCGTCCGATGAGCAGCTGTGACAGCGGAAGCGGCGTTTGGGCTTCGATCGCAGTTCCACGGCTAGATGCTCGGAGATTTCGATAGGGTGTGACTGATGGTATCAATCGCATGGTGTTGTCAGCGACTTCCGAGCATGGTCGGTTCGCTTCTCTATGCGAATTTGCGGGAGCGCGCCCGTCCGCAGTCTGGTTCAATAATCATTAGCGAGCGCGAGCCAACTTGTTGAGATTTAAGAACTCGTATCTTATTATCACGGTAACCATTCTACCTAATGTGTGTTAGTTCATGTCGTGGTCAATTAAGGGGTCATCAGTTATCATCTCAGTACTCCCGCTGGTGCATGCGACGATGCCAAGTCCTGCACTGGAAGGAAAACTCACCCAGGAAACATTTCCATCCACTCCAATCCTCTGAACCATATGGAAGAGAGCCTTTCGATTTCCGCCCCCGCCATCACTGATAGCGCTGTGGAAGAAACAAGCAAATACGAGCGGAACGCCACAAAAAAGGACCCCCTGCGGAGGCGTGCAGTTTCCGTGTGTCAACATCAGGCCACTTCAAGATGCAACTCCGAAACGCGATTCCGCACCTATGAGACGGCGGCCTCGAAGCGACAGCCGCCAGGGCGGAGCGGAGAGCGGAAGACGTTGAAACAAAAGAGATGATGTTATGGCGAAGCGCTTCAGATCCTTCTTGTCGTCTGCTGGGCGTAACTGGGCAGGGCCGACTCGCCACGTTGTTAGAGGTCCGACGACTGCTCCGACTTGGAAACGACTTGGAAACGACAAGGCGGCGACCAAGACCGACAACCGCCGCACTCCATGTCAAAGATCATTTCGACTCGAACCGCTGCCCCTAGCATGTGTTGGCCTCAGGCGGAGCGGGAGGCTCAGCGCTGCCTGTGGCGCTGGGTTCCAGGTTGCATACGGAAAGGGGTTTCCATATGCGACACGACTTCGTGACTCGCAAAGAAATATTCACTCGGGCAATCACGACTGCGCAGGCATGCACGCGCACTGCGCTGAGACCTCCCGTTGGGCACTGCCATGCTTTTTCCATATGTTTCGGCACCTAAGGCACCACAAGGCAACGGGCAACAAGCAACGAGTGTCTCGCACGTTCACCATCATGGTGTCAGAGCGCGGCCTCCGAGAGTACCGCGAGCTCAACAAATATAACATTGGGCTCGCCACAGGTAAGTGCGGTCTTGTCATCAAACGCTCCAGGAGTAAGCACGATCCTTCCATTTGACCACCTACAGAGCGCAGCCAATTCCATCATATACTTGGCATGGTGTCTTGACTATACCCAGACACTACCCAGTCGGCGTTTAAGCAACACTCTGATAACATTTCAGCGACACACAGCGCTACGTGTGAGAATGATTTATTTACACCCTTTTATATTCCAGACGGTAACCAAGGCAAACCAATTCTGCTGCAAGCACCTTTTCAAAATACAATTGTATACGAAACAAGCTTGTCGAAACAGCAGCCACATGTTGCGACGCTTGACACTGGTATATTTCCTTCCCCAGTCTACACGTCTACTCCAATCCTCTCTCAAGTACATTTTTCTCGGTCTTTCGCACTCCATCATTGAACAACTCCGGTCAGACCCGCGAAGCGCTTGCGCCTCTACCCGGGCGCATCCGAAGAAACTCATGTCGGAACAATGCTGTCATACTGGCATAACAAGCAAATTTCCTAATACTCTCAGATCCTTGATGCTTACCGTCAATACCACTACCCTCACTCTTTCCAACACGTCTTCGTTGAGCTGGAATATTGATAACACGAATTTCGCCATACTTTCGGCGCCGCAGTTGTCGTACGCGCGTCGCAGTATTTGCAAGTAGTAAAGGGTTGTTGAGGGGACCCGAGACATCTCCGACCAACAAAACAATGATACACAGAGACGACAACAACAAACTATGCAAAATCGTGTTGTCAAGACTTTGCTCCGAGGAAGAGTCAAGCTGCCATGGCTTGCTTAGGTAAACGCGTGGCTGCCATGTGGCCACGCAATCGTAACGTTCATTTTTTCTTCTCGATCTTCTCGATTTGTCATGTTCTGTTCTAACTGGGGTTCTTTTTCATGAATGGGTCAGCTGGTCGTTCGGCATTCGGTGATTTCTCGTGGAAAGTATATAGAAGTCGTCGGCTTTCATGGTGTATATTCTCTCTACTCGAGTGATGGGACAGCTTTCGAGCAATGTCATCGTGTAGTCAATAATGCGACGAGCTTGAGTGTGAAGACAGCAGGTTAGATGACACGTCACACGAGACACAGTGTTGCACCACAGCAGACAAAAGCACGTCATGGAATACGAATGGCTGTCATTACTCTAGCTACAAATACAAGTTCGCTAGACGCTTGCCTCATAACGCCATGCTCCAGGGACGAAAGATTACTGTCCCGTGTTCGAAATCAGAAGCTGAAGAGTCAAAAAAAAGAAGCTCCCAGCGCCACTACGTCAGGGCGTGGAAAGCAGAGCTGCAGATGGCCATGGCCAAATCGCCCGAGGGGATATCATGTCTGCATATCGCATATCGCATGTCTCGTCTAAACACCCTTGATAGCAACGGTGCGCTCGCTGTTCAGCTTGTCCGCATTCCGATCGTGGCTCTCCTTCTTGCAGTCCTCCAGTCCCTCGCACTTGTGATCCTCGAGCATGCGATGACGGCTGCAGTGCCTGCCCTGGCAGAAGCCGCAGTCACCGACAATGGGTTGTGCGCGGTCCTTGCAGTCCTTGAAGGAACAACGGATCTTCTTTGGGGGCATGCCGCCGCGGAGCGGGAGTGCGAGGTGGAGAGTCGAGTTGGGGCCGATGGCGTAATCAGCCAAGGTGGTGTCGGATGAGGAAAGGTGCTTGCCGGCGTGGACGATGCGCAGATCCGAGGGCGTGGAGAGGTTGGTTCGGAGAGCGAGGAGAGAGCGCAGGGTGCTTATCGATGTGTTTGAGGGGATTGTGAGGGGGATTGCTGATGCACCATGTTAGCCGTGTCTGCTGTGACTTCATAATGCGACCTGTTCCGAGCGTCGGAACCGTGGCGGGAACGACTTACTGCTGCTGCCGGATACCGTCTTGACGAAGATCTGCATCGTGTCCTCGGATTCGGAGCTGGACGAGCTGATGCTGCTGATGCTGGATGAACGGCGCATAGTGGCAGTTGCGGAGAGGCAAGTACGGGTAGGTGTCGTGTGCGTGTGCGGGTGCGGAGAGCGTGTGAGATGACGCTGATGTGGTCGGCGAGTTGTGGCGGCGAATTGACCGGCTAGATAACGGAGATGGTTGAGCGGGTAGATGCAGATAGGAGATGTTATATACAAGCAGGAGAGTGAGAGTAGGGCGAGTGCTATGACGGAGAGTGAATGGGTGGGTGGCAGTAGCAGCAGTAGCAGTAGCAGTAGCAGTAGTAGTAGTGACAGATGGGGATCAAGTAGGTAAAGGTGACGCAGACCGCTTCTTAAACAAAGGCAAATGGAGCCCCATGCTGTCACTGGTGCCTTGGTCCGACCGATGGCACTGCATTGCGCTGCGCGCTGCACTGCACACGACTCGAGCCGACATGCGTTCGCAGCGCGTCCTTTGCCTCCCCGATGCAGGGCGGCTACCACTAGCCGACCTTCTTCCATGGTATTCTATGCCTTGCATCAGCACCAAAGCTAGCCTGGAGCCCTTCAAAACACGCCTCTCATCATCGCCAGCCATGAGGCAAGTCTGACAAAGTGTCCAAGACGCTCATGCATCTACTTCCACATCATCCCTCGCCCGACTTGCCTCTTGCATGTGACACGTATCGGCGACATGCCTCACCCACTCCTGTATGGTACTTGTGACATGCAATCTAGATCGTGTCTCATGCACCCTGCATACCAGGAACTCGCTTGTTGCCGCCTCAAGGCGTCTAACACGCCGACGACAGCAGACAGCAGCGCCTGCCACTGTATTGTGTCGGATGAGGCGCATCGCTCGGCCTGCGCCAGTGTTTGCGATTCGTGGCGCGTGCATGCCGGCTATGCCCTGTGTGAGGCTGGACGACTATCGTCATAAAACAGAGCCATCGTCATCCTTGGTGTTGACCATCGCCCTGCCGCTTCCATTCGACATGCTTCGTTCTGACATATGCACAAGGCCTAATGCTCCGAGTCGATGTGGACATGCCGTTGATCATGTCGAGTCACGCTACCATCCGCCCATCGTGTCGTCTGTGCGACGACCGCTTGGATCCGTGTGCGGTCGGCACCTTTGGTACTCGAGACACGTCCATTGCTCTGTACGCCTACATGGTCAAACATCTTCCAAACATGGCCTTTCCCCACACGCGCTTTCACGCACGCACACACACACATACTTTATATCCGTCCTGTCACATTGCCATTGCTTCTAGAAGCGTTTCATCGTCTTCCGGACCGCTTTGGGGCCCAAACAAATATGTTTATTACTACGCTACTATCATACACCGCTGCTAACCCAAATTTACAACATGCTCTTTGGGAAATCCTTCATTGCCTGTCTTACACCCAAATCGCCCAAAATCTCCTCGGTACCCCCAAGGATAGCATCGAACTTGTAGGTGCGGTGGAATTGTTCAATGACTCGACCCATTCCACCCTGGGTGATTCCGCGACCTCCGAAGATGTTGACGGCTTCATCTGCAATCTCGTGTGCAGAACGAGTAGCATACGACTTGAGTAGACCGATGGGTCCGCCAAGGTGTTTTGATTGTTGCGCGTACGACATGTGCGTCATTTGGTAGGCGATAGATTCTAGCCATGCTTGGTTGGCTTCGACGTGTGAGATCATCTTTGCAAGCCTGGATAGTGTAAGTACGGGCAAGGTAGTGTGAAACCATCGTTAGAGGCAATACTCACTTTTGACGGATGGCAGGTTGCTCTATGAGCTTCTTGCCAAAAACAATTCGCTGGTTAGACCACTTCAAGCACTCCTCTACAACGGTGCGAGACTGTCGGATAACAGCGCAAGCCATCATGAAGCGCTGCAGAGGTAAAAACACAAAGTTAGTCCATGTCTCACAGACACTTTGTAGGGTCTGTGCTTACCTCGTGGTTAAAGTTGCTCATGATAACAACAAAGCCCTTGTGCTCTTCACCCAGAAGATGGTCTACCGGTACCTTGGCATCGTTGAACTCGACGAATGCGGTACCTGCCGTTGTGGAGTAGCTCGTCTTGATGAGCTTGGTCTCTACGGCCTCATCGCGTTCGATGAGTAGGACAGAGAAGCCCTTTTCCGTCTTGCAACCTGTAACGAAATAGTCGCAGAACATTCCGTTGGTGATCCACTTTTTGGTGCCTCGTACAATGTAATGCTTGCCGTCTGGGGTCAGAGTCGCAGTGGTCCTAATTCCAGCGACATCAGATCCAGCAAAAGCCTCGGTGATGGCTAGGCACATCTTCTTCTTGCCAGTCAACACCTCGTTTACCACGCGCGTCTTCAGCTCAGATTCAGGCATCCACTGCAAGACGGCTGTCAAGCTGATGGTCATACCAGCCATGTTGCCGTCTTGGAATCCACGAGCGTTTGCGCGCACACCTTCCTGTGCCTGGATAAGGTCATGGAGGTAGTCAAATTCCTCGCCCTTGACAACACCCATCAGGTTCTTGCCGTGGAGATGCTTTCCAGGCCCAAGACGCATGGCCAGCATGTCGTTCTTAGCCATCTTGTTGATCAAATCTTGGCTGATGTATGTACCATCCTTCTCCTTTTGTTGCGCCTCGGGTGTGACGTGTGTGTCGACAAACTTGCGGACCTCCTTTTGCAGTGCTCGGTGCGATTCCTTGAAGTAAGGGCTCTTGAACTGGGGTCGCAACCACAACGGCTCTGCGTATGGTACTGGGCTCAGATCGCCAGGCTTTCCGACGATGACTTCTGATTTCTCGCCCTCGATTGTGCCGATGCATAGCTCCTGGTACTTGTCCAAAACTTCTTGTCTGTGTAGATTGTAGAAAGCCGTCGTCGCATCTTGACCAGCTACCTGCTCGAGCACGACGGAGCCGCCAGGGTGGGCGTCGACGAAATCGCTGAGATCGTAGACTTTGTGGTCGATGATGCACCAGAGGTCCTCTGGTGTGTTGTGCGAAGCGACTGACTCGCGTGTGAGCGTGGCGTGAGGCATGTTGGCGGTAGTAGAAAGGGATACGACGGTTGGGCGAGGAAGGAGCGACGCGATGCACGGCAGAGAGGACGACTGGAGGAGTTTAGGATGAAAGGAGAACCGGCTACCAACACTGCACTACAATATGCGGGTCTCTAGACGTTTGGCCTCGGTCTACAACATGAGCTAGCCGTCTCCGCGTAGCACTCCGTCTTGTGTGGAGCTGGCGCAGAGAACATCTGGGGAAGATGCCGAGGCACGAGAGGTAATCATGTCTCCAACACCGCTGATTGGCTGTACGATACCCACGGCTTTCCAACGGCAACCACGAATTCTGATTTCTTCATGGCAAAGTCCTTGCTCCATTATTCGGCAAGTCATCTACAAACTTCTGCACATTGTCTCTAAGACAGTTCATTCTACAACATACCCCTTGATCGGATCTAGCATTGTAACCGTCTCACCCTCGCCGCAACCTGCGCTGTGCATAGTGGCCCATGATGTGTCGTCAGTATGGCTCGAAGTAATTGTATTCTTTTCTTTGTTCTAATCTCTCGCCTCGCCTTCTGCATTCGAGTTCATCCCACGCCGAAAATCACGTTATCGAAAGAAGACATAGGTGGTGAAACGCAGCCATTTTGCTTCGAGAGAACTTTGATAAGCTATTGAGTGTCCGATCTAGCAAAAAGATGGCATGGAAGACAAGAAGAGCTAGGGTGACAGCAAGATCAGGAACCCACCTGTTCCTGCTAATTTCTCGAGTAACATTGTAGGATTGCCAGCAGTAAAACTACTCGTGGCAGGTGTTACGCAGCGATCAAGCCGACTAAGTTCCCTTCGGTAGACCTTCAAGAACAATCGTCCTGTTGTTCGCAGCGGAAGGTCGCACGAGCTTCAACAGACGTATATTATCTCTACTATTCAGGAATACTTAAAAAAAAAAGAGAGAATGGAGAGTGTCTTGTTCTGTAGCGCCAAAGTCTGTCAAAATCCGAGAAGGAGCAGTCGATATAGCAAACAAGCCCCAATCCCGGCTACAGCTTTCATTTCCTACTTATATTCACCTGTTGTTCGCTCCGCACAATGTTATTACCTCAATAGGATTTCCCTCAGGAAGCGTGCCGGTGAAAGCAAGCCAATCATGTCGTGCCCCTCACTCTCATCTTTTCGAAGTGAAAAATGTTTGCCCCTCCATTCTACATCCCACTACACACCCCGCCATGCCCCTCGTTGCCTCGATAAGAGCGCTTGCTCTTCTGCCCCTCCAATAGTGCCGTAATCGACAACGTGTTGCTCAACTTTCCGGATCCAGTAACCTCCCGTAACGCTGCCAATGCTGTGCGGGTGAAGGTTGAACTTCCGCCAGTTTTTCAACACATGCGCACAAATACACTCTCAGAGTCGACTAAATTAGTTTCGCACGGCAGTAAAGAAGTATTTGTATACAAGACTTTCTTAATCGATCCGTATGTGCGTCAAAGAGGCACGCATATTGCTTCTCGCATCATGGTGAGAGGTGTGATATTTGGGTATCTCTGAGATCTATATTGCAAACAAAAAATGTCTACATGTCTATTTTAAACCTTGAGCATCGTCTTGACGTCTTCGTCGAATCTTATAGTCATATGCACAATCTCTGTCGCTCGTGTACGCCTTAACACCCCTCCAGCTTCGCCAACGCCTTCCTCAACTCATCTTCTCTCTTCCCCAAAACAGGCAAACCTCTATCCACACAAGCCCTCTGAAGCTCCTCCTTCCCAAGACCTGCCCATCCGCCATCTCTGTTAATCAACCTATCGTCCGTGTTCAAGTACTCCAACTTCTTCCTAACATTGCGCTGTAAGAGGAACTTGGGTGCTGTCAGAGGTAGCAAGTCAAATATTGCGGGATAGCAGTCGAGTTGTGCGGCGGTAAGCGAGAGCTCGTAGAGCGTCATCTCGTTCCATCTCTTCGTGGTGACTGGCATGAGCAGTCCATTATTCGGTGGGGATACGGATGGCGCGTCAGAAGATGCGGTGCCAATAGGCGGGCGATCCCTGCTCATCAGTCGCATTGCATCTAGAGCGACCCTTCTTAACCGGTCTTGCCGCTTGTCCTCAAGTTTCCGTATCGCGCGTTGAACCTGCTGTGGTATTCTGCACGCCTCTGGAATTACAGGCGTAATGTACATGACGACAATCGGTAACCACTCTCCAAGTAACAAGACCAAAAGACCGAACGCCGGTAACCTCAACGTGTCCGATCTGCTTCTCCGCACAATCTGCCATTCCGCTCTTGTCAGAACCTCGCTTATGTCTTTGTTGGGTATTTGAGCAGCCTTTTGGCGCAGTGTCTTGGCGAATTTTGATGTTTGTCGGACATGTGAGATGCCCGTTTTATAGAAGGTGAGGTATGCGCGACCGGCGCGGTATAGCCACTTGACAAAGTTCTGGTCTGGTTTTCGTGCGGGAACGGATATTTCGGGGGCATAGGTAAAAGGCGGTGGGTTCAACTTCTCCTTCGCTCGCAGTGTTGGGACGGTTGTGGCCTTCGAAGTGGGAGTCTGCGCGGGAACGAGGGGGGAAGATTGAGATTTCCTTGGAGGTTGCGAAGGGTTTGTGACCTTAAGTGTGTTCGCATTGCTGGTTTTGGCAGGAGGTGGTGGCATGGCCCTGCCATATTCTGCCTTCTTTGCCGTCGACGCTGAAGATGAGGCATGCCGGCTCATCTGTGTCTCCAACCTCTTTTTCTGCCTCCCCCATTGTATGATATTCCGGGACCCATCATGCCATATCTGACAGCTCAATGCAGGCATTGTGGCCCGGGTGTGTATGCTTCGATGGCATTTCAGGTTTGCGAAGACAGTGTGAGATCGCGCTGGTATAGGAAACGTGGGAAACACTGGCCGTGGTTTCATTGTCGTGTGAAAAGCATGCACGCACTGGCAATACAGCAATACAGCAACAGAGCAAACGTTGGCTGACGGCTACTAGTGGTGACGTTTCTCATTCGTAGGGCAAGAAAAAACTGGGTCTAATCGTGCCGCGGGAGACACGCGCGATGTCATCACACCTCGCGTCAGCGCTAACTCGACTTGGTCAACCAATGATTGTTGTAGTAGATGCGTGACACAAGCTTGCTAATGGACTGGAGTTGTGCAGCTTTATTTGAGTGTTTGGTAATATCCCCCGTCTATGCCGTAATTGACGCTACACCATCTCGTTAACCCATTGCTTGCGCCTTGCTGATGCCAATATATACAAGAACGCGAAAGCGTTGCAAAACGCCAATTTGCCTCTAAGGGCTTGAAAGAGACTCCAAGCACATATGCATGGCATGATATTGTGCGCCCATGAACACCTCGCAGAACGCTATGTCAGATCAAATCAAAATAGGAAGCTACCATACACAGGAACTAAGGAAATTCGTAGAAGATACAAGGACCCGACCGTTACAGGCCAGATGATATGAAAGTAAGCAGAGCAAAACCTTGAATAGAAGGGGACAATGTGGTAGGGCCTCATCCAGAATTTACAACGCACGTTGACCCGGAAGGTAAGTCGTCGCCAGGGATTGTTTGAGTCGCGTGGGTTATGATGAGGTCGCCAGGAAATTGTCGCAAGGGTATTCCATAAGGTTGCTGCGCGGAACAAGGATGCGGGGGCCTTCGGGGTTCACCATTCAGGGCCAGGTGAATAGCATGGGTCCAACGGTTTACTGTGTTTTCGATGAGCTGGTTCGTGGGAGATACATGGCTACTTTTCAGGGGGATTTGGATGGATGGGCGCAGTCGGGTTTGGTTGGTTGGGATATACAACATGTCGATACATGTGCGGATGGAGTGGCATACAGGATATGGGTTATTGTAGCAATGTCGGGTTTATCTGGTGGTAACCTCCGAGACAGCCGTGCTTGATATCTAGGATTTTGGCTGTACGGAAATAGTTTACTCAGCGTTGATACTGAGCGAGCTGGGCCATGATTTCAGACATGTCTGGTGTGGGGCCAGCTTGAGTAGGTGTCTGTACTGGTGGAGCGGCGGCCTGGCTCTGGTTTGCGAATAGAGAAGCAAGTGCGGGGAACTGATTGCCCAGCTGCGCAAGATGTGGCTGAGCTGGGCCACTGAAACCAGGAGTCTGAACAGGACTAGGCACCTGGGCAAGCAGGCGTGCAAGATCGGCATTTAAGCCTTGATTCGGCGCGGGTTGCGCGTTTTGGGGTATGTTGTTGCCGGACATCGCACCGAGCAGCTGCGACAAGCTAGCACCGTCGAGGGATGCTATGAGATTAGAGATGTTGGGCTGAGTGGTTGGCAGAGACGGGAAGGGGTTATTCGGTTGAGGGAAGTGCGGTGGCAGAGTCTGACCGAAGCCGTACGAGGATGATGGCGGCAGAACCGGTCGCAGCTGGGTTTGTTTGGCATTGTTGACGAGAAGACCAGCCGTCGTGGGGTCAAGATCGGCGTATTCTAGGAACACGAGTCAGTAGTCACTCACATAAGGCATAGGCAATCATACCGTTGAACTGGACATTGTTGGCACCGCCACGTCGGTCGAAAATCTGGACGCTGACCTTACCTTTGGTCAGGCCAGTAGTATCGAGCCTCACAATAGCTAGGACTCCTTCGAGGATTTGTCTGCGAACTACAGCTGGTTCAGGGAATCGACCACTCAGTATCAGGACGTTACTGCGTAAGTTTTGCGAGCGGAAAGTATCCTCGACGTAGCGAATGAAGTCACTACGACTGTGTTAGCGCCTGCTCTCACGCAGCGGATATTGAACATCAACCTACCGGGGAAGTCCCTCATTGAGCACAAGAATCTGGATATCAGGTACCTCGTGGGGCAATCGGCGTCGAAGATCCAATCCATCTTCTGTATAGTCGCGACGCGGAGATGGGCTTCTGTGTCTGCGTGGTGGTGTCCTGGACCTGCTACGATATCGCGCATCGAACCTGTCGCGGCTTCTATCTCGTGATCGTATGCCCCGAGGAGCCCGTGGCGATGGCGATCGCATAGGTCGGTAGTCATCCCGATCGCGAAAGCGTCGATCCCTCGGCGACATGGAGTTTGGATGCCCTACATAGCGATTATCCCTGGGCGCCGGTCCCGTCCCGCCCCTAGTATAATCCGGGGAACGCGAGCGTCGACGCGGTGTCGGATTCGGTGGTTCTATCTTTTTCGTGTTTCGCTGGGGCTTGGATATCTCGAGGTCTGTTCTCGTCAGTCAACTGTTACCTGGTCGTGTATTGAGGTGACTTGACATACGCATCTTCCTGCCACGCACTGCCTGTCCCTGTTCGGCATCCAGGGCCCTGCGACATGACTCCGAGTCAAGGAATTGAACGAAGCCATATGCCTGCTTGATCGATATCTGCGCGAGCCTGCCGTGGCGGTAGAAACGGTGAAAGATGTCGCGCTTGGTGACTTTTTCAGTGGGGAGGTTTCCTAAGAAAAGGTTAGGCGCATCCTTGGTGCCAAAACAATCCCATCTCACCAATGAAGAGACGCGAGCCCATGGGGAATTGGTCCCATTGCCCCTCCGTTACAAACTTCCTCTCTTGATCCAAAAATTCCTCATATCTTCTATTCACCTCGGGCGGCCACCTCTGATCCTCATCGTCGGGCGTTTCGCTGCGTTCGCCCGGCTGCTGCTGAGCATGGGCAGACGTTGTAGAGAAGTCCTGATTCTGCACATTCATTGGCTGAAAAGAGCCATTTCCTCTCTGCTGGGCATTGGGTGCTTGCTGACTCTGTGGATGATAGGATCTGATATCATCGTTGGGGTCATAGTTGGGGTGCGTAGCGGGCTTATCTTGGGTAGGCGGCCTCGCAGGGAGATTGGTGGCCGAGGGCAAGGACGAGGCATGGTGTTGTGTCTGCGGTGACTGGGCGGACACTTGTGCAGAAGCATATTGAGTCGAGGGCGCATTGTTGGCAGCAGGTGTCAGAGAATCCAACAGGGCTTGTACGTCAATATTGGAGCCAGTATGCGCTCCAGTCTGGTAGTGAGCGCCTTGGGTAGACTGGGCGGGCGCATGCTGAGCAGCATAGGCATTGTCATGGGAGTATGGGTACGCAGAATGAAGACCTTGACCAGACGCGTGCTGCGCGTCACTGGCCGAAGCAGCGCGCGACTGATGCTGTGAGGTGAAATTCTGCATTGAAGAGGTATCATGCGGCTGCGTACCCATGCTGCCACCAAAACCAGTCGATTGCGAGAAAGCACCCGGCGCATCATGTCCTCCACCCTGTACGCCTATAGTGTGGAAGTTGGCGGTCGCGGACTGGTCGGCGAAGTACGGCGTGGACGTGTTCGCGTTCGCGCTGGAGCTGTGCGCCTGCTGGGGGAAATGGGGAGCGGAAGGAGCTGCAGAGTCGGTGTTGCTGAGTGAAACATCATTATAGTTTGCATCCATGTGCTCTGCAAGGATGGGAATGTTGGCGGGCGACGGGACGTTTTGCGGACGCGGGCTCTCCGGCGTCAGTGACTGGTGCCGTACGTGCTCAGCTTCTTGCGGTGGACTGGAGTTGGGTCTCATGTAGACTGCGGAGCCAGAGCGCAGAGCTGGCAGACAAGGCGTGGGTGAAGGGGAAGTCAACTCAAAGCATCTACGGAACGCACCGTCGCGACAAGGGCTGGAGAGCTGCAGCAGATTGAGCACTAGAAGAAGAAGCCGATGGCGGGGCTGGCTAGGTGCTATATGATGGTCGAGGTTAGATGGATGGGATGGCAGACGCGCGAAAGCCACAGGCACGGAAGCGAGAAGCGGGTCCCGTAAAAGTGGCAAGAGATGTTGGGTGCAGTCAGGCAAGGTGCAAGAGGGAATGTGGTGCAGCAGATGTTGGGACACGGCGCCGTGTCGACTCCAAGGATAGCCTGGAATCTCGAACTTCTCTGGTTAAGCTTTGCCCACGTGATGTGCTTTAGTGCCCTTCTAGCGTCCGTTATGTGGTTAAAATGGTCTTTCTGACCCTAGCCTGTGCACATGCCCGTTATAACATGATCTCATCTTGACAAAGTCCAACCCCCCGAGCAATTTGCGCGACCGGTGATGCTGCCTCGACGTCTTGTCTTCCATTCGCTCGTCCCGTTTCAGTCTCGAAGAAGTGCCAGCAGTGCCGCTGGCGACGAGCTTCGCGCTGCGCGCAACTGGCTCGCGAGCCTGGATGCAGAGACGATCCCTCTGCAGAGCATTGGCGAACTGAGCTTCAGCAGATCATCAGGCCCCGGTGGCCAGAACGTCAACAAGTATGACACACTACAATAAATTTCCAAACGTGCGCGCTATACTAAGAATGTGCACAAAGAGTCAATTCAAAAGCTACATTAAAAGTGCCTCTAGACGCCCTGCTGCACTATGTCCCTGCAGCTTTGCATGGCGAGATTAGACGTTCCCGCTACGTAGCTGCTAGGTCAAATACTATAATAGTGCAGGCCGACGACAGTCGAAAGCAGAGCGACAATGCTCAAAGTTGCTACAAGCGCTTATACGAAGCCATTGCCCAGGCTGGACAAGATGCTGTCCCCGCCGAGACGCCAGCAGCACAGGTGCAGCGTGTCAAACATCTGTATGTTTTCGTCCATTGCGACGGCCCTAGCGACGGCCCGAAAGCTGATAACACACCAGACAAAAGTCTGATAACGAGCGCCGCCTCAAGAGCAAGAAGCAGCAAAGCGCTAAGAAGACGTCGCGGCGAGGCCGGGGTGATGAGTGAAGCGGTCTGCGGGGAAGCGGCTTGCCACAGCATCATTGATCAGCTTGACGCGCAGGTGACGTGGTTCAACCGTTAAACGGTAGCACGTCTCACGATAGTGCGAGTGTGGCCGTAGCGGTGTAGCTTATGGTGTTCGATCCGATAAGAGATAGGAAGAATACTTCATGCAGGGAGTGCTCGGTACAATTAGTGTCTGCTGACCAAGGTCTCTTGATCCTTCACGTTTCCATCGCCGACGACAAATTCTGGAGCGCTTCATTTGCAGGCCAGTACTTGACGCCCGTCTGCACCAACAACTCCGAATCGTCTCTCTTTCCCTGCTGTCGTAGCGATTCGGCCAGTCTAGCAACCTTATCGCCTTCACCATCTTCCATGGCCCGTACATACTTGCGTAGTGCTGCTCGCGATGCCTTCTGTAACGACGAATCGCTATCCGCAAGTAACCGGTGCAGAGATAACAGCCGTCGAACAGCGACTTCGGAAACCCTGACAGTTTCCGTAGGATGTTGCTGAATGGCGGAGCTTATCAAATCCAAGGCCCTGCTTAATGCAAGGGCGATCTCTGGGTCGGTAGGATCGCAGCCAAAGAGCATCATGCGGAACCTGCAGATAGCGGTCTCCACGGCTTGTGGAGAGTTATCTTGCAGGTAATCTAGCACGTGCTGCAAGATGCGTGGTATGCAGGCTAGCTGACTAAACTCGGCAAACATGTCGAAGAAGCTGTCGGCGAGTTTAGCCTTGCCCTGGAACTGCTTCATGGCGGAATCGAAGACTGCCAGTGGGATAGCGCCAGTGAGTACTGGTGCAGAGGCCAAGTTCTGCAGAGCTACCTCATCCACACCATCAGCCTGCTTCAAGCTGGGATTCACATCCTCGGCGGTCACCTCGGGGAGCGCAATCATGTCTTCGTCCCCGTCCTCATCTGTGCGCGACTTGCTTGTGCGATCGATGTCCAAACCGAGAATCTTCCTCCGACCAGCGATCTTGCCAACGTAGATAGTCTCGAGCTTCGCGTATTCCAGCCACATGACCTCGGAGTTCTTGCAGAAGCGCAGCCCTCGCTGCATATAGCTCCGCGCATTGGTAATGTCCGCCTGTGTATCCATGAAGTAATTCGCCGCAAGGATCCATATGTCAGGCTTGGTAGGGTGGAGTCGAGCGACCGAGGTGAAGATGTCGTTCAGTCTCTTGTATGCCTTGTCCTTGCGCGCAAAGTCGATGTATTGCATCCATAGCACCAGGTCGCCCGGAAACTTGCGCGTTGCCCGATTGTAGAGAAAGTAGATTGCCCGCTGACCAGAGCCCTTGTACCGTACACCAAGTCGCTTTACTCGTTTGCGGCGCAGAGCATCGACACTCTTTTCGAATTCGATGTATCGCATGTAGTCCTCAGGGTGCGAGCCTCTGGCATTGATGATGTGTTCGAAGTCGGAACGTTTCTTCGCTATGGAGCCGATCTCTTCCTACATGTTGTTAGAAGACATGGCGTAGCGCGAAGATGTGCGCATCTTACCCGTGAGAAGATTTTCTTGCGCTCAAGCTCGTTCAGCTCCGTCGCCGACTGCTCGAGGTAGAAACGCGCCTTGTCACTCGGTCCGGCCATGTTTGCGCGTGTCCAGTGTTGCTGGCAAAGTTGAGATCAGAAAAGTTGACCGTGCCTTAGAAAAAAGTTAGGCTAACGCTGCTCCCGCCGATAGCGCCTTGGCTGCGGACCTCGGAAGCGCGAACCCTGGCCATGACAACTTCAGGAGGCTCGCGTGTCTGACGACTGCGAATCATCAATTCACGACGCTCTTTTGCTTCTTTCTTCTCTTCCAATGCTCGAGCGTCGCTGAGAGGCTACCTGCATCTTTTACAATGGTCAAAGACAAGGACGGCGACACCGTCGCTACGGTACGCGCGGGCAGACCTCACCCCCGAGAGCTCCGCATGCTCACAAGACGTAGTTCAATGGAAAATGGATATCATATTCGCATACCGCCATGGCCTACTGTATGTCCATGCAAGACTCCTGTGATTGGCTGTACTGACGACAAGCACAGGTGCCTTTGTCGGCGCCCTCGTAGTTGGAATGTACGCACTTGACTCTCTGCTACCCCACGACGCGACTGAACATCCATAGATGGCTACACTACCACAAGATCGTACAGAACGAGTTCTACGTTAGTTGCATGCTGCATGTCAGGCTTCAACTATACTGACAACATACCCAGGGCTACCCAGATGAATGGTTCCCATCCGTGTCCGCGACTATCGGCGACCGCTACCCAGAGCGTTCGGTGTTTATGCTCTTCATCGCCCTCACGTCCGGTATGGAACAAGACCCGACACATGGACGACTATACTGACATGTGTAGGCCCTCGATTTGCGCTCGTTGGCCTTTGGTACATCTTGACCCGCCGTCCTAACTCGTCCCTCCCCAAGTTCATCGCTGGCGTTGGTATCTTTCGGACCTTGACATGCGGGGGGTGGACATATGTGACCTCTACAGACGACCACGACTGGCACGACATTTTCATGATCTCATACCTTGTCGCGACCCTTCCTTGGACCTTGGGCTGTGTTGCTCTCAGCCCCAAGAACCCCACTGCTCTCAAGTACCGAAAAGTCCTCGCTGGCAGCTTTTTCGGAACTCTTGTGCCGTTGATATACTTTTTCATTCAACACAAGGTACATCGTGTTGCCGGAGGTATGTCATCTCACTGTACTGTCAATTCCTTGTTAATATGTTTCTAGCCTACACTATTTACGCTTTCTTCGAATGGGCACTGGTTCTGCTCGACGTAGGCTTTGATGCTGTCACCATGATCGAATTCCAACATTTGGAGATTGTCGTCAAGGATGTTCGAGGTGTTTCCCGCCTGTACGTTCCTCGTCTCCCAATATAGATAGACACTCATCAAGAATGTATACTTCTTACGATCACCTTCTGACAATATACCTCTTGTAGTGCGGGCTCCAAATCTACATCAGACAGCATCCAAGAGTAAGCTGTCATTTGCTTTCGGAATGCGAAGCGTTACTGACGTTTCCAGAAAAAACAAGGAAATGAGCGCGACCTTCTCAGGTGCCTTTGCCTGGTCCGGACTCATTTATGCTGCGGCAGATGTGTACAATGGAGTAAGTGACATGTTAAGATGCTACTAGACGCAACTGACTGGTTCACAGTTTGTCTTCTGGTCCATGCTGACTTCCCTTGGCGTCTGCGTCTGGTGTAAGTTCAACTCCAGCTTCATGATTGTAATGTCTTTGTTGATGACCTGTAGACTTCCCGCTTTGGCACATGGGTATCTCTGGTTATGAGGCCTTGGTCATGTGCACCATCACTCCCTTCTTCCTTGGCATCAAGCCCATACGCTACCTTGCCACTCGCTACGTCTGGTTCTTCCATTTGCTCTCACTCTCTGGGCTTCTTGCCTTTCTCGCAAAGACGCCTGTCAACCGACTCTTCGCTGTTGGTTTTGGTCTATCCATGTCGTGCCTCGCATGGTCTGCTACTTTCTTCGCCGAACGGTCCCAACCACATCGCCTCGAAGCACGCATCTCTGCTTTTGCTATCGGTCTAATAGCTTCTAGTATTGCCAAGTTTGCTTTTTGGACAAACAACCCAATCTGGCCAATTATGCATGAGGCGAACGGCGGATGGAACAGGACCGGTCTTGTAGTTGCCTTCGTATCGACGCTTATATCGACCAGATCTACCGCCAGCTCTGGTGCTGATGTGCCAGCTCAGGGCCCTACTAAAGGGTCGTCCGTCTTTGCGAGCTTCGGTTTGGCAGGAGTCATGTTCGCCATGCACTCGCTGCTCTCCGACTCGAGTACGATGATCTCTTGGGTATGGGAAGGCTACCCCGTTCGGGGTCCCCTGGCTGTTCCCCATGGCACTTTGACTTTGTTAGCTATGGGATTGGGTCTTACGATTGGGTTGTTCGCGCCAAACCTGTCAAGATCGTGGGCCTTCTACGGCGTAGGTTCAATTGGCGCTGCCGTTCTAACTACCACTAGTCACTGGTCTGGGTTCTATGGCGCCCTTGTTCTTGCTATGTACACCATGGCAGCAGCACCTATCCTGATTGCCCACGCGGCGCGCCACTCTCCAGGCCGGACGTTCGGACTCGGATTCTTGGTGTACAACTTCATGGTTCTCTTCCACGTCTGGGTTGTAGCCTACGCGTTCGTTCCTGGTGGCCCGCTCGTCCGCGAACATACAGACTGGGTCATGACAGCTATGATGCTCCAAATCGGTGCCGGCATCTTCAGTGTCTCTGCGCAACCGCCTGCACTTAAAAACTACAAGGGCAAAGCTGTCATTACTGCAGCCGCCGGTAGACAGCGGTCCTACTACTTGTACGTTCTCGGTGCTCTGGAGCTGATTGCCATCGCTACTGCCTACCTACGCTTCCCGTCATACGACTACACGCCCTACCACCCAGAAACCAAGTCCATCACTGCTGGTATCTGGACGATACACTTCTCCCTTGATAACGACATGTGGTCTTCTGAATACCGCATGCGTGACCTGATCAAAGAAATGGAAGTCGATGTCATAGGTCTCCTAGAAAGCGATCTCCAACGCATCATCATGGGCAACCGTGATACAACACAGTTCCTTGCCGAAGACCTAGGCATGTATGTCGATTTTGGTCCGGGCCCGAACAAGCATACATGGGGCTCAGCGCTCCTCTCCAAGTTCCCAATTGTAAACTCTACACACCATCTCCTCCCGTCGCCCGTTGGCGAACTCGCTCCCGCCATCGAAGCCACAATCAACGCCTACGGCGAGATGATCGATATTTTCGTCTTCCACTCGGGCCAGGAAGAGGACCCCGAGGATCGCCGCTTACAGTCAGAATATCTAGCCGAACGCATGAAGGCTACGCCTCGCCCTGCCATCCTCTTGTCGTACTTGGTCATCAAACCTGGCGAGGGCAACTACAATACTTATGTGGGTGAGAAGAGTGGAATGAAGGATATCGATCCGTCAGACTGGGATAGATGGTGCGAATACATTCTCTTCAAGGGGTTGAAAAGAAGTGGGTATGCGCGTGTTTCCAGGCATACCATTACGGATACCGAGTTGCAGGTAAGTAAATCCCTCTCTTCCCGTCTGTCGTACCAGAACGATGTGGTGCTAATGATGTTGATGCAGGTGGGCAAATTCGTCGTCGGCGAGCCGGAGAATGGAAACGAGCTTGTACATGAATCGCAGGTTCCTGCTGGCTTGAGATTCCCGGAACTGTTCAAGGGACACGGTGTCAGGGGACATAGGTATCACGTCTTCAATGAGCCCAGATACTATGCTTGAGCTGGAGGCATGGGCTGAACAGATTGGGAGGATCTGAAAATGGGGTTATTTAGAACAGACTTGTACTGTATGATAACAAGGAATGGGAAAATACAGTTGTAGTGTTGTTTCATCGTCCATGTGAATTCTTGGATACTACTTGTTGTCCACTACCGATACAGCGCTTCATGTGCTGTTGCCCAGGAATACAGATGGCTCTACAAGAGCCATAACAGGACGCCCATACCCATGCATGCATTGCGCAAGTCTTTGCCACGCCCAATTCGTAAAACCCCAAATGCCGAACCCATACTTTTCGATCATTCCTTCATCCCTTTCATGATCGTCATCATCTCCCCGATTGTAACCTCCCCAGAAGCTGTTGGCTCTCCCTCCCATTGTAAAAACACAAATGCATTGGACACAACATGCGTCACGCTCATTTCGCAACAGCCGCGCTAAGAACCTGTGTCCTGAAGAAGCCTCCCTTTGTCCTCTCGATGACTTGCTGGTAGACGGACTGTGGTGGGTGGTTCATGACGACCGTGCCGGCCTGGTAATCGATCTTTGCATCTACACGAGTGTCCCGGATAAGGTTGACAATCCACTTCTCACCCTCGTCTTGTGAAAGACCGAGACGAGTTGAGAGGTCCCTAATCATGTATTAGTGTAATGCCAAGGGCGGAGAAATGGACAATACTCACTTGATATCGATCCTCTGGTGGATCTTGCAGTAGCTCTCTGAGATGAGATGTCTCGCCGCATCTACGAACTGTTCCGCCGCACCCAACAAGAAGAAATCGTTCTTCAGAATCTCCTCAGTCTCGCTGAGTTTCTTCTGCGCCTCCTCGAAGTCAAAGTCGATGTACAGGGCCTTGATGAAGTCGGTGACGGGGTCACTATATTCGTAACCCTCCTGTCGTACGATCCTGATCAAATCCTTGAGCTGCTTCTGGTACTGGTTTGAGTTGCGACCACGGTTGCGGCCGGTAATTACGGCAGCAGAGAGGTAACGCAGAATCCAGGGGCAGTTTGTCTGGATGGTGTTGATGTATGCGGGGGAAAAGAACATGTCGGTGAGGGTTTCGCGCGAAGCTTCGTGGTTGAAGAGGGGGAAGAGCGACCAGTGGATCAACCAGGTGCGGTGCTGCAGCTGTGCGAGAGGGTTGTTGAAGAGGCGTGTGTCGATGATCTCCTTGAGCTTGTTGATCTCCTCCATGGCCGAGTCCCAGTTTACGGAGAGGATTTCGCAGGCGAGCTTGCCCCAGGTGGCTTCGCGCTCCTTGTCGCCGTCTGTGGTCTGTAATGAGACGGAGTCAGTAAGCAAACCAACTACAAGCGCGCGTTGGGCAGACGTACCAGAACCCTGAATCGGTAGAGCAGCTCAGCGGCGTGGGGGTATACACCGCACGAGTACTGGAACTGGCCAAACTCGAGCAACTGGTTGACCATGTCCATGTCAACACCATGGCTCTCCTTCAGGTATGCCAAGTTTTGCTGCTTGTCGCTCCTCAGGTTTGTGACGACGTTCTCGTCATCGAGCAGGCCGCTGATCTTGCTGGTCGCCTCGTCGAGCTGGTCGCGCTTCTTCAGGACCTCGTCGCGCTTGGTCTTGAACTCGTCGGACATGTCGTCGAGGCCGTGGACTTCCTGGTGCAGCTGTCCGACGAAATCCGTCATGTTGGTGGGCTTGAGGAGTTCGAGGAGGAGCTTCTTCTGCTCGACGGTCTGGTCGGCTTCTTCATCGCTGGAGAAGTTGAGGAGCGGGTAGACGAGATGACGGTCGAGGTTGGGCATAAGCTTGGGGAGGAGCGAGTACTGTTCGGCGACGTTGGCGCCATTTGCCGCTGAGTCGGCCATGTTGGGTGGATGTCGCAGGTGTGTGGGTGCAACGTGGTGGGTGAGGTTGGTGGAGCGGGCGAGGCGCGAAATTCGTTATGTCGGCCGTGGCGGGGTGAAAAAACCCGCGACTGTGCGCAAGCGAGGTACCCTGTACGCTAAACTTGTGGTGTTGAGCCGCGAGCCATGGCAGCAGCCTGCACGTCACAACCAGGCTATTCGCTTCGTCTTCGCTGTCGCTGTGCTTGAACTGCTCCTTGCTGGAACAGCATGCCCCGATTCCAATCTCTGGTGCCGCTGCTGCGGCCATTGGCTGCCCCAAGAGCAGTCGCATGCCGACAGCACTTCCGCCTCTACACGGCCTCTTCCGAACACCCATCCACGCCCCAGGAAGCCCAGCGAGCCGCCGACCTTGCTGCCGCAGAGTCTCTGACCGAAGGCGACAGCGCGCAGCCGCCCCAACAGAAGCCCGTACTGCCCTCCAAGCATCCACGAGCCGACAACAAGCCAAGAAACAGCAAGAAGCCAAAGACATCGTCACAAGCACTGAAACTGTCTCTGCCACCGCCCAAGTACGCAGTCTCGAGATCAGTCAACAAGAATCTGCCCATCTACACCGACTACAAGCGAGGAGGCAACTTGCACTTGACCACGGTACGCAAGATCACAGGAGACGTATCAGCGCTGAGGGATGAGCTGAGAGTCTTCTTGAACAAGAAGAACGAGGACGTCAAGATCAACAGCGTAACACAACATGTTGTTGTCAAGGGCCATCATACTAGCGAGATTGCAGAATTCTTGAAAGCCCGGGGCATGTAAACTCCCCAGGGAGAGAGATGTTTCACGGAAGAAAATGGGGCGCAGAACAGAGCATGGAAACGAGCGCATCTCTGCTGTAGCAAAACTTGTATCATATGGGAAAGAGTGCAGACGATTAACCTTGGATACCATCGGGCGTCAAGAAGCGACGAATGGGCATATTGTACACCACCATGACGGGTAGCATTGACTTCATAAAGTAATCACCCGAATTTTATTACTATTATAAGAAGCTTTAATCTGTACCTCCACATTACTGGTACAAGGCCTCCAGATTCCCCAGACACTTTGTCCTACGTAACTGCATTTCTGAGCTTTCATCAGCTCTCGTTCCGCTGATAGTCGTACTTGAACACTTCTTAGAATGGACATACTAGCAAAACTTAGCTAGAGACCGTAGAATGGTTATGCACTGGATATCTTACCACAAACGTTGTCCTACTCTATCGGTGGACGGGGACAGACAATCCAGCACTTGTCGTCGTCACAACGTTCATGACAGGGTGGAGGTAATGTACCGCGCTTCTGGGCCCCCTCTCCTTTGGCTGATGGAACGCAGCGTGCATAGCACTGACCGAAGTAGCACTCCCAGCGGTATTTGAGAGAGGACAATCCCATAACGGCATTGGCATCGGCATCGGCATTGGCATCGGCGGAGCCGACAGCCGTTGTCGGAAGACAGACAGCCCAACACTGGCCAAACATGCATTCCCAGTGGCACTTGAGCCCGCGGTTAGCAAAGTCAGCCTTCCCAAAGTCGATGTTCTTATCTTCATTCTCATCGGCATCACAGACCATGCCGCAGAGCGATTCGTCCGTACTACACACCTCGCGACAGACCTTGGTTGGGATGTCCGGAATTTCCTCGATGCTGATTTCGCTCCCAGCTACAGCTTGAAGAACAGGATCAGTCCAGCATATACCAGAGGTCCAGTCACAATGGTAGAGGAAATGGTTCTTTAGTTGCGCATGGCTCGAAGAGACGGAGATAGTGGTGTCGGTTTTCATATCGGCTTCGTCGATGACGAGCGCGCTATTGGCCCTGAGAGCTGCAACGGCGTCGTCGCCGATACACTGGCGCGTGCAGTATGTATAAATACAGACCCAGAAGCACCGCTTTGCTTCCTCGCGCTTCGTTACTGGAGCCATAGAAGTCGAAGAGCTCTCGGCAACGACATTGCCGGCAGTAGCAGAGTCGGAGCCATTGAGTTGCTGGTTAGCGCGGCAACTACTACGACATCGATAGCACTGCGGGATTGTCAGTTCATGTTCCGGTATACTCTAGGTTCAAAACCCACACACAAGGGTGGTACATCGTTAAATGAATGAACTTACGTCAGGATCTTTGCATCGCAATTGGAAGCATTGGTCCTCAGTGAGGCCAATTTCCTTACAGAACAGGTTGATGTATACACAGCGATAGCAGTTGACCTCAGTTGACACGTCGTTGGGGACATCGTCCGAAGTACTGGCTGGGATAGCGATTGAGACGTCGCTAGGGATAGTGGTCGGGACCGAGACACCCCCAGTAGTGGGAATTGCAATGGGTGAAGCCGTGGTTAAAACGGCCAGCAGGAAGAGCGCGAGAATCTTGAAGAGCTGGGGCGGAGTCATCTTGATGGTTGTGTCGCGGCTGCTTTGTGTGCGTCAAGGGAGGGCGGGGTGGGTGAACAAAGAAGATAGAAGTCGAAGGTAATAAGAGCAAGTACGGGCCGGAGCGGATCAAAGCAAACGGAGTGTACCTGATGAGGGAGGAGGTGAGAGTCTGGCGGAAGCAGGAGCGTGTTTGCACCCGGTTTCATACGCGAACGGCGGTCTAATACGGCGCGCAAGAAAATACTCCCTCGAGGTGGCACGCGAAAGTCGAAAGGCAGAAGTGAAAGTAAAAATGGAATATAAAGAAAATTATATGGATAGGAAGACGTTGGACAGGACATACGTACATGATAGGCAGAGTATAATCGGTGGCAACATCCTTTGCACTTTGTTACCATCCGATCGAAGCATCATCATCATAAGAACCGTCAAGAGCTCACAAGAGCTCTTGCACAGGAGGTATGCTTTGGATGCATAGTGCTTCATTGATGTTGAATGTTGTCATTGAATAGCTCCACAACGCTGCGACGTAGATATGGAAGTTGCGTGGGTGCCGACGGTACTAAACTTCCGTTGTTGGCTTTTATTGGCGATCAAGTGATCACATGCACACTGGCTGGTCCTTGGAAGTCTCGACCATGACACTGGTGCAAACAGCGATCTGTACGTGAACAATATAGTCT